>Ga0070740_10004189_pt1 | contig 14427 bp, 11 predicted proteins | sample Coa_R2_FD_67286 | JGI IMG/M metagenome (GOLD analysis project Ga0070740, IMG submission 67286) | Surface soil microbial communities from Centralia Pennsylvania, which are recovering from an underground coalmine fire - Coalmine... | ecosystem: Environmental > Terrestrial > Soil > Unclassified ... | reverse complement strand
ATAAAGCGTTTCAAATTTCCAGAAGCCAACCTGGCTGGCAAAATCACTCGACGGAGCCCGTGCATTTCACTTATACTAAAGGCATCTTCCAGGTATCGGTCGGGTCTTTGTGAAAGACGAAGTTTACTGTGCGTCTTCGTCGCCTCATCTGGCGTAGTGTGGACGTAAGTACGCCTTAGTAAAATTATCGAGCCAAAATTAATACTTAGTTTGGTTGTGACAAAACGGCATTTGAAGACAAATAACCGTGCCATGACGTCGCTCTTTGGAAGCTGTTCCGTCTATACTTCAATAAATTTCATACGAAAATGAACGCTTTTTGCCACGCCTGCTGGTGGCATAAAGTTTGTTTGTGAAGGCAGTGCCGGTTGACGCTAAACGTCACGGCGAGCTGCAAAAGATGCGGCGGCTTTGTCCGCAGGAGAAGGAGTTGGAATATGACAACATTTGCACTATTAATGATCGGCATGATTTTGGTTATTCTTTTGTCGGCTTACTGGCGTTTTGGCGACTGGCAGAAAGAAAGATGATTTGGCACGACGAGAGAATGGCAAGAGGGCGTGTGCGATGAAGATGAAATTTTGCATAGCTAGGCGGTGAGGTAGATTGATCAGTCAGGCGGGCGAAGTTGTCGGAGAAAAGAGAAATCGGCCAGTTCGCCTGTCATTGACTTCCGCGCCAAGCACAAGGTGTTGAAACAGAAATGAGCGATTTTCGCGAGAGAATTTTGGAGCGCGCGTTTCGCACGGTGCCGGGGGTCGAGTACAACCGGGCGCGACGCGAATTGCTGGATCGCGCCGACCTGGCGCCGGTGATTTACGAAGTTACACTGCCAGAACATGGGTCATGGGAAACTTTTCGCGACGCCACGTTTCCGTTGCTGGTGCGTTATCTCAAGGCGCAGGGAGTGGACCCGGAAAGTCCGCGACTGCTGGTGGTGGCAGCGTTTTTTCGCGACCGCTGCTATTTTCTTGAGGGGACTGAATTTTTCGAAGTGCTTCGAGAACTGGAAAATTTGAATGACGCGGCGTTCCATTTCCGCGTCTTAAACTGGCTAAATCAAACTGAAGCTCTGCCGACATTATGAATCCGAAGCTGGTTATCGTAACTGATCTGGGCTTGTTGAAAGCCTACAAATTGAGCACCACGCCTCGCGGCTCGTGGCACCTGGACCGCCTGGAAACGATCGTGCTCGACGAGGCGCACCAACGGGTCGTGGAAACGGTCGCCGATCTGGCGGGGCGTCATGCGGCACCCACGCAAAAAAACTGGGGCGCTCCCCTGGCCGACGATCACAATCTGAAAGAGGAAACCAAACGACGCCTGATCAGAAAAATTGCCGGCCACATTGAGCGACTCGCGGCGGCGCATCCGGATTGGGAGGTGCGCCTGGCTGCGCATCGGGAAATCAATCACCAGGTCCTGGAAGCGCTCCGCCCCTCCACCCGCCGGCGGATTGAAACGAATTTGGTTCTGGATCTGGTTCGCGCTGACGAACAGAAATTAATTGAGTGTCTCGCGCCGCCAACGCTCCTGGAAAATAAACGCGGCAGCGCACGGTGATTTTTCCTGACAGGCTTATGACAACGACGGTTCGCAATGAATTCGCGTGGAATCTGGTGACGAAAAATCTTCACGGACACGAGTTGCTGCGCAAAAAAATCCGCCAGAAAATCTCGAAACTCGAACGCCATCTCAAACATTTCCCAGCCGACAGCGTACACTTGCACATCGGCCTGGAGCGGCATCCCAGGAGAAAACTCTATACTGCGGCACTGACCCTGCGCGTGCCATCCAACATCCTGCGGAGTGAAAAGACCGCGTCGGACGTAATCAAAGCGTTCGACACCGCGGTGAAGGCGCTTCTGAGAGAATTGGAATCGCTCAAGGCCGAGCTGCGCCGCGAGGTTTTTTGGAAACGCAAGACGCGGCGCGGCCTGTTGCGCGAGTTGAAAACAGCCGGCTTTGCCGCCCAACCGCAGGCGGAAGGCACCGGCCCGCAAACCGATCAGGATGTGCTGCGTGATTTACTCGCCCAACACAGTCGCCGGTTGCTGCGCTACGCGCGCCGGCATTTGTGGCACGATATTGCCGCCGGCGAGTTGCCGCGGGGGGCCGTGGACGCCCGCGCGGTTGTGGACGAAGCGGCCCGGCAGGCGCTGACTGCTCCCCAAAAAAAACCCGCCAAAGTCAACTGGTTGCTCTGGCTTTACCGGCTGGTCCGCCAGGAACTTGCCCGGCGCATCAGGGAATTAAAAGGTCAGGCCGCCCAAACTGTGCCGTTGGAGACACGGCGCGTGCTGTCCGAAGACGCTGAAGCCGCCGCAGGCTATGACGCCGAACAACCTCTCGACATCATCGAAACAGCGCTCGAACCGCCGCTGGCCGAGACGAAAGAATTATTGCCCGACGTTCACGCCGAGCCGCCGGACCAGGCCGTGGCGCGCCGGGAACTGCTGGCTCAAATGCGAAAAACGGCTAACTCCTGGCCCAAACCGGAGCGCGAAGTGTTTGAGTTGTATTTTGTCGAAGGCTTCGAACCGGATGAAGTGGCGATGATTCTGGGGCAGCCGCTTCGCCAGGTGCAAACGTTGATTAACCGCATCCAACAGCGGTTGCGGGCGGAAGTGCTGGAACAGGCTCTGCCGTGAGATTTTCCGACCAGTCAAGCTGATTTTGGCGCCGCGAGTAAATTCGCTGGCGCAGGCGGGCAATTGGTTGCCAACCAAATCCAGGGAGACAACTGTCGCACCAACAGACGGATCGGCAGGGTTGACCGGCCGGTGAAGCGTTGTTGGCGGAGAACAAAGTCTTCGACGGCGCGGCAGCGCCGACTGCCGGAAAATGTGACGGCTTTTCCCGGCACAGGGCACAGACGGGCGAAAAGCCCGGCCGGCATGTTTCGTGTTGCGACCGGTAAAAAACGCCTGCTATTTTCTGGCGGATGTCCGACGCGGTTGCTGCTGGCCAAACGCCTTCAAAATCCGGCGTGTTTTTTCGTCGTTTGTTCACCTCTGTGGTGCTGTGGACGGGGGTGATTGCGGCGTTGTTTTCCGGCAATGCGCTTCTATCCAACAGTGTATTCCTGGTGGTGGTGGTCGTGCTGGCGTTGGCGGGGTTGTGGGAGTTTTACGGCCTGGCTGAGAGGCGCGGTCTGGCCTGCTACAAATACAGCGGCTTGCTGGGCGGCGCCCTGTTAATGACCGGAACGTTTTTGAATGTCACCGGCCGCATCGGCACCCAGGGCTCGCCGGCGCGGGTGAATGATTTTGAAACCAGTTTTTTGATTCTCTTCGTGCTGGGTTTGTGCGTCCGACAGTTCGTCTCCCGCTCTCCGGCCACCGGCATCAGTGCCATCGCCACCACGCTGTTCGGATTGATGTATGTGCCGTGGCTGTTGAACTTCATCCAAAAAATCAATTTTTTCCCGGGCGTCGAAGGGAAGTTTTTTCTGTTATACTTCATTCTGGTGACCAAGTTCAGCGACATGGGCGCCTACGCCGTCGGCTCCCTGATGGGGCGGCATAAAATGATCCCGCGGATCAGTCCGAACAAAACTTGGGAGGGTTTCGCGGGCGCCCTTGTTTTATCCACCGGCGCCAGCCTGCTCTTTGCCTGGTTTTTCGGCAGCCGGATGGACGGCATGAGTTGGCGGCACGGGGCGATTCTCGGCCTGTTGCTGGGGTGTGCGGCGGTCATCGGCGATTTGATTGAGTCGCTGTTCAAGCGCGAGGCGGGTGTGAAGGATTCGGGCAGATTGTTTCCCGGTATCGGCGGGATCCTGGATTTGCTGGACAGTCTGTTGTTCAACGCGCCGATCATGTATCTTTATCTGCGGCATATTTTGACACCTCCGTGAAAAACGTTGTTCTTTTGGGTTCCACCGGTTCCATCGGCACCAGCGCCATCAAGGTGGCTGAAGACCTGCCGGATCGCATCCGGCTGTTGGCGCTGGCCGCCGGCAACAATGCTGAATTGCTGCTGGAGCAAACCCGCCGGCATCGGCCGGCGGCCATTTCCATTTTCTCGCCTCGCAAAGCGCGCGAGCTGCAAAACGCGCTCGGGCCGGTTCCGCCGGTGTTTTCGGGTGAGGAAGGGCTCATCAAACTGGCGACGTTGCCGGAGGCGGACATTGTTTTGATTGCCATTGTCGGCACGGCGGGGCTGCAACCGGCGCTGGCCGCCATCCGCGCCGGCAAGGACATCGCCGTGGCATCCAAGGAAATTCTGGTTATGGCCGGCGAAATCGTCATGCACGAAGCCCGCAAACACGGGGTGCGCGTCCTGGCAGTGGACAGCGAACACTCGGCCATTTTTCAGTGTCTGGAGGGCAAGCCGTCCTCGTCCGTGCGGAAACTCTGGCTCACGGCCAGCGGCGGACCGTTCCGCGACAAAACGCGCTGGCCGGAGGAAAAATTTTCCGAAATCACCATGGCCGACGCCCTCAAACACCCTTCCTGGGTCATGGGCCGGAAAATCACGATTGATTCCGCAACGCTGTTCAACAAGGGACTGGAAATGATCGAAGCGCGCTGGCTCTTTGATATCGAAATGGCGCGTGTCGCCGTCATTGTCCATCCGCAAAGCGTGGTGCATTCGATGGTGGAATTCGTGGATGGCTCCATCGTGGCGCAACTTTCCACGCCCGATATGTGCCTGCCGATCCAATACGCCCTGACCTATCCCGAACGCGCGCCGAGCAACCGCGTGCGCACGGACTTCGCCCGCCTCGGCCAGTTGACCTTTGAAGAGCCGGATGCAACGCGCTTCCCGGCCCTCGAACTGGCGCGTCGCGCCGGCGAAATCGGCGGCACCCTGCCCGCCGTTTTGAACGCGGCCAACGAAATTGCCGTCGAAGCGTTCGTGAACGGTCAAATTCCTTTTCCACAAATTGCCGAAACGGTGCGACGCGTGATGGACCGGCACCGGGTGGTTCCACATCCGTCGCTGGAGCAGATCCTCCAAGCCGACGCCTGGGCGCGAGAGGAAGCGTTGAACCGTTGAAACGCGCGGATCACACTCCAGGGAACCATTCAGCGATTGTCCAGCGCAGGCACGCTGATATAATTGAGGAACGGATTTGACATGGCCTTTGCTCATTCCATTGTCATCGCGCTCGAAGTAGTGCTGCTGTTCAATCTGTTGATCGGCGTCCATGAACTGGGCCATTTTCTGGCGGCCAAATGGCGCGGATTGAAGATTGACCGCTTCGCCATTTGGTTCGGTAAACCCGTCTGGAAGAAAAAAATCGGCGGTGTCGAATATGCCCTGGGCTGGATTCCCGCCGGCGGGTACGTGGCCCTGCCGCAAATGGCCACCATGGAAGCCATTGAAGGCAAAAACGAAACTCCCGCCGAATCCCTCCCCCAGGTTCCGCCACTGGATAAAATCATCGTGGCCTTTGCCGGACCGCTCTTCAGCTTTTCGCTGGCGCTCTTTTTTGCGTTCGTGGTTTGGGGGGTCGGCAAGCCCACCACCGAAGAGGACAACACCACCACCATCGGCTGGGCGGACCCGAACGGGCCGGCCTGGCGGGCCGGCCTGCGACCGGGCGACAAAATTCTGTCCGTGGACGGCTATCCGGTGCATCATTTCCTGTCCACCACCGAGGACAGCATCACCTGGCGCATCATCACCAGCGAAAAACCCGTTATTCCCATTCAATACGTCCGGGACGGCGTGACGGCGACGGCCTACGTCGCGCCCACCAACCTGCCGACCAAATGGTATGAACGAAAATCATTGCGCAAAATTCTGATCAGCCCCGCCTATCCCGCCGTGATTGCCGGTGTCATCAGCAACAGCCCGGCGGCGCGCGCCGGATTGCGGACGAACGATGAAGTGGTGGCGGTGGACGGACAGAAAATTTACAGCCCGGCGATGATTCTGCAGATGCAAGAGCAGTTCACCAACGGCCCGCTGCGACCGGTCACGTTCACCGTGCAACGCGGCCGGCATGAATTCACCTGCACGCTGCGCCCGGAAAGACCCATTCAACCCACCAACGCGCCGCCGTCGTTTGGATTGCTGTTTTGGGCCGGCAGCACGGATGAAACCATTGTACACCCGAACCCGTTTGAACAGGTTCGCGACAGTGCCAGCATGATTTTCGCCACGCTCGGCACCGTGCTCTCGCCCAAATCGGACGTGGGTCTGCAACAACTGGGCGGCCCGGTGATGATCGGGCGGGCGTATTACAATCTCTTGCAGGATGAACAGGGTTGGCGGCGCGTCCTCTGGTTCAGCGTCATTCTGAACGTCAACCTCGCCTTGTTGAACCTGCTGCCGCTGCCGGTGCTGGACGGAGGACACATTTTACTGTCACTGATTGAAGCCATCCGCCGCCGGCCGGTGAGCGCCCGGATTTTGAGCAACATTCAAACCGGTTTTGCCGCGCTGCTCATCGGATTCATGCTGTATATCGCGTTTTTCGACACCAGCGACTGGGTGCGCAGCGCCCGTGCCGGCCGGGAAACGCCGGTGATCTTCGCGCCACCGGAAAAATAAACACGGTCCCTCCCGACTGCGGTTAACCTTTCACCGCCAATGTCGCGACGCTGGAGGGGAGGGGCGTTTTCGGGCGCCTTTCCATCGTGTGTAATTCACCGTTCCCGCCCCGGCGGCCGTTTCGCCGTTGACCAGGCGTTTGAGTTCACGGATCTGGTCGCGAAGCAGCGCGGCTTTTTCAAATTGCAGCTCCTCGGCGGCCTTGAGCATTTCAGCTTCCAGTTCAGAAATCGTTTCGGTTAAATCCACGTCCATCCTGGCGTCGCGCAAAACGCCTTGCGCTTCCTCGCGATGGGATTCGTAAGCCGCCAGGCTTTCCTCAACAGCGCGGCTGACGCTGCGCGGGGTGATGTGGTGCGCCTGGTTGTAGGCGAGCTGTTTTTGCCGGCGATATTCGGTGACGGCGAGGAATTTCTTGATGCTCTCGGTCATCACGTCCGCATAGAGAATGACTTCGCCATGAAGATGGCGCGCGGCGCGGCCGGCGGTTTGGATGAGGCTGGTTTCGCTGCGGAGAAAACCTTCCTTGTCCGCATCCAAAATCGCCACCAGCGAAACTTCCGGCAAATCCAGTCCTTCGCGCAGCAGGTTGATGCCGACCAGCACGTCGAATTCACCTTTGCGGAGCGCCCGCAGGATTTCCACGCGTTCGATGGCGTCAATTTCGCTGTGAAGATACTGCACATTGATGCCGATGCCCCGCAGGTAATCGGTCAATTCCTCAGCGGTGCGCTTGGTCAACGTCGTCACCAGCACCCGCTCCTTTTTGTCGGCGCGCTGACGGCATTCCTCGATGAGATCGTCAATCTGACCCTTGAGGGGCTTGACGGTGACTTTGGGGTCCACAAGCCCGGTGGGGCGGACGACGAGTTCGACCACGCCCGGGGTGGTGTCCCCGTTCGCGCCATCTCTCCGTTTCCCGCCGGAACAGGCCAGAAAACTGTGGCGCGCCCATTCGATTTCGCGCGGCGCCGGCGTGGCGCTGACGTAGATTGTCTGACCCTGCAATTCCTGAAATTCAGAAAATTTCAGCGGACGGTTGTCCAGCGCGCTGGGCAGGCGGAAACCGTATTCGACCAGCACCGTTTTGCGCGAGCGGTCCCCCTCATACATGGCGCCGATTTGCGGCACGGTAACGTGGGATTCGTCAATCACCAGCAGATAATCCTTCGGGAAAAAATCAAACAGCGTGTGGGGGCGCGAGCCGGGCGGCCGTCCGGAAATGTGGCGGGAATAATTTTCAATGCCGGAGCAGTAACCCATTTCTTCCATCATTTCCAAATCGAATTCGGTGCGCTGCTTGATGCGCTGCGCTTCCAGCAGTTTGCCCTGACGCTCGAACCACGCGATGCGCTCGGCCAGTTCTTCGCGAATGGTCAGAATCGCCCGGCGCATTTTTTCGGCAGTGGTCACGAATTGTTTGGCCGGGAAAATGGTGACGGCATCGAGCGTCGCGATTTTCCGGCCGGTGAGCGGCTCAAAACGCGTAAGGCGCTCGACTTCGTCGCCAAAAAATTCCACACGCAGACCGTCCTCGCGTCCCGCCGGCCGGATTTCCACCGTGTCACCGCGCACGCGGAACTGGCCGCGCTCGAACGCGATGTCGTTGCGGTCATATTGCAGCGCCACCAGGCGCGAGAGCAACTGCTCGCGCGAAATCGCGCCGCCCACACGCAGCGGAATAATCATTTCCTCGTAATCCTCCCTGCTGCCGATGCCGTAGATGCACGAAACACTGGCCACCACAAGAACATCGCGCCGCGAAAAGAGCGAGCTCATCGTGGACAGCCGCAGACGTTCGATTTCTTCGTTCCGCGAAGAATCCTTCTCGATGAAGGTGTCGGTGCGCGGAATGTAGGCTTCGGGCTGGTAATAATCGAAGTAGCTGACGAAGTATTCCACGGCGTTGTGCGGGAAAAAGCTCTTGAATTCGGCATAAAGTTGCGCGGCGAGGGTTTTATTGTGCGAGATGACCAGCGTGGGTTTCTGGACGTTTTGAATGACGTTGGCGATGGTGAAAGTCTTGCCGGAACCGGTGACGCCGAGCAGCACCTGATGTTTCGCGCCGGACAAAATGCCCTCCGTCAGCTTCGCAATGGCTTGCGGCTGGTCACCGGCGGGTTGGTAGGGCGCAACGAGGTCGAACATGGGCTAACAAATTAGAACAACATTGAATTGCCGTCAAACGCGGCGCATAGTTCACACATGAAACGGCCAGGCTTGAAAATTTTATAAAGCGCTGTTCAAATGGCGACGCCAAAACCGGAAAAAGCCGCCGCCTTTTATGCGCCCGGCGTATTTCACGACAATAATAGCCGCGAGGCACTGGCGATTCCGAATTATCAAAAAGCAATTCGACCGGGTCTGGCAGGAAACATAAAACGATGGCGCGCGCATGGCTCGCGGCAGCCTTTTCAAAACAGGAAAACTGAAACCGGCGTTAAGAGAATGCGAACGCCCATTGGAATCAGCCGAAGGTGAACGGCTGGAAAAATTCATTCGCGGATTGAAGCAAGGAATCCGGGCGCGAATGGGGCAAACGAAACTTGCGAAACGCTTTGCGCTCCGCGAAAATTTTGAAAAGCCGGCGGCAAAATTATGATTCGTTCATTTGCATTTACAACGCAGGGGAAATTGCACACGCAGGACATTGATTTGTTTTTAATGCCGACGCTGCTCGCCGATACAAATCTTTTTCTGTGGGTTGACCTTGAAAATCCAACGCCAGAGGAATGGAAGGAAGTGCTCGGGCAAATTTTCCATTTTCATCCGCTCTCAATTGAAGATTGCGTCACCCCCAGCCCCTCGCCAAAAGTCGAGGAATACACGCCGAAGGAAGGCGATTTGTTCATGCCATATTTGTTCATGGTCATTCACGCGGTGAAATACAGTCGGGAAAATGGAAAGTTTGAAACCAACGAATTGGATTTTTTTCTCGGCAAAAACTTTCTGGTCACTTATCACGAGCAACCGTTGCGCTCGGTCACTATTGTCGAAGAGCGCTGCCTGAAAGGAGCGATGCAAATTGCGCGCGCGCCCGACCGCGTGGCGCATTCGCTGCTTGATTCGCTTGTGGATAGTTACAAGCCGTCGCTGGATGAATTGGCTCTGGAGATTGCCCAGGTGGAGCAAAATGTTTTGCAGCATCAGGGCAAGGAAACGTTGAACCGTATTCTGCAAATCAAAAAAAACGTTTTCCATTTGCGGCAAATTATCGTGCCGCAAAGCGAAGTGTTGAAACGATTTGCCAACGACGAATTCAAACTGATTCGTCCGCATCTGGTTCCGTATTTTCGTGATGTTTACGATTCGCTTTTCCACATCGGCGAACTGGCGCAAAGCTATGCCGATTCGCTCACGGGAATTTTGCAGGTGTATTTGAACATCTCGTCGAACCAAACCGGCGAAGTCGTAAAATTGCTGACGCTCATCACCGTCATCACCATGCCGTTAATGATGATTGGCACATGGTATGGAATGAATTTCCACGACATGCCGGAATTGGAAATGCGCCATGCGTATCCTGTAGCCGCCGCGGTGATGATTGTATCTACACTGGCAACGTATTGGTATTTCAAAAAACGAAAATGGTTTTAAAAAATGAAAACGATAACCGTCGTAACAATTTTATTTTCATCGCTCATTTTTTCCCGCGCTCAAATGCAAACTGCGATTCCACTTTGGCCGGCTGGTGAAACGCCCGGCGCGCTCGGCAATTCAACCAATGACATCCCGACGCTTACGCCGTATTTGTGCGAATCAAACGCCACCGGCGCGGCAATGGTGATTTGCCCCGGCGGGGGGTATCAGCACCTGGCCCCGCACGAAGGCCGGGATTACGCCCTTTGGCTCAATCAGCACGGGGTGACCTGTTTTGTGCTGAAATACCGGCTCGGCTCGCACGGCTACCATTATCCGGCGGAATTTTCAGACGGTCAGCGCGCCATGCGCTGGGTGCGCGCGCACGCCGCGGAATATCACATTGACCCGCACCGCATTGGCATCATGGGTTCCTCGGCCGGCGGACATCTGGCTTCCATGGTGCTGACGCATTTTGATTCAGGAAATCCTCAAGCCGCTGATCTGGTTGAACGCGAAAGCTCGCGGCCGGACCTCGGCATTCTTTGCTACCCGGTCATCACGATGGGTAAATTCACCCATCGAGGTTCGAAGGAAAATTTGCTCGGCAAAGCCCCGTCGCCGGAACTTGTGACCTATCTTTCCAGCGAACTCCAGGTAACAAGCAACACGCCACCGTGCTTTATCTGGTGCACCTACGAGGACAAGACCGTGCCCATCGAGAACGAATTGATGTTTGCCGAGGCGTTGCGTAAGCATCATGTGCCGTTTGCACTCCACATCTTCGAAAAAGGCGGCCACGGCATGGGACTGGCCGACAAGCCGCCGTTCGCGCATCCGCATCCCTGGGCGGCGGATTGTTTAATCTGGCTCAAACACCGCGGTTTTGCCAATTAAATGGCAAAGAAGAGACCCGACTGTCTGACCGGACGGACAAGGCCCGCCGTTGCAGAATAGGACAGTTTGCCTTGCTCCAAGGCACCTGGCGGTTGGAGAGCCACGGTAACGAAACGGTGCTGAAACTTCAAGTCATTTGGCATTCATCTTGCTCCGCTGGCTCCGGCATAAGAGCAAACGATGAATGCGAGCAATCCATTTCAAATCCCGACATGCTTTCAGATTGACCTGGAACGGCGCCGCCGGGAGCGCTTCAAGAAAACGTTCATCGCCGTCGTGGCCGGATTTGTCCTTTTGATGCTGGGGCTGCTGATTGAAGGCTGCGTGAACGAACATGCCAAGGCTGCCACCGCGGGCGGGCGCCCGGCAGTGGAGCTGGCGGCGCTGCCCCCCGCTCCGGTGCCGAGGGTGATTCCGGTTTCAACCGCCGTGCCGGCCGGAGCTTCTCTCGTTTCTCCGAGCAATTCCCCTCTCTCCCCGGCGCCACGGCCTGCGCCGCCCGTTGTCAAGGAGAACGCGGCGGCGCCGGCCCGCCAGCCCGCCACAGTGTATGTAGTCAAGGCTGGCGACAACCTCACCCGAATTGCCCGGACTCACGGAGTGAGCGTCCGGGCGCTCAAAGCCGCGAATGGTTTGTCCGGCGACCGGATTGTCGTGGGGGACAAACTGAAAATCCCGGCGGTCTGAATTTTTGCCTCTGGTTGTTGTTTCCCGAACGGCGCTTCGGCGCCTTGGCAACCCGCGGTGAAAACCGCGGGTTGTGTTTTGTGAAAACGTGCTTGCCATTTGCCGCGCATGGCCTATTGTAGAAGCCGCCTGAACGCCGCGGGTGCGGCGGTTCACTGAGGCTGAGAAAAAACCGTCAACCAAGAACCTAACATTCAACCTCCGTTGCCAACGGAAGTGCGGTTAGGCAATGGAGCCTTCAACCGGTTAGGAGAAGGGCGCCGACCTGTGCGTGCGCCGAAGGCATTTGACCGGGGACGTTGGACTCAACATCCCGGGCTGCCGTTTCCATAACCGGAAAAAAGTCTCCGCAGATTAAACCCATTATGCTCACCATGGAAGAGGCCTTGCGGCAAAGCGCCATGCGCTTCGCGGCGGGCGAAATCGTCAAAGGCAAAATCATCGAAGTCCGCCCCAAAGAAGTTCTGGTGGACATCGGCTACAAAAGCGAAGGCGTCATCCCCGCCCACGAATTTGAGGACATCAACGCCGTGAAGGTGGGAGATGAAATTGACGTCCTGATTGAAAAACTCGAAAACAAGGACGGCTCGGTCGTGTTGTCACACGAAAAGGCCGAATTCAAAAAAAACTGGGACAAGATTCTCACCATCTGCAACGAAGGCGGGCGTATCAGCGGCAAGGTCAAATCGGTGGTCAAAGGCGGCTTACTGGTCAACGTCGGCGTCGAGGCGTTTCTGCCGGCATCGCAGGTGGACATCACCACGCCCAAAAACCTGCAGCAATTCGTCGGCAACACCTACGAATTCAAGGTTGTCAAGATCAATCAGGAGCGTCAGAACATCGTGCTGTCCCGGCGTGAATTGATCGAACAGGAACGAGCCGAGCGGCGCGCCAAACTGCTGGCCGAGATGATGCCCGGCGACATTCGCAAAGGCACCGTCAAAAACATCACCGACTTCGGGGCATTCATTGATCTGAACGGCATTGACGGCCTGCTCCACATCACCGATATGAGCTGGGGCCGCATCGGCCATCCTTCCGAAATTCTGAAGGTCGGCCAGGAAATTGACGTGGTGGTGCTGGACGTGAACAAGGAAAAAGAGCGCGTCAGCCTCGGCCTCAAACAAAAAATGGCCAATCCGTGGGACAACATCGAGACCAAGTATCCCATTGGCGGACGCGTCAAAGGCAAGGTGGTCAGCCTCATGCCTTATGGCGCCTTTGTGCAACTGGAACCCGGCGTGGAAGGCCTGGTTCACGTTACCGAACTTTCCTGGACCAAACGCATCGCCAAGCCGAGCGACGTGCTGAAGGTGGATCAGGAAATTGAAGCCGTGGTGCTGGGCATCAACCGCGAAGAACAAAAAATTTCCCTCGGCATCCGGCAGTTGGAAAGCAACCCCTGGGACACCGTCGAGTCGAAGTATCCCCCGGGCACGCGGATCAAAGGCAAAGTTCGCAATCTCACCAGCTACGGCGCATTTGTCGAACTGGAGGAGGGCATTGACGGCATGGTCCACGTCTCGGACATTTCCTGGACGCGGAAGATCAATCATCCCAGCGAAGTGCTCAAGAAAGGCGACCTCATCGAAGCCGTCGTGCTCGAAGTGGATCGGCCCAACCAGCGCATCGCCCTGGGCATCAAGCAGCTCGGCCCCGACCCGTGGGAAAATATCGAACAGCTTTACAAAGTCGGCGACCTGGTCACCGGCAAAGTGACCAAGCTCGCCAGCTTCGGCGCCTTTGTCGGCCTGCAACACGACATTGACGGACTGGTGCACATCTCGCAAGTCAGCGAGGAACGCGTGGACAAGATCAAAAACGTCCTGAAAGTCGGCCAGGAAGTCACCGCCCGCGTCATCAAGATTGATCGCGCCGAACGGCGCATTGGCCTGTCCATCAAAGCCGCCAGCTACACCGATGAACAGCTCAAGGAAGAACAGAAAATCCTTGACGCGCTCAAACCCGGGGAAGACCTCGTGGCATTGCAACACGCCTTCGATGCCGCCGACGAAGCCCGGCAGGGCGAAAAACAGGATTGAACCGGCCCGCACCGCCGAACCCCTGCCGGTCCTCGTCCCATGCCCCTCCGGCAACCTCGTTTTGGGGGTTGCCGGAGCCGGTTTTCAAAGAGTTAAAAAACAAATCCGCTTGAATTCAGCCTCCCATGCGCGAAACTGAAACCGTGCGCTACAGCGAGTCTCCATATTTTTACCAGCGACGGAAAACCCGCGAAGTGGTCATCGGCGACCCGAAAAACGGCGGTGTCATCATCGGCGGCGATCATCCCGTGGTCATGCAATCCATGCTCACCTGCGACACGATGAACACCGCTGAATGCGTTCGTCAGACGCTGGAACTGGTTGCCGTGGGCTGTCAGATGGTTCGCATCACCGCGCCCACGGTCAGGGATGCGGCCAATTTGAAGAACATCGTCGCCGAACTCCGCGCCCGCGGCTGCACGGTGCCGATCGTCGCCGACATCCATTTCAAACCCGAAGCCGCGATGGAAGCGGTCAAATGGGTCGAAGTGGTCCGCATCAACCCCGGCAATTACGCCGACAAAAAAAAGTTTGTCGTCAAGGAATATACCGACGAGGAATACGCCGCCGAGTTGCGCCGCATTGAGGAGGCCTTCACCCCCCTGGTGCTGGAATGCAAACGGCTCAAACGCGCCCTGCGCATCGGCACCAACCACGGCTCACTCTCCGACCGCATCATGAATCGCTATGGCGACACGCCGCTGGGCATGGTCGA
>Ga0070740_10004188_pt1 | contig 14428 bp, 16 predicted proteins | sample Coa_R2_FD_67286 | JGI IMG/M metagenome (GOLD analysis project Ga0070740, IMG submission 67286) | Surface soil microbial communities from Centralia Pennsylvania, which are recovering from an underground coalmine fire - Coalmine... | ecosystem: Environmental > Terrestrial > Soil > Unclassified ... | reverse complement strand
CTTCTTCATGATGGAACAACCTCCAAAAAATTACGATCAGTTACGCGATATGTTCGCTGCATGGTTACATGAGTACAACTATGAAAGACCTCATTGAGGTATTGATCTGAAAACTCCCTACGAAGTTGTTGCAAATCTTATGTTAGATTAAGTCGGTCTTGACAGAAATTAGCAGTTGTGATTTAATACTGCTAAATCTACAGATAAAATCTTTATCAAGAAAGGAGGTGACTAGGATGGCAGATAACAGATTACTTTCTTTCCCGAATTTTTCTCTTCCCTCCATTTGGAATGACGAGGATTTTTGGCCAACGTTTTCCAATGTGCCAAGCAATGTCTCGGTTTCCGAAGACGACAAGAATGTCTACATCGAAGCAGCTGTACCGGGCATTGACCCCAAAAATATTGATATCACTGTAAAAGACGGGTATGTCTGGGTACAAGGTGAACAAAAAGAAGAAGAAAAAGATAAAAAGCGTAAATACTATCGGCGCGCGTCGCAATCCTTCTCATATCGCGTTGCGATTCCGGCTGATGTTGATCCCAATGTTGATCCCGCAGCCAGCTGCAAACATGGGATGTTGCTATTAACCTTTGCTAAATCAGCAAAAGCGCAGCCGAAGAAAATTCAAATCAAAACAGGATAAAAAGCTTTCCCAATCCCTTATAAACCCTCTCCCTTAAAGGGAGAGGGAAGGGTGAGGGTAAAATGTTCACTCTACTACCAAACTCTTACGCACTTCATTGCTCTTTTTGCATTATTCCTAACGCTGATTGTTTTAAATAACCTCATGAATCTCCAGACATTGCAAACAATCTTCTATGTTGTTGGCATTATCTGTATGGCGCTTTATACATTGTTATTAATTGTTGGGGTTATTCTTTTGTTTTATATCAAAGCAAAAATTACGCAGATAGCTACTATAGTAGAGCAACGGATAGAACAAGTCAAAAATGTCGTTACTCATCCGGAAGAGCTGGCGGCTACTGTCGGGGCTGCTGTCGCAACAACAGCAATCAAAAAAGTAAAAGCAATGACGAAAAGAAAAGAGAAGTAAATAAGTCTTTCTGTTGTGCAAGAATTCTTTTTCGCTAAGAAATTACAGCTCATCCTTTCTTATGAAAATGTCCGCATATGCATCCCGATAAACTAACTTCCACTTTCCCTGTTTTACGAGAGTTAAAAGGTGATTGTAAACCGGTTTATCGGGCGATATATAGACAACATCATACCTGGATCTATCAATATCTTTTTCATTTTGCTCATAACTATAATAATCCGCAAATGCACTATACCCGTTTGCATCACGCCAGAGATGCATCCGTCCATCAATTGCAGGTTTGATCTTCGGATAATTCCAGATCAACCAGCCGCCCCAACTGTATAAAGAAAACAAATTATTCGTCAAATGGTGTGTGATAAGAAACTTCGCTGATTTTGGAGAACAATGCAAATAATCGTAGTGACAATATTTCCCCCAGGAATACGTAGTAAATTGCGTCAAGGGCAATCGTGCAACGATCGTCCCATACACAAGTAATGCGAGCAAAACAGAAATGATCACTGTTGCTGTTTTTTTATTATCCGGTTTGAAAAAATCCGGCAAAGGCGCAAGCATCGGAACAAAGACATAGTAGGTTGGCCATGCGTAACGGCGGACTGCAAATGAAAATACCAAAAGGACAATGCCGACAATAAAGAATGGTAATTTGTCTTCCAGTTGATGGGTGAGGAATAAAAAGAAGCATCCTAACAATGCAAGTACCAGAACGGCTACAAGATTCCACCATTGCTGTGAAAACATCGGAAACGGCAGGTATTCTGCAATATCCTTGAGCAACGGACTGCCAACATGCGAGAGTGCCTCTAAATGGATAGTAACACCAAAGGGATTTAGTACTGTTACGAAACAGGAAAAGAAAAACGCAATTAGCAATTGCCAGTTGTCTTGTACAGCAAAAATTTTCCAAATATTTTTAGCATTTTTTACCCTTTTCAAGTTATGCAAAATGATCGAGGAAACAATCCATACCAAGAAAACTCCTAATCCCAACAGAAATTCTCCATTGACATTGACCCACATCCAAAAAAGGGGCACAGTTAGCCAAATTGCTGATACTTTTTTCGGTGTCATTCCCGCGAAAGCGGGAATCCACAAGGAACTATCTTCAATATACGCTCGAAGTATCCAAAACAGCACACCTAGAAACAATAGCGTCAACTGTTGTCCCCGAAAAGAAACGTCATTTACCGGCACTTCAAAATAAAGAAGTAATGGGAAAATAAAAACTTGTTGCCAAAGTGAGAGTTTGCATGCTTTGGCAAAACAGAAAAATGTCAGCGTCACTACCGCCGCAGACAGAAGTGTTAATCCTACAAATCCACCGGAATGAAATACAGCATAGGTAATAATATCCGTTACCCAATCGGTATTTGCCCAATGGAAATTAGGCATCATGGTTGAGAAAGTATTATCGCGAAGGAGCTTGCCATGCTGCCAGAAATACTCGCCGTATTTCAAATGCCATCCCAAATCCGGATCACTTGGCGTATAAAGAGAAGTAAGAAAGACAACAACATAGGGGAGAAGGCCTAAAAATTTTTTGAAGTACTTCATGTAAACGAGGCAGTATTAATGCTCCATACAATTCTCGCTTTCTTTTAGGGGTTATATTTTGAATTTTTTGCCACAAGTTTAAGTATACTCACAATCTCCATTACCTTTCCATTTGCCAGCTCAATTTGGGTCGCACCGGTCTGTTCTTTATAATCCTGCAGTAGATCAGAAAGCGTTTTTGTCTGTTCGCGCAAATCAAACGCTAAATCTTTAATTTTTTGTGCCAGTTGCGCCACTGAAGGCTGTTTGCTGATTTGCTGTTTAAGTTGATTCCTTTTCTTGGAAGCTTCCTTTGCCTGCTCTGTCAATTCGCGGTAGGTCGGATCGTTTGCAAACGAATCATCATACATTTGTCTAGACTGCTTCAGCTCCAGTTTTAATTTATCAATGCTCTCAACGTGATTTTTGATCAACTGTTCCAGACTTAAAAGCGTTGAAGCTGCATCGTTTGCGGAAACATCGGATACGCCATCTTCTGTCACTTCTCCCTCGATCACTGTTTCATCTTGCAGATTGTTGTCATCCATACGGACTACTATACAGAAAATCGTATCGAAAAATCAAGTGGCAATATCATTAATCGGTCAATGATTTTTGCAGAAAATTTTGTTATACTTCTATTTATTCGGACACATTCGTACGATTCATTCGTAGTAATTCGCATCATTATGTCAAAGGAAGAAAAAGCAAAAGAAATCATCAAAAGACTTTCCAAGGTTTATCCCAACCCGCATACTGCTTTATATTACAAAACACCCTTGCAACTTTTAATTGCAACCATTCTTTCAGCGCAAACAACTGACAAACTTGTCAATACTATTACTCCCGGACTGTTTGAAAAATACAAAACAGCAAAAGATTTTGCCAATGCAGATCTTTCAGAACTGGATAAAGAAATCAGCAAAGTTAATTTCTATTACAATAAATCAAAAAATATTATCGCAGCGTGCAAAATTATTGCTGAAAAATACCATGGGGAAGTACCGCAAACCATGGAAGAATTAGATGCGTTGCCAGGTGTTGCAAGAAAAACTGCCAATGTCGTTTTGGGTAATGCGTTTCATAAAGCAGAAGGAATTGTCGTTGATACGCATGTCATGCGATTGTCTAAGAAGCTTGGATTAACAGACAAAAACGATCCGGTCAAGATTGAACAGGATCTGATAAAAATCGTCCCAAAAGACAAATGGATTGATTTCAGCCACTTATTAATTAATTTCGGCCGCGAATACTGCCCCGCCCGCCCTCACAAATGCGACAATTGCCCGCTTGGAGATTTATGTCCCGATAAAAATTGAATTAGGAATTATGAATCAGGAATCAGGGGTTTCTATAAAAAGCTTTATTCACCTTGATGCTTGGGCTGAAGAACATAAACTGGTACTAATGACTTACAAGATAACAAAAATCCCAAGGAAGAAATGTTTGGACTCGTTATGCAAATGAGAAGATGTGTAGTTTCAATTACGTCAAATATTGCAGAGGGATTTAGTCGACAATCATATAAGGAAAAATTACAGTTCTATTCTATGGCACTTGGATCAGTAACAGAGTTACAAAATCAACTATTAATAGCTAAAGATGTCGGATTCCTTACCCAAGAGACCTTCGAAGAGGTCGCTGCTCAATCTATAAAAGTTCATAAAATTCTGAATGGTTTAATTAAAAAATCAAAAACCATAATTCATGATTCCTAATTCCTGATTCTCAAAGCAATCCTTGTGATCTTTTTCGGCGCTCTTCCACCTCATCCAGAATCATCTTTCTGATCCGCACATTTTGCGGCGTCACTTCAACCAGTTCATCTTCTGAAACAAATTCCAGCGCATCCTCCAGCCCCATTGTCCGCGGCGTATTAAAATGCTCCATTGTGCCTTCACCTTTAGAGCGCATATTTGATAATTGTTTGGTTTTACAGACATTCACGCGTAAATCATCACTGCGCGCATTTTCACCGACTACCTGACCTTTATACACATTCACGCCCGGACCGACAAAAAGGACGCCGCGATCCTGTACATTGGTTAATCCATACAAACTCGTCACGCCGGTTTCATGAGCGACCAGCGAACCATGTTCACGTCTAATTCCCTCACCGGAATCCACATCATACTTGAAAAAGTTTGTATTAATAATGCCGAGTCCTTTTGTATCAGTAATAAACTCGCTGCGATAGCCGAAAAACGCGCTTGTCGGGATAACAAACTGGAAATAAACAATGCCCTTATCATCAGTTGTCATATCTTCAAGGGTTGCTTTGCGCGCGCCAAGCTTTTGCATAATAATCCCGGAAAACTCCTGCGGCACTTCAATAAAAATCCGTTCAAACGGCGCCAACTTTTTACCCTCAACTTCTTTAAGAATTACCTGCGGACGCGATACCTGAAACTCATATCCTTCCCGGCGCATCCGCTCGATAAGAATTGCCAGATGCAATTCCCCCCGCCCTGAAACCAGCCACCGACCATCCGGCATATCTTCCACCCGAAGCGCCATGTCTGTTTCCAGTTCTTTGTACAATCGTTCCCGAATCTGCCTTGAGGTTTTAAATTCTCCTTCTTTTCCGGCAAAAGGAGAGTCATTGACCGAAAAAGTCATTTTCACTGTCGGCTCTTCAATTGCCAGGACCGGCAGAGCAATCGGCGTCACCGGATCAGCGATTGTCTCGCCAATCGTAATATCCGGGATACCGGAAATCGCAACTATATCACCGGCCGGAACTTCCTGAGCATCAACCCGGTCCAGTCCTTCAAACGTCATCAGTGAAGTTAAACGGTATTTTTTCGTTTCACCATTCCGGTTAATATGCACCACTTCCTGATTTTGTTTGATCACGCCGTTGTAGACTCTCCCTGTAGCAATCCGGCCTTTATAATCATCACGTCCTAGACTCGTCACAAGCATCTGCAGCGGTTGATTGGGATCACCTGCAGGCTCAGGAATCTCTTTTAAAATCATCTCAAAAAGAGGCGAGATATCAGTCATCATGTTTAAATCCCGCTCTAATCCTGCTTTGCCTTCTTTGCCGGATGTATAAATGATAGGGAAGTCTGCAGTAGTATCATCAGCACCGAGTTCGAGAAATAAGTCCAGGGTCTTATCCAACACGTAATCAATCCGTGCGTCTGGTTTATCAATTTTATTGACAACAACAATAATCCGCAGTTTCTGTTCGAGTGCTTTTTTGAGGACAAATCGCGTCTGCGGCATCGGCCCTTCTTTGGCATCAATCAAGAGAAGCGCTCCATCAGCCATTGTTAACACCCGTTCAACCTCCCCGCCAAAATCTGCATGCCCCGGAGTATCAATGATGTTAATCTTCACGGGCTCTTCGTTGGCATTCTGAGCGGAACGGAGCGCAGTCGAAGGATCTCCTTCAACAACGTCCCGGGAATGAGATCCCGGATACCACATCACTGACGCATTCTTTGAAAAAATCGTAATTCCGCGCTCTTTTTCCAACTCATTACTATCCATGATCAAGTCCTGACCGACTTGTGCTTTATTGAGATGAATTTTCGTTTGCCGCAATAAGGCATCGACCAGGGTAGTCTTCCCGTGATCAACATGAGCGATAATAGCAACATTTCTGATATGCGAATTCATACAAAAAACCCGCTCCCCGCGGTCTCTGGTAGTATCTTACCATGTGAGAGAAGAAATCACAAGTCAGGCAAGTTTTGTAAGGAGAATCTGAAGCTCTTTACTAAATTCTTTTGCCTTCTGGTAAACCTGCTCTGCAGTTTCCAAATCATACGTATGCCTTGTTAAATTCCTTACGGACAATATCATCTTCCTCTTTTTCGAGCGCTTCTTTAAGTCGTGTCGCTGCTGTCTGCGTCAACATACTGTTAGTATAACAAAAAACAGCCTCTCCTCAAAATATAAATGAATGTTTAGGGAACTTGCTTTACGTCAACAGCACGATAGGTATCCGCTTGGTCCGGGAGTTACTTTATACCTGTTTTTTCCTCAAAACTCAACAAATATTTTTTAATATCCGCCACACTCACTTCCTGTGGATTGAGCAGCTCTGAAACTTTGACAAATTGAAAACCCCGCTTTTTGAGCGCTGGGATAATGATCTGCAGGGCATCCTTGGTGCTTGGCTCATTTGGCGGACCATTAAAATGCATGACAATAATTGACCCGTTCTGAACGTGCTCAAGGACGTTATTCTCAATTTGCTGTGTATTGCTATTGAACCCGTCATCAGCAACGACATCCCAGTGCACTACTGTTAACCCCATTTTTCTTAACATTGCAAGATTGTCTTCTGAATAACAGCCGCCGGGAAAACGGAAATACTGATTAGTCACACCGGCAACAGTTTTTAAAAGCTTTTGAGTTTGTTCAACTTGAATTGGGTAGTCAGATGATGATACGTGCGGCAGACCGTAACAATCACCGGAAAACGATGGATGTGAATACGAATGATTTGCTAATTCAAAAAGAGGATTTTGGGCAAGTTGTTTCGTCACATTAGGATAGGACTCAATCCACAAACCGGTAAGGAACATTGTTGCTTCTGTTTGTGTTTGATTAAGAAGATCAACGAGTGCGCTGTCATAATAACTTTGTACACCGCCTGCTTTCAGATTGTCTTCCATCCAGGGTGTCATATCCGCATCAAAGGTCAGTGCCACTTCTTTTTTATCCCGCGGTCCGTGCAAAATGACTTGTCCAGCATCCTGATTATTTTGCTTTTGCGGTTGCTGAGGAAAATTTTCTCCGTCTACTACCAAAGGGCTGCCGATTTCAGTAAGGAATTTTTTATCAGAAGACGCAAACGCTACTGGAGCAAAAAAAGTTTTATAATAAAGAGTTATGGAATTTATTGCAATATGCCGGGGTAAAGAGGTGACAAGTAATGTGAAAAGTATTCCAGCAAGAAATCCACGGATACTTCTTAGATCAAAAAAAGAAGAACTGTTATTGTTATTTCGTAAATCTTTTTTCTTCCTCTTATAAGTCCGTTTCTTCACTCGACTATTCTACGGAGGATAACGCAAATAATCAAGAGGAATTTATGCTACGCATTAGTAAGTTTCTGGCGAGTAGAAAAATACGAGTCCAGAATCAATGAGACTTTTTTTCTCTTTTTCCCCAACCAATCACATTCCAAAGCCGTTCATGAAGGATATACAATGTTACACTCGCCAGATTAGTAAAAATGACAACGCTGATAACTAAATCAAATTTATGAGTAAGAAGAAACACGACAACAATGTCAGAAACAACGACAAGAATACGAAAAGTTGTCGCTTTGGTAAAAGAACGTGCTGCTGTTTCGTAAAAATTTACTTTCATTACGTCTTACATCCTACATTTTAAATCTATTTCAGTTTTCCCGGTATTGCTTTTTCCGCCTTTTTCTCAAGCGACCTCATATGAAAACGGATATAAAGAAAAGAGGCAACCAGGATAATCATTCCGACAATAAAAAAAATTAACCGTAACGGGCGGGATAATCCAGGGAGCGTTTTACCAAACCAAAAACCAAGTGTACCATAATATGCTGACCAGAAAATACCACCGGCAGCATTAACTAACAAAAATCGCTTCCACTCCATTTTGTTCACACCTGCAAAAAATGCTGCCCATGCCCGCAAAAAACTGACAAACCGTCCAAAGAAAACGATTTTGCCGCCATGTCGCGCAAACAAATATTGTCCGACTTTCATCTTCCCCTCATCAATGTGCAAGTATTTACCAAACTTAAGAAGAAGCGGGAAACCGCCTTTGAGACCAATGAAATAACCAATATTATCACCAATGATTGCGCCCAGCGCCGCAGCAGCAACTACCCAAAAAATATTGATATGATGAGTTGTACCGGCATAGACAGATGCTGCAATTAAGGTCGTTTCACCGGGAATCAGAAGTCCCATACTTTCTCCGGCTATTATGAGAAAAATGCCGAAGTATCCATAGTGATTAAGAAGTGTAATAAGATGCGAAAATCCATGAGCCATCATCTTATTATACATGAAATACGCTGCCAATAAATCTCGCGTTTTCGCAAATTCCCCGCAAGTCCGTATGAATTTCCATCGTAATAAGTCCTTTATATCGCCGCTTTTGTAAAACGCGCAAGAACTCTTTGATCGGCAAACTTCCTTTGCCCAAAGGCATGTGTTTGTAACGAAGCGGCCGAAGCGTTGTATTGAACGGATGATATTTATAATCACTCAAATGAATATCAACAATCGTATCGCTATATCTTTTTACAAACTGTACAATATCTCCGCCGGAATGGGCTAAGTGCGTTGTATCCAGTGTTATTGAGAGATCTGAGGAGCGAAGAAAAGAAGCGAACCTGTCCCCTTCCCATAGATACTTTTTATGAAACCTGCTAAGCCGCCGCTCAGCATTTTCAAAACCGGCGCGAATCCCATACTTTTTCTCGAGCGCATGAATTCGGGAGAGATAGTGTGGATCAAAAACCTGCCTGCCGGCAGCATTCAGGTGTAAAACAACAACTTTTGCACCAACCTCATGCGCAATAGCGAATAACCGGCTAACCTCCGCAATACTCGTTTTGGTAAAAAAGCGCAGTACCTCATGAATACTAAGAATTGACAATCCACTCTCTGAGAGCACTTGTTCCGCTGCAAGAATATCTTTTTCATTAATGCGTAAAAACGGTGGAAGAAATAATTCAACACCTGAAATTCCGGCTTCTTTCAGCTCCTTTAATCCTTGGGGAACTGGGGTTGTATCAAAAAATTTATTTTTTATAATATGATGATATAGTTTCCGCTTTTGCGGCAGGATATCAGTCAGGAATAATGACACTGAAAGTCTCATGAGTTCCATTATTATAGAATATTTTCCTCTTACTTGCCAAAGTGCATATTATAAGATATAATACAAGAAAGAGACTCACGAGATAACGCAAACCTTCTGTACAATCGTTTGACAAGCTCCACGAAAATCTTTATTGTAGAAAAGAGGTGACAGAGTATGACAAAGAAAAAACAGTCTTCACCGTTTGGAAAATATTTCAAATATCTTGACCGGATTGATACTGATTTGAAAAATCAGGAAGAGTTTGGATCAATTCTTATTTTAAGTATTGTTGAAGAACTTGGTGAAATGGCACGGGCATATCTTGCCAAACACGGCCGCAAACCAACCAATCTTGCTGCACAAAAAGATGAAGAGTACCAGCAGGAGCTGGGAGATATTCTGGTATCAATTATCCGTTTTGCTCGGATTAAAAATATTAATCTTGATCAACGCATTATGTACACACTGCGCAAAATTGAACGCCGCAAAACCCAACCTAAAATATAAATGTAGGCTGAAAGTATAAGCTATATCCTGAGATCTCATTATGAGAGATACGCGTATCGCTGTTATTTCCTATCACACCTGCCCATTGTCTGATGAAGCCGGTACAGAAACAGGAGGCATGAATGTATATGTACTGGAACTTTCCCGCGCGCTGGCAAGGAAAGGATATAGTATTGATATTTTTACACGGGCAGTCAGCCCGCAAAGTCAACGTATCGTACATGTTTTACCAAATTTGCGTGTTATTCATTTGGCAGCGGGCGAGGAGAAATCCGTTGATAAACGCGAACTCTGGCAAATACTGCCGGAATTTTGTACAAACCTCTTGTCGTTTATTCAGGAGGAGCATCGACAGTACAATCTCATCAGTTGCCATTATTACTATTCCGGTATTGTCGGACTTGCGTTACGGGATAGACTTCATATTCCCATGACCATAACGTTTCATACGCTGGCATTGATGAAAAATCTTGTCGCCCGGGATGAGGCGGAAATGGAAAAGAGTAAACGAATTGTTGCTGAAATGAATCTGGTAAAAAAAGCTGATCGCGTCATTGCAACAAGCTCACATGATGCACTCTATTTGCAAACCTTGTACGACTGCCCGAAAAAGAAAATTTCTGTCATCCCGCCGGGCGTTGCAACTGATATCTTTACACCAATGTCGGAACAAAGAGCAAAAATTTATGTCCATGCTGATCCGCGACAAAAATTACTTCTGTTCGTCGGGAGAATTGAACCATTAAAAGGCATTGATGTGCTATTGTACGCTCTCAAAATACTTCTTGAGAAGAAACCAGACCTCCAGCTTTGTCTCTGGATTGTTGGCAATCATACACCTCGTTTCAAAAAAGAAATGGAATGGCTGGAAGAGGTACGCAAACTTTTACACATTACAACGGTCGTGCAGTTTGTTGGTAATAAAAAACGTGAAGACTTGCCATACTATTATAATGCTTCGGATATTGTGGTTCTGCCGTCAAATTATGAATCGTTTGGTATGACAGCACTGGAGGCACTCAGTTGCGGCACACCTGTCATTACCACTGATGTGACGGGCATTTCCGGTATGCTTGATAAAAAACATGAAGCAATGATCACCTCTGCAGGCAATCCACTGCTTCTGGCGCGGCGGATTAAGCATTTTCTTGAAAACTGTACTGACAAACCACATATGACGCAAGAATTGCGGGCACATGTACTGGATTTCCGCTGGGAAAATAGTGCTGAAAAATTTATTGCAATGTTGGGGCAAATACCGGGGTAAGTGTCTCTACTTTTCCGCGATGATATCGAAATTGGTAAAGTGCGCCCGGCTGAATATAGCCGGCTTCACCCCATGTGCCGGTTTGCTTTCGAAGAAATTCATTCGTAAGGGGTAATCCAAGTAAGTACAATTTAAGAATCATTATCGGATCACCATGTGATACAGCGCAAATATGCTGGCCCGGGTATTTTTTCTCCATTTGTTCAACAAACTGATGCATTCGCTCCGCAATAGCTGCAATTGATTCACCATGTGCAAAAACATCATAATTAATTGCGCGGATGCGGGAAAAGGATTTTCCCTGCATTGGTGTATGAATTTCCAGAAGATTTTTTGTTGTGTGAATTCGTGCAATATGCAATACATCCTTAAGGAGTTGGGCACTTTGTCGGGCACGAAGCAGGGGACTGGAATATATCTCACTAATTCGTTTGTCACGCAAAAATGCTGCCGCTTGCAACACCTGTTGTCTACCTGTTGCCGAAAGATGATAGCGGGGAAGTCTACCGTAAAAAATATTCTCCGGATTTTCGACTGCTCCATGCCTGAGAAAATAAAGAGTAATCATATCCTGTAAGGCTACCAATACAGGAAGTATTTGTCAATCACTTCTCAGCATTTTTTCAGAAAAAATAGCTACTCTTCTGGTATTTCCTATGAATAATACTGCACTCCTGATACAACTAAAATCATTCCTCATCGGTCTTTCAACACTCATTGCAACAATTTCCCCAACCATCGTTCCGGCAACTCAGACTTCACAAACTAACAGCGGCAATCCACCAAATAGTGCCACCAGTTCCGGCACTTCGCGCAACTGGTCGGGTTACTCAACAACAAACGGTACATTTACTGCAGTTTCGGGGACATGGACTATTCCACAAGTCAGTGGGAACGGTCATACAGCAGCAGATGCAACCTGGGTGGGTATTGGCGGTATTAAGAGTCAGGATTTAATTCAAGCAGGAACTCAAAATATTGTTAGTGCGAATGGACAGATTACTGTCTCTGCATTTTATGAACTCCTTCCCGATGCGTCAACACAAATTCCGATAATAGTAAACACCGGTGATGCAGTAACAGTTGCAATCACGAAACAATCTGGCAATCAGTGGGAAATTACTTTTAAAGACAATAGTAATGGACAGACGTATTCGACAACTGTCTCGTATATATCCTCACTTTCTTCTGCTGAATGGATTGAGGAAGCACCAAGTGACGGGTTGCATGAATTACCACTAGATAATTTCGGAACAATGCAATTTACTGGCGGACAAACAATACAAAACGGCACTACTGTTAATCTTGCACAAGCTGATGCGCAGGCAATCACCATGGTAAATAATTTCGGTCAAACCCTCGCATCTCCATCAGCAATTGGAAATGACGGCGCCAGTTTTAGTGTTACCAGATCAAATGCTGCTGCCTTGCCAATCCCGCAATTTGATAGAAATCCTCATAGCTTCCGCCGGCACGGGTATGGTATCGGAACTGTCATTACTGTACCCGCAAGACAATCTTTGCTGCAAAATCATTTTCGTATCAGGAGAATCCTTCCCTTCTCTTTGCGAGGGAGGTAAAAGGTACTTTCGGTTTTTTTGCCAACGGGAGTGTGAAAGAGAATATCGAACCTTTTCCTTTTTTACTTTTTACCCAAATCCTCCCATGATGTTGCTTAACAATCTGTGCGCTGACAAAAAGTCCGATACCCAACCCCCGGGAAGACCTGTCTTGTCTATTTCCTATCTGATACAGCCGCTCAAAAATTTTCTTCTGGTGCTTTTTCTCAATACCAACTCCTTTATCTACTACACTCACCAAGGCATGTGATTGTTGTTTACTGACTCTAATAACAATAGTACCGCCATTGGGAGAATATTTAATTGCATTTGTCAAAAGGTTACTCAGGACTTGATAAATTCTATATCGATCACCTGAGACTAACTGACGTATCTTTCCTCTCACGCGTATTTTATGCCTTCGCGTCGTTTCCTGCAGCGCTTCGACGGTATCATCAATTAATTCATTTAAATCAAACGGGGCTTTCTCCATCTGTAACTTACCGGTTTGAATTCTTGTAATATCAAGTAAATCAGTAATCAGTGCTGATAATTTTTCAGATTGATTGACAATTTTCTTAACGACTTGTTTTGCTTCGTTTATTTTATTTTCACGTAATTTGCGATCCAGCACTTCTGTAAAAAGTTTGAGACTGGTAATCGGCGTTTTCAGTTCATGGCTTGCCATAGAAAGGAATTCATCTTTATTTTGTTCAAGCATATTGCGTCTGCGGAATTCCGTCCTGATTAAATAAAAAGCTAAAATCAATAATCCTAAGGTGAAGACTACGCCAGTTAAACTTGCTATATATAATATCTGATAACTCTCTGTTGTCTGGGTTGATCTTGAGGATAAAAGAACATCTTCATTCTGCATCATTGTACTAATAGTTTTTCTTACCTCTGACATCACCAGTCTACCATGCTCAACAAGTGCTGCTGCTTGATCAGAATCGTCTCCTTGTTGTTGAAGTTTTATCTCACTCTGAAGCATTGCAAATCGTTGTGCTATCTCTTCTTTTACCTGCTGAATAAGTTTTTGCTGTTGGGGATTATCAGCTGTCACTCTTGAAATTATGAGAAGCTGTTTTTGGATTGTAGAACGACTGCTGGCATATGATGTAAGAAATTGCGAATCTCCCGAGAGCAAATAACCACGAATATCTGTTTCAGCATCAGTAGTCGACTGCAATATCGATTGCAAAGCAAGTTTTACCTGGCTACTATGATCTACCAGGTCTTCATTGGTTCTAATGGTCTGGATATTTTTATAAAGGAGCAACAAATTACCTATTACAAACAGGAAGGTAAAGAGGAATACAATTGGTATGAACCTTCCGTATTTTGAAAACATTACTGTAACTGCGATTATCGTATAGCTATTATCTTAATCTGTCAAGTGGAGTAAATTCTTACTGGATTCATAAATCATTCTAAAGCAACAGTGTTATACTACATATACATGAAATTTGCCGGTCTCTTCAGTACGATACTGCTCCTTATTGTTGCGGGAGTTTTCCTGTTGCAAGTACGGCAGGGGAACAAACCTTTAGCCAACTCACCGACAAAAGAAATGGTACAACCGTCTAAAACAAATCCACCATCTGTGGTACGTTCATATAGTATCTCTCATGGCGCACTTCCAGATATTCCGTTTGTCCTGCCCCGAGGGTTTACTATACATG
>Ga0070740_10004184_pt1 | contig 14441 bp, 10 predicted proteins | sample Coa_R2_FD_67286 | JGI IMG/M metagenome (GOLD analysis project Ga0070740, IMG submission 67286) | Surface soil microbial communities from Centralia Pennsylvania, which are recovering from an underground coalmine fire - Coalmine... | ecosystem: Environmental > Terrestrial > Soil > Unclassified ... | reverse complement strand
TGATGATTGCTCTGGCCATTGCCATCGAGATGATTCGCGAGCATGAGGTTGAGAAGAGGGGCGAATGAAAAAGAAGCGCGCAGCGAGGGTTCTGCTCAGCACGTCCGCATGGAAGACGATGCTCCTGGATGCGCGCGGGCGCCAGGAGATCGAGGCATGTGGGGCGCTGCTGGGCAGCATGGATGAGGAGGGGAACTGGCATGTTGAGGAGGCTCTGCCCTTGCGCAATATCTACGCATCGCCGGTCTACTTTGAGTTCGATCCCGCCGACCTGCTGGCAATCGACCTGGAGCAGCCCGGCAGGATGGTCGGGGTCTACCATAGTCATCCCGTCGGGCCGGCGGTGGCCAGTTCCACCGATCGGCAAAATATGCAGCGCGTCAATGGAGAGCAACAGATCCCCTGGGTCTGGCTCATTCTCAGCGGACCGTTCAGCGGCTCATCCGCCGACGAGTCAACGAACGATGACGAGAGGCATGACGATGGGAACATTACAGCACACGGCCTGAGAGCCTATCATTATTATCAGGACATCGGCCTGCAACAAGTCGCGATCCAGCGCGTTGAGGATGAGCATCCTGGGTCCGCTCCACGTCACGATGAGGACCAATAAGAAGAATAGCCAGCAGAGTAGCCAGAAACAGGCAAATAGGCTATAATAATCGCCAATAAACGCATGCCAGCCAGCGTTATTGGATATGTGCTGTTCTTATCTTACTCCCTCAACAGGAGTTGTTCTGAAATAAAGGATTTCGAATGAAGTGCCAGAATTGTGGCAATGAACTGGCCCAGGATGAGGTATTTTGCGGGCAATGCGGCGCGCAGAATACCGTGTCGGTCCAGCCAACAGAAATGATGCAGGCGCCACGGAGCGGACTGCTGGGCGATGCCTATCTCAATCGCAGCGGTGCCTTTCCACCTACTCAGTCCGGTCCGCCTTTCCCTGCCACAAATATGCCGTCTCCCCAACAGTCAGCGATTCGCCAGGCTCCGCAGCAGTCCGGTAACTTCTACCAGGATGCAACAGAGGCAGTCTCGATCGTGCCGGGAACTCCTGCGAACTACCCGCAGCAGGGCTTCGGTGGAGGTCCGATGGCAGGAGGATACTCGGGTCAGTTTGGCCCGCAGCCGTTTACAAGCGGAAATTACTCCAATCCAAATTTCCCGCCCACGCAAACCGCTTTTCCCGCCGGGCAGTTTGGCTCGGGCGCGGGAATGGCTCCCCCTGTGCAGAAACGCAGCAACGTGATTATGATTGTTGGCATTGTCTGCCTGATTTTCGCCATTATCACCGTAGGCATTTTTGGAGCGATCTTCGCCCTGCACAGTGGGAATAATCAGCCCGCGTCAACGCCCGTCGTCCAGGCCACAGCGACGCCGACGCCAACACCCTCACCCACTCCGTCGCCTACGCCTACGCCCTCACCCACTCCAGTGCCGACGCCGACGCCAGACGCGAATTTTAGCTGGTGTACGTCCTGCACGCAGAGCGGCTACCTGATCGAGTATCCCAACGGCTGGTCGCAGAATACGACACAGGACCAGCAGGGCACGCAATTTATCGATCCATCCCAGACGGATATTTACGCTGCGGTTAAGACTCCCAGCGGCGGAGCCTCCGCTACCGATCTGCTCAACGCCGATACCAACGAGTTCAGCGGCCAGCCCGGCTTTCAAGGACCGCAGGGCACGCAGAGCGCGACCATTGGTGGGACAAACTGGAGCTACCAGACCATTTTCTATCAGTTCAATGGCCAGACCGAACAGGTCAATGTCTACGCGACCATCTACCAGGGGAAGGGCTACGTGATTGAATTGCAGGCTCAGCAGGCTCAGTTCTCAACCATCTACGCCCAATACTTTACCCCGATGCTCACGCGCTTCCAGTTTGTCGCGCCCGGGCAATAGCATCCGATGAGCGTTTGAAGGTATAGCAACGGGCAAACTTGTATCTTCGCATACACTGTTTGCCCGCTATCTTTATTCGCCCTCAACCGGCGCCTTCCAGCAATACCCGGACATCCTGCGCCACCAGTTCTATCGCACCTGATATATCCCTTTGATCCAATAATGAGTAAAATTTGCCTTGAGGCAAGGGTATTTCTACCTTCTCCGCCGTGTGATTCAGCAAAAAATACACCCGGCGTCCGTCGGACCGACGGCGGCTCGTTACTTCGATCCCACGCGGCGCCTCCAGTGTCGGCTTGACGTTTGCCTGCTGGCACAAGAGCCAGGCGAGTCTGTCCAGCAGTCCGTCACTGCCGCGCGTTGCAAGATACCAGGCGTATCCCTGGCCATAGGAATGCATGGTTAGCGCGGGCCGACCGGCATAGTAATCGTCGGTAAATGTGCCTAGCGCCTGCGCCCCTTCCAGGTGAATCAACTCTCCCCACAGCGTGCAGGGATACACTCCCGCAAGCGGTCCCTGTTCGATCCTGACGGCGTTGCCCATTGTCTCGAGCAGTGGATCGAACTCCTCGACGTGAATGCCCAGCAACTCGCGCAGTTCGCCGGGATAGCCGGCCAGGGTGGCATGATAGTGTTGATCGATGATCCCGCTGAAGAACGTGGTCAGCAGCACGCCGCCGCGCCGGACAAACGCTTTCAACTTCGCGGCCATCCCTGGACGCAGCATAAACAGCAGCGGCGCGACCAGCAAGCGATAGCGGCTCAGTTCGGCATCGGGCGAGACGATATCGAGCGCAATGTTGCACGCATGCAGGGCGCGATAGCTCGCTTTGATCTCCTGCCAGTACTTCAGGCGATTGCTCGGCCCCGGCTGGTACTCGACGGCCCACCAGTTCTGCCAATCCATCAACACCGCCGCCTCTGCCTCGATGCGCGAGCCTGTGACCTCTGGGGCAATCTGCCGCAGCTCGGCGCCGATCCCGGCCACCTGCTGAAAGACGCGTCCGTGCTCACTGCCTTCGTGTGGGACAACCGCGCTATGAAACATCTCCGCCCCGGCCTCTGATTGCCGCCATTGGAAATACAATACTCCGTCGGCGCCACGCGCGACCGCCTGCATGCTCTGCAAACGCAGCACACCCGGTCGCTTCTGCGGATTCTGCTCCATCCAGTTGACCTGGCTCGGCGCTTGCTCCATCACCAGGTGCGGCTGCCCGCCCTTGAGCGAGCGCATCAGGTCGTGCGTGAGCGCGGTTTCCCAGGTGGGCGTGGTCAGCGCGGGATACTGATCGATCGAGATGATATCCAGGTGCGGCGCCCAGGCGAAGTAATCGGTCGGCTTGTGCGCGACCATAAAATTCGTGGTCAGCGGCACAGCAGGCGTCACGCGGCGCAGAATCTCGGCCTCTAGCAGATAGCAGGCCAGCAGCGAAGCGGACATAAAACGCCAGTAGTCCAGCGTCTGCGCGGGGTTGCTCTGCGCGGGGGTAGCGCGCGGCGGCAGGACGTCCTCCCACGCGAAGTAGCGCTGGCTCCAGAAGGTTGTCCCCCAGGCTGTATTCAGTTCCTCCAGCGACTGATAGCGCTCCTGCAGCCAGGCGCGGAAGGTCTCGGCGCATACATCGCAGTAGCAGGCCGGCACATGGCAGCCGTACTCGTTGTTGACGTGCCACATGCGCAGCGCGGGATGCGCCCGATAGCGCTCGGCCAGCCGCTCAACGAGCAACGCGGCCTCGCGCCGGTAATCCTGGCTGTTGGGACAGTAGTGCTGGCGCGAGCCATGACTCAGGCGCACGCCCGTGCGCGTGACCGGTAGCATCGCGGGATAGACGCGGCTCATCCAGGTCGGCGGCGAAGCTGTGGCCGTGGCCAGATCGGCCATAATCCCATGCTCCGCCAGCAGGTCCATCACGCGATCCAACTGTGCAAAGTGATACTCCCCCGGTCGTGGCTCTAAACTGGCCCAGGAGAAAATATTGATCGAAACCATATTGACGCCCGCCAGCTTCATCAGGCGCATATCTTCCCGCCAGATCTCCTCAGGCCACTGTTCGGGGTTGTAGTCGGCACCGTAGAGAATGGTAGAGGGGAACGGATTGTGCATAGAACGATGACTCCATATGTGATGATATTTTATGTCAAATTAAAAAGCTGGCGGAGCCAGCCAATGAACCTCCGAGCAGGTGGCGCATCGGCGTCGAGATAACGCGCGGTGATTGCCTGCCCAAGCGGCTTACCAGGTTCCGCTTGCCAGGCCAGCCAGGTCACAAAAAAATCTACTGCATTATATCCCAGTTCCGCAAGCCCCCTGGTCCGCACTCTCCAGTACGTCTGCCAGCGCCTGTTCGGCTTCGTGGCGCAGGCGCGTTTCGAGGGCACGCGCCCAGGACTCGTCCCAGCCGTCCTCTTCTTTCAGCAGGTCTTCGCAGCGCAGGAGCGGATCGTCTTTGGCAGAAATGGCGCGGGTCACGCAGAGTTCGAGCAGGGTGGGACCGCCGCCGGCGCGGGCGCGCTGGATGGCCTCCTGTGTTGCGGCATACACGGCCAGCACGTCGCTGCCGTCGATGCAGGTATGATGCAGGCCGGCAGGGAGGGCAAACTCGCTGAGCGTCGAGGTTTGTGGATCGGAGCAGTCCTGTTCGCAGATGAAGAGCGCGGGAAGTTGATGGTGCGCGGCAAAGGTGATGCCTTCGCGAAAGTCGGCTTCAGCGGTTGCACCATCTCCACAATACGCTACGGTGACGGCTGGGGATTTGCGTAGCTTGCAGGCAAAGGCGATGCCAGCGGCATGCATGATCTGCGTGGCTACAGGCGCGGGACCCGTGACGAGATTGTGCTTGTGGTAGCCCCAATGGGAAACTGGACGAGGCGCGGGCGGCGGCGATCCATCTTCACCGGAAGTCGGTGTGTCGGGGACGAAACGCGTTTGCAGGTAGGTGCGAAACACTTCGTAGGGCGTCATTCCGATGGTCAGCACCACGCCCAGGTCGCGATAGTAGGGCAGCGTGAAGTCCTGGCCCACCTGGATACAGACCGCGCTCCCCACCTGTGCGGCCTCATGCCCACGACAGGAGGCGACATAGCCCAGGCGTCCTTGCTGGTACGCCTCCCAGGCACACTCATCCACCAGGCGTGTCAGGAGCATATGCATGTACATATCTCTGAGCAGATCCGCTCTGGATGAGGAGTGCGTGCTTTTCTCCAAACGTATTCCCATTCGTCCCACTGTTCTTCTAGCGAATTTCGTCGCTCTATTATACTATATCATCGGGCTTCGGGATAGCAACAATAACGCCTGGATCGCCCGGCCAGAGTTCCTGGCGAAAACGACTGCATTGATTTTGGCAGGGCAGGATTCTATAATAAACTCGCAAACAGCTAGAACATTCTAGAACCAGGCCCAAACAAGTCAATGTAGACCTATGGAGGCAGGTGTATGACCGTTAATATCCGCACAACGGAAGAGCATGTTACAGCAGAGCCGCTGGACATTCTCGCGCTTTATCGTACAATGGTAACGGCCCGGGTGATGAACGATTTGCTGAAGACGCGCAAAACCCAGGGCCGCTTTCCTTTTTATATCGGCTGCGCCGGCCACGAATCGATGGCTGCCGTAGTGGCCGCGCTTCAGCCCGAAGACTGGCTTTCGCTCTATTATCGCGACCTGGCGGCCTGGCTGCAACGCACCGGCGATATCTATGGTCCCCTGCGCGAGGCATATTCGCGCACAACCGGGCCAATGTGCGCCGGACGCAACATGCCCTCGCACTATAGCAGCAAAGAACACCGCATTCTGCCAACCTTCAGCGAGGTGGCCGCGCTGGCCCCCTTTGCCGGCGGCGTTGGCTTCTCCCTGCAATGGCATAAAAGCAAGCAGATTGTTGCTTTTACGACCGGCGACGGCGGCGCAGCTACCAACGACTTCCATGCCCTCTTCCGCCAGGCTTCTGTCCACCGCCTCCCCGTGCTGATGATTATCGAAGATAACGGTTGGGCTATCACCACGACCTCGACGCATCAGTGGGCCGGCTCGCTGGTTGAATGGGCCAGGGGCGCCGATGTCTACGCCGAGGAGGTCGATGGCACGCATCCAATACCAGCCTATGAGACAACCCGCCGCCTGGCCGAATATGTGCGCTCGGGCAAAGGGCCGGCGCTGATGCATCTGCACTTGGGCCTGCTCGATCCGCACTCCAGCAGCACCGATATTAAATCGTATCGCACCAAAGAGGAGATCGAGGCGACGATGGCCACGAAAGATCCGGTCAAGAACTTCGGGCGCTGGCTGGTCGAGCATGGCCATCTTAAAGAGGACGAGATTGAGCGCATCCGCAAGGAGGTGAAGAGCCAACTGGAACGCGCCGAGGCTGAGGTCCTGAAAGAGCCGGAACCGGAGCCGACACGCGTGATGGACTTTGTGCTGGATGTGCCAGCATGGCAGGAGAACGAGCCGCGCAGCACGAAGCGCCAGTTGCCGATGCTGGGCGCGATCAATGAGGCGCTGCTGGAATTGGCCCGGCGCGACGACGGCTTTTTCGTCTATGGCCAGGACGTTGGCAGCCCCAAAGGCGGCGTCTTTGGCGCGACCGCCTCGCTGGTGAATGAGATGCCCGACCGGGCGATTAGTAGCCCGCTGAACGAGCAGGTGATCGTGGGCATTGCGGCGGGCGCGGGCATAGCCGACGGCAGGGCTCGCTGCGCTGAAATCCAGTTTGTCGATTACCACCAGTCGGCCAGCCAGACGATCCGCCTGGCCGCGCGCATTCTCTACCAGAACTATGGCCACTGGCACGCCCCGCTCTTGCTGCGCACTAAATCGGGCAGCGGCGGCGGCGGACCGATCTCCAGCGGCGGCGCGGGCGGCGGCGCCTTTGGCCACTCTAACGCGGGCGATCACTGGTTCACTTCGGTGCCCGGCATGATTACGATCTGCCCCTCCACGCCTTTCGACGCCAAAGGACTGATGCTGGAGGCCGCCAGAGCCCAATCGCCCGTCGCTTTCTTGGAACGCGGTCGCCTCTACCGCTCTGAGCCGCCGAAAGATAGTCAGGGCAATCTCATCCAGGCAATGGCCGAGTACTGGTATGTGCCCGAGGGGTACTATACCCTGCCAATCGGCAAGGCCCGCCGCCTGCGCATCGGCGACGGACCCAGCCAGCTCGCGATCCTCGCCTGGGGGACAATGGTGCTGGAGGCTTGCACCGCCGCCGCCGATATCGTCAATCGCCAGGGCGGCGCGCTCGAAATCGTCGATCTGCGCACGCTCGCTCCGTTCGATGAGGAGGCCGTGAAGGCCGCGGTGCGGGAAGCCAACCGCGTGCTGGTTGTGACCGAGGAAGATGACTTGACGAGCTTTGGCCGCCATCTGCACTCCTGGGTGGTGCAGCACTGTTTCTATGACCTGGATTGCACACCCGCGTTTCTCTCGGCGCTGCCCGCTCCTCCCGCTCCCTATAACGCTCCCGAGGAAAACGCGTTCTATCCCACCGCCCGGACAATCGAGACGAAAATCGTTGAATTGCTTCAGGAATAGCCGGTGCCTGCATAACCTATTAAGAAAGCTGAGCTAACTATGGGCTAGCTCAGCTTTCTTGTGACGTTTGTCCCTTTATCCTTCGCTTAACCCTGCCGATCTTTTGCAGAAAAACAGAGAGATCTCTCTACCTCTCTTTCTCGCAAGCATGAGCGCGCTTCGCCCATGCACTGGCCAGGTAGATTTCGGCAGGTGAACCTTATGATGCAACAACTGCTCGCGTTCCGTCAATCGGCGAGGGCTGTCCCTCTTGTGGATATTCTCCGGCTTTTTCTGGGAACGCGTCTGCTGCTGATCCTTGCGGCCTATCTCTGCCTCATCCTCTTCCCACCGCCCGGGCATACCTCTCCGCAAACGCCCATCGATGTGCCGGCGCTGCTTGCCGCCTGGAACCATTGGGACATGGTACATTATGTGCAGATCGCCCAGGCCGGCTACCGACACGTCGCCGATACCGCCTTTTTTCCTCTCTTCCCGCTGCTCATCAGAGCGCTCGCGGCACCTTTCGGACACCGTGCCTACCCGCTGGCTGCTCTCCTGGCAAGTAATCTGGCCCTGCTGGCCGCACTGATAATGCTGTATAGGATCGCCATCGATACCCTGCCGGAGCAACCCGCCCGGCGCGCGCTGCTCTATCTCTGCATATTTCCGACGGCTTTTTTCTTCTTCGCCGGCTATAACGAATCGCTGTTCCTGCTCCTCTCCTGTAGCGCGCTCTTTGCGTTGCGCCGACAACGGTGGGTGCTGGCCGGCGCGCTGGGATTGCTGGCCGCTCTGACGCGCTCCGCCGGCGCACTGCTGATCTTTCCCTATCTCTATGAACTCCTGCGCGCCCGCCGCACTCCGTTTTCGTCTCTTTCGCAACCCTCCGACCGCCAATACTCTGCCCATGACGAACCCCGTTCGCCGGGCACGGGGAACGCCTGCGCTCGACTCCTGGGATTGCTCTTGATCCCGCTGGGCACACTGCTCTATTGCTCTTACTGCTGGCGACACTTTGGCGATCCACTGGCCTTTGCCAGGGTACAGAAGTTCTGGGGCCGATCTCTCACGCCTCCCTGGCTGGGCATCCTGGGCAGCTTCTCCCAACTGTTCCACCGCCTGCCCTTTGGCTCCTTCTTCGAGGTTCACGTGCTGCTCGATCTGCTCGCAACGCTGGGTTTCCTCGCCCTGGGTATCTTGAGCTGGCGCTATGTGCGCGCCAGTTATGCCCTCTGGATGAGCCTGCTCCTCCTCTATACGCTGTGTAGCTCTGCACCCGCAAATCCAGATCACCTGGTCTCCAATCAGCGCTTCGTGCTGGAAATGTTCCCCGGCTTTTTCGTGCTGGGAGTTCTGGGCGCGAGGCATCCGCGCTTACACCTGGCATTGATGATCTCTTTCCCCACTCTTCAGGCGCTTCTCGCCGCCCTCTTCCTGCTCGATCGCTGGATGGTTTAGCAACTATCGATCCTCCCTCGGTCTGAGATGGACCTTTCTACCTTCAAAGATGAGACATGTTACCCGGTGGTATTCCTGAAACGTTTGATAAGAGGTATCGTTGATTTGTGCGCTGAGAAGGAGGTAACGAGTTATGCCCTTACGGGCTGGATTTATGCTACAGAGCGACAGGTGGTCTTCATGAAGCGGGCGCCGGTTTCTGATATTCTCTGGCTTTTCCTGGGCACGCGTCTCTTGCTGGCTGCGTGTACGTATTTCAGTTATATCCTCTTTCCGGTTCCCCCCCATCTCTATCCAAATACAGCAGTTGATGTGGCAGGATTGCTTAATTCCTGGAATCATTGGGATGCGCAGCGTTATGTGGATGTCGCACAAAATGGCTATCAGAGCGCGTATGATACGCCATTTTTCCCGCTCTTCCCTCTGCTGATTAAGGGAATTGCGCTGCTTTTCGGCAACCAGGGATACCTTGCTGCGGGGATGCTTATTAGCAATGCGGCCCTGCTCGGAACGCTCTTTGTACTTTATCAGCTTGCTACCGATGCTCTGGGCGAGGGAGTTGGCAGGCGCACGATTCTTTACCTTTGCATTTTTCCGACGGCTTTCTTCTTTTTTGCGGCCTATAACGAATCGCTGTTCCTGCTACTCACGTGCAGTTCCTTTCTGGCGATGCGCCGCCGGAGATGGTGGCTGGCCGGCGCGTTGGGACTGCTGGCCGCTCTGACGCGCACCGCCGGGGTTATGCTGGCGCTGCCTTTTCTCTACGAGGTCTGGACGAGCAGAATCCTGCCGGCCACCTCCGAAGCAGCGCCCGGCTTCTGGAAACAGCTCTGGCAACTGCTCCCCAGAACGCTGCCGGTCCTGCTGATGCCGCTCGGCACGCTTGCCTACTGCGCGTTTTGCTGGCTCAACTTCGGCAACCCGCTCGCCTTCGCGGCGGTGCAGAGCCACTGGGGTCGGGTGACGAGTTGGCCCTGGAACGGTCCTGTCTATGCCTTGATTGAACTCTTCCACGTCCAGCCGTTCGGCTCGTTTATCGAGGCTCATCTCCTGCTGGATATGGCTGCGACCTTTGGCTTTATCGCGCTGGCAGTTGTGTGCTGGCGTCGGCTGCGCATCAGCTATGCTCTCTGGATGAGTTTGCTGGTCCTGTATATGCTGATCAGTCCGGCGTTGAATCAACATGATACGCTACAATCAACCCAACGTTTTGTGCTGGAGATGTTTCCCGGCTTTATCGTTCTCGCGGCGCTCGGCTTGCGCCATCCACGTCTGCACTCCGCGTGCATGCTGGTCTTCCCGTTCCTGCAAGCTCTGCTGGCCGCGCTCTTTGTGCTGAATCGCTGGATGGTTTAGAGGCGAAAGTTTGTGTTAGAAGATACTGTGCAAAAACGACAACCGGCCTCTCCAGGCATAACAGGCGAGACGCAAAACGCTCGATCGGGGCCCACCAACGCAGCGGGACCTGGGACGCACTGGTTGCTCCTCTGTGCCCTGGGGTTAGTCGCGTGCGTTCTGCTCGCGGTGACTCCCCTGATCCGTGTGCCTGATGCTGTGATTCATCTGCAACTGGCCCCCGGCTCGTTCCTTGCCGAGGCCAGCAACTGGCTGCCCGTCCACCTGGGCGCGCTCTCGCAGGCAAATAGCGCCGCGCTGGAACTCTTTGCCCTGCTCCTCCTGACCTTTCTCTGCTATGGCCTGGGCGCGCTGCTGGTCAGTCGCCAGCCTGAGTCGAGCAGGCAGGGCGCCTTGCGCAGCCTGATCTGGTCGGCGACGCTGCTGGCCGGGGCTATCTTTATCGTCACCCCGGCCATGCTCTCACATGATATTCTGGTCTACGCCGGCTACAGTCGCCTCCTGGCTATCTATCACGCCAATCCCTATTTCGTGCCGATCGCGGCTTTCTCTCACGACCCATTCTCGTCGATCAATTATTGGGGCAGGTTTGTCTCGGCCTATGGTCCAATCTGGATGCTGGTCTGCACGTTCTTTGGCTGGCTGCTCCAGCCCGATCCCAATGCGTATGTGGTAGCTTTCCGGCTCTTTGCCCTGCTCGTCCATCTGCTCAATACCTGGCTGGTCGGGCGCACGTTGCACGCTCTGGGCCGCTCACCGCGCACGATCACGCTGGGTATGCTGTTCTATGCCTGGAATCCGCTGCTCCTGCTGGAAAGCGGCCTGGGCGGGCATAACGACGGCCTGATGATGACTTTCGTGCTGCTCGGCGCGCTCCTGGCTGCGAACGCTGAGAGGCGGGACCTGCTTCTGCGCCCGCGCGGCTATCTATCCGCCGCCGCAGCGTTCGCGCTGGCTGCGCTGGTCAAGTTTACAGCCCTGCCGATCCTGGCCGTCTATCTACTTTTCCTGTGCTGCAAGGCGCTGCGTCCAACCGCCGGGAGTCCGCGCGAGCTGCGGCTTGCGTTGCGCAATTGGCGCGCGGCGCTGCCCGCTCTGGCCGGCTCGATCCTCGTCGCCCTCTTGCTCGCATTGATCTTCTACGGACCTTTCTGGCTTGGGCACTCGCTCCAGGAGATCAGAATCAGCTTTCAAAATCCCCCTTCGGCCCTGGGGGCGGAAAATTCGTTTATGCGCTCCGTCATCGAGTGGCTGCATCTCCATCCGGCGCAAACGCAGAATGGCCTGCTCCGGCTGCTGAGCACGCGACGCCTCTGGGATGACCTCTCGTTCGCGGCTATCGCTCTCTGCCTGCTGGTGGGCGCGTTCCAACTCTGGTCCAGGCTGACCCTGAGAACCTTCGTGATTGTTTCTCTCCTGACGATGTGCGCAGTTTTATTGATTACTCCCTGGTTCTTCTCCTGGTATCTCGCCTGGCCGCTTGGCCTGGCTGCAATTGGTCTGCCCTTCCGCCAGAAGCGCGTTGAGGCGGCTTTACTGGCGCTGACCATCGTCTTCAGCATCTCTGCTCTCTTCACCTATCTCTTTACCATCGGCCTTTTTGGCTCCCATTATTATCTCGTCAGCCTCTTTACCACCATTCCTCCAGCTTGCGCTTTCCTGCTCACTCTGGTATTGTGGCAACCGGTAAGTAACCAAACAACAGGAGAATTTTGATAATGCTTGGACGATGGCTCCCATTCCTGCATATCCGTCTGCTGGCGCTCCAACACCTGCCGCTGGCAGCACTCATCTCACTGGATACCCTGCGCAACGCGCTGAGCACGCTGGGCTATCCGGCTGTGGCCCTGTTTATTATGATCGAGAGTTCCGGCATCCCCTTCCCGGGCGAAACGATGCTCCTGCTCGCCTCGTTCTACGCGGCGGTCGATCAGCACTTGCAGATCCCCCTGGTAATCGTCTGTGCCGCGCTGGGAGCCATCGTTGGGGATAATATCGGGTATACCGTCGGGCGCACCGGCGGCTATGCGCTGGTGCGGCGTTTTGGGCGCTTTGTCTTTCTCAAAGAGGAGCACCTGGAGCGTGCGGAACGCTTTTTTGCCAAACATGGCGATAAGACGGTCTTTTTCGGACGCTTTGTCGCGGTCCTGCGCGCCTGGGCGGCCTTTCTGGCAGGGGTCAACCGCATGCGCTGGCCGGCCTTCCTGGTCTACAACGCTGCGGGCGGCATTCTCTGGGCTACCATCTATGGCTGCCTGGGCTTCTTTGCGGGACGCGTCTTCCACGATAACTTCGGCGCGGTCGAACACCTGGCCAGAACGATCAGTTGGGTCGGCGCGGGCCTGATCGTTGCCGCAGTCATCGTCGCTTACATCGTCTTTCGCGTGCGCCGCAAGCGCAAGGCCCTGGCGAAAGCAGCTCTGGAGACCGCCAAACCGGAGGCCGCCGAAAACGCGCAGCCCGCAACGCCACCACCTGCCGATCCACAACAACCGACTGCTAACGAGAAGCCGGCAGCAGGAGAGGAGGATTCACAGCCTCAAGCGATCCCTGCTCCCGATACCAAATAGGAGCTCGGGATCTCCGGTCCTCCTACGCTTGTGACGATCGGGATTGGGTCGTACCACAAATCATAGCAGATCCACTGAAATAATGATTCTTCTGTGAATATAGCGGCAGTAATGATTCTTCCGTGCATGGAGCAGCGCGCGCTGTCAGGGGCGCGGGCTAGCGTGGCCCACCACCCACCATCAGCGCCGGACGCGCGGGCCGGCGCTCCATGCACATTGGGTGCGTGAGCGTGCAGATGCCGCACTTTGGGCAGTATGGCATACAGAACGCATGCAGATCAGTATAGCGCGCAGGACGCGGACAAGCAGCGTCCCTACTATGAACGGGCTTTTGGTGCATGGAAACGTTTTTCGCGTACATCCACGCGCATCCTGCCTGATGGCCGGGACGCTGAACGTGGCCGGGTATCAACATGCATCCATCCACCCCACCCAGGCAGGCAAGTTCGCGTCGTTTTACGCGAAACATGTGCAAATAATACCAATGCCCGTCCATAGTAGGGACGCTGCTTGTCCGCGTCCTGCATGATGGTTCGCCTCCTGCGCCACCATCCACCCCACGCGCCGATCCGCGTCCTGCGATCATGTGCGCCAAACATGCGAGTTCACGCTCCAAACGGGCTGATGTGCCTCCTGCTCCATCACCCACCCAACGCGCCGGTCCCGACGTCAACGCTCGACTATACGCTAGCAGAAAGCCCGCCAAAAACCGGCCCCGGCGCTATTTCGCAGCGGGGCCTTGCTCCTCGTCATCATAGTAAAGGTCATCAACAGAAACACCCAGATAACGGGCGGCTTTCGCTAACGTTTCGAGGCGAGGCTGGTAGTCGGGATCTCTCACCATACGGCTGACGGTACTGAGAGGAATATCCGCCCCTCTTGAGAGTTTCCCCGTCGTCAGCCCTCTTTCTTTCAAAAGCTCTTTGATGCGCAAACGAAAAGCCATACTCTTCCTTTCCTTTTTTCACTGTCCCGATTATAGCGGCTTTCCATGCGAATGTAGAGGCTCCATATAAGAATACCTGATAAGACTACTTGACTTAGACATTATATTGAGATATCATAATTGGTGTCCGTAAATGACATACAACTTGCAATCGGTAAATTAGGAAATTTCGTAGTGCGTGATCTTGAAGAAAGGTGGTTCTTATGTCCAAGCAACGCTGGCGGGCGAGGTGGTGGGAGGCGGGGAGGCAGCGGGAACTGGTGTTTGAGTCGGAACGCAGCCTGGTGTTGGCGCGCATCGACTTTTTGTTGCAGTGTGTCTTCCGTGAATGGGCGATTCCCAGGACATTCGACTTAGAGGAGGTTGGCAATGGAGAAACGCGTGATCCTGAAAAACGCACAGCAGGAACCGTACTCAATCCTCATGCTCGACATGCAGGACGATGAACTGGAGTTCTATCGGCGCTTTGTGCGCCGGCATGGGGGCGCGCTGAAGCCGGGTCCGCACCGCAGCTACTATGTGCTGTATTTCCCGCCGGGCACCCAGAAGCTTCCCAATGATCCCGACGATCCCCAGATGCAGGAGACGTACCGCTTGCTGTATCCCGATGGGATCTGCCTGACCTGGTATCGCCTGCTCATCCTCGACGGGCAGCCGCTCTCCAACACCCTGCTGGTCCCGGTGGAGG
>Ga0070740_10004182_pt1 | contig 14448 bp, 13 predicted proteins | sample Coa_R2_FD_67286 | JGI IMG/M metagenome (GOLD analysis project Ga0070740, IMG submission 67286) | Surface soil microbial communities from Centralia Pennsylvania, which are recovering from an underground coalmine fire - Coalmine... | ecosystem: Environmental > Terrestrial > Soil > Unclassified ... | reverse complement strand
GCATGGGAACCTCCCTCATCTGCCATCCCTGCTCTTGTTCGATGGATCTCTCTTCTTCGATTCTACTCCTTTCCAACAAGCTTCTCAGGCCATTTCACACAGCCTCTTACTCATACGGCTCAGGTTTCAAGCATTTTATAATAATAAACGTTATGGCACGTGCCTTATCGGTACGTGCCATGCTTGATTAAATTCCCTGGTTACGCAGACTTTTTGGTCTGTAGAAATTGACGAATTTGGGTCAATGCCACACAATATGGGCATCGTAGTGACCAGCCACTAGGAATTGCAGGGTGGAATTTGTTTATCAAAGGCTGCCCATCTTTCAGTTCATGCCAGATGCGTGCCTCTGCAAGAAATGCCTCATACACGTTTCTCTCTACATGAAACCAAAAGTAGTCAAATCTGTACAACAAATTGTGAGTAGCCAGCCTTTCTTGTAAACTCGTGTCTGACCGTCCTACATACCCAATATTTAATTTCCCGTTCACGTAGTGTGCCAGTTGATAAACACCCACAACGTCGGAGGGAACAACCATTCGTACACTCCGCGGTTCAAACCGATAGAACACGTTATCGCGTATACTCACCAATTATCTCCTCTACATCTCTTCCGCCGTTTCTTCGGTAAAAATCTGGGGTGTTTTCTGCTCAGGCATCTCTCTGAGGTATGTGGTCAGCATTCCACTCCATTTGAAAATTTCGTCTTCGTACCACACTTTGACATCCAGGCCGGCTTGGGCCTGTCCCTGAGCAAGCGTAAAGAGAAGCAACTGTACGCCAGTTAGCGCATTTCCACCTATCTTTTCTAAAGGTACATATACCTTCTCATAAAATGAGTGACGTGCGTTGAGGTAAATGGATGTCTGCGAACCGTGCGTTTCAATACGGTAAAACGGAGCGCCTGGCCGATCTTCCGCATCAATGAGAAACGGTGATTGCTTTATACGTTTTTTTGCCTCCTCAAGGGTTTCATCAACTCGTCGTCGTTTCTGTGCAGCCTCTTGAATACGCTCCTCAACTTCTTCTGCCGGAATCTCCTTATCCTTTGGCGCCTCGACAGGTGGCCGAAATTTCCCCTGAACTCGCGCCGCGATTTCTTCGGCGGGAGATGAAGAGACCATCGGCAATTCTCTGGGGCGCCGGCTCTCAATGAGTTTGAGCAGAGTTGCAACATTTGCATTAAACGCTTTGTCAGCGAGCATGCTCCGTATAGAGTCCGTCAGCACAACCCTTTGCTTGGTAAATTCAATACCAAACAGCTCATCCAGGCTTGGCGGGAAGGAAACTTCTGCGCTCCACCACATATTCATGGGGTGAGATCCTTTTAGACTATCAGCTGGAGTGAAGTCGATTTCTCTGTTCGCTCGTACAAAAGAGATGCCCCGATTTTTGTGCAAACGACGTTTGAGATTTTCCCCTACATTCGCTCTGTTAGCAACTCCTTCAGGAGAAACCTGCCACTCTACCGGCGTGAGTGAAAAACGGACTTCTACTTGCTCCACCGAACCATCATCTTTGACGACATCAATCACGATGACATCTCCATGTAAAGTAGCACCAGAATACTGTGCTTCATTCATGAGGTAAAGAGGATCAAAGGGTTCAACTTTGACTGACCCTTTCGATGTGTTGATAAGAATGGTGCGACCAGCTACGAGAAAGTAACGAAAAATTCGGGAAAACTCAGTGATGAAGTGATTCTGTAGTCTGTCTGCACTTGGGTGGCGCATATTGAGGCGATCTAAGTCTTCCCAAATTACGATTGTCCCGCTTGTCCCATCCCCAACAATATAGTCTCGAGGTGGGGTCTGGCGAATAGGCGTCGGAACCTCTTTCACGTGTTCCATGGCAATTTCATCAAGGTTAAGGCTTACATAATGCCATTCGTCGTTTGCGACCTTCGAGTAGACACCAAAGGTTTTGGCCTGGCTAATACTTGCATTGGGAAGACCCATCCCAAAACGTCCCATCCCTTGGCGGTCGTTAAAGCGTGGAGAATAGCCAAAACGCACGGCATTGCGAAGCAATTCGGGGTCCATACCTTTTCCATCATCACTAAAGATGACTCTCTCGATATACTTGGATTGTGCCGTCCGTTTCCCTTTGCCCGTCGCTGTGTCCTTAATACCCTCCTGGATGATCACCTGGAAAGTGTTTGCACCTGCCTGAAATGAGTTGTCGCCCAATTCAGCACCTGCGCTCGCTGCACTTTTATATCCGGAATCGCGCAAGGATTGAGCTAAACTGGCTGTTGCGATAACAGGGTATCCGTTCGTAGTTGTAGTCATGAGAATTTTTACCTCCTATTCTCCATAACTGTAATGAAGGGAGTGCAAAACCGCGTAACATTAGCCACAGCAGCTAATGTTATTTTGTACAGAAAACCTCATTCTGCACAATACAACCAATAGAGATGGGAAACCACAGCTTTGATATTGGGGTCAAAAGAGGAGGAATATCCACAGGAGAATGCAGCCTTCTCTCATTGCCTATTCCCAGGCATTTTGCCCAGGGGTCAATATTCTCAGCCACCTCGATTGTAACATAGAATTCAAATGTGTGTCAATAGCTTGTAGAACTTTTTTCAAGATTTCAGAAAATTTTTGATGGTCAGGTAAACAACTGATAGTTAGAAAAGTATTTGTAACTACGCAGGTCCGCTCACGCAAAAGTCCTCAAGACTGGTGAGAACACCTGAGAACAGGGTACACTTGAGGCATGAGTCCCGAAGAAGAACAGCAAACGCTCAGACAAGAGAATCAGGAACTGCGAACAAAGCTGGCAGAAGCCCTTGAAGCGTTGTCTGTGGCAACCGCCCAGATTTCGCAGTTGACCCGGCGAGTCGAAGAACTGGAGGCCAGGCTGGCCAAAGACAGTCACAACAGCCATTTGCCCCCCTCCTCCGACCGCTTTGCTCGGCAAAAGAAGACCAAAAGCCAGCGCAAACGCAGCGGGAAGAAGCCCGGAGGACAGGTTGGACATGACGGGCATCATCTGGCGCTGGTTGCCCATCCCGATGAGATTGTGGTTCAGCGCGTCGAGGTGTGTGCAACGTGCCAGGCCGATGTCCGAGCGGTAGCCACGCGGACGATCGAACGTCGGCAGGTGGGGGATCTGCCTCCGGCACGGCTGCATATCACGGAGCACCAGGCCGAACGAAAATGCTGCCCGCATTGTGCTGCTGAGACGCGGGCGGCGTTTCCTGATGCGGTGTCGGCACCCGTCCAATATGGAACGGGACTCCAGGCCCTGGCGGTCTATCTGGTCACGTTTCATTTGCTGCCCTTCAAACGAGCCGGAGAGATCCTTTCGGAGGTCACGGGAACGCATCTGAGCGAAGGAACCCTTCGCCAGAGCATCGCGCGCAGTGCCAGGGCCTTGCAGCCCATCGAGCAGCAGATCACGATCGCGCTTCGGCAGGCTCCCGTCATTCATCAAGATGAAACTGGACTCTACGTGGCTGGCGAACGGATCTGGATGCATGTGACCTCGACCAGCAGGCTCACCCATTACCAGATCCACGCCACACGCGGAACCCAAGCCCTGGATGCCAACGGGATCTTGCCAGGCTATCAGGGCACGAGCGTCCATGATGGCTGGCCCGCCTACCAAGGCTATGGGTGTGCTCATGCGCTCTGCAATGTCCATCTCCTGCGCGAGCTGATCTTCCTGGAAGAAACGACCGGGCAAATCTGGGCGACGGAGATGAGGCGCTTGTTGCTGGCCCTTCTTCGCCTGACCAACTGGGCCAGAGCCAGAGGAAGACACGAGCTGGAGAGGGATCTGCAAGCCCAGGTGCTCCGCCGGTATCGGCAGGTGCTGACATTGGGAGAGCAGGCCAATCCTCCCCCGCCACCGGACGAACCGGCCACCACACGGCGCGGGCGGCGCAAGCAAAGCCCTGCGCGCAATCTGCTTGACCGCTTCATCAAGCACGAAGAGGCGGTCCTGGCCTTTGTACGGGATCTGCGTGTTCCTTTTGATAACTCGCAAGCCGAGCGCGATATTCGTATGGTCAAGGTGCAACAAAAGATCTCCGGCTGTTTCCGCAGTTGGAGTGGGGCTCTGGACTTCTGCCGCATCCGAGGCTATCTCTCGACGTTGCGCAAGCAGGGACTGCCTCTGCTTTCTGCCTTGCAACAGGTTCTGGCTGGTCATCCTCTCCTCCCCGCTCTTACAAGCGGACCTGAGTAGTTACAAAAAGGGTTATCAGAAACGCCCATATTGCGAGTATGGGCGATTTCTTTATTAATCACGCCCGATGATCTTAACCCCGTCGAGATCATCAATAGTAATCCTTTTTCCAAAAGCCTCACTTAAAGCCTGAGCGATCCCGGCGATTGTATAATCATACGCAGCCTCACCATCCTCTATACGAGAGAGTGTTTGAGGAGCAATGCCAGCAGCACGCGCAAGCTTATTAACAGACCACCTCAGTTGTAAACGGTACTCTCTAATCGTCATCAGATATCACCACCTTCTTAACATGTCAATATCATAACACGTACAAAATCACCTGTCAAGACTTTCACAACAGTCTAAATTTTTCATATGGACAAGCAATCACAAACAGATTATAGCAAATTCTAAACTCTTAAACAAGAGTGAAAAACAAGCCCCGCAAGCAATCAAGCCGAAGCAACACGCAAATTTTGACAGCAAATTGACAGCTTGCCATTCGATCGAGAAACTACCATCCCCATCTTGCAACTTGCCGGAAACACGTGTTATATTTATATCGAACAATGGTACCGCTCTCGCTGCTAGGAGAAATACCTTGCCACAATGGGAATATGCAAGCCTCTATCTTACAAGCGATGGGGATATATTTTGCACTGAACATAGCCCAACTCAGGACCGAACCTACGCGACTACCTACGACCCGTCTACCGGCGAAAGTCCCTCCCACGCCCTCAGACGTGAACTCGCTGCACTAGGACAACGAAATTGGGAACTCGTACAAATTCTCTTTTATGATACTAATCAAAGTGAAATACAAGAGGAGTGGATACTCAAACGACACACCATCTAGACCAAGCAGCCCTCTTAAAAAACCACAAAACCACTGTACAGCAGCCCATACAGCAACGCCCACAACAAACAACGGAAAATACAACTCAGAATAGCATGAGAACAGGCCATTAGAGCACATTTAGACACGTTTTGAACGACAACGAATAGAACGAGTCGAATCCCTCCACCGGCATTACTCGTCTCACGGCCTCTACGGTCGTCTTTCTCCTCTCAATTTTCTGGCTCATGCTCTCCTGGTTTCGTTGAAAATCCCTGGTTGTCTTTCGGTTTTCCTGTCAACTTCCCTGTCAGGATACACCGCAGAGGCAACGTTTGAAATGGCTATTCAAGCCGCCCGCTATCACTAGCAGACAAAAAGAAGCCTGCAATCGAGAGAGAAATGCTCATTGCAGGTTTCTTCCCACCCAAATAGCTTTCCTCATTTTTGCCGAAACAATTCGGCACCTTATTGTCTTCTCTCCGGTCCACCGCGTTTGTTGTGCCCATAGAATAGGGATTGTGTTCCAGAGTGGTAGAGATTATTTTTGGGGTTCGCGATCGGGATCGCGAACTTTTGAGGAATCCCTGCCATTGTCGGCACGGCCCCAGTCTGAACTGTATCACATGGCTTTGACCACGTATCATGAGCACAGAGAGGGGCCAGCCGGACCATTCCGTACCCCAGAAATCATGCCTCATTTGTTCCCTGAGGCACCATATCAGTCGTTCGTCGGCGTCGATGCAGCAACGGGCACCGCTGCATGGCAGGTTCCGAAGTAGAAACCGGCATAACCTCTCTACAAGCCGCACGACACCTCATTCGAGCTTATAATCGGGTTTACCATAGTGAATAACGAGCTTATACCGGCGTTCTCATCTGCTGCCTGTACCAGAAGCGATTTCTGTCTCGCAAAAAACCCTACAATTCACAAACCACTAAAAACAGCGGAGAGACCATTTTCCAAAGAATATTGTGTCGTTAACACCCCAAAGAGGTATTTATGTCCTATTTTTTGTTGTCGCGACCTCTGCCTTTCAGAAGATCTGTTATGATAATTCAAAGGGGTCGTAGAGTGCAGAGGCAAGGTGAATGCTCACCGAAGAAGCCACAGCTGGTTCTCCCATCTCGTGTCGCTCACATTTCCGATGATCTCTCTCGCGAGGTAAAACAAGCACCTGTTTGTCTCGTCGCTCCTTGGTGTTTCCGGTTTCGACAATTTGCCCCTATTATGGTTATAGGAGAGAAAATGGAGGAGCGGGGCGTTGCAGTCTGATGTAGATACGACAATTGAGGAAGTCCAGGCGAGCGTACAGGTTCGACCATTAACACGCCGTAACAGTGCAGGAACGGTGTACCAACGCATCGCATCCGTTCAATCGCAGATCGAAGCTGCGCTGAGGTTGACCTCCTCTCAACTGATCGAGCGGGCGCGGATTTCCGACGATCAAGCGCCAGATTACTTCCAGGAGGAGTGTTTGGTTTACCTGATTCGTGAGTTTTACTGGCGGGATGAAGAGTCTGCCGTCAACGACCTTGCGGAAATTTTGCTCCGTCGTTGTAAGAACATGATTTACGGGAGATTGCAGAGACTTGGTCTGCAGGCCGTCGATGACGCGTTCTGTGACGTCATACGGGACTTGTTCACCCCCATTCTGGATCTGGAGAGCGATCGCGGCGATTTCTTGCAGGTACGATTTGGGCACGTGCTTAAAAAGCTGACTATCGGTGTGTATAACCAGTATGTCAGAGGGATAAAGAAGGAGGCGGAATATACAGTCCCGCTCTCGTCCGTCGCTGGTAATGAACCGGAAGGGGGCGACGACATGCGAAACGGCATCCAACTGGACGACGTGGCCGATCCCTCGATCTCCATGGAGCAACACCTGTTGTACCGAGAAGGTCTGAGCAGTCTCAAAGATCCTTATCGGACCGTTTTCGTCCTGCGCTTCTATGAAGGGTGGCAAATCGAATCAGTGGATTCCTCTGAACCTACCCTCAGCCGCTATTTCGGAAAGACCCCACGCACCATTCGTTCATGGCTGACGCAGGCAGAACAGATGTTAGAGCGCTGGCGAGGAGAGCAGTATGAACCAGAACAGTGAGCGAATATCATTGGATGATGTTTTGAATGCCTATGCCATCTCTGATCCGGGTCCAGGCCCTGCATCGCTTGCGGAGTGGATACGCCGTTACCCCTACTATGAGCGTGAACTCACCGCATTTGTTGCCGATTGGGCGCTCGTTACCTGGCTGCCGACTCCAGCCAGCGTGCAACATCTTGACGAGGATGCCCTTGTTGATCGTGGAATGAGCGTTGTACAGGGAATCCTGCATCACCAGGCACCTCCTCGTCAAGAAAAAACGCTCTCCCTGAAAGGGATCGTACAGGAGGCTGATCGCCTGAAGATCACTCCCCAACAACTCGCAGAGCGTACCAAGATGAGTTTGTCCCTGGTGAGAAAGTTGGACCGCCGACTGATACGGTATTCCACCATCCCCTTCCAGGCGATCGAGGCGCTTGCAAATGCCATTCAATGTGGGAGTTCAGTTGTTGCTCATTATCTCCAGGGAACACCTATTTTCCCACAGAGCGCCAGCTATCGAGCTGAACAGGCCCCCACATTGGCCGAACCAGAGGACTTCTTCGAAGCTGTCCGCCGCGATATGACAATGCCGCAAGAGCTACGCGAATATTGGCTCTCATTCGCCTCACCCAACAACCAGTAAGGATACTATTGATATGGACCACTGGGAGCAGATTAGGAGCCAGGCGAGGACGCAACATGCACGCATGTGTACTGCCGCTTCCGGTGAGACATCGGCTCAAGTTTTACTGGAAGCGGCAGCACACAGCACTGGTATCCAGGCTGAGCCGGTACACGCGGGAGATCCGCTGCTTGATGGTGGCGAAGCGGTTCTTGACCGGGAATTTCATGTTATCTGGTTTAACGCTGATAGCGAACCGGAACTGGCCAGATTTTATATTGCCCATGAATATGCCCATTACTGGTTGCACGATGTCTCCGCAATTTGTGGGCAAACCGATGTCGATCCCCTGGCCAGCGAAGCTTCGGTCCCTACCAGCGCGCAGCTTGTGGAAGGGTACAGCCCGGAAGAGCGGCGAGAACGCGAGGCGAACGTGTACGCGCGCGAATTTCTCCTCCCGACCGATCTCCTGCGCCGGTGGTATCTGTCCGAAGAACTCAGGGCGAACGAGATCGCTTCACGGGTTGGGGTGATCGAGACCATAGTCCGGCACCAGCTTGCGCGGCTTCTCCTGGTGCCAGCGCTCTCTGATGGGGACCATGCCGAAAGTGTCGATCCATTGCCCCTCGACTCAAGCCAGCAGGAAGCTGCGTACGCAGGGAGGGGGCCACTGCTCATTGAGGCCGGGCCGGGTACCGGGAAGACACGGACGCTGGTTGGAAGAATCTCGTTCCTTTTGGCGAAAGGGGTCAACCCCTCCTCGATCCTGGCGCTGACCTTCTCGAATAAAGCGGCTGAGGAGATGCGCACACGAATTGGCCAGGTTGCACCCGAGGCAGCACAACGCCTCTGGATGGGGACCTTCCATGCCTTTGGTCTCGAACTCTTGCGCAAGTTCGGTGCATCCCTCGGATTGTCACCCAGACCACGAATCCTCGAGCCGATCGACGCGTTCTTTGTGCTGGAACGCCTGCTGCCCTCCCTCCAACTTGACTATTACCAGGACTACTCCGAACCCACCAGGTTCCTGCGTGACCTGTTAGACGCCATCTCGCGCGCCAAGGATGAACTCGTTGGGCCCGCAGACTATCTCGCGCTTGCGCAGCAAATGCTCGAGAATGCGACGAACGAGAAGGAACAGGAAGCCGCAGAGAAGGCCCTGGAGGTGGCGCGCGTCTACGCCTGTTATCAGGAGTATCTTGAACAACATCATCTGCTCGATTTCGGCGATCTCATCTTTCGATCTGTGCTCTTGCTGAGGGCACACCCAGGCATCAGAGCATCCATCCGCCAGACCTACGCCCATGTGCTGGTCGATGAGTACCAGGATGTGAATCGCGCGAGCGGTTTGCTCTTGTGCGAAATTGCTGGCTCCGGAGAGGGACTGTGGGTCGTCGGCGATGTTCGGCAGGCAATCTATCGCTTTCGCGGCGCTGCCCCAGGCAATATGCGCCTGTTCATCCATGACTTTCCGGGCGCCCAGGTGCGGTCACTCAGGCGCAACTATCGCTCACAGCCCGCGATTGTCGGTGTCTTCACGGAGCTTGCTTCCCGGATGCAGACAACCGTGGCTGGAGGAACAACTTTTACTCCCTGGATAGTAGAGCGCCCCAACGCGGTTGGAAACGTGGTCCAGTTGGTCGCGGAAGACGCCGCAGCCGAAGGGGCAGCGGTCGCCCAGGAGGTGGCCCGGCGCAGGGGGGAAGGCATCCTGTACCGTGATCAGGCGGTCCTCTGCCGCTCGCACGCAGCCCTCGCTCGCATCGCTGCCCATTTGGAAGCAGCCGGGGTGCCGGTTCTGTACCTGGGGAACCTGTTCGAGCGGGCCGAGATTCGCGACCTGCTGGCGCTCCTCTCACTGGCAAGCGGCGATGAATGCGGGCTCGTCAGGGTGGCCCGCTTTGCTGAGTACCAGATTCCTCTTGCCGATGTGCAGGCGCTACTCGCCCTTGCTCGCGAACACCAGGTCCCTTTCCCCAGCGCCCTCACGCTGGCGGGGGAAGTTCCATCCCTCACTGAGCAGGGGAAAAGCGGCCTGGTGCGATTGAAACAGCACCTCGATGGCATTTGCTATAACACAAGTGCCTGGAGTATGCTCTCCAGGTATCTGTTTATGCGCAGCCAGTATCTCCGCCTGCTTCTATTGGACATCTCGGTATCAGGACAACAACGGCGACTGGCCATTTTTCAGTTTCTCCAGTTTGCCCACGAACAGGGATTGAAAATGTTCGAGGGCAGTGGAGATCCGAAACATGCATTCCTTGAGTATGTGAGGCGCCTGGAAATCTTCGGCGAGGACAGACAACTTCGGCAGTTTCCTGCGTGGGCTATGCACCTCGACGCAGTCCGGCTTCTCACAATTCACGCCAGTAAGGGACTGGAATTCGCTGCGGTGTATCTGCCCGGCCTGAATCGAGGGACATTCCCGGCGAGCCGGCAGTGGCAGCCCTGCCCTCCCCCCGTAGGAATGCTGACTTGCGGCGAACAGAACGAACACGGTGAGGAGGAAGAGTGCCTTTTTTTCGTGGCGCTCTCGCGTGCGCGCGATGTCCTCTGCCTCTCGCATGCACGCCGCACTGGCGACCGCAATAGCACTCCCTCAGAGTTGCTCACCCTGGTGGAAAGCTGTCTGCCGACTCCGATCAACCATGTGTGTCCACTCGATGAGCATGCTGAGGAGCGAGATGTTGCCCCCGTCAAGCCTGTGCCCGATATATTGCCGACATTCGATGTTGAGCCGCTCGAGCAGTATCTTCGTTGCCCCCGCCAGTACTACTATCAACACGTCCTCAAGCTACGGGGAAGGCATTTAGACTCTGGCTACGTACAGTTCCATCGGTGCGTTTATGATGTGTTGTCCTGGTTGCAGGACCAGCGAGCGCAGGGACAGTTGGTCGATGAAGAAGATGCCCACGCGCAGCTGGCTGTGCTGTGGGAGGAGAAAGGTCCGCGGGATCATCCGTACGAGACAATGTACCGAGACCAGGCAGTATTACTCGTGGTACGGGCCGTCCGATGGGCCACAGCGGCGGCCTCCCGCCGCTCACGCGAGCCCTGGGAGATCCCTCTGCTCTATGGTCGTGTCCGGTTTACCCCCGATATGATCGAGTTGACTGCTCATGATGCAAACGCTTTGGTCGTCGTACGGCGGATGCGCACGGGACGCGTCGGATCGAGCGAGCGGGAGAAAAACATCTACGCACTGTACCATCGCGGAGCCGAACTGGCCTTTCCTACGGCACAGCGAAAGATACAGGTCATCTCCCTCTCAGGTGAGAAGATAGAGGACATATCTTTGAAGCAGAGGGCGGTGGAGACGCGATTGAATAGATACGATGCGGCGATGGCCTCCATCCTCTGTGCGGACTTTCCGGCCCGACCCCAGGAGCGCGCGTGCCCGCGCTGCCCCTATTACTTTATCTGCCCATCTAGCGAAGAAGCCTGAGCAACCTGGTGCAAACGTTTTTCAAGGACCTCGTCAGCAAATTTCCGGTTTTCGGTGTCTACATCTATTGATGAAGTAGAGAGCAAAATGAGTCCGGACTCGGCCCTTCAAAATTCATCAAACGCCCCATTGGGCGGAAAGGATCTAATATGCCCGAAATCGAGATTTTTGTGCAGGGGGAGGGAATCCCCGAAATCACCCTGCTCCATGTGCCAAGCAATGGCACCGTGCGGGATATCCTCAGGAGCGCTGAAACGCAGGGAATCCACTTCGCAGGCGACGAACGTTCCCTGGTCATCCTCGTCGAAGATCAGGAGGCCGAGCTCTCCCCCGATCTTTCGCTTGAGGAGGCCCATATCGGCCACCGGAGTCGCGTGCATATCCATCGCTGCCACCGGATTGAGGTCACTGTCAACTTCAATGCGGCGCAGAAGACCCACGCGTTTCCTCCCTCGGCCACCGTTGAGCGCGTGAAGCGCTGGGCAGTCGGGCCTGCACCTGATGGCTTCGGCCTGCACGGCGTCGATGCGACGGAACACCTTCTCCAACTCTGTCACTCGACCACGCGACCCGATGAGGACACGCACATCGGAGCACTGGTGACCTTCCCAGGCTGCGGGTTGTGTTTCGACCTCGTACCCAAGGTACGAGTGGAGGGCTAAGCATGCGGCCAGACGAGCAGGTTTTTCGCTCGCACATCGAAGCGGGGCCATTCCAGAGCGGAGTCGATCGAGGCTGTTGGCGACTCCTCTCCATCGAGTGGCCCTACGTCCTCATCGCGATCAGCGCTGCGGAGCGGGAACAGGCACCGAACGAATATGCCTTTCGCTTCGAGTGCAGCAATTACCCGCAAACTGCGCCGACCGCGCAGCCATGGAATACCGAGCGCGATCTGCCGCTTGAACAGCGATCCTGGCCAGCCGGCCGAGGTCGTGTTCAGTTCGCATTCAATCCCGCCTGGAACAGCGGGCAATGCCTTTACCTTCCCTGCGACCGGTTAGCTATTGTAGGACATGATGCCTGGCGAAACCAGCACCCATCCATGATCTGGTCACCGGTCAGTAACATTACCCTTTATCTGAGGATTGTACATGATTTACTCAATTCGAGCGAGTATACGGGAACGCGTGGCACCTGACCATCGCCTGAGCTGTTCCTCCAGCGTGTGGCGTGCCCTCCTCCACGAACTTGCGCGACGCGGCAGGGGACACCGAGAAAGCGGCGCGTTCCTGTTGGGGAAACGTGTTGGCAATCGCCGGACAGTACGGAGCTTTATCTGCTACGATGACCTCGATCTGCACTGCCTGGACACAGGCATTGTGGTGTTCGATGGAGCGGGGTACGGTCCGCTCTGGCAGCATTGTCGCAAGGCCCAGATGGAGGTGGTGGCCGACGTGCATACCCATGGCGGACTGGCTCGGCAGAGCTCGGCCGATCGAGATCACCCCATGATTGCTATGCCCGGCCACATCGCGCTGATTGTGCCGGAATTTGCCCTGCGCCTGGTTGGTACGCGCGAACTGGGCGTGTACGAGTATCTGGGGGAGCACCGCTGGCAGAGCTACAGTGGGAAGGCTGCGGGCCGCTTCTTTTATATAGGATTCTGGGGGTAATGTATGGAGGAATACAATCAGGGCGATACTTTGCATCGCACTATCAAGCTGGCTTTGGACACCGGGGAGGCGTCGAGTGTCGAGGAAGCCATGCGCCTCTTTGAAGGTTATCAGCTTCTGCTCGAGGTGGGGTCCGACGTTGCCTTCTCCCCGACGCTGCAGGCAGCCGTTCTCACCGCGGTGAATACTGGCCGCCGGTGTTTCCTGGGGGGCGTGCAGGTCACGGGCAATCTGGACATCGCCCTGCGCGTCCCGTGGCGGCGCTGCCGCACCCTGGCGGATGCCATTATTGATTTGCAGGGGAAGCTTCCCGCAACGGTTGATCCGACGCTGCCGCGCATCATCTTTGGAGACGCGGAGAGTGCTGCTGGCAGCAGCCCATTTGCCGTGCAGGCCACATTTGAGGGGTGGGCCGGAGGCGTCATTCCTCTCGAAGAGTCCCACCGGCTACCCGAACGGCAAGAATTCACACCGTCGGGCGTTCTGGCCGGCGCGCTTGCGGTGTCGGAGGCGTTCCAGTTCGTCCGTAGGAGTAATGCGCAGGCTGGTCGGAGAGCGATCGGCCTTTCCCTCTGGAGACCGGAGGAGGGAAGCTCCTGGTTGGAAGAGTCGGCCTATGGTCCCCCACTCGATATCCTTCCCGCGCGGCTCTGGCTCATCGGTCTGGGCCACCTGGGGCAGGCCTACCTTTGGACGCTGGGCTTGCTACCCTATGCCCAGCCCGAAGACGTACAACTCGTCTTGCAGGATTTCGATACGCTCGTAGATGCCAATGATAGCACATCCCTGCTGACAACCCGGATTCTCCTGGGCGAGAAGAAAACACGGGCGATGGCTCGCTGGTGCGAAGGGCGCGGCTTCCAAACAGCGATTCAGGAACGCCTCTTCTGCGGCAATTTCAGGAGGGATAACGATGATCCGGAGGTAGCGCTGTGCGGTATCGATAACGCGCCGGGGCGCGCTGCCCTTGAGGATGTTGGGTTCCGTCGGATTATCGAGGCAGGGCTTGGACGGGGAACAGAAGAGTATCTGGCCTTTCAGGTTCACACCTTTCCTGCTAGCCGATCGGCGCGCGATCGCTGGGGAGGGGTCTCTGAAAAGGGTACGACTGATGCCATGCTCCTCCTCCCGGCCTACCAGTCCCTGGCGACGACGGGGGTTGATCAATGCGGGCTGACAATGCTAGCAGGTCGTTCTGTTGGAGCGTCGTTCGTGGGCGCTACAAGCGCCACTCTCGTGATCGCAGAACTTCTGCGCATGATCATGGGAGCGCATTGCTATGAGATGATCGATGGAACTCTCCGCTCGCTAAAGTACCTGCAAGGGATAGGGCATGAAGGACTGGACGGACCCTTTAACCCCGGATATATCCTGGCTCACAAAGCTGGTTGAAGAGGAGTATGCGAGTATTGGCTCCCTTTGTTCTTCTTCGAGAGAAGGCCTGTAGAAGCTTTAGGCAATCCTTCTTAGGCCTTCTCTTCTGCTACCTCTCCTGCTGATAAGAAGCTTTGAGAACAGAGAGGGCGTCGATCGTGACAAAGGGATTCGTAACTACTCAGGTCTCCTCGGAGAAGGCTGGACAAAGCTGGTAAACTAAGGGCATGACCGAAGAAGAAATTCAACAATTGAGAAAAGAGAACGCAGAACTCAAAGAAGCACTTGCCCAG
>Ga0070740_10004180_pt1 | contig 14450 bp, 6 predicted proteins | sample Coa_R2_FD_67286 | JGI IMG/M metagenome (GOLD analysis project Ga0070740, IMG submission 67286) | Surface soil microbial communities from Centralia Pennsylvania, which are recovering from an underground coalmine fire - Coalmine... | ecosystem: Environmental > Terrestrial > Soil > Unclassified ... | reverse complement strand
TTCTTTCTCTGATACAGTCCCTGAATGTGCAGTATATCCATTCCGTATTTGAATTTTTAATGTGTCAATTTCTTCTTTCAGTGCCAGAATTTTATCATGTACGGACTGCTGTTGATCTTCCAGTGTTTTTATACTTTTATCAAAATTCTTGATTTGCTTTTCGACAAGCTTGATGTTTTTATCGATATCATTTTCTACTTTGCGAATTGAATCGCCACTAGTCGTCAGTCTGTCACGATGCGAAGCTGTGCTTCAGCGTTGATTTTATAATCAGTTTTATCCTGAATTTGGCTATCCAGGTCGAAAGTAGATAGAAATTCAAAAAAGTTGTTGTTGATCTCTTGGTTTTCATGCAGGATTTTTTGAAAATAATCCTTGTTCACCATGTCCATGTAAGGTATCAGTTGATTGATATTTGTTTTTGCCTTTAATAATCTGGATTTATAAAGATCATCAAAAGCAGTAACAGGATCATTTTCGTGATAATATGTTGTTAAGTCATTGAGGAAAATCTCTGTATTTTTATCGTAGCCATTCTTTAGCTTTAAAGCCTGGCCGAGATTGAATAAATAATTTCGCGCAGCTTCCAATAATTTTTTCTCGTCAACGACTTCGCCATCCTCTTGTAATTTGGCTCGTAGTTCATCGCGTATTTCATTACCGATTTTTTGGTAAATTGCCGAAAGTCCGGTAATCATGGCCTTACGTTCATCTTCATTTTTTGGCGGTATTGTAAACTCGCTTAATGCAGCTGATATTTCTTGTATTTGTGCCTCGCGTTTGGTCTTGATTTCGCCAACTGTGTAATCAACGCCATCAAATGGTCTTTGTGTGTCAATTGCTTTGCTTAGCGGCTTACCTTTGGATTTGGATGTTTGGATAATACTGTCAACATATGGTCTTGCAGTGCTCATGCCATTCTCTCTTGTCTATGCCTGAATCATTTTAAGTATAGACGATTAAGCCAGAAGATGCTGGATATTGGATGTGGTATAAGTCTTTGTATTTAATATTGAAAATGTATGATTATTTCGATAACGTTTCATCCAGCCAATCAAAGACACGTTGATGATATAGACTTCTGGCCATGGCTTCGCAATGTCCGCCGCCACCTTCGGCTAAGGAAAATGAAATTAATTTCTTGTTTGGCATCTTCAATGATTCATACAGGAAAGGTACATTATTCGACAGGGGATCACCTTCCGCGCTGGTTAATAGTGTTGGACAGGCAATACGATCGGCTACAGAAGAAATATTATATTTGAGCATTTCTTTCAAATAGTCATAGAAGTTATTGACTCCGTGCACCCAGTATCCGCGTTGTATTATTTTCCAATACATCAAATCTTTTTCACCCTTGTTCCGAATTGCATCCTCGATGGGCTTTAGCTTGTCTGGATCAATGTTTGGAAAATTCGCTTTATCTTCTGATGAAAGAGGCAATGGAGCAAGGAATGTATCCCGCATGTCCCATTGCCCTGGATCTGCGATTAATGCTGCTATCCTGTGCTCAAATGCTGCAGCACGAGGTGCAAGAAATCCTCCAAAACTCCAGCCTGCGAGTACTATTTTTCTTGGATCGACATCCGGACGTGACAAGGCATAGTCTATGACTTGGCTGACCACGTTTTCCCAATCGGGACGCATCACGATATTGTCGCGTACAAGATTTCTTCCTTGTCCGGGTCCGTCAAATAAAAGGCAGTTATACCCCCGCCTGGTAGCTGCCAGTGCGTGGTTGAAATACATTTCTTGTATGTTGGAGTCGTAACCATTCGTGTGCACCATAGTCGGTCTTGGTTTACCGGAATCATCAACCTTGATGAAATAGGCTGGCAGACTTGATTGTTCAAATGGTATTTCAATCACTTCGATTTCAGGCATGCAAAGTGCAGCTGCTTGCTGAAAGCATTCTGTTTCATTCGCAAATGCGGTTATCAGCCTGGAATCTACCGGATTGCCAAAGAGAGGAAAATATGCGGCGTGATAATAGGTTGTTGCACGAAAGTACGCTTCACGCGCGCTTGCAACATGATTTTTTTTAAGGCATGCGGCGCCAATATCGGCTACCCGGTCGCCTGTATTCATCCATTCAGTATACCAGTCGGATGAGGTTCCATTATTTATACGCTGCATGGTAGATAGACACTCGCCAAAATCTGCGCCTCCATAATAGGTCCTGAATATGGCTCGCTGAGCGAACCCATCAAACATGGAATCAGCGCTGAATAATTGCATGTATGCTCCCTATGACTGATTTGGTTAAGGATCAATATTTCTCATTGAATTCGTTCCATGCCGGAATGGCAGGAAAATATAAACCCAGATGTATCGGGATATCATCGACTAACCTGAAAGCACGGGCGTATTTCAACATTTGTTCCTGATATTTCTCCTGTTCTTCAGACAGAAATGCGCCCACATCATGATGGGTCAAGGTGGACGTTTTATAATCGATGATCCAGCGGATACCTGTATTATCCACGAAAGACCTGTCAATAATCATTTTTTCTGGCCTGCCATCGATAATCGCAGTGATGGGGAATTCGGATAATGCATTCGGATGAGGATGCAATATCCATCTGCCGCGGGAGTCATTTAATGTATTGTTGATGGCGTTCAGAACGGATTGAATGGCGGGTTTCATGTTTGTTTCCAGCATGCCTAATCGCCGGAACTGATGCTCGATATAACGTTTATGGCAATTGGCAGATTCATTCTCCCACCAGGTTACTCCCTGTTGTGCAAGTAGCTGCAGGATTCGATGCGTGACGGTTCCAACCAGTTTGGCCGTGGAATCTGTTAACTGAAATCCGCCTTGCTTCAGGTGGGAGACGATTTTCGTTCGCTGGTAATCATTCACCGGATTTTGCCAGTTGATATTAAGCCGCATGATTCGACGATGGATTTGTTTTGCTGGTTCTTCGGTATCGCCATGAGTATGTTTGCGAGACAATATGCTGTCTTTGTGTTTTTCCAGCCTCGGCCATATTTTTTGCAGGAAGCTGCCGGATTCAATTTTGAAATCCTTATCCTGGTTACTGGCAAGGTCAAAAAATAAATGCAGGCGTTTTTTCGCGCGTGTTGCCGCAACATAGAAAAGTCGGTCAGTTTCATAGTCCGCCTTGATCCGCTGCTGGCGATTTATATATTCATAGATGGCGTCCTTTTCATTTCCGGTTGCGTGGATAGGCGCTAGTAACAAGGCGACCTGATCATTGGATAAAGGGCGTTCCATCCATAGCATGAGGGATTTATCATCGTTGGGATTTTTACGTTCTAGCTGCGGCAGAATGACGGTATCAAATTCGAGTCCTTTTGCAGCATGTATGGTCATGATTTGCAAGGATGCATCATTGTGCTGTGTGGCCGCGAACAGCAGATTGATTTTTTCCTTTAATTTGTCCAGATTGAGCAGCTGGTTTTTTGCATTGAATTCTTCCAATAACTTAAAAAAGGCACGAGCATCGTCTTGATCGGCATAATCATTTAGATAGGCAGGACCGCCCAAAAGCAGCCAGGTGCCTTCTATCCAGAGACGTAAATCTTGGCGTTCACGTTCGGAAATTTTGGATTTCAGGACCGAGTAAATTCGCGTGATTCGTTGACGTCCATCTTCGCTCAAGCTCTGCAGTATATCCATGCGTTCAAGCTGTTCACAAATGGCGGCGTATGGATCGTTTCCGGCGATAACAAGCAAATCAGCAAGTGATAAGCCGCACCATGGCGCGCGTAAAACTGCAAGCCAGGATATCCTGTCTGCCGGATGCAGCATGGCGCATGTAAGAGATAACAAATCTTGAATATGCTGTCGCGAAGCCAGAGGATCAATATCGACTGCCTGATAGGCTATCTTGGCTTTTTTAAGCGCGGGTATGATTGTTGTCAAATGCGATCTTGACCTGACCAGTATTGCAATGCTGTCATTGGGATACTGCTTTTTAGTCTCTTCAACGCATTTGACAATATCGCAAGCTTGCGAGTCATTGTCTGCATCGACAAATCCCCGAATGCTGACGGATGTGTTTGCTGTGATCTCAGTAGATGTCTGATTGGATACGCTGGGGCTGTAGGAGACTGCGCCTGTAGCCATGTCACTGAACGAAGGAAAGATATGCTGGAAATGCTCATTATTCCATTCAACAATGTGTGTCGTGGAGCGGAAATTGACGGAAAGTGTCAGCGGAATCAGACGAATGTTACCCAGGCCCTTGCTCCGCATGCGAATGAACAAGCCAACCTCGGCTTCACGAAAGCGGTAGATAGACTGCATGGGATCGCCGACGACAAACAAGGTGCGGCCATCATTTGTCTCCCAGCCGGCAGTCAGTTTCTCAACTAGCTGATACTGTGTATATGACGTATCCTGAAATTCATCCACCAAAATATGTTTGATCTGATAATCCAGGGCCAAAGCGAGATCGGTAGGGTGATCGTCATCACCAAGAGCAATCAATGCTGCCTGAGTATTTTCTATAAAGTCAATTTGCCCATATTGCTGAAATGTCACACGCAGCTGTGCAGACACAATCTTGAGCACATGCAATAGCGATTGCAAAATATCCCACTGTTCATCGCTGTAATGTGGTTCGGGCAGATAGAATAGATCCATGAGAGTCTGCTTAAGGTCATCGCGTTCAGACAATTTTCCGATTAACATGAGAAGCCGTTGCCGATATTCATTGTGCAAATTCAGTTCGGCAGGATTTTTTAACGACTTGAGCGCGGGAAAGCCGATCTCTTCGTCGACGCGTTTGCGCCAGGAAAAACTTTTTGTCAGCAATAATTTTGCCAAACCAATCCATGCGCATTTATGACCTGGCTGACTGTCAGGCAGTCCGGTCAGGTCAAGGCAGGCTAGTATCTCGGACTCAATGCCTGCGAGTTTAAGGTTATCAGCTGCAAACCTGCTGATGGCTGTTAGTTCCGAGAGATGTTCCTTGGGGAAAATATTACTGACGGTCTTCAATGTGTCAGTAATCACATAACCAAGCTGAAGCTCCAGTTGACGCCGTAATTCCGGATCATTCGTGTCAAGCTGGACATAGGCCAGCCATTGATCGCGTTTCGCCAGCAGGCTGACTAACAGGTCATGTAATTTGTTCAGGTCATTATCAAGATGCAGTAACAATTTCGAAACGGCCTGGGACCAGGCATAATTTTCTTCTACATGCATCAGTACTTCACGCACGGCTTCGCGATACAGAACAGCGGCGTTATCTGCTATGTCAGGTTGTGAACCAAAGTGTGACAACAACGGCAATTGGCGTGTCAGATAGGAACAGAGAGAATCAATTGTCTGAACACGCAGTTGATTGGGATTGCTCATCAAATTCCATTGATGCTGGCGGTCGCGTTGTAATACATTCTTTGCAAGCTGCCAGGTTTGCCTTAAGTGCGCTGATTGCGGTTCAGGTTCATTGGCTGCCTGTTTCAATGCCTTGATGACACGATAGCGCATTTCGTTTGCAGCTTTTTTTGTAAACGTGATGGCGAGTATTTCTTCGGGTGTTTTTACATGATTCAATAGAGTTAGATAACGCTGAATCAGCAATTCAGTTTTTCCCGATCCAGCAGGCGCCTGTACAATAAAGGATTTACCGGCATCCAGCGCGAGACTGCGATGGGTCTTGTCTTGTTCGGCTAGTACAGAAGTCATGGTGAATTCTCACGGCGAAGTGGTAGTGATTCGTTATCAGGCTGTTCTTCATTAATTCTGCAAAGAGGTTGAAGTGCGCACCATGTACAGGTCTGAGGCGGGTCCTTGGGGTCAACGCTGGCCGAGCCATGGTAAAAATCATCGCTCAATCTGGTTAATACGGAATTCCATTGCTTGATCTGTTCATCCCATGATAATGCCGTTGTTTTCTTTATTTCAGAAATGATTTTGATTCCTTTAATGTCCAGCGCATAACGGCTGACACCTTTGAAACAGGATTCGCCAGGACTGATTTGTGCAAAAGTGATACCAATGGTGTTAGCAGGATCGAGCAAGGCATAGACAGGTAATTGCGGCTCTTCCGGGCGCTCGCTGAACCAGCTGTTGGTTTCGTTGTTCTTGCCAGTCTTGTAATCAATAATGAGTTTCTTTCCATCGGATAATTCATCGATACGGTCTATGCGTATCGTCAACGGCAGTTTTCCTATAGTCAGGTTAACCGCTTTCTCATGCGTATCGACGATGAACGGCATACGCTCTTTTTCCAGGTTAAGCCATTCCTGCATTAATTTTTGCAGACGCTGTTTTTCAAGCGAAATATATTGTTTAAACTCGCGGTGTGAGGCTGGCAAGGATGTGATTGCTTCGTCTATACAGGTATGTATCGTGTTGAATAATTCATCTTCGTCCAGTGCTACCAGCGCGGAATGTCCCCGAATTTTACTCCAGAATATTTCCAGGGCCTTGTGTATGACAGTTCCGCGGTCCTTTGCACGCAGTCCTGGCAATGGACTTTCCAGTTCGTGAGCATGCAGCCGCCATTCGGAAAATGCCCTGAAGGGACAAAGTGCCTGAGTCTTGATGACGCTGACGCCGCCGCGGATTTTATCAAAGGAAACTACTTCGGGAGCAGTTTCATCAATAATGGTGTCAATGAGCCTGGAAGCGAAAATTTTGCTGGCCGGCGTTTGAAATGGCGCCAGTTCAAGATCTTCTTTTCTGATTTCAGGCAGATGACGAATGAGTGGACTTGCCTGTAATTCCAGCTCCTCGTTTTTTTCTGCATGACTGAATATGACATGGCTGGCGCTATGCCTGAATTGATCGATAATCGTGCTGCAAAAGATTAATTCACGTTCCGCGGTGGCGTGAGGCATATGCAATTCACGCTGAAGCCGTTTTGGAATAAATGGATTGGGACGGGGCTGTGGCGGCCATGATACGTCGTCCATTCCGGCTATCCATAAATAATCGAAAAGGATGGCTGCAGCTTCCAGTACGCCGAGCACCTGAATGGGGGCATCAGGCGTTTTCGTTTGAAAAACCGTTTTGCTCGCCATTTTCTGCAAAATGTGCAGGGCTTGTTGCAAGCTCACAGGCGGCGTGACCTGATCGAGTGTCATGTATTCATCAAGCAGAGCGAGCCAGCGTTCCACGGTCTGATATTCATCGCTGCTTAAGCTTCTCTCGCCTGGCCATCCGAGAATAGTCAGCCATTTCGTGAACAGCGCTGCCCATTCCGCGCAGGAGTGGGCAATGGCTGTGTCCTTCAGCAGAGCCGAGAGTTTGGACAGTCGTTTGTATAAATCAGGACAGCTTTTGGCGAGCGATAATGACTGGTGAGCGGTATTTTCATTGAGAATTGCTGAGAGATTGATATTGGTCAGGTTGTTCTGTCTTAACTGGCTGTCAAAGCTAGCTCGCTTGATACGCTCTGATTCGGCTCCGCCCAGGAAAGGGGAAGCCAGAATGTAACTGAGAGATTCACATGAAATCATGGGCCTATGCAATGAGAGGAATTGCATGGCAGCACTGATAATCGGGTAATGCAATAAACTTTTGCCTGCCGAAATATTAAATGGTGCTGTTTGCGTATCGGCGGAATGCGGATCGTGGTCTGCGAAAACTTCAGTGAAGATTTGTGACACGCGATCACGGTTCTTGTCGAGTCCCGGGAGAACACAGCCAATCACCGCAGAAGGGTTTTGCTGCACTGTCTGTTTAGCCCAGCGAGCGATGGTATAGATTTCTTCTTCATGATCCATCAACCCTACACGCTTGCAGTCGCCGGGATGGCCGGATAATTCAAGATGCGTGATAGTGCTTCCAGCGCTTTCAGCAATGCGTAATAACTGCCTTGTTTGCGGCGGGATTTCCGTGAATCCTGTAAGAATAATGTTGCGTGTTAGTGTCAGTGACTGTGATTTGATTTTCGCGGTTATCAAGTCCGGCAAGCTGGCATGACCTGCCCAATTTTCACGTTTGCAAATTTTTTGATAGTGCAGGGCCCATTTCTGTAATGCCAGGTAATCATCGGCGCTTTTGAAGAGAGGATGGTTAATGTCAATTTGCCATTGCTTCAATAATATCCACGCGGTTAATGCGATATCCGCAGTTTCGGTGACTTGTAATAGCTCGCTGCTTTCGTCAGAGCTGGCAACAATGGTTTCCCATATATATTGTTCCTGAGCTGTGCTGAGTATAAGAGGGGGAGGTTCTTCATCGGATATGATTTTGCTGATGTAATCATTCCACAGATGCTGCAGCCAGCTGCTGACAGGTAAAATATCGGGTGTTTGCCAAACCTGTCTTTGAGCATGGATTTGATATTGCTGATAGTGCTTGTGCAGCGTTGCCGACAAGCGGCTGTTTGGCGTCAGAATAGTGGTATCAGAGTTAATTTGGCTGAATAATTTTTCGTTAAACATGATTACTCATTTATTATGACCGGGTATGGCTTCCGTCGCCTTTTTCTGCTGCCGCGTGACCAGAAACAACGACACGATAATGAGACAGACAGCCGTTGTGGTCCATTTATTCAGGTGTTCACCAAAAATGATATATCCCCAGAAAACACCGGTCAGTACCACGATTGTATCTACCAGACTGTAATATACCGGCCCGGCAATTTTAATCAATTGGAAAAAGAGAAGGTATCCAATACTGGACAGAAAAATTTCCAGAATGATCACCCAGTCGGGCATGGTAAGCGGAACATGGAAAAGATAGAAACTCCGGGCGAAACAGACCAGCGGGATCAGCAGCAGGCTGGAAAAAATGAGCATGCCTGCGGTCGATGACAGTGTGTCACTGCCTTCAGGACGAAAACGCGCGATATAAATTGAACAGAATGCGAAAGACACAGGCGTGATCAGTGTAGACAAGACCCAGGGAACCAGATCGGGCGAGGGCAAGCTGGATTTAGGCAGGATAATGAACATTAAGCCGCTGAATGCAAGCAGGATTCCGATCATGCGCTGCGCATCAAACCTCTCGAGTCTGGCACAGAGGGCCATGGGATAGGCAACCACCGGAACTGTATTCACAATCATGGCCAGTATGCTGGCTGGCAAGTGGGCAGCGGCAAAATACATGGAAGTATTCGGGATAACGATGCCTGTCAGTCCGCAGATAAGATAATAGCGGGACCGGGAAGTCGTCATTTGGAAGGATTTGTTGCGATAAAGAGTGATGATGCCAATAATGATGGCTGGCCCCAATGACTGCCAAAAACTGTAACCGAGGGGTGGTACGCCATTCGTCATGGCGAATCGCGCAATGGAATAGCCTGTTCCCCAGACGACGCCGAGAACAATGAGTATGGTTAGACCCAGCAGCGGCTTTGCAGTTTGTTGAGTTGACATAATACGACATGATAGTTGATTAAATTGGATGGATTCTAGCAGAGTGGTATTAAACTAGCACTATGACAGAATATTTTTGCTGGTGAACCTTGATGGCTGTAACGGCATCGAAAGAGGCTTATCCAGCGAGCTCGTTCAAATAATCTGTCACGAGGCTGATTCTGTCTTTTGGGTCATGTTTATCCAATGTAAAGCGTAGACGGGTAGGGCCGTCGAGACGGTAACGTTTGGATTTGATTTGTATAAGCCGAATGATGGTTTCAGGTTTGACATTCGGTTTTTCCGAAAATTCAAATTTTCCACCCTTGTCATTGGCTTCAATTTTGGCAATACCCAGATCATCAGCTTTCTGTTTTAATTCAGTGATGGCAATCAGGTTTTTCAAGGGATCGGGAAGTAATCCAAAACGATCTATCATTTCGACCTGAATGTCATCCAGCTCAGCCTGGTTTTTGGCATTGGCAATGCGCTTGTAAAACTGCAGCCGTAACTGGACATCGTTTAAATAATCTTCGGGTATTAGCGCTGTAATATGTAAGTCAATCTCGGATCGGTGATGCAAGAGTGACTGTTCAAAATCAGGCTCCTTCCCGGCTTTTAACGCATCAACTGCCCGGGAGAGTAAATCCATATAAGGTGTAAAACCAATTTCCTGCATGTCACCGCTTTGTTCTTCACCAAGAAGTTCGCCTGCGCCCCTGATCTCAAGGTCATGAGTGGCGAGGGTGAAGCCGATTCCCAGCTCGTCGAGTGAAGCAATGGCATCCAGCCGTTTTTTTGCGTCATCGGTAATTCCATTTCGGGGTGGTGTCAATAAATAGGCGTACGCCTGGTGATGAGAGCGTCCAACGCGACCGCGCAATTGATGCAGCTGTGCCAGTCCGAATTTGTCTGCACGATTGATAATGATGGTATTCGCGGTTGGAATATCAATGCCGCTTTCGATAATCGTCGAGCACACAAGCACGTTTGAATGTCGATGATAAAATTCCGCCATGATGCGTTCCAGCTCCCGCTCGTGCATCTGGCCGTGTGCAACCGAGGTTCTTGCTTCATGCACGAGTGACTTGATCTCTTCAGCTTTTTTGTTGATGGTGCTGACGTCATTATGAAGAAAATAGACCTGGCCGCCGCGCATGATTTCACGCTGTATGGCTTCCTGGATAATGTGGTCTTGATACTCATGGACAAATGTTTTCACAGATAGTCTGCGCAGCGGCGGGGTGGCAATCACAGACAAGTCCCGGATTCCTGATAACGCCATATTGAGTGTGCGCGGAATCGGGGTTGCGGTCAGCGTTAGCATATCCACCATGGCACGCAGGGCTTTCAATTTCTCTTTCTGCTTGACACCGAAACGATGCTCTTCATCGATGATGACCAATCCTAGCGATTTGAATCTGATGTCATCCTGGAGCAGTTTATGTGTGCCTATGACAATGTCGATTTTACCTTCTTCCATGCGCTGCAATACGCTTTTTGTTTCCTTGCTTGTCCGGAAACGGGAAAGCATTTCAACTTGTATTGGCCAGTCAGCAAACCGGTTGCGGAAATTGTCAAAATGCTGTTGCGCCAGCAGTGTTGTCGGTACCAGTAACGCGACTTGTTTGTTGTTTTGCACGGCGAGAAAGGCTGCGCGCAACGCAACTTCTGTTTTGCCAAAACCTACATCGCCGCAAATGACCCGATCCATCGGCTTGTCGGATGTCATGTCTGTGAAGACTTGCTCAATGGCCTGTAATTGATCGGGAGTTTCCTCAAAAGGAAACGCTGCTGCGAAAGCAGCGTACTGTTCTTTTGGAATTTCATAAGCGTGTCCTGGACGTGCTGCGCGTTTGGCATAAAGGTCAAGCAGTTCAGCGGCAACATCCCGGACTTTTTCAGCGGCACGGCGTTTTGCGCGTGCCCACAAATCAGTTCCGAGTTTATTGATAGGCGTATGCTCAGGGTCAGCGCCCGTATAGCGGCTGATCAGGTGCAGGGAGGAGACTGGAACATATAGTTTGTCGTCGCCCTGGTATTCAAGGGTCAGGAATTCACCGATTTGATCGCCGACTTTTAATGTCTGCAAGCCGAGATACCTGCCGACGCCATGATCGATGTGCACCACGGGATCGTTGATTTGCAATTCAGTGAGATCACGAATTAATGCATCTGTATCCTGTACGGATTTTTTACGCATGCGGCGCTGCATGACACGCTTGCCGTATAACTGGGTCTCAGGCAGGACAATCAGTCCGGGATTTTCTATCCTGAATCCCTCCTCAAGCGGTGTAACGACAATTCCATGTGGTTCATCACTTGCCAGGAACTCATTCCAGGAATGGAACAGTTTGGGAGATAATGAAATGCTCCTGAATAATTGCAGGATGACTTCACGCCTGCCCATGGTTTCAGCTGTAAAAAGAATCCTGCCATTATATTCTGAAATCAGTTTTTGTAACGGCGCCAGCGGGTGTGTTGCCTTGTGATTGATCTCTAACGGGGGTACAGGTGAGCTGACAAACTCAAAACCTTGTTTTTTACTTTCATTATTGATCTCTATATCAGCATATTGATGCAGGGATTGATTCAGTGCATCAACAGGGATGAATGCCTGATGCGGTGCAAGCAGCGGTCTGGTGGTGTCGTATCGTCCTTGTTCGTAGCGCGCGGTAATTTCCTGCCAGAATTCGTTTGCTTTAGCCTGGACGTCACCAATTGTGACGACAAGCGCATTATTGGGCAAATAATCAAACAGGGTAACAGTCTTCTCGAAAAAAAAGGGCAAATAATATTCAATGCCCGGAGAGCAAATGCCTTCACTGATATCCTGGTAGATAGGCGACTTAAGCGGATTACCGCTGAATTGGCTGCGCCACGTTTGCCGGAAGTATTCGATGGCCTCTTCGGTCAATGGAAATTCCTTCGCTGGCAGCAGGCGGATTTCAGCTATTTTTTCCAGCGATCTTTGTGTGTCGGGAGAAAAAATACGAATGGTGTCAACTTCATCATCAAATAAATCGATACGGAAGGGTGTTTTACTGCCCATTGGATAGAGATCAATAATGGATCCGCGGATAGCATATTCGCCATGCTCGCGTACCTGGCTTACATGATGATAGCCTGCCTTGCCCAACCGGGTCCTTAATATATCGATGTTTAACCTCTCGCCAGTCTTCAACAGGAAACTATATCCATCCAGGTAATCTCTGGGTGGTAACCGGTGCATCAAGGTCGAGATGGTGGTAACGATGGCTCCATCCTGCATGGAGGGCATCCGGTACAGAGCGGACAAGCGCTCAGAGATGATATCCTGGTGCGGAGAAAAATGATCATAGGGCAGCGTTTCCCAATCCGGAAAATAGAGCAGCTTGTCTGTCTGGCTGCTAAAAAATTCCAATTCTTCAATAAGATGAGAAACATACAGGCTGTCAGGCGCAATAATCAGAATCGGGCGCTTGTTTTCACGTATCACTGAACTTAGGGCAAGACCAATGCTGGCACCATGAAGGTTTTTCCAAATAGATTGTTCCCCGGCAGCTTTGGGCAGCGGAGGATGAAAGATATCTGAGTTATGCATATTTATTCATTGTGTGTTTAATCGAGCTTATTTTAACAGTTGAACCAGGAATAGGAAGCCTATATAACTAAATAGATCACATTACCTTGCTGCTTGTGGCCGTTTTTCTTAAAGCAATGAGGATCGCTATCGGGTTTTATGTACTCCCTAGACAATGAGGTGCGGCATGAGCTATCCGAGACTTCTTGTTCCTGTTATAGATCACCAGACCCCTGAAATGGCATTCATCAGCGATATTGATATCGCGCTCAACAGGATCCATGACGTGTTTGCAAATGCCTTTGCGGAGGGCAAGTCAAAGCCAGAAGGATTTGCGGCGCAAAAATTGCAATTATTTGAATCATTTTGGGATATGCTGTCCACGCCGGTCTTCTCGTCTTTGGCGAGATTGAATACTTTTTATAACGAGTTAAAAGAGTCTCATAGCCAACATCTCCAAGCATTCTGTTCGGCGCTCGATATTTCATTTGCGGCTCTCCCGGATAATAAAATCCAGATGTTTTTGCAGCTGATTAATATTCACCATGTGTTAATCAGGCAGAAATTTATTCTCTCACTATTTATTCCATATGAAAATCAGGTCGCCAATCTTGAGAGGGAAGCTGAAAAATCCGAACGTGAATATATGTCTGCCAATGTGCTGGAAATCAGACGAAATCTTGAGTACGTCACTATCCAGTTGTCCATGATCGCAGAAAAACTTAATTCGTTGAATTATCCAGAGCATCCTGTCGCTCATGAAAAAGTACAACGATTATTTCGCGATGAAAGAGTAAATTTTATTCTGGACTGTCTGGAAACATTACCGTTAACCAACGCTATGAATCATACGACAGACGCGCTGCATGAAGCCTATGCGCGTAAAGACAAGCCGGGCATAAAACGTGAGACGCAAGTGATTATGTCTTATATAGACAGACTGCAAAGAATAAAGAGAGAGCTTGATGAAATGCTGTCACCGCAAATTCATGCACTGGAACTTGCATTGGCTGCACTTCCTGGACTGATTCAATCCCTGCGGCAGCGATACGGGAATGTTGATCAGGAAATCGTGAATAAGGGGCTTAAGCTGATTTCCAGTTTGCGGGATGGTGACCCGGGTTCCGTCAATAATAATGGCTACAGGGAAATGAGTGTGATTGCACAAAAAGTACGTGAAGCGTGTCAGTCGCAATCTGTTGTTAATACCATTGTCGGTATGGCGACCATGGGATATTGGGAGCAGGGCTGGATTAACGCCGGATCACAAACCATTTCATCAGTGGACCAGCTTGTAGTCCAGACTGGCAGGTTTATTTCATCTTATACGCGGGCTGCTGATGCACAGAAATCTCTAACCGGCATGCGGGCACAAATTGAAGAGCTTGAAAAGCTGCAAGTGCAGTTGACGAATGCAGTCCAAAAGATCAAGCAAACGAATGATGCATGCATGGCGGCTTTGGTGCGCATCGAGAGCATCCTGTTGGTGCATCTGGCAGCCACGGATGATAATTTGTTACGATTTTTAAAATCATTTTTCGGACGGCACTGGCTGAAGATGCTGTTAGGTGGTGCGGGAGCAGGGGGCACAAGTACACTGGTTGCC
>Ga0070740_10004179_pt1 | contig 14451 bp, 15 predicted proteins | sample Coa_R2_FD_67286 | JGI IMG/M metagenome (GOLD analysis project Ga0070740, IMG submission 67286) | Surface soil microbial communities from Centralia Pennsylvania, which are recovering from an underground coalmine fire - Coalmine... | ecosystem: Environmental > Terrestrial > Soil > Unclassified ... | reverse complement strand
GGGGAGGCCCGCGAAGGCGGGCGCAAGGGCGAATCCGATGAGGAGATCTCGGCGCGTGGTCGTCATGGCGTTCTCATTCCGCAGCTTCGGCCGTCGGCCAACGGTAATCCCGGAACCGCTGCCTCAGCGCGAGTTTCTGAATCTTGCCGGTCGCGGTATGCGGAATTTCGTCGACGAAAACCACATCGTCGGGCAGCCACCATTTGGCGACCTTGTCCCGCATGAAATCGATGAGCTCCTCCTTGGTCGCGCTCTCGCCTTTCTTCATTACGACGACGAGCAGAGGCCGTTCGCCCCATTTGGGGTGCGAAACGCCGATGACCGCCGCTTCGGCGACCTTGGGGTGGCCGACCGCGAGGTTCTCGAGGTCGATCGACGAGATCCATTCGCCGCCCGACTTGATGACGTCCTTCGAACGATCGGTGATCTGCATGTAGCCGTACGGGTCGATGGTCGCAACGTCGCCGGTGTCGAACCATCCGTCTTTCTCGAACACCGGATCGTCGTCGACCTTGTAGTAGCTCCTGGCCACGGCGGGCCCCCGCACCTTCAGGCGGCCGAAGGTCTTCCCGTCCCACGGCAGCTCCCTTCCTTCATCGTCCGTGATCTTCATGTCGACGCCGAAGGGCGGGTGACCTTGTTTCTGCTGGATGTCGAGCTTTGCCTCGCCCGAGAGGTGAGCGTATTCGGGCTTCATGGTGCAGAGCGAGCCGAGCGGGCTCATCTCGGTCATGCCCCAGGCATGAATCACTTCCACGCCGTAGACGTCCTGGAAGGTCTTGGTCATGGCGCGGGGGCAGGCGGAGCCGCCGATGACCACTCGCTTCAAATAGGGAAGCTTCTGTCCCGTCTTCTCCAGATCCTGCAGCAGCATCAGCCACACCGTCGGCACCGCCGCGGTGAAGGTGACCTTGTAGGTATTGAGCATTTCGTAGATCGAGGCGCCGTCCATCTTCGCCCCGGGCATCACCATGCTGGCGCCGACGAGCGGCGTCGAGAACGCGAGCGACCAGCCATTGGCATGGAACAAGGGCACGACGGGCATCACCACGTCGCGCGAGGAGAGGCCCTTGCAATCCGGAAGCGCGGCCATGAAGGCATGCAGCACGTTGGAGCGGTGGGAATAGAGCACGCCCTTCGGATTGCCGGTGGTGCCGGAGGTGTAGCACATGCCCGCGGCGGTATTCTCGTCGAACTGCCTCCAGGCGAAGTCGCCGTCGACCTCGCTGATCCACTCCTCATAGGCGATCGCATTTTTCAGCCCGGTCTGCGGCATATGTGCCTTGTCGGTCAGCACGACGTAGCGCTCGATCGACGGCAGCCTGTCGGCGATCGCCTCAAGCAGCGGCACGAAGGTGAGATCGACCATGATCATGCGATCTTCCGCGTGGTTGATGATCCACACGATCTGGTCGGCGAACAGGCGCGGGTTGACGGTGTGATAGATCGCGCCGATGCCAAGGATGCCGTACCAAGCCTCGAGATGTCGCGCCGTGTTCCAGGCCATGGTGGCGACACGGTCACCGACCCGTATGCCGTCTTTTTCCAGCCGCTGAGCCACCTTGAGCGCCCGCGCGCGAATTTCCGCGTAGTTGGTTTCGACGATCGGTCCTTCGACCGAGCGGCTCACCACTCTGCGCGAGCCGTGGAATTTTGCCGCATGATCGATGATGCGATGGCACAGGAGCGGCCAGTCCTGCATCAGGCCGAGCATGGCGTTTCCCTCCTCCGTCCGGGCCGGTTTGTCCTTGGGCCGGCATGTTCTCCAGCCGGAGACGAATTTAACGGGCAGGCAAGGCGCCCGCAAACGGCTGCGGATCGCCGGCAGGTCGCTTGCCAAAATGCCGCAATCCGGTGGGCTATTGGAGCCCATGAAGGCACTCATCCTTGCGCTGGCGTGGTTGGGTCTCGGCTGCACATGGGGTCGGGCCGAGACGGTGCCCTTGCCGCGTCCGCGACCGTCCCTCGCGCTGTTCCAGTCGCCCGCGCGCCTTGCCGACGGCGGACATCCGGAATTCGGCCTGGCGGCGGTGACCGACCGCCCGACCGATTGCGACGAGCGCCTTCGCGCCATGGCGGAGGTCGCCTTCATGCCGCGGCTGATCGGGCCGGGCGCGTGCGGCATCGAGGACGCGGTCGAGCTCAGGGCGGTGCTGCTGGCGGACGGGACGCAGGTTGCGGTCATGCCGCCGGCGCTCCTGCGCTGTCCGATGGCGGAGTCGTTCGCCGCATGGCTGCGCGATGACGTCGCGCCGCAAGCGGTCCGGATCGGGAACGCGTTGCGTGCGATCGAAAACGACGATTCCTACGAGTGTCGAACGCGAAACCGGGTGGTCGGCGGCAGGATCTCCGAACATGCGCGCGGGAATGCGATTGACGTGCGCGCGCTGCATTTGGCCGACGGCAGGCGCGTCGAACTGACCGACGCCGCACTCGCTTGGCCAATTCGCGTTGCGCTCAGCCAATCCGCGTGCCGTCGCTTCAGCACCGTGCTGGGCCCGGGCGCCGACCATCGCCACGAGGGCCACATCCATCTCGACGTCATTGCCCGCCGCAGCGGCTACCGCATCTGCGAGTGGAATGTCGGCGAACCGCCGCAGGCGGCCCCCTCCGACCGGCGCGGAGAGGAGAGGGTGGCCAACGCTCGGTCCGAGGCCCCGGTTCCGCTACCGTTACCCCGTCCGGCCCTGCGGCCGGAACGCGTTAATCATTAAAATCATCAGTCCAAATTTCAGACCGGATCATCTTCCTCCGGCCACAGTTGCCGACTAGAGCCGATGGCGAGGACATTGGCGCGTCATTGCGTGCGCATCGCGAGCGCGGTGACGCAATCCCGAATGGAATAGGCTCGCTCTGGAGTGGCTTCGTGGCTTCTGCAGGCTCCTTGCGGTGACGGCGCCGATGCCATCGGATCGGAACGTGCTCCGACGACATGACGAAGAGTTGCCCCTAGCTTGCATCCTCAATCCGCCATGACTCAAACGGCATTTGGCAACCGGAAATCAGGGGGAACACGAGTGCTCCGCGAAACGTTTTCGCCATTCAGGAAAATTGGAGATGCCCATGCGGACAAGAACGTTGGCAAGCCTGATGCTGAGTTCCGTGCTCTTGATGGCGGCCGCAATCATGCAGCCGGCATTTGCGCGCGGCCCGGGCGGACCACCTGGATTCGCCGGACCTCCGGCCGGAGCACCGCCGTCCTGGCAGGGGTCCTATCCGCCGGGATTCGGCATGGGAAACAAGACCGGATGGAACGGCCGCAATGTGCCTCCCGGATGGCTGAACACCAAGGGCAAAAGGAAGGGATGGCACGGACATGCCGTGCCGCCCGGCCTGTACGGTCGCTGACCAAAACGGTGTCATGACCTCGCTCAGGCGTCCTCCGACCGTGCCCGCCGCGTTCCCCGGCGTTACTCGGCGTGGTCTGATCAAATCCGGATTCGGTCTCGTGGGGGCGGGCGCGCTGACATTGCCGGCTACCACCGCCTATGCCGCAACCGAAGCCGCCGATCAGCTCGTCGTGACCCGTTACCGACTCGTGCCGCCGGGCTGGCCCGCAGGACAGCGGTTGTCGATCTGCGTGATCGCTGATCTCCATGCCGGCGGCCCGAACATGGGACGCGGCCGCATCCGCCAGGTGGTCGATCGCTGCAATGCGCTCGCCTGCGATCTCGTCGTGCTGATGGGCGACTATTTCGCGACCCATCCCTTCGTGACCGAGCATCTCGCGCCGGCGGTGTGGGCAGGGGAGCTGGCGCGTCTCGCCGCGCCGCTCGGCGTCTACGCCATTTACGGCAATCACGATTGGTGGTTCGACATCGCCGGCGTGCGCAAGGCGCTTGCCGATGTTCGGATCCGCGCGATGCAGAACGAGTCGGTGCGGCTCGGACCTCCGGGCCGGCGCTTCTGGCTCGCCGGGCTCGGGGACCAGCTGGCACATTGGATCGGGCCGCACCGGTTCGAGGGCGTCGACGATCTGCCGGGCACGCTTGCGCAGGTCGCGACCGAGGAGCCCGTGATCCTCATCGCGCACGAGCCAGACATTTTTCCCAAGGTACCCGACCGCGTGTCGCTGACGCTTGCCGGCCATACGCATGGCGGCCAGATCCGCCTGCCTTTCGTCCCTCCAGTGTGGACACCGTCGGCCTATGGCGCGCGCTACGCATACGGTCATATCGTCGAACGGGGTCGCCACCTGATCGTATCGGGTGGACTCGGCTGCAGCGGCGTACCGCTGCGGCTCGGCGTACCGCCGGAAATTCTCCGCGTGGAGCTCGGCTGAGCATCGGTCTTAGCGCGGTATCGCGCGGGCAGCGGTGCGGGATCCGGCAATGCCGGCAGCGGCGCGGCGAAGCGCGACGGCACGCGGCGGGCGGGCTGCATTCCGAACCCGCAAAGACCGAAACGGCGCCCGTGGTGGGCGCCGTTTCGTCTCAGCATATCTGTTCAACCATGTCAGTTGAACAGCCCACTATTCGCCGCGACGCGCGAAGTGCCCTGATGCGGCGCCAGCACCACCACCACGGTGCCGATCTTCGCGCGCTTGTATAGGTCGATGACGTCCTCGTTGGTCATGCGGATGCAGCCCGAGGAAATCGCCTGTCCGATATATTCCGGCTGGTTGGTGCCGTGGATACGGTAGAGCGTATCCTTGTTGCCCTCGAACAGATACAGGGCCCGCGCCCCCATCGGATTCTGCGGTCCCGGTCCGACATAATCGGGCACGTCGAGGCGCTTCTTGATCTCCGCGGTCGGCGTCCACGACGGCCATTCCGTCATGCGTCCGACCCGGGCGACGCCCGACCAGGCCAAGGCCTCCTCTCCAACGGCAACCCCGTAGCGGATCGCCTTGCCGCCGGGAAGCACATAGTAGAGATAACGGTTATCGGTATCGACCACGATCGTGCCCGGCTCTTCCTTGCGCGGATAATCGACGATGTGTCGTCGATAGGGCTCGGGAATCGTGACCTTTTCGTAGGGCGCGGCGGCCAGGAGTTTTCTGTCGCGCGCCGTGAAATTGGCCTCGGACGAGGGCTCAAGCGTCGATTGCATGCAACCGCCGAGCACCACCCCGATACCGAGCAGGATGACCGATAATTCCCTGGCCGCCATTACCGCCCTCGTCGCCGAGCTCGTTCTCGTATCCGTCGGGGAATGCCGCGCTGCGGCCCTCCCCGCCATCAATTAATCCAAGTCATGGGCGCTTCGCCACGGTTTCTGCGGCGCGTCAAACAGCTTCCTGTCGACCTGTGGCAAGAAAGCCGCACCTCGTGGCGGCCCCTCCCGTACCCGGCCGGAGCGAAAGAGCGCGACCGGCACCGCATCGCGTTAACGAAGATTTTACCGTGTCGGCCGGTATCATGATGCAGCGCCAGGAATGCCCTTTGTCACGATAGAACACGAAAACCTGCGCAATTCCGCCTCAGTTGGCGGCGATAAATCCGCCCTCGGCCGGTGAATAAGCCGGGCTGGAGAGCCCAGGAAACTTGCAAGGAAAATTGGAGTGACACGATGACCGCGCCGAAAGCTACGGAACGGAGCGAAGACCGCAGTAACCGTTCGGCTGAGACGGAAGCGTCGAACCTCGATCGCCGTTACGGCGAGATCGGCATCCCCGCGGTGGCGGCCGCGGCGCGCTGTCGTCCGGTAGAGCCGCAGCGACGGGCTGCGGCGAGCCCTGACCGCTTCCGTTACGACGACTACCTCTGAGCAGCTCGCACCGCCTCCGACCGCCCGCCCGAGGCGGCGGGTGTCAGGCTGACCGGGCGCCGCGGCGGGCATCGCCGCTTCCTTCACGGTTGTCATCGGCTCGGAGCGCGTTCCGGCCGCTCCATCCCGTCTCGGCGCCGCCATCCGCCAACAAACGCCAACCCGCATCGGGCCCATCGGCCTGATGCCGATCCATTCCTCGCGCTTGCCGGACCGTCCGGGTCATGAGAGATAAAACCCGGCGGAGGGTGATGGCATGCTTTCGGTTTACGTGCCGCGCGGCTCGACTCTCGAGCGCGTCGCGGTCGAATCGGGCTCGGCGCCGCCGGACGCCGCGGTCTGGATCGACATGATGTCTCCCACCGCCGAGGAAGACAGGCTTGTGGAGAAGCTGCTCGGCATCGCGGTTCCGACGCGCGAGGAGATGCAGGAAATCGAGATCTCGAGCCGCCTCTATGTCGAAAACGGCGCGCGCTACATGACCGCGACGCTGATGTGCAACTCCGACACGGCCGCGCCGAAGGCCACGCCCGTCACGTTCATCCTGGCCGGGCGCCGGCTTGCCACGGTGCGCTACGACGAACCACGCCCCTTTGTCGTCGTCGGCCACAAGCTCGTGCGCGGCACGGTTGCGCGCATGAGCGGCGACGGCGTGCTGCGCGACCTCCTCGATGCCATCATCGATCGCTCGGCCGACATTCTCGAACGCGTCGGCGCCGAAGTGGATGATATCTCCCACGCGATTTTCGAGCCGGACGAGGCGGAGCAGGGACCTCCGTCGTATAACGAGGTGCTCAAAGCGCTTGGTCGCAAGGGGGATTTGACGTCCAAGGTGCGCGAAAGCCTCGTCTCCATCGGGCGTCTGCTGTCGTTTCTCGCCAACGAGGCCGAATCGATGAAATGGCCGAAGGATGCGCGGGCCCAGTTGCAGTCGATGCAGCGCGACGTGGTCTCTCTGACCGATCACGCCAGCTATATCACGAACAAGGTGACCTTTCTGCTCGACGCCATGCTCGGTGTGGTGAACGTCCAGCAGAACAATATCATCAAGATCTTCTCTGTCGCCGCGGTGGTACTGATGCCGCCGACCCTGGTCGCCTCGATCTACGGCATGAACTTCAAGCACATGCCCGAACTGGACTGGCCCTACGGTTATCCGTTGGCCGTCGTGCTCATGATCCTCGCGGCGGTTCTGCCCTACGTCTATTTCAAGTGGCGGAAGTGGCTTTAGACCGGGTTCCGATCGGATCGAATCCGCATCGGCATGGCGAGGAGCATTGCGCCGGCGACGACGCCATCCAGGGCGAGCCTTTTTTCGACTCCGGAGTGCTTCGCCGCGCGCGCAATCACGGGCCGCTATGACTGAAATTCGCTGCATGGCCGACGACGCGCTTGCGTCATGGGCGGGAGTGAGGTTTTGCTTCCGCATTGCTTGCGCGACACGCCGCGCGGCACGGTGCCCCCTTCACACCGGGTGCGCCGTCGACGCGGCGGTCGCGATTTGAAAAGGGTTTTCGATCATGACGGTAAGAATCGAGAAGAACGGTGCGGTCTGGACGGTGATCCACGATCGGCCCGAAGCGCGCAACGCCATGGACCCGGCAAGCGCCGACGCGCTCACGACGGCGTTCCTCGAATTTGACGCCGATGAGACGGCCTCGGTTGCGGTGCTCTGGGGCGCGGGCGGGGCGTTCTGCGCGGGCTGGGATCTCAAATATGTGAGCTCGCTCGACACCGACTATCCGCTCGGCGAGCTCGACATTCCGCCGGCGGCCCCCCGCGGCAACGGCGGAGAAATTCCGCGCGGACCGCTCGGCCCGTCGCGGCTTGAGCTCGACAAGCCGGTGATCGCGGCGATCGAGGGACCGGCGGTTGCCGGAGGCATGGAGCTCGGTCTTTGGTGCGACTTCCGCGTGATGGCGGAGGAGTCCTATTTCGGGGTCTATTGCCGGCGCTGGGGCGTGCCGTTGATCGACGGGGGCACGGTGCGATTGCCGCGCATCGTCGGTCTGGGCCGCGCGCTCGAGATCATACTGACCGGACGCAAGGTGCCGGCGGAAGAATGCCTTGCCATCGGCCTGTGCGAATACGTCACTCGCAAAGGGGGCGCGCGGGAGAAGGCCGAACAGCTCGCGCGGGAGATTGCGCGTTTCCCGCAGGTCTGCGTGCGTGCCGATCGCCGCTCGGCGATCAAGAGCCATGGGCTCAGCGTGCGCGAGGCACTCATCCAGGAATGGTACAATGGCCGCGAGGCGCTCGTTAAAGACGGAATCGCGGGGGCCGGCCGATTCAAGGCCGGCCTCGGCCGGCACGGCGACTTCGAAAAGATCGGCTGACGGCTGCATGCCGGCGGCGGAGCGATGACCATCCCATCGTCTCGACGGACGGGTGGCGGTCTTCGACGAAGATCGTGCGCCGACGGAATGTTGAGAGCGGATTTCGATGATAGCGGCCCGCCATGACGCGCGCGGCAAAGCAAATCCGGAATCGAAGGAGACCGTTCCGGATTGCATCGTCGCCACGGGGGTTCCCGCAATGATAATGATAATGCCGTGGGAGCCTGATCGGCACATGCTCGGGCGTAGCAGGAAGGATTCAAGCCGGACACGTCGCGCGCCAAGCAATGCCGACCGCGTTCCGCGCCAGGCCAGCGGCCAGCCGGGCCGAGGGAGTGTTTAAACGTGCTGCCCGCCGTTGATATGAATCTCGGCGCCGTTGACATAGGACGAGGTGTCGGTGCAAAGCACGTAAATGATCTTGGCCACCTCGTCGGGCGTTCCGAGGCGGCGCATCGGGATCTGTTCGACGATCTTCTCCGTGCCCGGCGAAAGAATCGCGGTGTCGATCTCGCCGGGCGCGATGGCGTTGACGCGGATGCCGAGGCGCCCGAAATCGCTCGCCATTTCGCGCGTGAGCGCGGCGAGCGCTGCCTTCGAGGTCGCGTATGCCGCGCCGGCGAACGGGTGTACCCGCGAGCCGGCGATCGAGGTGACGTTCACGACTGACCCTTTGGCGGCCTTGAGTTCGTCGATCAATCCGCGCGCGAGCATGATCGGAGCGAAGAAGTTCACTTGAAATACGTGGTGCCAGTCCTCGTTGGTCGTGTCGAGCGTCGACAGTCGCCCGCCGCCCTGCGCCTTGGGCGAGATCGCGGCGTTGTTGACCAAAGCGTGGAGTTCGCGCGTTGCGAGCCGCCGCTTGATTTCCGCGATCGCCGCGCGGGTGTTCTCTTCGTCGGCGAGATCGACCTGGATGTGATCCTCGGGCCCGGCTTCCCACGGGCAATTCTCCGGAAAAGGGTGGCGCGAGCAGGTGATCACGCGCCAGCCGGCGGCGGAAAAACGTTTCACCGTCGCGTGCCCGATGCCGCGGCTTGCGCCGGTGAGGAGCAGCGTGCGACGGGGTTGATTCGACGACATGGGAGAACTCTCGGTTCAGCCTGTTCGCTCAATGCCGCGCATGACAACAACCGGTGGCACGAGCGCCATCGGCCGGAGACGATGTCGGCATGCCCTCATGCGCCTGAATGCGCGGAGGACGGGGGAGGCGACGCGCGCGCATGGTCGGCCTCACGGATAGAGCCGTGTTTTCACCCATGGCGCGTCCACGGCGGCACGGCGGAATTCCACCCGGTCGTGCAGGCGGAACGGCCGGTCGTGCCAGAACTCGATCGCAAGCGGCAGGACGCGATAGCCCGACCAGTACGGCGGCCGCGGTACCGCGCCGACCGCGAATTTGGCGGCATAGAGGGCGACCGCTTTTTCAAAGGCGAGGCGGCTTTCCAAAGGTTGCGACTGTTTGCTTGCCCAGGCGCCGATCTGCGCCTGCTTGGGGCGGGTGGCGAAATAGGCGTCAGCTTCCGCGTCGCTCACCCGCTCCACCGGCCCGCGGACGCGGACTTGACGGTTGAGCGACTTCCAGTGGAACACGAGCGCGGCAACGGGGTGGGCGTCCAATTCACGCCCTTTTTTGCTGTCCATATTCGTATAGAAAACGAAGCCCCGCTCGTCGACGCCCTTGAGCAGCACCATGCGCGCATTGGGTGCGCCCTCGGGATCGACCGTTGCGAGCGTCATGGCCGTAGGATCCCTCGGCTCCGAAGCCGATGCGTCCTTCAGCCAAGCCGAAAACAAGCGCAAAGGGTCGTCGGCCGCGGTGAAATCACCAGTCGTTAACCAGCTTGGGTGTTCAATCGGTGCTGTATCGGACATGACTTGGGGTGCTCGTGTGATCGGGGTCGCAACCCGCCAGCTCCGTTCGCGCTGTTATAAAGGAGCTTTGCGCCCGCGCCTACGGCGTCTCCTGGGGGCTGGAACGGCGTTGGCGGTCGCCTTCCTGGCCGGCGGCTGCAGCATCTCCTATCAGCTGGACTCGCTGTTCGGCAGCGACAAGGGCGATGCCACCGGTTCGATCACACCGCCGCCGGGCTCCCGATCCGCCGAGACACTGCCGCCTGACGCCGACCTTGCCTATGCGCGTGCCGCGGCGAGCGAGGTTCTCAGTCGCGGCACGAAAGACGCGAGTCTGTCCTGGGAAAATCCCGCCACCGGCGCGCGAGGCACGGTGACGCCCATCGCCTCGGCCTATATTCAGGATGGAAAGACCTGCCGCGATTTTCTCGCAAGCTATGTGCAAGGCAATTCGCAGGCGTGGCTGCAGGGCGAAGCCTGCAAGCCCGACAACGGAACCTGGCAGGTACGCAGTCTCAAACCCTGGAAAAACTCCTGACATCGATCGGCCCGCGTTGCATCCGGTGCGGGCGAACCCCACATTGACCGCGTGACGCGCCGATTTCCCCGGCGCGCCGGGGATTTTCACGGAGCCGAGACCGATGCGGAACCCCTACGATATTCTGGGGGTGTCGAAAACCGCGACCGAGGAGGAGATCAAGCGGGCCTATCGCAAGCTTGCCAAGCGGCTGCATCCCGACGCCAACAAGCACGACCCCAAGGCGGCCGCGCGTTTTGCGGAACTCAACGCCGCCTACGAGATCCTCGGCGATGCCAGGAAACGCCAGGCATTTGACCGCGGCGAGATCGACGCCGAGGGCAAGCCGCGCTTCCGGGGATTCGAGGGCTTCGGCGCCCGCCCCGGGGGATTTTCGACCGGCGGGATGCATTTTGAGACCTTCAGCTTCGGCCCAGACGGCTTTGAGCGCGCGGGCCGCGGCGCCGGATTCGGCACCGGACCCTTCGATGATCTGCTGCGCGGCATGTTCGGCGGTGCGACCCGCCGGGCGCGCGGCTTCGGCGGCGCATTTGAAGCCGAGGACTTCGAGGAGTCTGCGACCGGACAGGACGTGCAGGCGGCCATCACCATCACGCTGCCGGAGGCCGCGCGCGGCGCCACCGCGCGCGTGCACCTGCCCACCGGCAAGGACGTGGAAGTCAAGATTCCCGCCGGCATCGCCAGCGGCCAGACGATCAGGCTCAAAGGTCAGGGTTGGCCGAGCGCAAGAGGCAAGGCGGGCGACGCATTGATCACGGTGAACGTGGCGCCGCACCCTCTCTTCAAGCCGGACGGCAGCGACCTACGGCTCGATCTCCCGGTGACGCTTTATGAAGCCGTACTCGGCGGCAAGGTACGCGTGCCGACGCTTGACGGCGCGGTCGAACTCGCGATTCCGCCGGGTACCAGTTCAGGTCGCACCTTTCGCCTCAGGGGCAAGGGCCTCAAGACCAAAGGCGGCGTGGGAGACTTGCTCGCCACGGTACGGATCGTGCTGCCGCCGGGCTCCGACGAAGATCTCAGGGCACTGATGCGAGTCTGGCGCGACAAAAAGCCCTACGACCCGCGCGGCCACCTGGGCTGAGGCGGGACCCGTCACGACTTGCGCGGACTGTTCGGCTCGATCTGCTCGTAGATCTGCCGCGTTACTCGCTCGAGCTTGTCGCGGTCGTCCGGTCCGCTCACCGCATAACCGACCCCGTTGTCGACCCAGTAGAATGCGGCCGAATTTTTACCGCTATGGAAACGCAGCGCCGTATCGCCTTGGCGAACGCGCGAGCTGTACAGCGTGTAACGATCGCCGTTGGCATCTTCATACATGTAGAAGGCGGCGGCCCCGTCAGGGCCCGGCAACAGCCGGGCGCCGACCAACTTCAGGCCGATGACGCCGAGGTCGGGGACGCGCTGCTGATAGCCGAGCCGCTTGGTCAGCCATTGGGTCATGTGGGCGCGTTCGTCGCCCGGTACTTCCACCGGGTGGCGCACCTCGACCACATAGAGCCGGTGGGCTTCGAGCGCGTCGGCGGTGAAAGCACCGGCGTTTCGCGGCGTCATCGAGGCACCACGCGCCATCCAGCCCGCGCCGCCGCCGAGGATGAAGGCAGCGATTGCCGCCGCAGCGGCGATCGCCGCCGCCATGCGCCGGCTCACCCCGCCGTTGCGCATGACCCTGTCGATCGCGAGGCGCGGGGGCACGGGTTCTTCCGCGACGCTGCCGAAACGGGCGCGAATGGCTTCTGCCTGGGCACGCCAGGCGGACACGATCGCCGCCTGCTCGGGATGATCGGCAAGCCAGGCGGCAACCGCTTCGCGGCGATCGGCCGGAAGTTCCCCGTCGACATAAGCGTGCAACTCTTCCTCTGTCACGCCGGGTCGGTGATCGGTCATCGGTGCACCTGTCCTTCATTTCACGCGGCGCAGCGCGGGGCGCCCGCCGTCCAAGAACGACCTGATCTGCGCGCGGGCACGCGCCAGACGCGACATCACGGTCCCGATGGGCACGCCCTGCACCTCCGCGACTTCGCGATAGGTGAGGCCTTCCAGCACGACCAACAGCAGCGCATTGCGCTGGTCCTCGACCAGCGTCGCCAACGCCCGTTCGATATCGCGCCCCCCGGATTCCGGCCCGGCGAAAGCCGGGGCGTCGCTGTCGTCAATCGGCGACAGCGTCGGACGACGGGCGAGGGCGCGAAGCCGGTTGCGGTTGAGGTTGGTCAGGATCGTATAGAGCCAGCTCCGAACCTCATCGCCCTGGAACAGGTGCTCCGAACGCAGGGCTCGGACCAGCGTGTCCTGGACCAGGTCGTCGGCAATATCGGCGTCCCGCGTGAGCGCCCTGGCGTAGCGGCGAAGCGCGGGAATTGTCGCCTCGACTTTCTGCCGGAACGTGGCCAAGCGGCCCTCCTCGGTCGCCCGTTTCGTCGCCAGCCAGTTGCCATGAGAACCCCCGAATTCCAAACATATTCCCTGAAACGAATGGATCGGGCAGATCCGGCCGCCGCGGCTTTGCTTGCTGGCCACATGACCCTGTGCCATAGGGAAGCGGCCGGCATATGCCCGGCCGAGATGGGTCAGTGATGCCGGAAGCCTCCACCTTGATGCGCGGCAAACGCGGGCTGATCATGGGCGTCGCCAATAACCGCTCGATCGCCTGGGGCATCGCGCGCGCCTGCCGGGACCACGGCGCCGACCTCGCCTTCACCTATCAAGGCGAGGCGATCAAGAAGCGGGTCGAACCGTTGGCGGAAGAGGTCGACGGACTGGTCGTCGGACATTGCGACGTCACTGAGCCGGCGACGCTCGACGCGGTGTTCGCGGCCGTGCACAAGGCCTGGGGCTCGCTCGATTTCGTGTTGCACGCGATCGCCTTCTCCGACAAGGACCAGCTTGACGGCCGCTACATCGACACCACGGTGGACAATTTCATCAAGACGATGGTGGTGAGCTGCTATTCGTTCACGGCAGTCGCCCAGCGTGCGGAAAAGCTCATGGTCAACGGCGGCTCGCTGCTGACACTGACCTATTATGGTGCCGAAAAATGGATGCCCCATTACAACGTGATGGGTCTCGCGAAAGCGGCGCTGGAGGCCTCCGTGCGCTATTTGGCGGCCGATCTCGGCATCAAGAACATCCGCGTCAATGCCATCTCGTCAGGTCCGATCAAGACGCTCGCGGCCTCCGGCATCGGCGATTTCCGCTACATTCTCAAATGGAACGAATATAATACGCCGTTGCGGCGGAACGTCACGCTGGAGGACGTGGGCAGGACCGGAGTCTATTTTCTGTCCGACCTTTCGAGCGGGGTGACGGGCGAGATCCATCATGTCGATGCCGGCTATCATATCGTCGGCATCAAACGACCCGACGCGCCCGACATTTCCGTGGACGATTGAGACGCGCACACGCGCGGCGCTGCGGCGAGAAACCGGCGGCGGAAACCCGTTTCGTCATCTCGCGGATCAGACATCCGAGATGCATGTCCGACGATTGGCGCGCGAGCGATCAAAAGGCGGGTGGCAGATCGAGGAGGTCGACGCGGAACGAGTCCTGCCCGTGCCGCCGCCGGCATTCCCGTTTCCGTTGGAAGGGGTGATCATGGGGCGCGGTGGACTACCGGTCGCCGAACAGGCCGGCATCGCCCATCGACACAGGCGCGCCTGCCACCGCCCCGGCTAAACGGGCTTTGCCGGCTTTCCGCTCATTTGACCGCGACAAGGACGCGCGGTACGCCATTGCCATGTCGTTCAACACCTTCGGCCGGCTCTTCCGGTTCACGAGCTTCGGCGAGAGCCACGGGGCGGCGATCGGCTGCGTCGTCGACGGCTGCCCCCCGCGCATTGCGCTGACCGTCGAGGAGATCCAGCGCGAACTCGATCGCCGCAGGCCCGGACAGTCACGGTTCACCACCCAGCGGCAGGAGCCGGACCGGGTGAAGATCATGTCGGGGGTCTTCACCGACGAGGCCACCGGCCAGCAGGTGACGACGGGCACACCCATCATGCTGATCATCGAGAA
>Ga0070740_10004178_pt1 | contig 14453 bp, 14 predicted proteins | sample Coa_R2_FD_67286 | JGI IMG/M metagenome (GOLD analysis project Ga0070740, IMG submission 67286) | Surface soil microbial communities from Centralia Pennsylvania, which are recovering from an underground coalmine fire - Coalmine... | ecosystem: Environmental > Terrestrial > Soil > Unclassified ... | reverse complement strand
CCCCAGATCGTGGAGCGCATCGAACGACTGATGAAAAAGCGTGCCTCTTCTGCAACAACGATTGCAGCTGCTCCGAGAGGCTTTTCGATCCTGACTGCGCTCGGAGCTATCGAGGGGATCATACTCTTGCTCCTGTTCGGCCTCATGGCCTGCGGTCCCCTGCTGCTTGTGGCGCGCTGGTTCTGAGGCAGGATGTGTTAAGCAAGCTGTTCAAAGGGCCGGCTGTGAACAGGGAGAGATGGTGCGCGTCGTCTTCACACAGCAACAAGGAGACCCCCAAGAATCATCACGCCGGTTCCGATCAACCGGTTCCTGATCTGTCCTTCCCCAAGAAACCACCAGGCCCACAGGACCGTCAACACTGCGCTCAGCTTAAAGATGGCGGTGACATATCCGACCAGACCGAGGGCGACGGCAGTAAAGCCGAAGAGCGGAGCAATGCCCGTCAGAAGCACCGAAGTCGAGAAAGAGCGCGGATGCCGAGAGATCCCTCTCCACCTCGACTCCTGAGCACCTTTCCGCGAGCGCGTCCACAGAGCACCAGGCGTGAGAATCGCCACCAGAAAAAAGGTTCCCAGCAGAGCGACGGCTGGCCCGCTGGGTGGCGTCATATGGTTAATTGCGAGCTTTTCGAGTACAGTGGTCATCCCCCACAACGTTGAGGCAAGAAGCGCAAGCGTCGCTCCAGCCCGACGCAGCAAGAGACGCAGCGGAGCCAGCATGCCCATTCGCACTTGCTCGACCTCAAGCACGTAGGCACCTAGCAGCACCACCCCTACACCGAGCGTTTGCCGAACTCCTGGTACCTCACCGAGTGCGGGCCAGGCGACCAGGAGGGTAAAGGCTGGATTGAATGTGAGTAATGGACTCACCAGCCCGGCATCGGCCTTGGAGAGCGCAACCGTTGAAAGCCAGGTTGCTCCCCAATTGAGCACGACCGAGACAAGCAATGCTCCCACAAATATTCCATCTACATGAGGCATCTGAAGGGTACAAGAAAGCAGTGGATTTCCAGACCAAGAAAGCGAGCACTGCGTCAAAAGCAAGGTTCCCAGAAGGAGAAGAGGTAGCGAAGCAGCATTGGTGATCCATGCTACAAAGGCGGGACGCGCATCCCGCAGCAAATACTTGTTCAGGATAGGCAAGAACGAGGTCAGGACTGTGGCAATGAGCGCGAAGAGAACGGCCATTTGAACCCCATGCTTTCATGATCTCTTTCCCTCTACCATACGAGAAAAACAGGTCAAACTGCAAGCTGGTGCAGCGGACGGCGGTTTCTCCAAGACATGCAGGGCCTTGCATTTCTCTTCTCCATTGTAGTACAATCGGCATAGATACGATTAATGGTCGTACATCAGATTACAACGAGTTGCATTGCTGGCGATTCCCGCGCACGCTCAACAGAGGAGAGTTCTCCTGGAAGAAAAGATGAGGGACGCGCAGGAGTGATTTATTTGGAAGGAGAGATGGTGAAGTCGAGCCAATCCAAAGAACGGTCTTCGACCCGGCAACAGCGGCGGCGAGAAGATCTCCGTCACCGAGCAGTAGCACAACGGCGTGCGGCCCGCGTCAAACGATTTCTCACCCCTGGCCTCTGGGTTCTTTTTGCACTTGCTCTTGTCGGTCTCTTTGTGTTCGTTCTTCTGCACAATCAGGGCGTCCCGCTGAATCCAACCTACCCGCCAGTCGATGGAATTTCTTGCGATAGCGGCGAACACCCCGATGTTCATATCCATGCTAATCTTACCATCTATATTGATGGAAAACAGACGGCTCTTCCTGCAGGCATTGGCATTGCCCCGGATAACTCCTGTATCTACTGGTTGCATACGCACAACACCGATGGCATGATTCACATCGAGGCTCCTGCTGGATCATCCTTCACGCTCAACAACTTCCTGGATATCTGGTCAGGTCACTTCTCGCAACTGGGATATCCCAGCGAACTCAATCAGACCGCAGGCTGGCAGGTGTATATGGATGGGAAACCCTTTACGGGCGATTTTCATACGATTCCGTTACATGCCCATACGGTAATTACTCTGGCATATCACAGTCCCGGTGTTCATCCCAATACCAATATCAACTGGAACGGGCTTTAGTGGCCGCGAATGATCAGCACCTTTCTCGTCATTGGCTCATCCATAGATAAGTCAGAACAACTCATCAGCCCGACTCTGACGAGTTGGTTCGACGGGAAGCCTGACGTTTCTCCTGCCTGCTCCGAACGCGGTAGGCAGTCCACCAGGTGAGCAGATGCAGAAGCAGCAGGCTCACCCCGATCGCTGTCAGGATGCTATCTAAATTAACCCCTTCATCAAACGGATCGCTCGGGTTCACCCAGGGGAAAGGCGCACCTGCCATCCAGTCATAGTTTAAGGTCAGCAGAATTCCACCGGCGAGCGCGCAGATGATGCTGGCGTTGAGCCATCTTGTCCAGCGTTCCCTCGGAAACCGCCCGCTGGCCCAGAGCACTGCCCCTGCGAAATAGCCGAACGCCACGCCCAGTTCTCCTCTTTCAACCATTCGTGCCCACTGCGGCGCCGCAGGAAGCACCACGTGCCGAATGAAGGAAACCCACCAGTCGTTCGGATTCCCCGGCAAAGCCATCTGCTGGAGCATGGGGGAAAAATATCTCACATAGTCCTGGCTGGACAATTTATTGAGGGAGGAAATCAACCATTCATACCCAATGATCGCTTCAATGATCGCAATTCCCCAGGCTGTCAGGGGGAGTGAATGGCTCGCCTGCTCCCGGGGAGTTGCGGTTGAAGGTGCTGAGGTGTGAGACGTAACGCTGCGCACTAGGTGAATTGCCATGGTATTTCCTTTCCAGCAGGTGTTGTTTATAACAACAATGATCTCTCTTGATAAGATGGTTAAGGGAAAGCTAACAGATGTGCGGGAAACACAACTGCTCAATACTTTTGCCCCTGGTTCCTATTCTGCCGAAAGTATAATGTTCCTTGTTTCGTGACATCTTCGCACTTCCTTCGCAGCATGTTGTCTGGCTATCTTCATGTTTTCTGAGAATAGACGTTGCTCAGAGAGAAAGATGGGAAACAGTGGAGAGGAGCAAAGTAACGGAGCAGCGTAAACATAACAGAGGGTTTCTTGTTGCTACGACATCCTATCGTACACTTGACACATGTACGATAGGGCTCCTATAATTCTCTGTACAGTTCTGTCGAAAAACGGACATGCCGATAGCAGGGCTTCGGGACGCTTCTCTGGCGCAAATCCCTCGTAGCAAGAGAGCACCACATATTTGGAACATAGAGAGAAAAAGATGCAGATACAACGTGATCAAAAAAGTTTTCTGTTCTCCCGCCACCGGGCGCAGACGACATGGCGCCGTCTGTTTCTCGCAGCCTTGCTTGCTGTTTGTCTGACCCTTGTTTTGCCAGGAATAAGCGAGGCCCATGCTATTCTGGTGCGTTCCGATCCTGCGGCGGATGCGATCCTCCCAGTCGCCCCCGACCAGGTGCGCATGTGGTTTAGCGAAGCACTCAATCCCGCCATCAGCACCGCAGCCGTTGTCAACCAGAAGAACCAGCGCGTCGATCAACACAATGCGTTTGTCTCGCCTGACGATGCAACCGAGATGGATATCTCATTGCAGCCCAACCTCTCTCCAGGGGTCTACGCGGTGGTCTGGCGAACTAGCTCCGCGGATGACGGCCATATCCTTACCGGTTCGTTTCTTTTCACCGTCGCCAGACCTGATGGAAGCGTGCCGACCGCGAACGGCGGAACGGTGCTTGGACAAAACGTCCTGGGAGGAAGCAATGCAGTGGGACAGGACAGCGGGCAACTTGACGGCCCGACGCTGTTCAATCTGCTCATGGTCACGCTGCTCGAGATCGGGGCTATTTTCTGGGTAGGCGCGCAGTTCTGGTCGATCTTTGTGCTCACTCCCTCTGCGGAAGATCATAAGGAGGTGAGCGCTGCAAACCAGCAGGTGCAACAGCGATACGCGCAGCGTTTTGCCTTTCCTACGCTTCTCGTCCTGTTGATAGCGAACGCTGGTATGCTGTTCGGTCAGGCGCTTACGGCGAGCGGAGGGAATATCGGGGATGCCCTCTCTCTTTCGTTGCTGGCAAACCTGGTCACAGGCGGACGTTTTGGCGCCTTCTGGGCCATGCGTGTCATTGTCCTCCTTCTGGCGCTGCGGCTGGCCCTGTATCAGGTCCAATGGTATCGGAGAGGACGCGGTCTTCCACGCCTGGTCAGTACCATCCTTCCCTGGATCAACCTGGTTCTCGGCCTGGCGTTCTTCGTCTCCATGAGCATGACCAGTCACGCGTCAGCAGTAACTGGCACTACGGGAGTCCTTGCTCTCGTCGTGGATTGGCTCCACCTGGTGGCAGCGGCGCTTTGGGTTGGGGGAATGCTCTACATTACGACCAGTTATCTGCCGGTTCTTCGCAAGCACCCAGTGGTAGACCAGGCCCGCTCGCTGGTCACTGTGCTGCCCTACTATTCTCCCTGGGCGCTGGCCGGGGTGGGTATCATGGCAGCAACCGGTCCGCTCTCTGCCACCATCCATCTGACCTCCTGGGGACAACTCCTTGCAACGGCGTATGGGCGAACGCTGGTCGTCAAGATCCTCCTAGTCGGCGCGCTCCTGCTGACCAGCGCTACCCATCTTTGGTACTTGCGGCCACGCCTGAAAAAAGAACTAACAAAATACATCTATGTGCGGGAGCGTTTCCAGGCGAGTACAGCCTGGCCCGTCGTGAGCGCTCCCACGCTGCTCGTCTGGCAAGCACACCTGCCTGAGAGGCAACAGGCCAACGAATCCAGCAACGCGATGCCGTTTCAATCGTTCCCTCTCCCGGAAAGAGGGGAGACCGGCTATTCCACAAAGGTCCTCGCTCAGCAGGTCAAGTTGCGCGAGCAGCGTCTAACCACACGTGCGCTGCGCTTGAGCACGATCTTGCGCTGGGAGCCGTTGCTGGGGGTCGCCGTGCTTGTTTGCGTGGGTCTCTTAAATGTCTTTGGCGGTACGCTTGTTTCCCCGGTTGCACCCCCGCAAACTGGAGCGTCGGCGGGAAAGATTACGTCTTTTCACACCACGGTAAAGACCAAAGACAGCGCCTTTTTGGTCACGCTTGTCATCACGCCGAATCAGGCGGGACCCAATGGCTTTCAGGTGAGCGTCGCTGATGCCCACACGGGCAAACCCGTCACCCAGGTGGGAGTCGTGCTCTACACAACCATCCTGGACATGGATATGGGAACGCAGGAGGTCGATCTGCATCCCGATGGGAAAGGCCATTTTAGCGCGCAAGGGGATCTGGTCATGGGGGGACACTGGCAAATCCGTATCCAACTCCGAACACTTGATAACACGCTTCATGATGCCATCGTCACGATGACAACATCTTCGTGAGCTAGCAGAGATTTCCTTCGCCTCTTTTTACGTTCCACCGAAGGTCAGCTCTCCCAGTTGCTGAGTTTCAGAGAACCAGAAGGTCTGGTGTGGTCCGGTGATCAGTGCGAGTGGCGAACTGTTGGCAGTTGGCACGCGATAATAGAGAAACCGATGGGTGGTGTGGTCCAGGCGCGCCAGGGCATTCTGGGCCAGGATAGTCACCCAGACATCATCGTTGGACGCAATTGCCAGGCCATACAGACCGCCGGCATCGGTTGAAGTGAGCGACGCTTGATAGCGGGTGACGTGGCCGGTGCGCGGGTCCAAATCCAGTAACAGGCCCGCATCGAAGGTGGTTATCCAAAGATTCCCCTCGCGATCACTGGCGATTTCCATGGGTTCAATATCAGGTGCGGGCAGCGCGTAGAAGCGGATAGCTCCAGTGTGTGGGTCTAATCGTCCAATGTGGTGTCCGCTCATTTCAGTGAACCAGATCATACCCTGAGCATCTATGGTCAAACCATACGGCGCCAGATTCTGCGCCTTGCCCGGTGAGCCGGACAAGGCATAGTGCCGAAACTGACCAGTGGATGGATCAAGGCGTCCGATCATCCCAGCCTGGAATTCGGTAAACCAGAGATTCCCCTGGGCATCGAGCATAAGATCGTTAGGGGCGCTCGGCTCACGGAGCGTCTTGCCTGGAGCGTTAGGATCGGGGACCGCGAGGAAAGGAAGCGGATACAGGCGGAAGGTTCGGGTAGCAGGAAGGTAGTGGCCAAGATAATTGGCGAACTGTTCAACAAACCAGATCGTCTCACCTGCGGCTACCTGAATGCCCATAATCCCCGCTCGCCCTTGGGGTACAGCGACCTGCCCGAAGGCGTGAGTGGACGGATCAAGCCACATGAGCGTATTCTGGCCCATCATCCCAAACCAGAGGCGTCCCTTGTGATCCATCGCCAGGCGCATCGCCTGGCCATTGGAGCGTGGGAAAGGATACTCATGAAAGATTGGTGCCGAGAGCGGTACTGTCGATGCTGCTGTTGGTGCTTGCGGCGAGGCAGATGTCGATGCTGATGATATCGCCGATGAGCTTCTTACGCCAGGCGTGGTCGGTGCCAGAATCAGAAGCGTTGCAATCCCAGACAGAAGTAGCAGAAGAAAGCAACCGACATCACGTCTCCGCCAACATGAGAAGCGGGGTCGGAAATATGAAGAACCAGCAGTTCCCGGCGCAAGCGCCCAGCTCTCTCGCGCCTGCTCGTTGGTTTCGGCATGACCTGGTTCTTTCGAGGATCGCCGTTGCTCAGACATCCTTTCTTTCCTTTTTTCTGCTCCTATGCGAACATCTCACCTTCCAGTCTCTCTTCTGTTCCTACGCGCAAGCGTTACACTCTTCAGTTTCTGAACGAGAAGGCAAGCCGCTCAGGAGCAGACGCGATAACGCGGACGTAATCAGGCGTAGATTGCTTTGCAACGATTGCGCTGTCAATTCGCCGACCACTTTCGAGACAATCACACCCTGGCGATTCAGAAAGAACGTGTCTGGAAGCCCGATGATATCGTAGCTGAGTGCAACCGACCCTGAGCGATCGACCACATTGGGATAGGTAATCCTGTAGGTGCGCAGAAAGTTCTGCGCGTCGCTCTGCGGCTCTTGAAAATCGATGCCAATGAGCAGGACTCCCTGGCGTTGGAGAACCCGCCAGGTAGATTCCAGCAGGGGCGCTTCGTGTTTGCAGGGATCGCACCAGGATGCCCAGAAGTTCAGGATGATGGGTTTGCCTTTCAAGCTGGCGAGATGCATTGTGGAAGGAGATGCCGGTTCCTGGCCGGTACTCACGCTCAGTAGAGGTAACGTGAAATCGGGCGCAGAACGTCCGATCAGCGAGTTCGCTGTTGTAGCCTGCCTGGGTGCAGGCGTCAGGAGTTGCGAACCCAGCAAGGCGAGCAATCCGACGCAGACCAGGCTGACGAGGCTCATTCCGACGATGCGGCGGACCTGTCGCTGTCTGCGTCGCACTGCGTCCAGTTGATCCTTCGGTGGTGATCCCGCAGGGGTCGATCCTGCCTCTGATGAATCAGGGTGTTCCATACCAAGAACTTTCCTCAGAAAAGATCGCGGCTTCGGCAAGAGGCTAACTGCATCCCGGCACAAGAAGGAGCGATTCGCCGAGGAACAGAGAACATCCCGTCATACCAACTGGCCGGCTCTCCTGCCTATCGCTTCTTTCATCTTGACGAGAGGAAGTATAATGGAAAGTAGTACAAAGGTCAAGGGTACTATTAACGGTCGTAGAACATTCACTATATCCTTGCGAAGTAAAGAAACGAACCAAGCGAAAGCGAGGAAAGAGCAGATGTGTGGCTCACCAGCCTTTTTCCCACCACCAACAGCGTTGCTACCAGCAGCCACGCTTGGCCCTGGTATCCTGCTCGGCCTTTCCTTGCTGGGAAGCGTATTCTGGCTTGCCGTTCATTGGCTTGGCCAACAGCGAACAGGAGTTCTGCCCTGTGCGCACCCCTGCTGGGAGCGATACCGCAAGGTGGAACCAGGTTTGCGTTCCCACGAACCCAAACAGGAACATGAGCAACCGGGGAGACACCTCCCGCAGGAAATGCCACCACAGGAGTGATGTTCTCTCTCATTCTCCCTGAGAAGAAAGGAACTGTTTTATGCAATACCTGTTGTCACTGCTTCCAGTCCTGGCCTGCCCTCTTGGGATGGGTGCGCTGATGTGGCTGATGATGCGCGGGGTGAGAGAACCCTCTCCTGCCAACACCTCGAAGATCGCTTCTGAAAAAGAGGGTGAGCGCGCTCAGGCATCCGTGGAGCAACCAGCCCTTCCGGAGTCGCCTGCACCATCGCAGCCTTCGCCTTTCAAGACAATCTGGGATTGTGTGCAGATGTGCCTGAACTGGAAGGTGCTGGTCGGATTGATCCTGGCAGCGGCACTGATTGGCGTGCTTGCGCCGTCTCTGTTCACTGCAGCTTTTCCCATCCTGGTGATTCTGGTCTGCCCGCTGTCGATGGGCATCATGATGCTGCGCATGGGCCGGATGCGGCACAACACCTCATCCGGGAGCATGGGGGAGATGGCGTGTTGTGCTGGTCAGGCAGGCGTGGAAACTCCAGCAGAACCGAAGGAAGCCTTTGAACAGCCTATCGGTGAGCGAAACCCGGTGACACCACGTTGGTAGAAAGCGTTCCTTGATGAGTAGTAGCATCTTTTTTGGCGGGTCGGTTCTGGCTGCGATCATTGCAGGCGCGATTGCCCTGTTCGTTCCTTGTTGTATCTCGGTCATGCTGCCCGCCTACTTCGCCAGTTCTTTCCAGAATCGTCGCCTGCTGGTCGCAATGACGTTTCTCTTCGCTAGCGGAATTGCGACGGTTATTCTCCCACTGGCTCTGGGGGCTTCCATCATTCGGCAGCTTCTGACGAGCCAGCACTCGGCCATCTATGTCACGGGGGGCGCACTGATGCTCGCACTCGCCGTCTATGTCCTGCTTGGGGGACAGATTCACCTGCCTCTGCCAGGAGGGCGGGCTGGTAGCAAGACCGGCATTGTGAGTGTGTACTCTCTGGGCCTCTTTTCAGGGCTGGCAAGCTCCTGCTGCGCGCCCGTCCTGGCCGGGGTGCTTGCCCTTTCCAGCGTAGTTGCCTCGTTCTGGCTGGCCCTCTTGCTGGGCCTTGCCTATGTATTTGGAATGGTTGCACCGCTGTTTGTCATCGCGCTGCTGTGGGACCGGTACGATTGGCGCGTCAGCCGCCTCTTCCGTCCACGTTCCTTCACCTGGCGCATCGGTTCGTTTGCGCGGACCGTCACTGTGACCACGCTGGCGAGTGGGATCTTGCTGCTCATCATCGGAGGAAGCATGCTGTGGATCGGACTAGCCTATCGTTCCATGCCTCCACTCGCTGATTGGCAGGTCAGCCTCTCCGAGAACTTCCAACACGCAGGACAGACCATCTCCAATGCGCTAACCTGGATACCGAACTGGCTGGGCGTCGTGCTCCTCCTCGCTATGCTGGGCGGCCTGGCCGGGATGGCGCTCAAGCAGATCGGCATCTGGGGAAGGAAAGAAGAGACACTGGCAGTCCCGGCAACTCCTGACGCTCGGACGAGCAACGCGCACTCAGCAATTCTAGCAGGAACAACGCACACGCAAGAAGGAGATCACGATGAGCAGTAAGGCGGCTAAACCTTCAAGGAAAGAGAAAAACACTAGAGGTCGGGCTCCCGAGAAAAGGGCGCCGCAGGCACAACGCTCGCGATATGAGCAGCATCTCGCACGCCGTCGTCGCAGACGTTTCATTTTGCTCCTACTGGCGGTCATCGGAATGGCGATCATCGGCCTGGGCGTGATTTTCTTCCGCAGCACCGGAACAAGCACCGGCAATAGTCTGGCAGGCCAGTACGCCTTTCAGGTCGGCAATCCCGGTCCAGGAGCGCAGGCACCAGAGTTCACCTTGCCCGCAACTAATGGCAGCACCTTCGATCTTGCTGCCCAGCACGGCAAAACGGTGCTGCTCTATTTTCAGGAGGGATTGACCTGCCAACCCTGCTGGGATCAGTTGAAAGATCTCCAGACCCACCTGGATCAATTTCACGCGCTTGGCATCACCAGTGTCGTGAGCATCACCACCGATCCTCTTGCTCAGCTCAAACAGAAGGTGACAGATGAAGGACTCTCGATCCCGGTGCTTTCCGATCTCAGCCTGGTCGTTTCGCGGGCCTACACGGCCAATAGCTACGGGATGATGGGCGACAGTCGCGATGGGCACACGTTTGTTCTGGTTGGTCCCGATGGACGCATCGCCTGGCGCGCAGACTACGGCGGTGCTCCCAATTACACGATGGATGTGCCGATCCCCAATCTCCTTGCGGATATCAAAGCCGGCCTTCAGGGAAAGTGAGGGTGACTTGGATATCCTTTTGCTCACGAAGGACCAGTGCAATTTCTGCGCACAGGCCAAAGAGATACTCGAACGCCTGCGAGGAGAGTACGGGTTTTCGCTCTCCCTGCTTGACCTGTCCTCTCCCGAAGGAGAAACGCTTGCTCTCCGTCATGGGATTCTCTTTCCTCCCGGCGTTCTTGTAGACGGGGAGCCATTCTCCTACGGACGGATCTCCGAACGCAAGCTCCGGCGTGAGATCGAGCAGCGGAGCAGATGACAGTAGAATGGGGCCGTCGAGATTGATGCAAATCCAATCTCCGGCAAGCATGCAAGAGCTGCAGCGACGGTGCGCCGTCCGTGGGCCAGCAGGGTTCCGGTTAATAACGTCATCAGTTTCCTCCACGTTGGAACTGTAAACAGTGGCCGGAAAACGGCCAGAACCTCTCTAAGCTTGACTTTGTACATTTCCAACCTACGAACAGAGGGCAAGCGACCATCGCTCAAGTGTTAGAGGGTGTCCGAAAAGGCTTGTCAAGCGGCCTGACGGACCCTCCCCTTCTCTCTGACTCCTTGAGTCCGAGTGGCAAGCCGTCTGAGCATCAGCCGGATCATCAGAGGGTGTCCGAAAAGGCTTCCCAGGCTGATTCTCAAGCAAGCAGGGAGAGAGGAGAGGGATTATGATAGGAGAGAGGAGAAAGGCGAGAAAAGGGGCAAATATGTGCCTCAGAAAGGCTGGGAAGCCGATGGAACTCTATCCATCTGATCTCTCCGATGCGGAGTGGGCCCTGCTTGAACCGCTGATCCCGCCCGAGAAGCCGGGCGGAAGGCCCAGAAGAGTGGAGATGCGAGCGGTGCTCACTGGGATCTTTTCCGTGCTGCGAGCTGGGTGTGCCTGGCGGATGCTTCCGCGAGAGTATCCGCCTCGCTCAACTGTGTACGGGTATTTTGCGTTGTTTCGGGACACGGGTATCTGGAAACAGATCATGACGACCTTGCGGGAAGACTGCCGAATCCAGGCGGGACGAGAGGCGACTCCCAGCGCCGGGATCATTGATAGCCAATCCGTGAAGACGACCGATCGGGGCGGATCACACGGCTATGATGGCGGCAAGCAAATTGCGGGCAGGAAGAGGCATGTGCTGGTGGATACCACTGGGCTGGTGCTCGCGGTCGCCGTGCATGAGGCCAATATCCAGGACCGGCAAGGCGTGCCGCTCCTTCTGGAGCCGATCAAAGGGCAGTTTGCTCGCATGCAAAAAGGCTGGGTGGATCAGGGGTACACCGGCAAAGGACGGGAGTGGATCAAGGAACAGATGGGTTGGGAGGTGGAGATTGTTCGCCATAGGTGGCCTGCCCGCGGGCAGTGGGTGCCGCATGGGGACCTCTCAGACCTCAGCACCGTGTGGTTCACCTGGGAACGCACCAAACCGGAACCCAAGACATTTCGGGGTGTTCTCCCGAGGCGTTGGGTAGTGGAACGCACATTTGCGTGGATAGGGCGTTCTCGTCGTATGAGTAAGGATTATGAGTATCTCACGAAAAGTAGCGAAAGTATGGTACAACTCACCATGATTCGACTCATGCTGAAGCGGCTTGCTGGGAGGACCGCGAGCGAGAGAGAGACAGCTCAACGGCGTAAAGCCGCTTAAACAGCCTTCTCGGACACGCTCTAGTGTTCACAGGCGGGGACGCCGCCGTGGTGCGTGGTGTCAGGGCTGGCCGTAGTTTGCGCATGGGACATCTGTGCCCGTCTCGTTGTTTGGTCGCCCGCCCGATTACCTGAACTGAGACGACCCGCGTGGTCAAGCTCGTATTGGTGAGTGATTTCCCACACGCCCGAATGACGCACCTCATCCACCCGGATTGTTTGCGGAGTGCGGAAAGGAGGAGAAGATGCTCACAGAACAGACTCCCTCGCCAGCCACGCGTTTCGTGGCGCTGGATGTCCATCGGCAGTACCTCATGGTTGGTGCGGTAGATAGCCAGCAACAGATTGTCCTCACCCCTCGGCGTTTTGGCTTTGCAGCGTTTGCCGAGTGGGCTTCCATCCATTTCACCCACGCCGATGCGGTGGTGCTAGAAGCGGCGTCCAATGCCTGGCTGCTGTATGATCAATTGCAGCCACTGGTCGCTGAAGTGGTCGTCGCGCATCCGCAAGCGGTGAAGCTGATTGCCGCTGCGCGCGTAAAAACGGATAAGCGGGATACGATTAAACTGGCCAGTCTGCTGGCCGCCACCCTCATTCCTGCCGTGTGGGTGCCGCCGCCAGCAGTGCGGGAACTGCGTGCTCTGGTGACGCACCGCAACCGGCTGGTCAAACAACGAACCCAGGCGGCCAATCGTCTGCACAGCGTGTTGTACCGCCACAATCTCGATCCGCCCCCAGGCATCCCGTTTGCGGTTCACCAACGGGAATGGTGGTTGACGTTGGATCTGCCACTGGCCGAGAAACTCCGAGTCTAGCAGGATCTGAGCCTCTACCAAACGCTTGAGACGCTGATTCAGGAAAGCGATGCAGAACTCGGTCGGCTTTCCACCTGCGACCCGTGGGTCAAACAGGTGCCGTTTCTGGTCCAGTTGCCCGGGTTGGGAGTTCTCTCGGCTCTGCGTATCCTGGCCGCCATTGGGGAGATTAGCCGGTTTCCCTCAGCCAAGCATCTGGTGGGCTATGCTGGTTTAGGAGCCGGCGTCCACCAGTCTGGGGAAACCGATCGCGGGGGGCGTATCACCAAGGAGGGCCGTAGTGATCTGCGTGGGGTCATGGTTGAGGCAGCCTGGGTGGCCGTCGAACATCACCCCCAAAGGATCAGCCCAGTGTGAGCGCTTGGCCGCACGCATTGGCAAACAAAAAGCGATTGTGGCCATCGCGCGCAAATTGCTCGTCGTCATCTGGCATGTGCTGAGCCAGCAGGAAGCAGATTGTCATGCACAAGTCGAGGCGGTCACCCGCAAATTGCTGCACTGGATTAGTCAGACAGGGACCACGCCGGGCAAGAAACGCGACCGGCTCCTGCTCTGGTACGACTATCTGGATCAGCTGGGGTTGAGTGAAGAGGTCGAGCAGGTTACCTCCTACGGCTCAACCTATCAGCTGTCTGAGCGGCAGAAGCAGCTTCGAGCAACCCAACAGCGAGGATGAGCAGGGCAGTTCATCTTGCTGCTTCTTCTCCGTCAAGGTGAGATGGCGTGGGTCAACCGACAGCTCTTCCCGCCTTGACAGGGTTAGTTTGTGCTGTTTTCGGCCCTGGGAGTGGTCAACCAGCAACACCATGGCATTTCTGTCAGCCAGGAGCGCGGAACAAGCGATCCCGAGAGCGAGCGGGAGATGGCAATGCTCTTCAATGGAGTGCCCCGCTCGCTCTCGGCAGAAAGCGCCTGCCCACCCCAGTCAAGGGTCGCTGCTCTCGGGATCGCTTGTTCCGCGCTCCTGGCTGGAACGGGCCTTTCAGCCTCTCACCAAAGCCTCAAGCTCGCAAGGATGCTTGATGAGCCTGCGGCTCCCCTCCTCCAGAAGTCTTGACAAGTAGATACATTGGTGCGCAATTCGTGGGCTGGTGGGAAGTGTGCATGAGAGAAACGATCAGAATGCACCGGGAAGAAAGGGCATCTTCCCACACCCCAGAAATGCCAGGAGAACAACGAGACCGATTCCTTGCAAAAGGAAGAACAGACTGGTGACTGAGGTGCTTTTCAACCATACAGTTGTGGAGGCTTCGTTCTTCATGGAGGCGGAATGCTGGCGAAGTCGTTCAATGCGGGCGGGCAGCAAGGCATCTTCCCCTCCAAAAGAGTGTGTCCCCACCAGGGAAACCGGTTTCCCCTGCTCAAGCATATGTACCCAGACTTTGGCCAGCGCGCTGGCCAGGGCAAGCGGACGCCGGGTTACAGAGACGACCAGATCATCACAGGCCAGTTCTTTTTCTTTTTGGAGTGCGCGATACGCTTGTCTGGTGGTGGGTAAATAAAAGAAAGCGTCGCGAAGCATCGTCGCTAGCCAGATGATCAGGCTATCCCGTTGCACGATATGGTGTAATTCATGTGCCAGGACTGCCTCGAGCTCTTGCGAATCGAGGTGTTCGATCATCCACCTGGAAAGAAGGATCGTTGGTCGGAAGAAGCCCCAGGCCAGGGCCAGCGGTTGATCAACAGCACAGCATAGGATGCGCACGGAAGGA
>Ga0070740_10004176_pt1 | contig 14468 bp, 8 predicted proteins | sample Coa_R2_FD_67286 | JGI IMG/M metagenome (GOLD analysis project Ga0070740, IMG submission 67286) | Surface soil microbial communities from Centralia Pennsylvania, which are recovering from an underground coalmine fire - Coalmine... | ecosystem: Environmental > Terrestrial > Soil > Unclassified ... | reverse complement strand
GCGCGCTCCATCTCCAGGTGGGCCGTCCAGACCAGGCCGTGCGGTTCGAGTACCTGGCCGATCGGCTGCGCCTCGTCGCCCAGGAAGCCCTGGCGCAGGTAGCCGAGCGCGGCACCGGGCGCCAGGCTGATCGAGCCGCTATCCGGGCGCTCCTGTCCGGCGATGAGGCGCAGCAAGGTGGACTTGCCGCTGCCGTTGGGGCCGACGATGCCGGCGCGTTCGCCGTGGCCCAGGGTCAGCGAGACGCCAAGCAGGACCGGCGTCCCGCCGTAGTATTTGTCGAGGTTGCTGACACGCAACATGGTGACGATATCCTTCGCGCATACTCGGGGAAGATAGGGCCATCCTGTCGTGAGTCATGAGAAAGCCACGGGCGCGGGACCCGTGGCGTGATGGCAGAGTATGCGGGAATGGGCAAACCGGAGCGTCAGACCGGAGATGGCCGGCAAACCAGGGATGGCATCGGATACGCCGTGCGGGACCTCTCAGGCCCCGGCGTCCACCACGCCGAGCGCGGGCGCAACGTCATGTGACTCGTGCGCACGCTCTTACTCTGCCCCTGGTTAGTCGAGCACTCCCGTCCTCCTGCTATGGCCGACACAGACAGTATAGCAGGCCGCGCCGCCGCGTTCAGGGAGCGGCGGTCGCGGTGGGCGAGGGAGCGGCCGTCGAGGACCAGGGCTGTGCCTGGCACGCGGCCTGGGACAGAACCCGGGGCGGATCATCCTTTGTGAGACTGCTGGCCCGCGTGTCGATGCGCCAGTTGATCGGCTTGCCCGACCCATTCATCTGGGCTTCGACGCCGTACCAGCCGCCGTAGACCGCCGATACGCCCGACCGTTGGTAGGCGACCATCTGGAAGCCGACACAGGTCCTGATGTAGTTGCCGGCGTTGAAGAAGTATCGCGGCGGGACCAGACGGGTGATCTTGTCCGCCTTGGTATCGGCGTAGCCCTTTTCGAACATCGCAACGGAGCGGCCGTCATTGAAAGCCAGGTAAGAGTAGGCGCGCCCATACTCTCGCCGGTTCAGGGCATTGTGGAAGCTGCGCAGCACGTCGAGCGGCCCGTCATCCAGTGCGTACGGCGCGGGCCGCGGCGCGACCGTGGCCGGGGTAGGTGGGGCGGGCGTCGGCGTTGGCGTGGCCGGTGCCGGAGGCACTGCCGTCGCGGTTGGCGTCGGGTTTGCCGGTTGCGCGGGCACGGCTGTGGCGCGCACCCAGGCTGCCGAGCCGATGAAGCGGCGCGTGAAAGACTTCCAGAGCACGCCGGTCTGCGTGTCGCCTAGCCAGACCTGGCCATAGCCCCGCGGGCCGGTGATGGTGCGGATGAAGGCGAAGAAGCGGCCGTCCGGCGCCCAGCTCATGCCGGTGATGGACGACCCATCGTCGGCATCGGGCGGCACCAGCTCGCGCGTGGAGCCATCCTGCCGCGACCACAGCCAGATCCCCGCGGGAGTATTGGCGGCGGTCTGGTGCAAATAGAGCAGATACGTGCCGTCGGGGGACCACACCGGGTGGCTGGATCGCTGGGCTATGGTGCGCGTCACCGGCTGTGCCCCCGGCGATGCTACCTGAAGCTCGCCGAAGCCCTGAGCGTCCGCACGGTGCGTCCAGGCGATGGAGCGCTGGTCCGGCGACACCGCGACGTTGTAGAGAGGCCAGTAGATCGGCACGATCTGCCGCAGGCTGCCTTGCAGCGTGCGCGACACGGTAATCGCCACGCTCGCCAGGCCGGAGGCCGAATTCTGGACGAAGGAGATCATCAGACGCCCGGACAGCGTCGGATACGCCTGCTGGATGTAGCGGTGCTTGGGGTAATGGTTGGGCGGATTGAAATCGGCCAGCGCCAGGAGCTGTTCGCTCCCGCCAATTGCCGGTCCGAGTTGGAAGAGGCCGCCCAGGCGCGGATCCTGGCTCATGGCGCTGAAGATGATGGTGTTGCCGCCCTTGGCGGCGTTCACGCCGGTAAACAATTGCGCCTGCGCGACCGGGGTGGCCAGCACGCGCGGCCGGCTGTCTTGCGCGAAGCTCTGAAACTCCAGATCGGCCCAGCGAGCATTGCCGCGCCCGGCAAAGAACGGATTGTCGTCGGAGAGATGCAGGTAGACCAACCCGCTGTCGGGCGGGAGCGTCGGCACCGGCGAAGGCGTGGAATAGGCGACGCTGCCGGCCCGCGGCGTGCGCGAGGTGAAAGACAGGGTCAATTCACCCGGGACAATGTTTGCCTTCTGGCCGGACACCAGGCCATGGGGCACCAGGCTGAACTTCAGCTTCACCTTCGATGCCGTGGAGCGGCGGCCATCGACGCCGTCCACGCGCACGGCATCACCCCGGTCCACGTTACGTTTGAGGGGAGCGATGGCCGTCTGCACGGCGGGAGGCTGTGCCGGTAGAGAGTCGATAAGCTGTGCGCCGAGCGTGGAAGCAAGGGCGGTGGTTTCGAGGTGTAGGGCCGCCTGGGCAGTCCGGGACGGCCCGATGGCGACGTTCGCGGAGAATGGCGCCTCGCTCAGACGCAGGGCCGCGGCGACCAGGGCGGCGAGGACCGCCAGCAGGCCGGCCGTTCCTCCGGCCGTGCGCAGCGCCCCCAGCAGGTTGGGGCTAAAGGGCAGGCGCCCGCCACTGCGCGCCTCGATCTCGGCGATACGGTTGTAGACATTGCGGCGCAGGTCGGCCGGGACGGGCGCCGGCGTGCGACGCAACGCCGCGAACATCTCCTCATAGGTGTCCAGGATGGAGCTACAGGCGGGACAGGTGGCGACATGCATGCGCACCCAGGCGCGCTCTTCCATCGAGAGCACTTCGTCGTGATAACTCGATAGCAACGGGCGTATCTGGTCGCAGGTCATGGGACGCTTAACTTCTCCAAATCGTCGTAGACGGCGCGGAAACGCTCCTTGGCGCGATACAACGTAATCTTGACGTTGCCCTTTGACATACTCATGGCCTGCGCGATCTCGTCGATGGACAGGCCGTCTCGCGCGCGCATCAGGAGACAGGCGCGCTGGGGCGGCGTGAGGCGGGCGAGGGCCAGGCGCATGCTCTCTCCCTCGGCCAGGGAGGTCGGCAGGTCGGGCTCCGAATCGGGGATCGCTTCGTCTTCGCCCGGGCCGAAGGGCAGCCAGGTCAGGCGGCGCCGGTGCCGCAGCGCGTCGAGGGCCGTATTGGTGGCGATGCGATAGAGCCACGCCGGCAGCACGAGATCCTGGGTGCCGGGCAGAGCCTTGTAGGCCTTGATGAACGTATCCTGCGTCAGATCCTGGGCCTGCTCGACGTTGCCCACCATGTTGAGGATGTAGCCGTAGATAGCAGATTGGTAGCGCGCGAAAATGTCGTCAAAGGAGGGGCGTATGGCCTCCTCTAATACCCGGCTGCCGAAGGCCTGTTCCCCCACCAGTAGCCTCTCCACACTCACGACCTCCACTAGTATAACGAGCGACGCGGCAAAAAGACTACAACTGATTGGAGGATTCCCATCTAGTGCGCCGGGGCCGGCCTCCGGCAGTCCCCATCGTGCCTTGCCTCCGATATAATGCGCAACAGTGGGGTGTGCGACCGGGAGGATAGGTGGGGCCATGGCCGAAGGCATCACGGTACCCGAGGTCGACGTCGCGTCGATACCCGAGCTGGGTGAACGCATCGTCGCCAACATGGAACGCGCCATCGTGGGCAAGACGGAGGTGGTGCGCCTGGTGCTGACGGCCGTCCTGGCGGGCGGGCACATCCTGATCGAGGATGTGCCCGGCGTGGGCAAGACGGTGCTGGCCAAGTCGTTGGCCCGCTCCATCGGCGCCTCGTTCAAGCGCATCCAGTTCACGCCCGACCTGTTGCCCGGCGACGTGACCGGCATGGAGATCTACAACCAGCTCACCGCCGGCTTCGAGTACCGGCCCGGCCCGATCATGGCGCAGATCGTGCTGGCCGACGAGGTCAACCGCGCCACGCCCAAGACGCAGTCGGCCCTACTGGAGAGTATGGAAGAAGGGCAGGTGACGGTCGGCGGCGTCAGCCACTGGGTGCCGCGCCCCTTCGTAGTCCTGGCCACGCAGAACCCCGTGGAATACGAGGGCACTTTCCCGCTGCCCGAGGCGCAACTCGATCGCTTCGCGGCCCGCTTGAGCCTGGGCTATCCCGACCCGCGCGCCGAGGCCGAGGTGCTGGCGCGCGGCGGCATGGCGCATCCCGTCGAGACGCTGGAAGCGGTCTGCGATGCTTCCGATATCCTGGCCGCCCAGGAAGTCACGCGCGCTATCTACGTCGACCCCGCGGTGCGCCAGTACATCATCGCGCTGGCCAATGAGACGCGCCGCCACCCCGATGTCTACCTGGGGGCCAGCCCGCGCGGCTCGCTGGCCATTCAAGGTTTGGCGCAGGCGCGCGCCGCGCTGGAGGGGCGCGACTTCGTGTTGCCCGACGACGTCAAAGCCGTGGCTCCGCCTGCCCTGGGCCATCGCCTCATCCTGCGCCGCGGAGCCGGCAGCGGGCGCACGCCCGCCGACGAGCTCGTCCAGGGCATCCTGAGCCGCCTGCCGGTACCGGGCACCTCCGGCTAGGCGCAAGAGAAAGACGCCGGGTCGATGAACGTGCGGCGCGGATCGTGGCCCTGGGTGCTGCTGCTGGCGGCGCTGGGCCTGGGCGGAGGCCTGGCGACCGGCGCGGCGATCCTCGTGCACGTTGCCTACCTCCTGATCGCGCTATTGATCCTCTGTCCCCTCTACGCCTGGTTCTCGCTGCGCTCGCTGCGCGTGGAACACCGTGCCTCGGCCGCGCGCATCGTGTCCGGCGATCGCCTGCTGGAGATCTACCATCTCGATTCCGCCGCGCCCTGGCCGGTCCTTGGTATCATGGCGCGCTCGCGGCCCGGTGTGTCCGGCGTGCCGCTGCACTGGTCGCTGTCGGTCGGCCGGCGCTGCAGTGAAGAATGGACGGCCGTTTCCGCGGCGCCGATGCGCGGGCGCTATGGCATCGGCATCTCCGCGCTGACCGTGGCCGATCCATTTGGGCTCTCCATCTTTCATCGCGCGCTGCCGATCAGCATGGAGGTGGTGGTGCATCCCCGCCCGCGCATCGTCCCCGACTTTGCCCTGGCCGTGGCCCGAGCCGGCGACCTGATGTCCGCGCGCCGCTCCTGGGCGCACATGCCGGTCTCCGGCTCGGTGCGCCCATTTGCCGCCGGGGATTCCTCGACGCGCATCCACTGGCTCTCCAGCGCGCGGCACGGCCTGTTGATGGTCAAGGATAGCGAGCGCTCGGTAGGTCAGCGCGTCTGGGTGGCGCTGGACCTCAGCAGCGCGCAGCACGCCGGCAGCGGCGAGCAGAGCACCGTGGAATATGCCGTGGAGGCCGCGGCCTACGTGGTCGAGCTGGCCTTCAAAGCCGGGCTGAACGTCGGGCTTATCGTGAGCGGACCGCGGACGCTGGTGGCGCAGCCGGCGCGCGGGCGTGACCAGCGCGAATATCTGATGGACCTGCTGGCCGTGGCGCGCGCGGGCGGGGGCGCCAGCCTGGCCGCGGCGATCGAGGACAGCCGGGCCGCGCGCCCCTCGGATGCCATCATCCTGCTAACTCCCGCGGTGTCCGACGAGCTGATCGAACTGGCCGCCCGCCTGCGACGGCTGGGCTGCGGCGTGGCGGCTGTTCTGCTGGATGCGCCGAGCTTCGGGGGTGCGGTGGCGCCGGACGGCGCGGCGCTGGAAGCCGAGCGCGTGCCCGTCTATGTGCTGGGTAGGGTAGGCGCATGAAGCGGCGCGCCGCCCTGGAGGCGGCCCTGATCTGGCTGATTATCCTGTGCAGCATTCAGGCCGTGGCCGCGCGGCACGGGCTTGGCGGGGACGGCGGGCTGGCCATGCCCATGCTGGCCCTGGTCTCCGCGCTGGCCGTCGGCCTGACCTATGGCGTGGCCGTCTCACCTCTGCTGCCGGCCACCGGGTATATCGTCGCCCACCTCGCCGGTGTAGTGGTGGTGGTCGCGGCGCTGGAATGGCCGGCACCGCCCTGGGCCTGGCATGCCGTGCCGGGGCTGGGCGGGCTGTTCTCGCGGCCCGTCGGCTCCGTCGACTCGGCGACGATTGCCCTGCTCTCCGGCGGCCTGTCCTGGGAGCTGGCCTACGCCTGTACCTGGCTGGTGGTGCGCGAGCGCCGCGTCTGGCTGGCCTTGGGCCTGATCGTTGGCATCCTGGCCCTGACCCAGCAGCTCGGGGAGCACGATGCCTATGTGGCCCTGCTCTGCATCGCCGGTCTGCTGCTCGTCCTGGTCGTGACGGATACGGAACGCCTGCTGCTGCGTCCGCGGCGGCTGCAGGCCGGATTAGCCCGGCGCCTGACGCCCCTGCTCCTGGTCCCCATCTCCGTCTTGCTGGTGGCGGGGGCCTGGGCCATGCCGCTTCCGCCGGTCAGGCCGTGGGGATCGAATGCCGGGGCATGGCAGTTCACCATCCCCAACGCGAGCATCGACAAGCTCATCTTCAGGCTGGGGCTGCGCGGCCGGCAGCCCACGCCGACCGGGGAGGGGGTGGCGGCGCTCTCCAGCTTCGGCAGCGACCTGCGCGTGGGCGGCACGTTCAGCCCGAGCAACACACCGATTCTGGAGGGCTACGTCGCCGATCCGGCCCACCTGCCCTACTGGCGTGGCGCCGTCTATGACCGCTACGCCAATGGTGCGTGGCATACCCTGCCGGCAGCCAGCGTGCACGAGGCGAGCGGCGCGCAGCTACCTTTGCCGGACGGCGTCGTGCGCACGGCGCCCATCACCCAGGTGGTCAACCTGCTCCGGCCGTCCGGCACGCTGTTCACGGCCGGGTTGCCGCTACTAGTGCAGACGCCGTTGGTCGCTTTGCTGGACTCCGCTGTTCCGGGCAGCGGCGTGCTGAGCCTGGCGCCGGCGCAGGATATGGTGACGGGCCGATACGCCGCTACGTCGCTCTCGCCGGCAACGGCACCCACCTCTCCGCCTCCCGCCCTCTCCGCGGCCATGCGCGACATCGACCTCAACCTGCCGGCGCTGCCGCGGGTAGCCGCCCTGGCCCGGCGACTGGTGGGGCGTGAGACGGACGCCTATCGCCGCGCCCTGGCCCTGCAGGGCTACCTGCGCGACCCGCGCAACTCCTTCGTCTACGACACCGCGCCGCCGCGGGCGCCGTCCGGCCGCGATCCGGTCGACTACTTCCTGTTCGACTCCAAACGGGGCTTCTGCACCCACTTCGCGGCGGCCATGGTGATGCTGGCGCGGGCTGCGGGCATCCCGGCCCGGCTGGTCACGGGCTATCTGCCGGGGCATCTCCAGGACGGCCGCTTGGTGGCCACGGCGGCCGACGCGCACGCCTGGCCGGAGCTCTGGATTGCGGGACGCGGCTGGCTGCCCTTCGAGCCGACGCCCGGCTTTAGCGTGCCGACGCAGGGGACGAGCGGTACCGTCGGGCCGACGGCTGCCGCGAACGCCAGTGCCGCCGCTTCCGCCGCCGGAACGGCGGAGACCACCGATACCCCGACCACGGCGGTTGCCACGGCGGGCGGTGCGTCCACGCCGCGATCCGGCGGTACACCTGGTCATGGGAGCGGCACCTCTTCTCCTTTGCAGCCCGCGGGGCCCGCCCTCCTATTCGGAATAATCCTGCTCGTGCTGGCCCGCCTGTTCACGCTGCTCCTGTACGCGCGAGGCGACGCGTCCGAGCTCTACGCGCGCATGCGGCGTCTGGCCGGACTGCTGCGCGCCGCGCCGCGGGCGGGGCAGACGCCGCTGGAGTGGGCGCACGAGATCGCCGCGCGCGCGCCCGACGACGGCGCGGCCGTACTGACTATCACCGGCCTCTATGTGCGGCAGCGTTACGGCGGCCGTCATCTGCGGCGCGCGGAGCTTGCCGCCGCGCGCTCCTCCTGGCGGGCGCTACGTCTGCGCTGGCTGCGCCGCCTGCTGCTCGGGCACCGGTTGTAGGCGGGGGCCAATGACCCGGCGCCATGTCGCCGTGTTGATCGCTTGTAGTCGGTAGGCCGGGCGCGGTATAACATAGGAGAGACTGGCGCCTGTAGCTCAGGGGATAGAGCGCATGCCTCCGGAGCATGAGGTCGCACGTTCGAATCGTGTCAGGCGCGCCAAAGATATGGCGGTTGATGCGGCGGGATACCGCAAGATGTGGTGGTCCGCCGCATTCACCATCTTCTACGATGGGTTCCATTCTCTCACGATTCTCTCAAGACGGCGTCATCCCACCGTCGACGTGCTCATCATAGGGCCACAGCGGGCCGCTCAGGTTACGAGGGATGCCGCAATCGTGGCCCACAGCCTCTTCTCTCTGCCTAACCATGCCTGCACGCGGGCTAGATGTCTTGTTGGTTACCTTGTGCCCCGTTCCCGATGGTCGACCAGTCGTGTCGCGCTGTTATTGCGCGGTGCCGACGTTGGCCGGATAATGGGGCAACATATGTTTGGTCTGAACGGGCGGACGGTCGCTCTCTCCCGTTCAATCGTAGGTAGGGTCACTACGTCCCTGCTGGCGCGGAGGAATCCCGCAGAAGCCGGCATCCGACCACCCCACCTCCAGCCCGTGGTCCCGCAGATCGGCATAGAGCGCATGCGCGTGGGCCGTCTCTCGCCAGCCGGGAAGGGCGGCATAGGGGCTCTGCGCCGTACGCCGGCCGTGGGTCCCATCCCCGTCCACCAACGTGTCCACGATCACCCGCGTCGGCCCGAGCTCGGCCAGCGTCTCGGCGAAGCGCTCGGTGTAGGGCAGGCAGGGCGCGACCGCCACCTGCGTCCGGATGCCGTGCGCCAGCGCCCGACGCACCACCTCCAGGCGCTGGGCCGCGGGTGGGCCGCCCCGCAACCGCCGGTAGAGCGTGGGGTCGTCGCTCTCCACCGTCACCGAAAGCACCGCGGCGGGGAGCGCCGCGATCAGGTCCAGGTCGCGCAGCACCAGCGGCGAGCGCGTCTGGATCAGCAGGAGATCGATGTCATACGCGGCGAAGACCTCCAGGCACCGGCGCGTGAGGAGCCAGCGGGACTCCAGCGGCGGCTGGTAGGGGTCCGTATTCGTCGACATGAAGATGCGCAGGGCGGCGAGGCGGTCGGGGGACATCGTGCGCAGGGTGGCGGCCAGCAGGGCGGGCGCATTCTCCTTGACCACGACCGCCTCGCCCCAGCGGGTCTCGGGGGCGGGCCGGGCGAAGGTCCAGTTGGGCAGGGCGGCGGCGTAACAGTACAGGCCGCAGGAGGTGGCGCCGTAGGCGCAGCCGGTGTAGCAGGCCAGGCTGTGGGTGAAGGGATGGGGGCCAGCGGCGAGGAAGCCGCCGCGCTGGGCGGTGAGGATCGACGACGCCTGGCGAGTGAGGATCCTCATATCAACACCTTCTTCGTGAGCAGCGGCGGTACTGCCACCTCACGTGGTAGTGCTCCCGCCTTCTGCCTGCATAGATTCCGCCGGTCGCGCATGATACACGACTTGAAGCGGCGCATCGTGCCGGGATCGCGACCACGGCTGCCGAGGTCAGGTCGCGATTGGCTCGCCGGGAATAGGCAGCGACCCTACCCGTGTATCCGCAATGCGCGCATCGGGCACATGCCCGGTGATCGAGCCTGGCGTCGTGGCGGGCGTCACCGCCAAAAACCCGTCCCCGTACTCACAGAGGGGACACAGGGCATCGAGACAACTACCCTCGTGGCAGGACGCATAGAACGGTTGGTAGCACTGACGGCACGGGACCAGGGCCATTGTTGTCCTCCTCCTCCGCGACACAGACACGCTATGGCGGCACTGCCCTTTTGGGACATATGTACCATAATGAATCAGAGGGATTCTGTCAAACACCATCTGCAGCTTGTCGTGCCACTGGTCCGTCTCATTGGCCTCCTTGACGGCGGCGAAGACACGGCAGAGCGCGGCGAAGCACCCCTCGCCCTCCACCGTGACGTCGAGGTAGACAACGCATCCCATTCATCGCGTCGCTCTTCGCAGCGTGACACCTCGTGCAGATAGTCTCGTCAGCCCAGACATCGGCGCGGCCCGCGTCATCCGGCCTCGTTGTCGGCGGCGCCGACGCGTGGGGCCACGTGGGCGGCGGTGGCACGGGTCGAGGCTGAGGCGGAAGAGGACGCGGAGGCCGCGATCGACGCCGAGCTGGAGCGCCGGCTGTGGACGCTCGCCCCCCTCGACCCCGCATAGGTCCGCAACCACCGCGGCGCCCAAGATCGCCCGGCGCCGGATCAAGGGGCGATATATGGGGCGCCATGTAGCACAAACGGCGCCCACTCGGGCGTGCGGGCGAAGGGAGACGCCCGGCCATCCAGCTCGCTTGCCAGGCGCTCCAGATCGGGCAGGGCCGGGTCGCCCGCCGGCAGGGCCGCGCTCAGCCGGCGCACCGCCGCGGCCGCCTCCTCGCCGGAGCAGGCGCGGAGGCGCAGCACGGCGGCGCGCAGCGCCGCGGCCTTGTCCGGCGCGCCGGCGAGCAGTTGCTCCCAGGTCCAGGCGCTCACCAGCAGGGCGGCGTCGTCGCGCACCGGCCAGAGCGTGGCCTGCACGCTGCGGGCGCCGCGATAGAGGAGCGCGCGCAGGAGCCCCGCCAGCCGGTCGCCGGGCGCCGCGTCGTCGGCATGGGTCGAACAGGCGGTCACGCCCAGGTGCTCCGCCCCCTCCAGGTCCAGGCGCCCCAGGATCTCCGCCGCGCTCAGCCAGACGGGCTCCTGGCCCTGCTCGTCGTAGAAGAGCAGGCCGGAGCGCGCGGCGTGGCGTCCACCTGCCCGCCCATGCGTGGCCAGGAGCACCCAGCGCTTACGGGCGGCCCCGTGCTCGCGTAGCAGGGCGGCCAGGTTGGCCCGGCGGCGGAGCAAGGGGCTGGCGCCGCCCTGCTGTGCCAGGACGCAGGCCTCGACCAGCGATCCGACGAGAGGGGGCCGGCCCGCGGCGCTGGGCAGGCCGGGCGCCAGGGCGGCCACCCCGGCCGGCGTCGCGGGCTTGCGCGAGGCCAGCAGCAAGACATCGGCGGTGGTGGCATACGACACGACGTAACCATCGAGCACGCGCCGCGCCGGGTCTGGCCAGGGGCAGGCGTGGAGGGGCAACCGGTGCAGCGCCCCGGTCGGCGCCATCACCAGCGTGGCCGGCCGCTCGGGGTCGAACGGCGGGAGCAGCGGAGCCAGGGCCGGATACAGCGCGCGCGCCAGCTTGAGCAGGGCCGCGTCCAGGGTGGCGCCAGCGCCGGGTAGGCCGCCGGCCGAGGGGGGGAAGGTCGCGGCCACCAGGCCGGCCAGCGTCGCGCGGTCGAGCGGTGCCCGGGCCACCCGGAGGTCCATCCCGGCCACCGTACGGCGGAGCACGAAGCAGGCCAGCCCATCGTCGAGTGGATAGAGCAGCAGCAGCGCGCCGCCCTCCGGTAGGGCGCGCGCGATCCCTTCCGGAGGATGGGGCGGCGCGAAGCCGCGCACCGCGGCATACTGCGGATCCGAGCGCGCAATCTCCTCCAGGAGCGCTTGCAGCGCTCGCCAGGTCGCCTCGCCGCGCTCCGTCAGCCGCGCGTGCAGCGCCTCGTCGAGATTCTCCGCCGCCGGGCCGTCGGCCGGGTCGGGCTCCCACAGCGGTGTCACCGCCTCGGCCAGCCAACCGCCGCGCAGGGCGGGGGCGAGCGCGGACGGCGGCCTGGCCCCGGCCAGTTGCCGGTCGATCTGGGCCAGCGTGCGCCGCAACCGTTCGACCTCCTCCAGGCGCGCCGCCAGGCCGGGCCCCGGGCGGGCGGCGCGGGTGGCGAGCAGCGCGGCCGCGCGTCGTCCCTTGCCACTCTCGGCCGCCAGGTAGGCGTCGCGGCGGTGCATCTCGGCCTCGGCAGCGGTGGCCGCCCGCTCTGCCATGCGCAATTGCACCGCGATCAACAGATCGTAGAGGTCGCCGAACTGGCCCAGCAGCGCGGCCTCCGCCTCCTCATCCGCCGCGGCCAGCATGCGTTCCAGGGCCACCACGCCCTGTTGCAGCGCGGCGGAGGCCGTCCGCAGGGCGAGATCGGGGTCGTCCTGGCCATCCAGGTAGAGGCGGGCCACGGTGCGGGCCAGGGCGGGACGCTCTACGACGCCGGCCAGCTCCAGCGCCTCGGCGTAGAGGCGGCGCTGCCGTTCGTGATCGGCCGGGGTGCCGCGCCGGCCCAGCAGCTCGCCCAGGACGGCCAGGCAGTCGGGCCGATCCGGTCCGGCCGGCAGGCCGGCGAGGGCCTCTTCCAGCACGGCGATCCCGTCGGCGAGGTCGTCGGCGCGCCCCGGCGGGTCGGGCGCCGGCTCGGGCAGCACGGCGATCCCGTCGGCCAGGTCCTCCGTGCGTCCGTCCAGCGCCAGGCGGGCGCGCAATGCCGAGCCGAGGATCAGCAGGCGGGCCGCCCGCTCCGGGCCGCCCGGCGTGGCGTCGATGGACCGGCGCAGCAGCGCGATGCTCCGCTCCAGGTCGGCGGGGTCGCCGCGCAGCGCAAAACGCCGCCACAGGTGCCGGCCGCAGTTGCTCAGGAACATGGGCAGATAGGGGCCGCCGGAGGTCAGGGCGATGGCCTCCTCGACCAGCGCGATCGCCGCGTCGAGGTCGGCCGGATCGCCGTGCAAGCTGTAGCGATCGGCACGGGCATTGGCCAGGTTGTTCCGGCATTGGGGCCGGGCCGGCCCCCCCGGTGTCAGCAGCACCGCTTCCTCCTGCAGGCGGATGCGGCGCTCCAGGTCGGCCGGATCGCCGCGCAGCAGATAGCGGTGGTAGAGGGCGTTGCCCAGGTTGCTGGCGTAGTTGCGGCGATCGGGCCGTCCCGGCGACAGCGCATAGGCCTGCTCTTGCACCTGCACGCGCTCGTCCAGGTCGGCCGGGTCTCCCTGCTGGAGGTAGCGATAGTCGAGGGCGATGCCCAGGTTGTTGAGGTAGCGGGGGCGCATCAGCCCGGCGGGCAGCAAGAGCAGCGCCCGCCGGTGCAGGGCCAGCACCCGGTCCAGGTCCGCCCGGTCGCCGCCCTCCATGTAGCGGACGTAGAGGGAGAGCCCCAGGTCGCTCAGACATTCCGCGCGCTCGGCGTCGGGCAGCGGAGCGTGCGCCACCTCCTCCAACAGGCGGATGCTCTCTTCCAGGGCCGGCAGGTCGTCGTCGGCCAGATAGCGGTCGCGCAGGGTGCGGCCCAACGCGAGCCGGGCCCGGGCGCCCACGGGCCCCGTGGCGGCGAGGGCGACCGCCTCGCGCAGCAGGTGCACACCGGTATCCAGGTCGCCGCCGTCGCCGTGTTTCAGGTAGCGCTCGCGCAGCGCCAGGGCTCGGGCCACGCATAGTGCGGCGCGCTGGGGCGGGGCTGACGGGAGCGCGTCCGCCTGCTCCACCAGGCGGATCAGCAGGTCCAGGTCGGCGTCCTCGCCGCGAGAGAGGTACCAGTCGTGGAGCGCGCGTGCGGCGGTCACCGTGGCGGCGACCCGGCGCTCGGGTTCCCCCAGGGCGCGGGCCGCGGCCAGGGCGGCGCCAGCCTGCGCCAGCAGCAGCCCCAGGGCCGCCAGGTCGGGCGGTTGGCACTCCCACCGCGCGAGTCGTTCCCCGAGTGCGAGGTCGAGGGCCTCCAGCGCCGGCCCGTCCGGGAGGTCGGGCAGGCGATCCAGCTCCGCCTCCAGGCACGCCGGCGTCGACGAGGGAGGTCCGTCGCGCAGCCACGTCCAGAGGGGAGCAAGCCGGCGCAGCGCCTCTTCCGCTTTCTCCTCCGTGCCCGCCACCGTACCTCCGCCCAGGTGGACCGCGCCTCGCCCCGCGCGACCACGAGACCATCATAGGACGGGTGGCCGCTCGGAGCAACCGAGCACAGCATTCCAGGCAGCGGAGCTGAGCCATCAGCCGGGCGGGCACGGGCTGCACACGCCGCGGCCGGCCACGTTGTTACCGGTGGGCGGGCGGTACCATACCGCCGCGCGGGGCAATCCGCCGGAGACGATGCGGGGCCGCGGCCATCTGGATGCCGAAGGATCTGACCCCATGACGCTGCACTGGACGGAGTTACGCGCGTCGCACTTTTTCACCTGGTTCGGCCTGCGCGAGACCGACCGCGTGCCCTCGGCGGCCGGGGCCACGATTAGCTGCACGCCGGGCAACTTTGCGGACCACATCGCGCTCACCTTCGAGGTCGATGCGGCCGAGACGGTCCAACGGGCTGTGCTGACGCTCGACCGGGCGTGGCTGGAGGGGCTACGCACGGCGCCTTTCGCCGCCGATATCGCCAAGAGCTTCATCCTGACCCTCGCCGCCGGCGATGCCGCCATGGCGGCGCTGGGGCGGCAGATCGAGCTGCGGATGGGGCGGTTGCCGGGCGTGATCGCCCGCCCCCACGCGGAGGAACCTCCACCGGCGGCGCTGGCGGAGGTGATCGCCGCGGCCCTGGCGGTATATGAGGGGGGCCGCGAGCGCGCGGAGTTGCGCGGCCCGGGGCAGACGCTGGTCATCTCGAACGATGCCGCGCGCCGGCGGCCCTATCTCCAGATCGCCTGGGCGGC
>Ga0070740_10004175_pt1 | contig 14469 bp, 12 predicted proteins | sample Coa_R2_FD_67286 | JGI IMG/M metagenome (GOLD analysis project Ga0070740, IMG submission 67286) | Surface soil microbial communities from Centralia Pennsylvania, which are recovering from an underground coalmine fire - Coalmine... | ecosystem: Environmental > Terrestrial > Soil > Unclassified ... | reverse complement strand
ACCCCGTTTCGCTCCGGCATGAGCTTCGCGCTCTTCTTGCCGATCACAGCACGCAACTCGACCCGCGCAACGGAAGACCCAACGCCCTTTGCCTTCATCTCGATGGATACGGAACGCGGTCGTCGAGCCTCATCTTTTTGGGAGACGGCGGCGAGACCGCTCACTACTTCGCGCCCGGCGCGCCATGCCGGACGGAATACAAGCCGGCCATTCTGCCCGGAGCGCGCGATGCGCGCGCCGATCAGGGTGCGAAATAGCCCGCCGCGCCCGCGATGAGAAAACAGATGATCGCGATGGCGGAGCAGGCCAGGAATATCGATGCGAGAAACGGCGGCTCGATCACGAAGAACAGGATCGCTCCCGAAATCAGGGCCAGGATACTTGCCACGATCGCGACCGCCAGACTCACCGTTCGCAACTGCCTCATATGACCCGCAACACGAAACCGCGCAACGCCGCCCTTCCATTGAACACGCGATGAACCATTCGACAAGACTTCCCAGCCGTACTCTCTCCGCCGCGGCGGCGATAGCCGTGGTTTGTACCTTCGCCACCGCATCCGCCCAAATCTCCGTCAATATCGGTCCCGCCAACCTGAGCTGGCAGCAGCGTTTCCTCGGAATCCTGCCGCTCGTCAAGCCCGACCCGAAAGATCCCGTCCTCGTCACCGTCAACGGAACACCGATAACCGCCGCCCAGATCCATGACTACGCCAAGACCGAAGCCCGGCTCATCAACGCGACCTCCACCGAGGAGTCGCGCGCGGTGTTCAAGGATGCGACCGAGAACCTGATCAATCGCCAGCTTCTCATCGACGAAGCAAAACGCCGCAAGATCGTCATCCCCGATCCCCAGGTCGCGGCGCGCGCCGGCGAATTCAAGCTCACCGGACTGTCCGGCGAGGAGATTTCCGGCGGAGGCTCGCAGGATCCTCAGCTCCTCGATGCCGTGCGGGGCTCGATGATGATCGAGAAGATGCTCGACGAGGAGTTCCGCGCCGCGAAGGTCCGCCCCACCGAGGAGCAAATCAAGAAATACTATGAACAGCACCGCGATCTCTTCATCAAGGATCCCGGCGAGGTCCGAATTTCCCATATCGCAGTCAAACTCCCCGACAACCCGACCGATGCGCAAAAGGCGGCGGCTCGCGCGAAGATCGAAAAACTCTACAAGGAAGCTCTCCACACCAAGGATTTCGCCAAGCTCGCCCGTGAAAACTCCGAAGACTCGATGTCGGCTTCCAAGGGTGGCGACCTCGGCTACTTCCGCCCCGGCCAACTCCCTCCCGTCGTCGAAAAACAGGTCTTCTCAACCCCCGTCGGCCACCTCACTCCCATCATCGACTCCAACCTCGGTTACAGCTTCATCAAGGTGACCGAACGGCGCGGTGAGACCTATTCAACCCTCAACGAGGTCAAGCCGAAAATCGCGATCGTCCTGCTCGATTACAACGAGGACGAGGTAGTGAAGGCCCTGCTGAAGAAGCTCGCCAAGTCGGCGAAAATCGAATTCCACAAGGTGCGCCGCTCTTGACCGATCCCGCATCGCTCTTCCACACCCTGTCCGGGGTCAAATCGGACTCCGGGCTTCGAGATTTCGCAATCAGGCTCTTCGAGCGTAACGCGTGGGATCGCTCACGCCTGCCGCCGCGAATCCCTCTATCCGCTCGGCGCACTTGGTGCACGCCCCGCAATGAAGCAATCCCTTCGGCTGCGCGCACGATAGCGTGAGTCCCAAGTCGAGCCCGCTGCCCTTGCGAATCACCGATGCCTTGCTCATCCCAATGAACGGCACGCAAATCCTGAGCGGCAGCCCCACCCCAATCGCCACCGCCCGCTCCATCGCCCTGAAGAACGCCGGCCGCGCGTCCGGAAACGGATTCGCGTCCAGCGGCGCCATCGCGATCTCGCCGATCCTGTTCTTCGCGCAGAAGATCGCCCCCGTCGCCAGCAGGCTCAGGTTCCTCCCGAGGATATAGTTGGATGCACTCGACGCGCGATAACCCGGGACGCCGCGGCCTGTCACGCTCCAATGATTCGATGCCACGTCGGTCATGGGAAGCTCGAGCACCGCGAGCGGCTCCACTCGAAGCCCCTTCAGCGTGCCAAGGAACTTCCGCAGCGCGAACAGCTCATACCGCTCCCATCTAAGCCCCGCTCGGATATAGATCGGAAAAACCTGCCGCTTGCGGCGCGCCAGATGCGCCAGCAGAACCGAGCTGTCGAGCCCGCCGCTCGCCAGCACCGCGATCCGCGAACGAACCGGATCGATTCGAAACGAACGCCTCGATACGCGCATCAGACGGCCGCGGTATCTTTCGTCAAGCAGCTCCACGGGCGGCGTTCGCGTTCCGCCCAACATGTCGGGCAACAGGCTCCGCTTCGCCGCCCCTCAAGATGATCGAAACCCAGGCGACCTCTCATGCGAGCAGGCGGCCCCCATCCAGCACCAGCGTCGCGCCGGTCGCGAAATCTGTACCCTCGCAGAAAAAGAGCACCGCGCGCGCGACATCCTCCGGAGACCCCATCCTCCTGGTCAGCGTGCCCGCAACCAGCCGCGCGATTTCTTCCTGCCCATACTCGTCCGGCGCCAGAACCGGACCCAGCGCCACGCAGTTGACCTGCACTTCCGGAGCCAGCGCTTTCGCGAGCGCCCGCGTGAGCCCGATAAGCCCCGACTTCGACACCGTGTACGGAAGATAGTTGTTGTAGGGCCGGATGCCGGCCCAATCGCCGATATTCACGATCTTCCCCGCACCCTGCTTGCGCATCCGCAGTCCCGCAAACTTCGACAGGAAGAACGGCGCCTTGAGATTCGTGTCCAGATTCTCGTCCCAATCCCGCTCCGTCAGTTCCTCGAGCGGCTTGCGGTAAAAGACCGATGCGGAGTTGACGAGGATGTCGATTCTTCCGAACGCTCCCGCCACCGCCTCCACCATCGCCTCGATCTCCGCGACACTCCCGAGGTCGGCGCGAAACGCGCGCGCCCCTCCGCCTCGCGATACGATCGCGTTCACGACTTCCTCGGCGCCCTTGAGCGAACTCCGGTAATGAACCGCGACCGCGCATCCGCGGGCCCCGAACGCCTCGGCGATCGTCCTGCCGACGCGCTTCCCGGCGCCGGTCACCAGCACCACTTTGTTGTTCAAGTCCATCCGGCGCGCCGCGCGGCCGATCGGAAAACCGGCGCTCTATGAAGCTGCCGACTTTCTGATCGCCTTGACCAGAGCGAGATTGTCGCTGTGTCCCGTCTTGGATGCCCTCACGTGGCCAAACACGGGGCGCCCCAGCAGATAAAGATCGCCCATAAGATCGAGAATCTTGTGCCGCGCGAATTCGTCAGGGAAACGGAGGGTGGTGTTCACGACCTTCTGGTCATCGACCAGGATCAGATTGTCAAGCCTGCCCCCGCTCGCAAGCCCCATCTCCGTGTACTTGCGGAATTCGCGAACGAATCCGAACGTCCGCGCCGGCGCGATCTCCTCCACGTAGCTGTCGGGCGACGTCAGCTCGAAATGAACCTGCTGGCGGCCGATCGGTTTCGGATAGTCCAGCGTGTAGTCGATTATCAGTCGCTCGGCAGGCTCGATCGAAATATACTCCCTCCCCTCGCCTTCCTCTCCGATCAGGATCCTCTCCCTGACCCGAATCGGCTCCACCATCGCATTCTGTTCCGTGATTCCCGATGCGCGAATCTGCCTGCAAAGCTCGAGCGCGGAACCGTCGAGCGCCGGAACCTCGTCGTCCGTCTTGACCAGAAGATTCGTGATCGCAAATCCGTGCAGCGCCGAAAGCAGATGCTCCACGGTCCGGATCGAACGTCCGCCCGAACTGAGCGTCGTGTTGTAGCCCGTGTCGGTCACGTTCTCGATTCGTACCGGCACCGGCGTATCGTCCGCGAGCGACGAAAACACTATTCCGAATCCCGCCGGGGCCGGATGCAGTATCACGCCGGTCTTCAGCCCCGTGTGAAGTCCCTGCCCTCCCAGGACGATCGATCTCGCGATCGTCCGCTGCGCGAATGCTCCTTCGGCGGCTTTGGCCGCCGGTACCTCCTCCGACACTCCCGAGGGCAACGCGGCCCGCGCGAGCCCCGCCTCATCGCCGCCGTCGAGCGCTCGCGAGATCGAGGCGAGCAGTCCGCTTACCGAGAACGGCTTCTGGATGAAATCCGCGGCGCCCAGTTTGGTCGCGGCCACCGCGCTCTGGATGTTCGCATGGCCGGAGATCATTATCACCGGCACCTTGGGCCGTTCGGCCTTGATTCGCCGCAACAGCTCGATACCATCGATATCCGGCATCCAGACGTCCAGCAGCACCAGGGCCGGCGCTTCGCGATGGATCATGTCCATCACCGCCGGCGCATCCGCGGTGTCGACCACACGGAAGCCCTCGTCGGTCAGGATCCCGCGCAACGAGGATCGGATCCGCTCCTCATCATCCACCACCAATACGGTTTCGTTCACGATTCGCTCTTCCTCGTCTGGATTGCGTTCCGGCGGCAAGATCCCGCAATTATCCGGCGGCCTTCGCGAATTGCAGGTTTCTTACCGGAAACTCCACGATGAATCCACTTCCCCTCGGCTGGTTGTCGGCCACGCGGACGAAGCCGTGATGGTCGGTAACTATCGCGGATACAATCGCCAAGCCGAGTCCCGTGCCGCCCTTCTTGCTCGAGAAATACGGCTCGAAGATCCGCGTCCTGAGGCGCGGATCGATTCCCGGTCCGTTGTCCCATACCTCCAGCGTCGCCAGCCCTCCCCGCAACGTCGTCCGCACTTCTATATGCGGCTTGTCGCCGTTGTGGCTGTATGCCGTGGTCGCCGAAACCGCGTTGTCGAGCAGGTTCACCAGCGCCCGCTTCATCGCCTCCCGGTCGATCATCAGCTCGGGCATCCCCGATGCCAGCTTGAGGTCGAAATCGACCGCCGGATGAGCGGCGCGGAAGCTCGCCACCGTGTCCTCGGCTATCTGGTTCAGATTGCCCGGCGCGGGCGTCAGATGCGGCATCCGGGCGAAGGCCGAGAATTCATTCACCAGCCGCTTGAGCGCCTCGACTTCTCCAATAATCGCCCGCGTGCACTCCTCCACCAGCGCGGCGTTACTGCCCCCCCTCTCCACCAACTGGCGGCGCATCCGCTCCGCCGACAACTGGATCGGCGTCAGCGGGTTCTTTATTTCGTGCGCGATGCGGCGCGCGACTTCGCGCCACGCTTCCATCCGCTCCACCTTCGCAATCTGGCTCACGTCCTCGAAGAACAGCACCGAGCCCAGCGCCTCGCCCGAATCCGCGGTGAGCGGACTCGTCGTCATCATCAGCTCCGTCTCGCCCCCTCCGACCTCCGCCTTGACGCTCGCGCGGGTTTCGGCCGGCCGGGTCGCCGCCGCCAGCGCATCGTCCAGCGCATGAACCAGAGACGGCTGAAACGCTTCTCGGTAGTTGCGCCCGATCGTCTCGGAGGCCCGAAGCCCGAGCAGCCGCTCGGCGCACGGATTGATCGTCGTGATCACGCCTTCCGAGTCGAGCCCCACGACTCCCGCCGACACGTTCTGCAGCAGCGTCTCGGTGTATCGCCGGCGATGCTCCAGTTCGGCGGCGAAGGTCCGCAAATCCGCCGTCATCTGGTTGAACGATCCAATCAGCCGCCCAATCTCGTCGTCGCCGACCTGCGGAATCGAGTAGTTAAGATTTCCCGCCGCTATCGCCTGCGTGCCCTGCAACAGCCTCTTGATCGGAACCGTGATGCCACGCGCGAGGTACATCCCGAACCAGCTCGCCAGCAGCACCACCACCAGTCCGATGAGAAAGAGCGCGAGGATGTAGCTGTTCAGAATCGGCTGATGAAGGATCCTCAACTGAAAGTAGTCTTCCGCCGACCGCGAGATCCCCGCCGCGCGCGTCGCAAGGCTCTTCGGCAGGTAGTAGTCCACCACCACCGCGCCCACGACAACGTCCGATTCCGGCGATGCGTAGATCGGCGCGCTGCCCCGAATCACGTCGGAGTTCCCCAGCCGATCCGTCCGCGTCATCACCTGGCCCTTGAGCGTGTCCACCAGTATCGGCGCGTCCGGCGACACCCCGATGCCGGTCGGCGTCCGGGGACTCAGAGCGATCAGAAGCAGCTTGCGGTCCGCAGAGAACACTTCGACGGTGCCGAGGTTGTATTCCTGCTGGCGCTTCTCGATGTAATCCTTGAGATGAGGCCGCTGCTTCGAGGACAGGAGTTGCTGCGACGAAATCTGCTCCGCAAGCACGCGCGCGAAGTGCGATGCGTTGTTGGCCGAATTGAGATAGTAGGTCTTCGCTATCTCCAGCGAGTCGTCCAGCACCTGCTGGTATTCCGGCCGAAACCAGCTTCCGATATCGGCGTTCAGAAAGACGCCCGACACATAGAGCAGAAAAGCGCTCGGGACCAGCGCGACCGCGATAAACCCCGCCACCAGCCGCACCTGGAACCGCGACCCGATCAGCCCCCGCCGCCGCTCGAATATCACCTTTGCCAGGTTGCGGCCCACGAGGAACAGCAGCAGCCCCAAAAGCAGGAAGCTTAAGTTGAACAGCGAGATGACCGCGAGGTTCGATGCCAGCGACGTGTGCCGCGACAGCGGCGGAAGCTCGGTCTGCGCAAAGACGAAGGCAACCAGCGTCGCCGCCGCGATCCCGACCGCGATCAGCTCGCGACGGCGCCGCTTTATCTCGGCGCGCCGGTACGCGGGATCGGCCGTTCGCTTCGGCATCTCATCGCCTCATCAAAAGCGACAGCACCAGCGAGATCACGATGCTGAGCAAAATGCAGGTGGTCAGCGGAAAGTAGAAGCTTGCGTTGCCGCGCCGGATGTAAATGTCGCCCGGGAGACGGCCGAGATAGGGGATCTGTCCGAGTCCCCAAACTAGAGCGCCCGCAACGACCAGCAAAAGGCCCATCAACACCAGCCCTTTTCCCAGCGAAGCCATAGCCGCTTCAATTGTATAAGACGGCGCAGCCGATCAATACCGCCGTCCCTGACGCACCCGTCATCCCGGAACAGCCCCCCTGCCCGCCCGCCGCAGCCGCAACTATTGCGACTTGCTGTGCTCGCGCGCCGCCTGCGCATCCTTGATGATCTTATCAGCCACCGGCGGCGGCGCTTCCTCATAGTGCGAGAAATGCTGCTCGAAGGAGCCGCGCCCCGACGTGATCGATCGTAGGTCGGGCGCATACTTCAGCACCTCCGCCATCGGCACCACGGCCTTGATAACCTGGCCGCTGCCCTTGCTCTCCATCCCGAGCACCTTTCCGCGCCGCGAGTTCAGGTCGCCGATCACGTCGCCCATGCATTCGTCCGGGCACGAAACCTCCAGCGCCACCATCGGCTCCAGGATGATCGGACGGGCCTTCTCCAGCGCCGCCTTCAATCCCATCGAAGCCGCTATCTGGAAGGCCATGTCCGATGAATCCACTTCGTGGAAGCTGCCGTCGTAAACCGTCACCTTGATGTCGATGACGGGATAGCCGGCAAGGAAGCCCTCTGCAAGCGTGTTGCGCACGCCCTTCTCGACCGACGGGATGAACTGGCGAGGAATCGCGCCTCCGACAATCTTGTCCTCGAACTCGAACCCCTTGCCGAGGGGAAGGGGTTCGACCCGAAGCCAACAATCGCCGTACTGGCCGCGCCCGCCCGATTGGCGCTTGTACTTTCCTTGTGCTTCCGCCCGGCCCTTGATCGTTTCTTTGTAGGGAACCTTGGGCGACTGGAGTTCTACTTCTACATTAAATTTCCGCTTGAGCTTTTCGACCGTGACCTCGATATGCATCTGGCCGGTCCCCGACAGGATGATCTCGTGCGTCTGGGCATCGCGATGCATCTCGAGCGCGGTGTCCTCCTCCACCAGCTTGTGCAGCGCCGCCGACGCCTTCTCCTCGTCGCCCTTGGACTTGGGCCGGATGGCGAAGGAGATGACCGGCGTGGGACGCGGCGGCGGATCGAACAGGATCGGCGCCTTCTCATCGCACAGCGTATCGCCGGTTACCGTGTCCTTGAGCTTGGCGACCGCGGCGATCTCCCCGGGAAGCGCCACGGACAGTGGCGACTGCTTCTTTCCCTCCAAACGGAGCAGTTGGCCAAACCGTTCCCTGGTTTCGCGGGTCGAGTTGTACACCGTCGCGTCGCTCTGCGCGCGGCCCGATACCACGCGAAAGATCGAGAGCTTGCCCGCGAACGGATCGATCACCGTCTTGAACACCATCGCCGCGAACGGCCCGTTGGGATCCGCCGCCCGCTCCTGCTCCTCGGTGTTGGCCGGATGCTGCCCGTGAATCGCGGGCCGTTCGTTGGGAGCCGGCAGCAGCGTCGCAATCGCGTCGAGCAGCGGGCCGACTCCGATATTCTTCGCGCCCGAACCGCACAGCACCGGTGTGATCCGCCCCGCCGCAACCGCCGCCCTGAGCGCCGCACGCACCTTATCCTCGGGCAGCGTTCCCTTGTCGAGATATTCCTCGAGCAGCGCATCGTCGGTCTCCGCAACCGCCTCGAACAGCGCGTTGCGCGCCTTCTCCGCCCGCTCCTTGATGTCGCCCGAGAGTTCCTCCTCGCGCGCCTTGCCGGAGTTGTCCGAGTATCTGAGCGCCTTCATCGCGAGCACGTCGATGACGCCGCTCAGCGCGGTCTCCTCTCCGATCGGCAGCGTCAACACCACCGGCGCCGCCTTGAGCACCTTTTCCAGGTCATTCAGCGCGGCATCGAAACTGGTCCGCTCGCGATCGAGCCGCGACACAAACGCCACCCGCGGCATCCCCGCCTCGCTGAGTGTGTTCCATATCTTTTCGGATTCGACCTTCAGGTCTGCCCCCGGCGATACCACCATCACCGCCGCGTCCACCGCCCTGAGTGTGTTGAATGTGTCCGCAAGGAAAGCGCTGTAACCCGGAGTGTTCGCGAAGATCACCTCGACGCGCTTCCAGTTGAAGTGATGAAACGAGGAACTGATCGTCACTCCCCGCTGAAGTTCCTCGGGCTCGAAGTCCATTACCGCCGTCCCGTCATCGGGACGGCCCAGACGAGTTGTCGCTCCGGCGGTGAAAAGCATCGCCTCCGCGAGCTGGCTCTTTCCCGAGCCGCCCTGGCCCACGACAGCGATGCTTCTCAGCCGCCCGATATCCTCCACAGCCATAGGAGTTACCTCTCTGGATCAAATGACGCGGCGCGCCTCGCTCCCACGTTCGCGAAACCGCCGCGTGAATTACCGGTCACCTCATAACGCCACATCCATTCCCTTCGAGATCAGCCGTAGGCGCCCTCGATACTGACGTCGCCCGCCAGAATCCTGCGCAGGCCGCCTTCGACTTCGAGGAGCAGCGCGCCGTCCGAATCGACTCCCTTTACGATTCCGGACTCGCGCCTTGGGCCGTCAATGACCGTGACCCTCTTGCCGGTAAGCGCTGAAAAACGCTCCCACTCCGGGCGCACGGCATCGAAGCCCCCGCTTACGACCTCCATATAGCGATACTCAAGCAGAGTGAAAAGCGAATCGGCAATTGCGATCCGGTCGTGCACTCGTCCGGTCGCAATCCTGAGCGAAGTTGCCTTGTCGCGAAGCTCCTCAGGAATATCATCCGCCGCGAGATTGATATTCAGGCCAATTCCGAGCAGAACGCATTCAAGCCGCTGACGCGAGTCGGTCACGGCCTCGGCGATTATCCCGCCCGCCTTGCGACCCCTGAGCCACACGTCGTTGGGCCACTTGAGCGAGACCATCCCCGCGGCCTCGCGCTCAAGTGCCTGCGCCGCTGCCACCCCCGCCATCAGGCTCAGCCGCGGCACGTCCCCGAGCGGCATCTCGGGGCGCAGAATGGTCGTGCAATAGAGGTTGAGACCGGCGGGCGAATGCCACGATCGACCCATCCGCCCCCTTCCGGCAAGCTGGCGCTCCGCGATGACAACCGTGCCCTGGGCCGCGCCGTCGCAAGCAAGCTCTCGCGCGGTCACCTGGGTGGAGTCAAGCTCCGTGAAGTAGTGGATTCGACAGCCGATTCGTCCCGGCGTGCGATTTTCGATCGATCGATAAGGATTCGCCGGGGGCATCGCCGTTTTTCCGGCCCGTCAGGCGTTTTCGATTCGCATGCTGAGATCCACGGCGCGCGCTGAATGCGTCAGCGCGCCGACCGATATCAAGTCCACTCCCGCTTCGGCTATCGCGCGAACCGTTTCGAGCGTCACGCCGCCCGAAACCTCGAGCTTGACGTTGGAGCCGGCGCGCACACGCGCCCGCCGTATGTCGTCAAGCGACATGTTGTCGAGCAGGATGGATTCCGCGCCCGCCGTGCACGCTTCATCGACCTGCGCAAGCGTCTCGCACTCCACCTCGATGAGAAACGTGTGTGGCGCGAAGCGGCGCGCGCGCTCGATGGCCCGGGTGATCGATCCTGCCGCCGCGATGTGGTTGTCCTTGATCAGGATTCCGCTGTCGAGGCCGAAGCGATGGTTGTTTCCGCCGCCCGCCCGGACGGCGTACTTCTCCAGCGCGCGCAGGCCTGGATGCGTCTTGCGGGTGTCCACGATGCGCGCGGTCGTTCCCGCAACCGCATCCACGAACTTGCGTGTCAGCGTCGCAATTCCTGAGAGCAACTGCACGAAATTGAGCGCCACACGCTCCCCGGTCAGAAGCCCGGCGAGTTCGCCGTGAAACTCTCCAACCACCATCCCCTTCTTGAGCCGCGCCCCTTCGTCCGCGAGTTTGACGACTTCCGGCGCCGATCCAGTCATCGTGAACACGCGCTCGAAGATGAACCCGCCGGCGAGAATCATGTCGGGTTCTTTCACGATGATTCGCGCGCGTCCGCGCTTCCCGACCGGCACCGTCGCGCGCGTGGTCAAATCGCCGTGTCCGACATCCTCGGCAAGCGCCCGCTCGATGGCATCATCGAGGTCGATTACGCTCAGCAGTTCCATCCGTGCCCTGCGCTTTCCGACGCCGCCCTCAGGCGGCGGCCTCGAGCTGGCGCAATTGCTCGCTGAGCAGCTTGCGCTGGCTTTCCAGTTCCGCCGTTCGCTCGCGAATCTGTTCCTTCATCTCGGGCGCCGCCTTCGCCAAAAATTCGGGATTGTTAAGGCGCTCCAGATGCTGCTGATGATGGGTCGTCACCTCATCGAGCTTCTTTCGCACCGCGTTCACGGCCTTGCCGAAATCGAACCCGTCCGGCGCCTGGACCGCAATCTCCGCCCAATCCAGTACGGCCACGACGGCCCGCGCCGGCAGCGGCGTTCCGGCAGCGTACATCTCGATGCTCTCGGCGCGCGCCATCGTGAGAGCATAGGACTTCCACGCCGAAAACTCTCCCTCGATCGCCGAAGCAGTCCGCGGGCGAATTACTGCGCGAACGCGCTGGCCCGGATGATACCCGAGCAGCGACCTCAACGAATTGATCGCCTCGGTAGCCGCGATGCATCGGTTCATCGCCGCCTCCTGCTCCCCGCTGATCCACGGCTGCGCGGCAGGCGTGGGAAAATCCGCGACAACCAGATGAGGCTTCGGATTCGGCTCCGAAAGATACGGCTTCAGCACCTGCCATATCTCCTCGCTGATGAAGGGCATGAAGGGATGGAGCAGCCGGAGCATCCGGTCGAAGCACGTCACCAGCACCCATCGCGCCGCGGCCTGCCGTCTTCCACCGGCGCGCAGCGATTCCTTCGATAGCTCGATATACCAGTCGCAGAATTCGCGCCACACGAAGGTGTAAATCGCCATCGCCGCCACGTTGAATTCGTAGGCGTCGATCGCGCGGGTCACCTCCCTCACCGTCGCGTCCATCCTTGCAAGGATCCATCGCTCCGCAAGCGCCAGATCCGCACCCTGGGCGGAAGGCACTGGCCGCGGCGCCCCCTCAAGGTTCATCATCACGAACCGCGCGGCGTTCCAGATCTTGTTGGCGAACGCGCGCGCCGCCGCAAACCGCTCGTGCGAAAGAATTACATCGCGACCCTGTGCCGCGAGCTGGGCGAGCGTCAGACGAACCGCATCCGTACCATACTGGTTCATCAGGTCCAGTGGATCCACGACGTTGCCCTTCGACTTCGTCATCTTCCTACCGTATTCGTCCCGAACCAGCGGAGTGATGTACACGTCGCGGAACGGCACGTCGCCCATGAACTCGAGCCCCAGCATCATCATCCGCGCAACCCAGAAGAAGATTATGTCGAAGCCGGTGATTAGAAGGCTGGTCGGATAGTACTTGCGCAGCTCCGGCGTGTCGTCCGGCCATCCTAGGGTCGAGAACGGCCACAGGCCCGAACTGAACCACGTGTCCAAGACATCCTCGTCCTGCACGATGTCGGTGCCGCCGCATTCCTCGCATCTGGCCGGGCGTTCGACCGCGACCATCAGACGGTTGCATCGATCGCATCGGAATGCGGGAATCCGATGGCCCCACCATAGCTGGCGCGAGATGCACCAGTCGTGGATGTTCTCCATCCAGTCGAAAAAGGTGTTCTCCCACCGCTTCGGATGAAAGGTGGTCCGTCCTTCCCGCACCGCCGCCATCGCCCGATCGGCCATCTCCCGCATCCGCACGAACCACTGCTCCGACAGCATCGGTTCGACCACGGTATCGCATCGCGAGCACACTCCGACGTTGCTCCGATGGGGCTCCGTTTTCTCGAGCAGGTTTTGGCGCTCGAGGTCGGCAACGATTCGCTTGCGCGCTTCCTCCCGGTGGAGGCCCGCATAAGCGCCGGCGCTTTCGTTCATCCGCCCCCGGGTATCCATCACCGAGATCTGCTCGAGTCCGTGCCGCTTGCCGATCTCGAAGTCGTTCGGATCGTGGGCGGGCGTGACCTTGACCGCCCCGGTGCCGAAGGCGGCATCGACCGCGTCGTCCGCAATCATCACAATCTCGCGGTCCGTCAGGGGAAGCCGCAGCTTCCTGCCAACGAGCGCCGTGTAACGCCCATCCTTTGGATTGACCGCGACGGCGGTGTCTCCAAGCATCGTCTCGGGCCGAGTGGTCGCGACCGTGACATATCCGTTCCCGTCAACGAACGGATAGCGGACGTACCACAGGCTCGATTTGGTTTCCTTGTGATCGACCTCGAGGTCCGACAGGGCGCTCTCGCATCGCGGGCACCAGTTGATGAGCCTGCGGTCACGGTAGATGAGACCGCGCTTGAAGAGGTCGACGAACACCTTGTTGACCGCGCGCGACAGCCCCGGATCCAGGGTGAAGCGCTCGCGGCTCCAGTCGCAGGAGGCTCCAAGGCGCCGCAACTGCGCCAGAATCTGCCCGCCCTTTTCCTCCCGCCACTCCCATACACGTTCGACGAACCTCTCGCGCCCGAGTTGATGACGGTTCCGGCCGCCCTTCGCGAGGTCTTTCTCAACGGCGTTCTGTGTCGCGATTCCGGCGTGATCCGTGCCCGGAAGCCACAATGTGTTGTAACCCTGCATCCGGCGCGTGCGCACGATGACGTCGTGAAGGGTCGCGTTCAGGGCATGTCCAAGATGAAGCTGGCCGGTTACGTTCGGAGGCGGAATGACAATCGAAAAGACCGGGCCGGGCCGATCGGGATCGGCCTTGAAATAGCCGAGATCTATCCAAGTTTGAAACCACCGTTCTTCGGCGGCTTTGGGTTCATAGGTCTTCCCTAGTTCCACTGCGCTCATCGGGGCCTTTCGTGAATCAAAAAAGACAGGCGAACAGACGCCCCGCGCCAAATCATATTGGCGCAAGCGGAATGCCTCAAGCCGGTGTTCCACGGCGCCGCCCAATCCACCGCGATGCGCTCGCTTGTAAAGCCGCCCCGCTTGGTAATATGGTGCGCAAGGCCTGAACTTCTGGGGACCATCAGGCAGATACTGGAGGGGAAATTTCCATGCTGGGAACAGGGCGTAAACTTGGATTCGTGGCGGCTCTCGCAACTCTGATGATGGCCGGTGGGATGGCGGGGTGCAGCTCGCTCAGCTCAAATCACGTCGATTGCAACGTCGTAAGGCTCCAATCCCAGGCGGGACGTTCCGACACCGAAATCGCGTCGGCCCTCGGAGTCAGCGTGAGCGACCTCTCCGCATGCAAAGGGCCCGAGACCTCGGGCAATACCACCAGCGGAGGAGCTCCCGGACCTTACTAAGGCTCCGAAGCTGCCAGGCAGATCCATCGGCAACTCCTGCCGTTTGCTTGCGTAGCTAAGGGGCTTGGTGCGAGAGGGGGGACTTGAACCCCCACGGAGTTGCCTCCACAAGGTCCTGAGCCTTGCGCGTCTGCCATTCCGCCACTCTCGCAGGCGGTGAGGTAATAGGGTTTATCCGGCATCTATCGCGGATTCAAGCGGGTGCTCGCGCCTTGGGCCGGCTTGTGGCCCGCGCCCCGCTGCCGCACAATTGCCGGTTGCGATGAGCGAAAGAGTAAGCGGCGCCGTCGATATGGCGCCCGAGCCCGGTCCCAACGCGCTCGCCCTCGATATCAGCGCCGGCGACGGCCTTTCCACGCGGATGCTCAGG
>Ga0070740_10004172_pt1 | contig 14479 bp, 14 predicted proteins | sample Coa_R2_FD_67286 | JGI IMG/M metagenome (GOLD analysis project Ga0070740, IMG submission 67286) | Surface soil microbial communities from Centralia Pennsylvania, which are recovering from an underground coalmine fire - Coalmine... | ecosystem: Environmental > Terrestrial > Soil > Unclassified ... | reverse complement strand
GGAAGTGGCGCGGCTGCCGGTGCAGCCGGGCAATTCCGACTTGTGCTTCGAGTGGGACGGGCCGATCGAGGACGCCATGGCCCATCTCAAGGCCCATGGCGTCGCCGTCGAGCGCGGACCCTTGCAGCGCTTTGGCGCCAAGGGCCCGGGCACCTCCGTCTATTTCCGCGATCCGGACGGCTCGCTGATGGAATTCATGAGTTACGCGACATGAGGCGCGCGCTCCCTATCGTCATTGCCGCCGCGCTGGCGCTGACGCCTGCCATGGCTTCGGCCGAGGTGCAATGGCGATTGCTCAAACAGCATGGGCAGCCTTATTTACAGGGCATGCCAGACGAAAGTGAATCCGACAACGAGTTCTGGGCGCTGTGCCGCGCCGGCGGCGCGATCGAAGTTGGTATCGGCGCGGACAGCAATGTCGGCAAAGGGGAGGGCGAACCGGTGAGCGTCACGTTGACCAGCGCCGGCGCGCGCGCGACCGTCAACGGCCGCTCCCGCAAAAGCATGAATTTTGAGATGACCGCGGGCACCGAGTTGCAGACCCAGGTTTCCCGGGACGATGCCCTGTTCAAAGTGCTTGCGGCGGGCCAGCCGATCACAGTTGCAGGATCGATCAAGACGGCCACTTGGCCGGCGAAAGGCCTCAAGGCTAAGGTTGCGGCCTTTCTCGCCGCCTGCAAATGAGGCCGACATGACCGAGGCGCCCGGCACGCATGATCCGAACGTCCTGCCGCCGAATATTCCGGCCCCGCAGGACGACGGCGCCGCGCGCCATCTCAGCGGCCTGAAGCTGCCCGACCTGGCGCTGCCCGCCACGTCCGGCGGGCCGGTCAACCTGTCGAAACTCAAGGGCCGCACGGTGGTCTACGTCTATCCGCGCACCGGCGTGCCCGGGCAGGCGCTGCCGCCCGGCTGGGACGACATCCCCGGCGCGCGCGGCTGCACGCCGCAGTCCTGCGGCTTCCGCGATCATTTCGCCGAGCTCAAGGGGCTCGGCGTTGCCCAGCTTTACGGGCTGTCGACGCAGGATACCGCCTATCAGCGCGAAGCGGCGACGCGGCTGCATCTGCCCTTCGCCATTCTCTCCGACGCGACACTGGCGCTGACCAAGGCGATGAAACTGCCGACCTTCACCACCTCCGGCATGACGCTGTTGAAGCGCATGGCCTGGGTTATCGATAACGGCACGATCGTCAAGGTGTTCTATCCGGTGTTTCCGCCGGACAAGAACGCGCAGGACGTCGTTGCCTGGCTGCGGGCGGCCCGCTAGGCGACGGTGCTCTTTGCCGCGTCGCGGCGGCTTCCGAAGAACTGCCTGATTTCGCTGGCCGGCCGCGCCTGGCTGAACAGGTAGCCCTGCATTTCCGTGCAGCCGATCGATTGCAACATGTCCATCTGCTGCTGGGTTTCGACGCCTTCGGCGGTGGACGCCATCTTCAGCGATTTGGCGAGGTTGGCCACCGCCTGCACGATGGCGACGGGCTCGTCGCCGTTGGCGAGGTCCTGGATGAAGGAGCGGTCGATCTTGATCTTGTCGAAGGGGAAGCTGCGCAGATAGCTGAGCGAGGAATAGCCGGTGCCGAAATCGTCGAGCGCGATCTGCACGCCGAGCTTGCGCAGCTCGTGCAGGGTCTGCAGGGTGGCGAAGGTGTTCTGCAGCAGCACCGTTTCGGTGATTTCCAGCTGAAGCTTGTAGGGCGGCATGCGGGTTTCGGCGAGCGCGCCGGTGACGACGTTGAGCAGATTGCGGTTGTTGAGCTGGGTCGGCGACAGGTTCACCGCGACCTTGATGTGATCGGGCCATTCGACCGCCTCGTAGCAGGCGGCCTTCAGCACCCATTCGCCGAGCGGCACGATCAATCCGGTCTCCTCGGCGATCGGGATGAAGTCGGCCGGGGAGATCAGCCCGCGCTTGGGATGCCGCCAGCGCAGCAGCGCCTCAAAGGCGTTGACCTCGCTCGATTCCAGGCTGACCAGCGGCTGGTAGTGCAGTTCGAATTCCTTGCTGACCAGCGCCTTGCGCAGGTCCATCTCGAGTTCGCGGCGGGCCTTCATGCGCGTGTTCATCTCCGGCTCGAAGAAGCGGTAGGTGCCGCGGCCGTCGGCCTTGGCGCCGTAGAGCGCGAGATCGGCGTTGCGCAGCAGCGCATCGGGCTCGGTGTCGTCGAACGGGGCGACCGAGATGCCGATGCTGATGTCGGTGATGATGGTGTGGCCTTCGATCTGGTAGGGCCTGGCGACCGACTCGCGGATGCGTTTGGACAGCGCGGCCGCGTCGGTCGGCTGGTTCATCTGCGTCATGATGATGGCGAACTCGTCGCCGCCGAGCCGCGCCACGGTGTCGGGCTCGCGCGTGCAGCCGCGCAGCCGGTCGGCGACGAGCTTGAGGAGCTGGTCGCCGATCGGATGGCCGAGCGCGTCGTTGACGCCCTTGAACTGGTCGAGATCGAGGCAGAGCACGGCGAGGCATTCGCCGCGCTTGACGCGCTTGAGCTCGTGTTCGAGCCGCTCGCGCAGCAGCGAGCGGTTGGGCAGGTCGGTCAGCGCGTCGTGGCGCGCCATGTGCGCGACGCGCTCTTCGGAGCGCTGGCGCTCGGTGATGTCCTCATGGGTGTCGATCCAGCCGCCGCCGGCGATCGGCTTGCTCTCGACGGAGAAGCTGCGTCCGTCGGGCAAGGTGGCGATGTGCATGAAGGTCTTGCCGCTGGCGACGTGCTCGTGCAGGCGCGCGGCGTATTCGTCGGGGTCCTCGCACAACGTTCCGGTGTCGACGCGCAGCCGCAGCAGGTCGCGCAGCTGGCGCCCCGGGCGCACCAGCTCCGGCGTCAGCCCGTACATTTCGCCGTATCGCCGGTTGCAGAAAATCAGCCGCGCGTCCGCATCGAACAGCACGACGCCGTGCGAGAGGTTGTTCAGGATCACCTGCAGCAGCTTCTCGTCTTCGCGCGTGATCTGCGGAAACGGCAGGATGTCCGCGTCCGACGGCGGCGACATGACCTCGTTCACGGGGAACCCCCTTTGCTGGCGACGGCTTTGCCGCGGCGGCCATACTGGGGTGTGGCTGTTGGGAACTTCTCAACCGGCCGGAACGATTTTAAATAAAACAAGACTCGATAAACGGTCGATGTTTGCCGGGCGCCGGCACCAAAACGCTAACCGAGATAGGCGCGCACCGCGCGGAAAACCTCGCGAAACATCTCCGGCGTCAGCACGCCGGTATTGGTGTTGTAGCGCGAGCAGTGATAACTCGAGAAAATCGTCACGTTGTCGAGCGCATGTTTTTTACCGTGACCGAACGCGGCTTCGGCCGGCCTGGCGCCGAGGGCGCGCAGCGTGCTGTCGTGGGCGATGCGGCCGAGGGTGACGATGGCGCGCAGCCGCTTCATCTCGGCGATGGCGGCCTTGAGGAAATCGCGGCAGGTCGCGATCTCGGCGGGCGTCGGCTTGTTCTCCGGCGGCACGCAGCGCACGGCGTTGGTGATGCGGCAGTCGAGGAGCGCAAGGCCGTCGTCGGGATCGGCCTTGTATTCGCCGCGGGCGAAGTTGTAGCGCGCGAGCGTGTCGTAGAGCAGCACGCCGGCATAGTCGCCGGTGAAGGGGCGGCCGGTGCGGTTGGCGCCTTGCAGGCCGGGGGCGAGGCCGACGATCAGGAGCCGCGCATCTCTCGGCCCGAACGAGGCGACCGGCGCATTGAACCAGGCCGGCTCCTTGGCGCGCCAGCTTTGGCGGAATTCGACCAGCCGCGGACAGCGCGGGCAGTTGCGCCCAGGCTCGCCAGCCGCAGCCACTAGCGCGTGATCCCGAGAAGCGGGCACCGGTTGTCGGACAAGATCACGCGCCCCATAAAAGTCCGCGATCTATTCGAAGCCTTCCTCGTCGTCATCGGCGCCCGCGCCGGCGCGCTGCGGCACCGCCGGGCGCTGCAGGAATTGCGGCGTATGCTGGGCGCCCTCGCGCTCCTCGCGCGGACCGCGGCTCGCCTCGCGCGCGGCGCGCTCGGCCGGGTCGCGGCCGATCTTGCCCTGCAGCGTGACGATGTCGACAAAGACGTCGGCCTGGCGGCGCAGTTCGTCCGCCACCATCGGCGGCTGGGTCGAGACGGTCGAGATGACGGTGACCTTGACGCCCTTGCGCTGCACGGCTTCCACCAGCGAGCGGAAGTCGCCGTCGCCGGAGAACAGCACCATGTGGTCGATGGTGGGCGCGATCTCCATGGCATCGACCGCGAGCTCGATGTCCATGTTGCCCTTGACCTTGCGCCGGCCGGTCTGGTCGACGAACTCCTTGGTCGCCTTGGTGACGACCGAGTAACCGTTGTAGTCGAGCCAGTCGATCAAGGGGCGGATCGAGGAATATTCCTGATCCTCGATCACCGCGGTGTAATAGAAGGCGCGCAGCAGGTAGCCGCGCGACTGGAATTCGCGCAGCAGCCGCTTGTAGTCGATATCGAACCCCAAGGATTTGGCGGTGGCGTAAAGATTGGCGCCATCAATGAACAAAGCGATTTTTTCGCCGGGTACGGTCATGGTGTGGTCTCACTGGCTGGCAATAAATCTCCAGATCCCGGATGCGGCCACGCGACGGGCGCGAGGCGCGCGGAATGAGATCGGCATTGGCGGTTGGCGGCACCTTCGATCAAATCAGCCGGTACCCCGCAATCATGCCCTTCCCGAGGAAATCCGGTCCGGTGGGCCTAACTGCGATTTATGTTCGGTAACAGACGGGTGCGGCCAAACCAAGACAAAAATGCTTGAAATTTGCGCATGCAAGGGATACCTAGCGGGTCAATTCAGGACAAAGTTCCCTTTTAAGGAGTGGCGAGCCGATGGCCCGTGTCACCGTAGAAGACTGCATCGACAAAGTTGAGAACCGCTTCGAGCTTGTGCTTCTGGCCAGCCACCGGGCGCGGATGATCTCGTCCGGTTCGCAGATTACCGTCGAGCGCGACAACGACAAGAATCCGGTCGTTTCCCTGCGCGAGATCGCCGAGACCACGGTGTCGCCGGGCGACCTCAAGGAAGACCTGATCCATTCGCTGCAGAAATACGTCGAAGTGGACGAGCCGGAGCCGGAAGTGCCGCTGATCGGGGCGGGCGCAGGCGCCGGCGTCGATTCCGACGATACCGAGGTGACCGCCGACCGCATGACCGAGGAAGAGCTGCTCAAGGGCCTGGAAGGCCTGGCGCCGCCCGAGGAGCCGCCGGAAGAGGACGTGGAATAGCCTCATCGACGGCGAATTTGCTTGCAAGGCCCGGCGTTTGCCGGGCCTTCTGTTATTTGGCAACCACGTGAGCGATCCCTTGCGGGCGCGCCGAAACGGCGTGATATCTTGAACTAGAATAGCCGCCGACGCCGATTTCGGCCCGATTCGGCGGTTACGAGGTATTGATGGCGCAGCCGCGTTCGGATCTGCCGCGCATGCAGAAGCAGGCGCCCGCCCGGGCCCCGCTCAAGCCGAATGTTGCTGTCATGGAGCCGGCGGAGAAAACCGGACCGGCACGCAAGCCGACCATGATGCGGCAATACGACCTGGTCGAGCGCGTGCGCCGCTACAATCCCAGGACCAACGAGGCCCTGCTCAACCGCGCCTATGTCTACGCCATGAAGGCCCATGGCGAGCAGCGGCGCGCCTCGGGCGACCCGTATTTCTCCCATCCGATCGAAGTCGCCGCCATCCTGACCGACCTCAAGCTCGACGACGCCACCATCGCCGCGGCGCTGCTGCACGACACCATCGAGGACACCGAGGCAACCCGCGCCGAGATCGACAGCCTGTTCGGTCACGACATCGGTGCGCTGGTCGAGGGCCTGACCAAGCTGAAAAAACTCGACCTGGTCACCAAGGAAGCCAAGCAGGCGGAAAATCTGCGCAAGCTGCTGCTGGCCATCGCCGACGACGTGCGCGTTTTGCTCATCAAGCTCGCCGACCGGCTGCACAACATGCGCACGCTCGACTACATGCCGGCCGAGGCGCGCAAGCGCGCCGCCGAGGAGACGCTGGAAATCTATGCGCCGCTCGCCGGCCGCATGGGCATGCACGAGATGCGCGAGGAGCTCGAGGACCTGGCGTTCCGCGAGCTATACCCGGAGGCCTACGAGGTCGTCAGCAGCCGGCTCAATGCGCTGGCCGAACGCAACAAGCATCTCATTGCGGAAATCGAGCAGCAGCTGACCAAGAAGCTCGCCGACCGCGGCATCGCCGCGAAGGTGCAGGGCCGGCGCAAGCGCGCCTATTCGATCTGGCGCAAGATGGAGCGCAAGTCGGTCGGCTTCGAGCAGCTGTCCGACATTTTCGGCTTCCGCGTCGTCGTCAAGACGCTCGGCGACTGCTACCAGGCGCTCGGCGTCGTGCATACCACCTGGCCGGTGGTGCCGGGACGCTTCAAGGATTACGTGTCGACGCCCAAGGCCAACGACTACCGCTCGATCCACACCACCGTGATCGGCCCCGGCAAGCAGCGCGTCGAGCTGCAAATCCGCACCACCGAAATGCACGAGATCGCCGAATACGGCATCGCCGCGCACGCCCTCTACAAGGATCACGCCGGCTCGCCGACCGAGATGCTGTCGCGCGAGTCGGGCGCCTATGCCTGGCTGCGGCGCACCATCGAGCTTCTGGCCGAGGGCTCGAACCCGGAAGAGTTCGTCCAGCACACCAAGCTCGAGCTGTTCCACGACCAGGTGTTCTGCTTCACGCCCAAGGGCAAGCTGATCGCGCTGCCGCGCAAGGCGACGCCGATCGATTTTGCCTACGCGGTGCACACCGACGTCGGCAACACCGCGGTCGGCTGCAAGATCAACGGCAAGATCGCGCCGCTGACTTCCGAGATCGTCAACGGCGACGAAGTCGAGATCATCAACTCGAAGGCGCAGACGGCGCCGCCGGCGGCCTGGGAGTCGATCGTGGTCACCGGCAAGGCGCGCGCGGCGATCCGCCGCGCGACCCGCCAGGCGGTGCGCACGCAATATGCCGGTCTCGGCCGCCGCATCGTCGAGCGCCTGTTCCAGCGCGCCAAGATCGCCTACTCGGACGAGAAGCTGACCGGCGCGCTGCCGCGTCTGGCGCGGGCTTCGGTCGAAGAAGTGATGTCGGCGGTCGGGCGCGGCGAGTTGAAGGCGTCCGACGTGGCGCGCGCCATGTATCCCGACTACAAGGAAGAGCGCGCCGCCGCCATGGCGGTGAAGCCCAAGTCGGAGAGCGGCTGGTTCGGGCTGAAGAAGCTCACCTCGGTCAAATTCCGCGTTCCCGACGCGCAAGGGCCCGCCATCCCCATCCGCGGCATCCAGGGCGACCTGCCGGTGCGCTTTGCGCCGGAGGGCGGCGCCGTGCCGGGCGACCGCATCGTCGGCATCGTCACGCCGGGCGAGGGGATCACGATCTATCCGATCCAGTCGCCGTCGCTGTCGGATTTCGAGGACCAGCCGGAACGCTGGCTCGACGTGCGCTGGGATTCGGACGAGACCACGCCGCGGCGGTTCCCGGCGCGCATTGCCGTGCAGTCGGTCAACGAGCCCGGCTCGCTCGCCAACATCGCGCAGGTGATCGCCGAGCACGACGGCAACATCGACAATATCCGCATGACGCGCCGCGCCCCCGATTTCACCGACGTGCTGATCGACCTTGAGGTCTACGACCTCAAGCATTTGACCGCCATTCTCGCGCAATTGCGCGCCAAGCCGATGGTGGCCAAGGCCGAGCGGGTTAACGGTTAAGCTGTTATGAAGCTCGAGCACCTGCGTCTCGGCGTCAACGTCGATCACGTCGCCACCATCCGCAACGCCCGCGGCGGCCGCCACCCCGATCCGGTGCGCGCGGCCAAGCTCGCGATCGCCGCCGGCGCCGATGGCATCACCGCGCATCTGCGCGAGGATCGCCGGCATATCCGCGACGACGACATCGCCCGCCTCAAGGCCGAAATCGACAAGCCGCTCAATTTCGAGATGGCGGCGACCGCGGAAATGACCGCCATTGCGCTCAAGACCAAGCCGCACGCCGCCTGCCTGGTGCCGGAAAAACGCACCGAGCGCACCACCGAAGGCGGTCTCGACGCGGCCAGGCAGCAGGCCCAGCTCAAGCCGGTGGTGCACGAGCTCAAGCACGCCGGCATTCGCGTCTCGCTGTTCATCGGCGCCCAGGCTGAACAGATCGAGGCGGCCGCGGCGATCGGCGCGCCGGTGGTCGAGCTGCACACCGGCTCGTGGTGCGATGCGCTGATGGAAGGCCGCACGGCCGAGGCCAAGGCCGAATGGGAGTTGATCCGAGCCGGCGCGGCGCTGGCCAAGAGCTACGGCCTGGAGGTGCATGCCGGCCACGGCCTCGATTACGGCACCGCCGAGACGATCGCGGCGCTTGCCGAGGTGGTCGAGCTCAACATCGGACATTTTCTGGTGGGCGAGGCGGTGTTCGAGGGCCTTGCCGAAACGGTAAAATTCATGCGCGCGGCGATGGACCGTGGACGCAAGAAGGTGAAAACGTGATCATCGGGCTCGGTTCCGACATTATCGATGCGCGGCGCATCGGCCGCGTCATCGACAAATACGGCGAGCGCTTCCTCAACCGCATCTATACGCCGGCCGAACGCGCCAAGGCCGACGGCCGCAAGAACCGCATCGAGACCTATGCCAAGCGTTACGCCGCCAAGGAGGCCTGCGCCAAGGCGCTCGGCACCGGCTTCCGCCGCGGCGTGTTCTGGCGCGATCTCGGCGTGGTCAACCTGCCCGGCGGCAAGCCGTCGATGACGCTCACCGGCGGCGCGCTCGAGCGCCTGCGCGCGATCACGCCGCCCGGCTGCGAGGCGTCGATCGAGCTCTCTTTGACCGACGAAGGCCCGACCGCGCAGGCCATTGTCATCATTTCGGCGGTGCCCAAGGCGGCTGCGGCGGGTGCCGGCCGAAGCTGAGAATTGCAATTCATCCAAGCGCTTATGTCATGGCCTTCTGCGTTGCGCGGCGTGGTGCCAGCCGCTACAAGGGCGCCCGGGGGAGCGTTGGCCCTTTCGGGCGGGATGCGAGGCCGATGAGCGTGACATCCGGAACAAAACGGAAAGAAGGCGGCATCAGCGAAACGGCGCGCGTAGTCTTTCACGCGCTGATCATCGCGCTGGTGATCCGCACCTTCCTGTTTCAGCCGTTCAACATCCCCTCCGGCTCCATGAAGGCGACGCTGCTGGTCGGCGACTACCTGTTCGTGTCGAAGTACTCCTACGGCTACAGCCATTTCTCGCTGCCGCTGTCGCCGCCGATCTTCTCCGGCCGCGTGCCCGGCGGCTTCTTGCCCGAGCGCGGCGACGTCGTGGTGTTCCGCCTGCCGCGCGACACTTCGACCGACTACATCAAGCGCGTCATCGGCTTGCCCGGCGACAAGATCCAGGTGATCGACGGCGTCGTCAACATCAACGGCGTTGCGGTCAAGCGCGAGCGCGCCGACGATTTCGTCGAGACCGAGGAGGGCGCGCCGCAGGCCCCGGTGAAACGCTGGAAGGAGACGCTGCCCAACGGCGTCTCCTATTACACGCTCGACCTCGTCGACAACGGCTTTGCCGACAATACGCAGGTCTACACGGTGCCGCCCGGGCATTATTTCATGATGGGCGACAACCGCGACAACTCCACCGACAGCCGCTTCAGCCAGGTCGGCATGGTGCCGTTCGAGAACCTCGTCGGCAAGGCGCAGATCATCTTCTTCTCCGTCTACGACGGCGAGCGCGCCTGGGAATTCTGGCGCTGGCCGGTTTCGGTGCGCTGGGGAAGGCTGTTTCAGATCGTCAGATGAGCCGCAGCAAGGCGAAGGACCGGGCCGCACTCGAAGACAGGATCGGCTACAAGTTCGCCGATAAGACCTTGCTGGAGCGCGCGCTGACGCACATTTCGGCGTTGTCGGGGGGCAGCCGCACCAACAGCTATCAACGGCTGGAATTCCTCGGCGACCACGTGCTCGGCCTCGTCATTTCCGACATGCTGTACCGCGCCTTCCCGCGCGGCAACGAAGGCGAACTGTCGCGCCGGCTGTCCGATCTGGTGCGCAAGGAGACCTGCGCCGACGTCGCGCGCGTCATGGACATCGGTCCCGCGCTCAAGCTCGGCTCGTCGGAGAACAACGCCGGCGGCCGGTTGCGCACCACGATCCTCGGCGACGCCTGCGAGGCGCTGATCGGCGCGGTCTATATCGACGGCGGCTACAAGGCGGCGGAAAAGTTCGTCGAGAAATTCTGGAAGGACCGCATGCAGAAGCCGCTGCGCGCGCTGCGCGATCCCAAGACCATGCTGCAGGAATGGGCCCAGGCGCGCGGGCTGCCGACGCCGGCCTACCGGGAGGTCGCCCGCACCGGGCCGCACCACAAGCCGAAGTTCAGCGTCACCGTCGTGCTGCCCGACCGCCCGCCGGCGGAGGGCATCGGCAATTCCAAGCGCGCCGCCGAGCAGGCCGCCGCCGCCGCCATGCTCGGCCAGGTCGGCGTCGCGGTCGATCACGTTGATGGACAATAAGGCGGACACGCGCTGCGGCTTTGTGGCGCTGATCGGCGCGCCCAATGCCGGCAAGTCGACGCTGCTCAACGCCCTGGTCGGCGCCAAGGTCACCATCGTGTCGCGCAAGGTGCAGACCACGCGCGCGCTCATCCGCGGCATCGCCGTCGCGGGCAAGGCGCAGCTCATTTTCGTCGACACGCCGGGGATTTTCTCGCCGCGGCGGCGGCTCGACCGCGCCATGGTGACGACGGCCTGGGGCGGCGCGCACGACGCCGATCTGGTGGCCCTGCTCATCGATGCGCGCAAGGGCCTGGACGAAGAGGCCGAGGCGATCGTCGCCAAGCTCGCCGAGGCCAGGCAGCCGAAGCTGCTCATCCTCAACAAGGTCGACGTGGTGGCCAAGGAAATGCTGCTGACGCTGGCCAAGGCGGCCAACGACAAGGCGCGCTTCGAGGCGACGTTCATGATATCGGCGCTCAAGGGCGACGGCGTCGGCGACCTCAAGCGCTGGCTCGCCGGCCGCGTGCCGGAGGGACCTTGGCTCTACCCGGCCGATCAGATGTCCGACGTGCCGTTGCGGCAGCTCGCCGCCGAGATCACGCGCGAAAAACTGTTCGAGCGCCTGCACCAGGAATTGCCCTACCACTCCACGGTCGAGACCGACCAGTGGAAGCAGCTGCGCAAGGGCGACATCCGCGTCGAGCAGACGATCTATGTCGAGCGCGAGAGCCAGCGCAAGATCGTGCTCGGCAAAGGCGGCGCCACCATCAAGGCGATCGGGGAGGCGGCGCGCAAGGAGATCGCCGAGGCGGCCGAGGCCAAGGTGCACCTGTTCCTGTTCGTCAAGGTGCGCGAAGGCTGGGGCGAGGATCCCGAGCGCTATCGCGCCATGGGGCTGGAATTTCCGAAGGACTAGCTTTTGTCATTGCGGGGCGCTCGCGTCAGCGGAGCGAACCCGGAAATCCGGAAAAAATGCGGGATTTGCATCTGGATTCCGGGTTCGCGGGCTTGCGCCGGCGCCCCGGAATGACATTAAAGAACATCATGCACTGGACCGACGAAGGCATCGTGCTCGGCGTCAAGCGCCACGGCGAAACCAGCGGCATCCTCGAACTGATGACGCGGGCGCACGGCCGGCATCTCGGCCTGGTGCGCGGCGGCTTCTCCTCGCGGCTCAAGCCGATCCTGCAGCCCGGCAACAGCATCAGCGCGACGTGGCGCGCGCGGCTCGACGAGCACCTCGGCAATTTCACCGTCGAGCCGCTGGCGCTGCGCGCCGCCGGTTTTTTTGCCGCCTCGCACGCGGTCTACGGCGTCACCCATCTTGCGGCGCTGATGCGGCTGCTGCCGGAGCGCGACCCGCATGAAAATTTGTACGGCGCGCTCGCCGCGATCCTCGACAGGCTCGACGACGCGGGCGCGGCGGCGCCTATGGTGGTGCGCTTCGAGCTGCAGCTCTTGGCCGAACTCGGCTTCGGCCTCGATCTCGCGTCCTGCGCGGCGACCGGCACCGCCAGCGACCTTGCTTATGTCTCGCCAAAATCGGGCCGGGCGGTGTCGCGCCAGGCGGGCGAAGCCTGGGCCGACAAGATGCTGCGGCTGCCGGCATTCCTGCGCGAGGCCGACGCGGCGGCCGCCGGCCCCGATCTGGCGGATGGCTTTGCGCTGACCGGATATTTTCTGTCGCGCCACGTGCTGGAGCCGCGCGGCCTGGCGCTCGCCGACGAGCGCGCGCATTTCATCGCCGCGCTGACGCGGTCGCTGCCGAGCCTCGCCTAGCGGCCCCGACAGGCAAACGGCCCGGGGTGTGACCGGGCCGTTCGTCCGCGTCGAGGCCAGCTACCAGTAGCGCCAGTAATGGCGCCGCCAATAGCGGTGCCGCCAGTAGTAGGGCCCCGGGCCCGTCCACCAGCAGGCGCGGCGCCACCCGCATCCCCAGTAGCCGCAGCGCCACACCGGCTGGCACACATAGGCGACATCCTGCGTGAGGGTGTCGCCGATCGCGGCCTGCATGCCGACCGGCGCGGCCACGGTCATCGCTTCGGCGCGCCCCGGCAGCAGCGCGCCCGCGCTAAGGGCGAGCGCGGCAGCCGCTACAAGCATAGTCCGGCGCATCGTCGTTTCCTCCAACTCAGGTCACCCCCGGCGCAATAGCGCGCGAGTCAACGCGCCGCGCAGGTTCTGGTTCAAATCTAGCGGGGCGATTTGGAAGAAGTGATGGCCGACCCGTTCATCGCTTGTTCATTGTGGCGCAAGGCATTAGCTATCTCGGATGGGCAAGAGACTGATTCCCCCCGAAAAGGGCGAGGTCGAGGAAGTCGCGCTGCGCGAGGCGCTGGAAGAGCGCTACCTCGCCTATGCGCTGTCCACCATCATGAACCGCGCGCTGCCCGATGCGCGCGACGGCCTCAAACCGGTGCACCGCCGCATCCTCTACGGCATGCGCATGCTGCGGCTCGATCCCAACGCCGCCTTCAAGAAATCGGCCAAGGTGGTCGGCGACGTGATGGGCAACTTCCATCCGCACGGCGACCAGGCGATCTACGACGCGCTGGTGCGGCTGGCGCAGGATTTCGCCCAGCGTTATCCGCTGGTCGACGGGCAGGGCAATTTCGGCAATATCGACGGCGATAACGCCGCCGCCATGCGCTACACCGAAGCGCGGCTGACCGAAGTGGCGCGGCTGCTGCTCGAGGGCATCGACGAGGACGCCGTCGACTTCCGTGCGACCTACGACGGCGCCGGCCAGGAGCCGGTCGTGCTGCCGGCGGCCTTTCCCAATCTGCTCGCCAACGGCTCGCAGGGCATTGCGGTCGGCATGGCGACCGCGATCCCGCCGCACAACGTCGCCGAGCTGTGCGAGGCCGCGCTGCACCTCATCGACAATCCCAAGGCGCGCAGCCGCACGCTGTTGAAATGGGTGAAGGGCCCCGACTTTCCGGTCGGCGGCGTGGTGGTCGATCCGCCGTCGGCGATTGCCGAAGCCTACAACAGCGGACGCGGCTCGTTCCGCGTGCGCGCGCGCTGGCACAAGGAGGAGACGGGACGCGGCACCTATGTCGTCGTCGTCACCGAAATCCCCTGGCTGGTGCAGAAGTCGCGCCTGGTGGAGAAGCTCGCCGAGCTGCTCAACGACAAGAAGCTGCCGCTCGTCGCCGACGTGCGCGATGAATCGGCCGAGGACATTCGTCTCGTCATCGAGCCGCGCTCGCGCGCGGTCGACGCCGAGATCATGATGGAATCGCTGTTCAAGCTCAGCGAGCTCGAAAGCCGCGTGCCGCTCAACATGAACGTGCTGTCCAAGGGCCGCATCCCGATGGTGATGGGGCTTGCGGAGGTGCTGCGCGAGTGGCTCGATCACCGCCGCGACGTCCTGTTGCGGCGATCGAAGCACCGCCTCGCCGAGATCGAGCACCGCCTGGTCGTGCTCGGCGGCTATCTCGTCGCCTATCTCAACCTCGACAAGGTCATCAAGATCATCCGCACCAAGGACGAGCCCAAGCCCGTCCTGATGAAGACCTTCCGGCTCAACGACGTCCAGGCCGACGCCATCCTCAATATGCGGCTGCGCAACTTGCGCAAGCTCGAGGAGATGGAGATCAGGGCCGAAGACAAGGCGCTGCGCGAGGAGCGCACCAAGCTCAAGTCGCTGCTCGGCTCGCCGGCGCAGCAATGGAAGACGGTCTCCGGACAGATCAAGGAGCTCAAGGAGAAATTCGGCGCCAAGACCGATCTCGGCAAGCGACGCACGACCTTTGCGCAGGCGCCCGAGCACGACGAGGCGGCGATCGAAGAGGCGATGGCGGTGCGCGAGCCGATCACCGTCGTCGTCTCCGACAAAGGCTGGATCCGCGCGCTGCGCGGCCATGTCAGCGACTTCAAGAACGTCGCCTTCAAGGCCGGCGACAAGCTGAAATTCGCCTTCCCGACCGAGACCACGGCCAAGGTTCTGATCTTCGGCAGCGACGGGCGCTTCTACACCATCGACGGCGCCAAGCTGCCCGGCGGCCGC
>Ga0070740_10004171_pt1 | contig 14483 bp, 13 predicted proteins | sample Coa_R2_FD_67286 | JGI IMG/M metagenome (GOLD analysis project Ga0070740, IMG submission 67286) | Surface soil microbial communities from Centralia Pennsylvania, which are recovering from an underground coalmine fire - Coalmine... | ecosystem: Environmental > Terrestrial > Soil > Unclassified ... | reverse complement strand
GACCTGGTATACTTCATGTATATCCAACTAACTCCGTGACCGGCTTTCAACCGGCGACCCGTCTTAGGGGCCTGGATCTGGCGCGCTAATGCGTCATCACAATCCGCCGGCACCGTGGAATCCCGTATGCCTACACCATTTTCCGCCTTTGACCTTCATCCCGATATCCTGCGGGCCATCGCCGACCTGGGCTTCGAGGAGGCAACCCCGGTGCAGGAGCAGGTTATCCCGCGCATGCTCGCCGGTGGGGACGTGATCGCCCAGGCTCAGACCGGCACCGGCAAGACCGCCGCCTTCGGCCTGCCCATCCTGCAGCATCTCGATACGTCGGCGAACTACCCACAGGCGCTTATCCTGGCGCCCACGCGCGAGCTGGCCGTGCAGGTGGCCGAGGCGCTGCATCGCATGGGTAGGTATCGCGGCGTCTCCTCACTGGCCATCTACGGCGGCCAGCCCATCGAGCGCCAGTTGCGAGCGCTGCAGCACGGCGTGCAGGTTGTGATCGGCACGCCCGGCCGCGTGATGGACCATATCCGGCGCGGCACCCTGGCCCTGGATCGCGTCTCGACCGTGATCCTCGACGAGGCGGACGAGATGCTGGATATGGGCTTTATCGAGGATGTCGAGTTCATCCTGGAGCACGTGCCGTCAGAGCGGCAGACCGGCCTCTTCTCGGCCACCATGCCGCCGCGCATCGTCGAGCTGGCCCGGAAATACATGCGGGCGCCCGAGCGAGTGACCATCGAGAAGGAAACCGTCACCGTGCCGCAGGTGCGCCAGGTGTATTACGACGTGTCCGGGCGCGAGAAGCTGGACGCCCTGACGCGCATCCTGGACTACGAGACACCCGCCTCCACCATCATCTTCTGCGCGCGCAAGAGCGACGCCGACATGCTGGGCGAGAGCCTGCAGGGGCGCGGCTACTCGGCCGAGGTGCTGCACGGCGACCTCTCGCAGATTCAGCGCGACCGCGTGATGAACCGCTTCCGCTCGGGGCAGGTCGAGATCCTGGTCGCCACCGACGTGGCCGCGCGCGGCCTCGACATCGCCGACGTCAGCCACGTCATCAACTACGACATCCCGTGGGACCCCGAGTCGTACGTGCACCGCATCGGGCGCACCGGGCGCGCCGGCCGGGAGGGCGATGCTATCACCCTGGTGACGCCGCGCGAGCAGCGGCAGTTGCGCATCATCGAACGCGTGATCGGGCGGCGCCTCAAGCGTCTGCGCCTGCCCTCGCCGGCAGACGTGGCCGCCCGGCGCCGCGCGGCCCTGATGGAGCAGATCCGCGCCGCGATCGAAGAGGGCAACCTGGAGCCCTACCGCACCGTGGTTGAAGATCTGGGCGACGACTATGACCCGGTCGAAATCGCCGCCGCCATGCTCAAGATTCTGGGGGACGGGACGCTGGTGCGCGCCGAGGCCACCGAAGCGGCGAGCGACGGCGACGGTGCCGGCGTCGAGCCGGGCATGACGCGCCTGTTTATCCACGCCGGGCGCCGGGCCGGCGTGCGGCCGATGGATATCGTCGGCGCCATCGCCAACGAAGCGAATGTCCCCGGCCATCGCATCGGCGCCATCGACCTCTACGACAACTTCGCCTTTGTCGAGGTGCCCAGCGGCGACGCTCCCAACGTGCTGCGCGCGCTCAACAATACCACGCTGCGCGGCCAGCGCGTCGAGGTGAAGATCGCCAAGCCGAAGCGATAGGCGATAGGATGGGCGCCCGCTGAAGCCCAACGCCTATGACCGGGAGGCCGCTACCAGCACCGGCTCTTGTTCCGCTTCAAGAGGCGGTTCCAGGGGCGCGTTGGGCACCAGGAACGAGAAGGCCACCGGCACCACCAGCAGCGTGAGCAGAGTCGAGGAGATCAGGCCGCCGATCACGGTGTCGGCCAGGCTCTGCGAGACCAGGTTGCCCTCGGCCAGCCCCAATGACAGCGGGACTAAAGCGACGATGGTGGCCACCGCCGTCATCAGGATCGGGCGCAGGCGATTGACCCCGGCATCGATCAGCGCCGCACGCGTGCTGGCGCCGGCCTCACGATACTGCTGCACGCGCGTCATCAAGACGATGGCGTTGGTGACCACGATACCGATCAGCATCAGGAAGCCGATCAACGCCGGCAGGCCCAGGGGCTGGCGTCCCAGCGCCAGGCCCAGTGCCGCGCCGATCAGGGTGACGGGCAGCGAGAAGAGGATGGCCACCGGCGAGGCCAGCGTGCGGAAGGCCAGCACCATCACGATGAAGACCAGGATCACGGCGACGATCATGCTATTGTAGACGTTGCCAAAGGCCACGCTCTGCTGTTGTGAGACGCCGGCCAGCGTCACCTTGGTGTCGCCGGGCAGACTGAGCGCGTCGACCTTTCTCTGGATGCTGCGCGAGACGCCGCCCACGTTGGCCGAGGTGATCACGCCCGTCACGCGCGCTGCCAGCAACTGGTTGTGCCGCGTGACCAGCGCCACGCTCTTGATCGGCGTAATGCGCGCGACCTGCGACAGGGGGATGATGCCGTTGTTGCTGCTCAGCGGCAGCGTGCCCAGGTCGGCCGTGGAGGTCATGGCCGCCGAGCTGAGGCCCGCCACGATGTCCGTGGCGACGCCGTCCAGCGTGATATGCGACACCGTGGCGCCGTTGACCAGTGCCTGGAGCTGTGAGGTGACCGAGGATGGCGTCAGGCCGTAGCGCGCGGCGGTGTTGGGGTCGATCTGCACCTGGAGGGCCGGTCTGGCCGCGGCCAGCGTGTCGGTCAACGCGTCCACGCTGCCAACGCCGCGCACGATGTCCTCGACCTGACGCGTCACCGTGGCGATGCTGTCGGCGTTACTGCCGGTAACATCCAGCTCCAGCGACGAGCTGGCGTCGCCCACCTTATGGATCTCCAGCGAGGCGCCGTTGCTGCTGGTGCCCAGCAGGCGGCGCAGGCGGTCGGTGGCGGCGGTGCCGTCGACGCCGTCCTTGAAGTTGACATAGATGGTGCCCTGATTGTTCTGCACTATACGGCTATTGGCCACGAAGACTCCGCGCCGGTTGACATCGCCGATGGTGGTGTAATAGGAGAGCACGTCGTTATCGGTCACGATGGCGCGTTCGATGTGCGAGGCGATGTTGCTCGTCGTCTCGACGGTGCTGCCCAGCGGCGCCGACAGATTCACCGTAGCAGTGGCCGGTCCCGTCTGCGGGATCAGATCGCTCGGCGTGCGACGCAGGATGGCCAGCGCCGCCAGCACGGTCAGCACGGCGGCCGCCAACACCACCATGCGGTGGTCGAGCGACCAGGCGAGGGTGCGACGGTAGGCGCGCGTCAGGGCGTTCTCCTCCGCCTCGCGCGGCGTGCGGCCGCGGCTGAACAGCGCGTAGGCCATCAGCGGCACGATGGTGACCGCGCACAGGTACGAGGCGACCAGATGGATAGTCACCGTCCAGGCGAAGGGGGCGAAGAAGGTAGTCACGATGCCGCTGACGAAAGCCAGCGGCAGGAAGACGCAGATGGTGGTGGCCGTGGAGCTGAGGATCGCGGCGCCGACATCGGTCACGCCGGCCAGCACCGTGGCACGCGTCACGATCTCGCCGCGCGCGATGCGCCGGTACAGGTTCTCGATCACGACGATGGAGTCGTCCACTACGCGCCCCGTGGCCACGGCTACGCCGGCCAGGGTGATGACGTTGAGGGTCAGACCCAGCCATTCCAGCACAATCATGGTGAGCAAGAACGAGAAGGGGATGCTGACCGTGGCGATGAGCGTGGCGCGCCAGTTGCGCAGGAAGAGGCCGATGATCAGCACGGCCAGCAAGGCGCCGACGGCGCCCTCGCGTACCGCGCCCTGAATCGACGTGGCGATGGTATCGGAGATATCGCTGACTTTGGAGAGGCTGAAGCCGGAGGGCAGCGACAGCCCGGCCAGTTTCTGGCGCACGGCCGCGGCTACCTTGCTGGTGTCGGCGGTATCGGTGCGCGTGATCTGCAGCAGCACGCCGCTGCGCCCGTTGCTGTGCACGATGGGGCCGCCAGCCGGTATGCCGAGCGTCACCGTCGCCACGTCGCCGACCGTCAGGGTGTGGGCTCCCGTGCCGCCGAGGGCCAGCGCGGTGCCGGCCAGTTGCAGCCAGGAGAGCGCATTGGAGAAGTGCGGATTCTGCGCGTAGTCGGGGTGCTTCTTGAGCACGCGCTCGGTCAGGTTACGCTCCGCATAGCGGACGTTCTGCGCCGCGCCGGAGGGATCAGTTTGAATGATATTCAGCGCCTCGAAAATATCGGCCTGCGCGCCCGAGGTGGGACCACCGCCGATGGGTTGAAAGGCGTTTGGCTGAATCCCGCCGCTGAAGCTGAGCAACTCGGCCCGCGCCGCCGTCAGGTAGCCCGCGGCCTGCTGGATCGACTGCGACACCGAGCTTGTGGCGGTGACCGACGAGGTGCTGCCGGTGCCGCCGCCACCGGCCCCCGCGGCCAGGCCACCGCCCGCGCCGGTGGCCGCCGAGACCAACGGCAGGGCGCGGATGGCGGCCAGGTCGGCCGGCCCGCTGCCGGCGGTGACGGGGTAGCCCAGGCCGCCGATGGTGACGCTGCCGACGGGTTGCGACGCGGTCCCGGCGCGCAGGGCGTTATCCAGGGTCAGGATGCTCACGCCGTAGCGTTTCAGTTGAGCCGGATCGGCGTTCACCAGCACGTCGCGCGCGGCGCCGCCCAGGACGGTGACGCCGGCCACGCCGTCGAGTCCCTGCAGCGCCGGAATGATCGTATTCTGGGCATAGGTGGTCAGGCCGACCACGTCGCTCCCGCCCAGGCTATAGGTCATGATGGGGCGCGAGTTGGGACCGTTGAGCGTCACCTGCGGGCGCGTCACGCCGGAGGGCAGGGTGACGCCGTTGACGGCGTCCTGCACCTGGCGCTGCAAGGAGCGCGTGTCGCTGCCCACGTCGAAGGTCACCAGCACGCGCGAGAGTCCGTCGGCGCTGGTGGAATCGAGCGCCTGGATGCCGGAGACGCCGGAGACGGCCGCCTCCAGCGGCCTGGTCACGCTGTCGAGCACCACGGAGGCCGAGGCGCCGCTATAGCTGGTGGTGATGGTGACCACGGGGAGGCTGATGTCGGGGAAGGCCTCCTGGCGCAGGCTGATCGCCGAGTAGACGCCGCTTGCCGCCACCAACACCAGCACGAGTACAACGACCAGGGGGTTGCGCAGGGCGAAGCGGCTGATGCCTCCCAAGAACTCCTCCACGTACCCGACGTACTATCCGGCGCTCACCCATTATACCGGCTGGACACGCAAGGAGTGTGGCCGGATTGTCAACGGGAGTATGCCTCGGAACAGGTCACGGGTGGCCTGACTCGGGGGTGGCCGCATGGTGCCTGACCCTGAAGGATCATGGCAGGAACGTGACCATAAATGGTCTGATAGCGCCAGTCATGGCCCGGTTCTTTAGCCTCAAGTGAACGAAACCGAAAAGCAGCCTGTCAACAGAGATGCCCAACCAATGACGACCGAGGAGACGGTACCCCGTTCAGGGACCTCGGCAAGTACCCATTGGGAGTAGTGAATAGTACTTGTTGGGGGTACCGCATCCCCCAACGATCCGCTTATCCTACCTTTGCGCCGGGTGGGCCCGGCGCCGGCAGCCGACTCTCTACCACCGGTACAGCGCCGGTTGCGCTTCGTCTGCCCGATCACCGTATAGTAGGAGCAGGAGCCTCCCATGTTCCGACAGCCCGCACTCAGGCCAATACTCCTCGTCGGTAAGGGGATACCGGCCCAGCCATCACAGACCATCAACGCCGCCCTACTCCTGCGTGCGACCGTGGTTGGCGTGCTCTCCTTTATACTCACCCTGGCCGGCTATGCCGCCCTGGGCTGGCTCGTGAGCCAGATCGTCGTCCACCTCCATTAAGGCACAGATAGCGCCGGGCGCGCCCTCGGCGGATAGTGTATCCCTGCGCGCCAACCTGATCGGCTCCGTTGGGGCAGAGCGCTCATCAGGCGCATAAATGACGTGACGCAGGGCGGAGGACGATACTTGACCGACGTGGTGCTCAGGGCGATAGTTGCCGTGCGGACACGCCTCCTCGCGCTGCCGCAGCACGCCGAACGCGGCCAGGGGCTGGTCGAATATGCGGTGATCCTTGGCTTCGTCAGCGTCGTGATAGTGGTGGCGCTGCGCTTCCTGCAGCCGGCCCTCTCGATGTCCCTGAATAACGTGGCCAACAGCTTCTAGGCGTTCGGGCGTGGATATTCCATAGTCCGTTTGCACCGTGAGGTGGGAACGGGCCGAAACCCGCTGCCGGCGGTCCTATACTTGTAGGCAGGAGTTTGCCGACGAGCTAGAGGACGACACAATGAGACATCGCACCGTGTTGCCGCGGATGGCCGCCACCTCTACGCCGAGGTGAGCTACAGCGGCGGCACACCGGCGAGCGGAGGCAGTTGGGTCATGGTTTCCGCCGACGGCGGCGTGACCTGGTCCGACCCCGATAGCAGCATCATCCCCCCGGACGGCTACGACGCCGGATTCGGCGCTATCGCCCCCAGCCCTGTCTCGCCGCTTCGCGTCTACGGCCTGACCTTTGGCAGCCAGGGCGAGCGGGGCACGGTGTATAGCTCCAATGACGGTGGGCTGAGCTGGAAGATTGTGAACCAGCCCAATCGCGACGGCAGCGGTCGCTTCTACCGGACGCAGTGGTTCGAGAAGGCCGCCCTGGAGCGGCATCCCGAGAACCGCAATCCGAACTTCAGGATTCTGTTGCGCTTGCTCGGCAAAGACCTGCTCATCAAGCGTGGCTGGCAATAGCTGCCCGCCGAATGTACATGGGGAAAGAGTGGACGGCACGATGTCCGACACCATAGAGACGCCGATCGTGGTATGCCCGGCCACGCGAGGACCTACCGGGCATCCAGGCGGTTGCCGAACGCACCTGGCGCGCCACCTACGCCGGCCAGATCCCGGAGGCCGACATCGCGGCCTTCCTGTCCGCGCATTACACGCCGGAGCGGCTCGCGCAGCGGCTGGGGCCGGGGCTCTTCGTGGCGACAAGGGGCCAGGCGGTGATCGGCTACGCCCAGGTCGGGCTCAACCGCCAGAACCGCGCCGAGCTCTTCGCCATCTATGTGCTGCCCGAGGAGCAGGGCGTGGGGACCGGGCGGCTCCTGTGGCAACAGGCGATCGCGCATGCACACACGCTCGGACAGCGCGACATGCTGGTCTGGGTGTTGGCGACGAATGAGCCGGCGCGGCGCTTCTACGAGCGCCAGGGCGCCCGGCTTGCCGACGAGCGTCCCTTTCCCATCGGCGATAGCTCCGTGGCCGAAGTCTGCTACCGCGCGACGATCCAGTGAGGGCGTCTATCGGCGCCCGTCAATAGTCAGAGGCCAGGCCGGCCGACGGCGCACGCTCACTCATCGCGGCACGGCCGATAGGGCAGCCGGTGCACCCGTTTCAGAGGCCAAGCTCACTCAGGCCGGGATGCTCGTCCGGCCGTCGCCCGGCGGGCCAGCGGAACTTGCGCTCGTGCTCGCCGATCACCACGTCGTTGATGCTGGCCTCGCGCCGGCGCATCAAACCCGACGGCGCGAACTCCCACTGCTCGTTGCCGTGGCTGCGGTACCAGTTACCGCTATCGTCATGCCACTCGTAGACGAAACGCACCGAGATGCGGTCTTCGTGGAAAGCCCAGACCTCTTTGATCAGCCTATAATCCAACTCTTTCGCCCACTTGCGCTTGAGAAAAGCGACAATCGCCTCACGTCCTTGAAAGAACTCGGAGCGATTGCGCCAGCGGCTGTCTTCCGTGTAGGCCTGTGCCACGCGTTCGGGATCGCGTGTATTCCAGGCGTCTTCGGCCAGCCGGGCCTTCTGCGCAGCGCTTTCGGCGGTGAATGGCGGCAACGGTGGACGGCTTGACATGGGTCCTCCTCGTGGACGTGGATCCCAGATTCCCACTGGGTGCCGGATCAGTTCTAGCAGATCGAAAGCGCGGCGTCAAAAGCGGTCAAGGCGCTCTCGCGACTTGCTACAATACGTCGAACCGTACGGCCTTGAGACGGAGCACAGGGAAGGAGCGGGCGATGGATATGGGTTTGGCGGGCAAGGTAGTCTTGATTACTGGTGGGTCGGGGGAGATCGGACGGGCCAGCGCCCGCATGTTCGCGGGCGAGGGGGCCTCCGTCGCCGTGGCCGACCTGCGGCCCGAGGCGGTGGAGGCCGTCGCCGCCGAGTTGCGCGGGCTGGGCGCCACGGCAATCGGCATCGCCGCCGACGTCAGCAAGCAGGAGAGCGTCAGGGACATGGTGCGGCGGGTGCTCGACGAATTGGGGCGCCTGGACGTGCTGTTCAACTGCGCCGGCATCTTCCAGTCTGTGCCGCCCGAGGAGCTGTCGCTGGCCGACTGGCAGCGCGTGCTGGATGTCAACCTGACCGGCATGTTCCTGTGTTGCCAGGCGGCGATGCCGGTGATGCGCGCCCAGGGCGGCGGTCGCATCATCAACATCGGCTCGCTGGCCGGCCAGGTCGGCGGCTTCGCCTCCGGCATCAACTACTCGGTCTCCAAGGCCGGCGTCATGTGCATGACCAAGTCGCTGGCACGCGCGCTCGGCGGCAGCGGCGTCACCGTCAACACCATCAATCCCGGCCCCATCGAAGGCTCGATGGTCGCGGCGTGGCCGCCCGGACAGCGCGAGATCCAGCTGGAGCGCATGCCCGTGGGGCGCTTCGGCCAGCCCGAGGAGATCGCCGCCACGGCGGTCTTCCTGGCCTCGCGCCACGCGGGCTACATCCACGGCGCGCACATCGACGTCAACGGCGGCCTGCTGATGGATTAGCCCTTATGAAGCACGAGGACCGCGAGGACGCCCGGCATCCCTGCCGGCAAGCGGAGGCCGGCAGGGATGCCGGCGGTCCCAGGAAAGGCCGCCCCCCGCCGGAGTAGGCGCCCTAGATTTTCCCGGATTAGTGCCCTCCGAGGAGACGCACACCGCTCGCCGCGCCACGGCGTCCTCGCGATCCGAACCTCCTGGACCGCGGGGACGCCGTGACAAACCCGTGTAGATAGCTACAAGACGGTGAAGGTGGCACTGGCGCTGTCGCCGGTGCTGCCCGTGAGCGTCACCGCACGCGGGCCGGGTGCCGCCGTCGGCGAGAGGTTGGCGGCGAGGGAGACGGTGCCGCTCGGGGATGCCACCAGTACCGCGATCGGGTTGCCGTTCCAGGAGACCTGCACCAACTCGCCGCCGTGGAAGCCACTGCCGGAGATGACGATCATGGTCCCCGGATAGCCCGAGGAGGGCGTGAGCGTCACCGTCGCCCCGCCGGTCGGGGTAGGACTCGGGCTGGGGTTAGGGCTCGGACTCGGATTCGGGCTGGGGCTTGGGCTCGGACTGGGGCTCGGGCTCGGCGAGGGGCCCGGCCCACTGCCGTTAAAGCCGGTGATGGTGTCCGCCTCGAGGAGGTAATTGTTCACGAACGCCCAGGACAGCTCGGCGTACCCGTTGAGGCCCCAACCGGTGCCCCATTGGTTCTCGACCCACAGGCCGTTGGCGTCGTACTTGACGGCCAGAACGGCGTGGCCGCCGTACAGGGTGCTGCCCGGGGGCGGGACGTCCACGTAGGGCTGCGAGGCCGAGGCGTACATGAAGTTGCCGTAGACGGGCAGGCCGATCACCACGGGCTGGCCATTGGCGAGGGCGTTCTGGATGGCCTGCTGGGCGTTGCCGCCGCCCTGGACGTAGATCTGCCCGAAGCCCGTTATCTTATAGTGGGATGCATTCTGGCGCTCGGCCGGAGTCGGCTGGTCCCAGTAGTCGTAGTTGCCCTGGGTATAGTCGCTCTGCGTGTCGATACCCTGCTGTTGCTCCAGGCTGAGGTTGCCCGGCAGCGTCGTGCCGATATTCCGGCCCCCCGTGAGCTGGGAATAGACGTACATCGGCGCGTACGGCGCGCCGCCCACGCCATATTTGTTGGCGTACCAGCCGAGCAGGGTGTAGCCGGTGGCCCACGACCCGCACGAGTTGACCTGACCCTGGTTGCCCACCGGTGGGTCGTATTGCGAGAGGTCGACGCTCGGCGGTGCCCCGACCGTGCTCGCCCCGGCGGCCGCCGGGGCAGCCGATGGCTGCGTTGCGCTGAGCGAGGCATCGGCCGCGCCGACGGTTGCGGCGTCCAGGCCCAATCCGAAGCGCTTGGGCCCCGTCAACGTTATCGATGCCTGCACATGTACGGGGCCGTTCAGGCCGGTGGCCGCCGGGGGCTCGATGGTGAGGGTGGCACGGTTGTTGCCGGTAACGCTTGTGCTGCCGGAGTCCGCCGCCAGGCCGGTTTGCGCGGAGGGCGCCAGTATGGTGAGCGCGGCTGAGACCCCAAGGGCCAGGCTGATTCGCATGATGCGAGAGGGCTGATTCTTGATCATGTGACCATTTCTAGGCTATTGGTTTGCCGTCTGTGGCGTGCGTGCAAGACCGCTCCCCGGGTCAGGCTGTGTTAATCCGGGTCGTGTCGTCGAAGGGGTATTGCGGGAGGGGCACCACGCGCCGTCGCCGATAGAGATGGCGGCGGATCCTGTTCTACTGTCCTTCCTAGTCTTTCCGAACTATGGGCTCCTGAGCGAGCCTACCACCTGCTGGCGATGACACAGGCCGGTCCGGGACAGTCGCGCGTCTTACGCACCTCAACAGTAAAACAGGTTCGATGGCCGGGGCGCAAGTTTAGAGCCGTTCCTCGCGCGCGATGGTGCGCAGGCTCTCCTCGCGGATCAGGGCCATGATCCGGCGCTTGATCTCCACGAACTCGGGCGCGGTCTGCATCTCATAGTCGCGCGGGCGCGGCAGGGTGATGGGTAGCTCGGCCTTGATGCGCCCAGGCCGCGCCGTCATGACGTAGACGCGATCGGAGAGGAAGATGGCCTCGTCCACGTCGTGGGTGATGAAGAGCACGGTGATGCGGTGCTTCTCCCAGACGCCCAGCAGCAGCTCCTGCATCAGGCCGCGGGTCTGGGCGTCGAGCGCGCCGAACGGCTCGTCCATCAGCAGCATGGAGGGGTTGTAGGCCAGTGCACGCGCGATGGCCACCCGCTGCTGCATGCCGCCCGAGAGCTGAGAGGGGTAGGAGTTCTCGAAGCCGCGCAGCCCGACCATGGCGATATGCTCTTCGGCGATCTCCAGCCGCTTGCGGCGGCTCATCGGCTTCTTGGCCAGGCCGAAGACCACGTTTTGCAGCACCGTTTGCCAGGGGAAGAGCGAATAGCTCTGGAAGACCATGCCGCGGTCCAGGCCCGGCCCGCTGATGGCGTGGCCGTCGATGGTCAGCTTGCCGCCGGTCGGCTCGGTCAGGCCGGCCACGATGTTGAGGAAGGTCGATTTGCCGCAGCCGGAGGTGCCGACGATGGTGATGAATTCGTTCTCGTCCACCTCCATGGTCACGTCGTCGAGCGCGACGAGCTCACCCTTGCCGCTGCCGAACACCTTGCGCACGCCCTCGGCGCGCAGCTTGGCCCGGCCGGTCACGCCGCGCGCCTCTTCATATAGGGGAAAAGGCGGGCATACAGGAACTTGAACAGGTAGTCGATGGTTATGCCCAGCAGGCCGATGACCAGGACGCCCAGGATCATGGCCGGCATATCGAAGTAGCGCTCGGAGATCATGATGCGCGAGCCCAGGCCCTGGTCCGCGGCCACTAGCTCGCAGACCACCAGGTAGGTCCAGGCCCAGCCCATGGTGATGCGCAGCGTATCCACGATGCCCGGCAGCGACGCCGGCAGGATGACGCGCGTCAGCACCTCCCACGGTTTGAGGCCGAAGGTGTAGGCCACGTTGACCAGGTTGCGCGGCACGTTCTTGACGTTATCCATGATCAATAGCACCTGCTGGAAGAAGGTGCCGATGAAAAGGATGGCCACCTTCTGGCGGTCGTCGGTGCCGATCCAGACGATGGTCAGCGGCACGAAGGCGACCGCCGGCATGTAGCGGATCAGGTCGATGGGCGGCTCGAAGAAGGCCTCGCCGATCTTGAGCGTGCCCATGAGCAGGCCGATGGGGATGGCGAGCACGGTGGAGGCGAGAAAGCCCAGCCCGATGCGATACGAGCTGGCCAGCATATCGCCCCACAGCGTACCGTCGCCGGCCTCGCGCTGCGCCGCGGCCAGCACGTCGGACGGCGTGGGTAGCAGGCGGGTATCGGTGAGGCCGGTATAGCTCAGCAGGCTCCAGAGGGCCAGGATGAAGCAGATGGAAAAGATGGCCACGCCGAGATAGACGCCGCGCGGGATGTCGTCGTAGATGCGAAAGAGTCGTTTCATGGCTGGCACTGCACGGGCCGCGGCCGGCCACACCGATGGCCTCCGTGTGGCCGGCGCCTCCGATGCCCTTACGGTAGATACGAGAAGTTCAGCGTCTTATTGGGGTTGAGCGTGCCCTTGACCACACCGGTCGAGCGCAGCACCTCGTTGACCATACGATAGCGGGACTGGATCAGCCCTTTGGCCAGTTGCTTGTTCTGAGCGATTGTATAGATCTTGACGCCGGCCAGAGTAGATTTCAGGTCGGCGGGGGTGTCGCCGACGCCTTTGGCCATGATGGCCACGCCGTCGACATAATGCTGCTGCAAGTAGGTCATGGCGTCGTTCCAGGCGCGCAGCAAGGCGCGCACCGCTCCCGGATTGCTCTTCAGGAAGTCGTTGTTGACGACCATGAAGTCGCCGATCAGGCCGGGCGCCGCTGCGCTGCTGTAGATGACGTGGATGCCTTTTCCCTTGCCTTTGATGGAGCTGATGTAGGGCTCATAGGTCACGGCGGCGTCGACGCGGCCCGCCGCGAGCGCTGTCGCGGCGTTGGCAGCGGGGATGTTCTGCGTGTGCAGGGCGCTGACCGGGATCTTGGCCTGCATCAGGGCATAGTGCAGCAGCAGATCGCTAGTCGTCCCGTACTCATAGGCGACGGTCTTCCCTTTTAGATCGCTGAGCGACTTGATCGCGGCGCTGCCGAGCATGGCGTCGGCCCCTTCCGAGTCGTCCAGGATCAGCACGGGCGTGATCTTGAGGTGCGTGTTGAGGATGAGCTTGATCGATGTGTGCGTGGCGATATTCGCGGTCTGCGTCTTGCCCGAGGCCAGCGCCGCGTTGAGGTCGGCGTCTTGCTGGAAGGTGATGAGATTGACGTTGAGACCCTCCTTCTGGAAGAAGCCCTTATCGCGGGCGATCCACCAGGGGCCGTAGCCGATCCAGGGCTCGGTGCCCATGGCGATGCTGGTCATGGCCGCCGGACGGGCACCGGCCGCGGCATGTGCGCTACCGGCAAGGGCCAGCGCCACGATGGCCGCTGCTGCCAGGGCGGCGCGCGCAAGTCTGCTCTGCGCATACTTTGTGGTCATAGGATTCTCCTTACAACAGGCCGATTTATGAAACGTGAGGATCATGACGTGAGCACATGTCCTACCTGCGTGACGGCACCTCCATCAGTCGCACAACACGTGGGGCCAGCATATCTTACCGCCTACGCTCACAGTTATGGTAACCGGAATCGCCGGTGGTCTTGTGGAATACGGGGCGTCAGTCCAGCGTCCCTTTGATGCCGGCGGTGAGACCGGCGCGCCATTCGTTGCGGGCCAGGGCGTTGCGCAGGGCCACGCCGAAGGCGCGGAAGATCGACTCCCAGACATGATGCGGGTCAACGCCCTGCAACGAGCGCAGATGGATGGTGGCCCGCGCGCCTTGCGCCAAGCCGTCGAAGAAGGCGATCAAGTCGGCCGAGAGCATGTCTTCGACACGCTCGTGGCGGCTGCCCGGCGTGGCCAGTTCGTAGTACCCTCCGGAGCGCCCCTCAAAGGAGATCAGCGCCATGGCGATAGCCTCGTCGATGGCCATGATCCCCGATCCCGCGCCGTTGATGCCGCCGGGCGTGCGCTCCACCAACAAACGTGCTAGGGCCTGCCCCAGCGTCAGGCCAATGTCCTCCGTGATGACGTGCGTGAGGCGATAGCGCCGGTGCGAGAAGCGCGCCTCCAGGTTGAGGCAGGCGTTCCAGGCGATTGTCTCCAGCATGTGGTCGAAGAAGTTGAGTCCCGTATCGATGGTGCAATCGTGGCGCGGGCCGTCGTCTACCCGTACCTCGCTCAATGACTCGCGCGTCTCGCGCCGCACCGCGATGCGGCCCGGCCCCTCGACCGTCACCTGGACGCCGCCAAAAGGCTTCCTCTCACCCTCGCTCACTTCGTCTGCCTCCTCCGTTAATTCTGATGTCTAGGGTATCAGAACGCGGACGAGCCATCCGACGATGGGCGTAGACGGGGACTATGCCTTTGACATGTTGCCCCTCCTAGCATAGGCTGAAGCGGGCCAATACAGAGGAGGCGACAGAGATGAGCAAGGTGATAGAACTGTCCGATGACCAGTACCGCACTATCGAGCGGGCGGCCGCGGCCAGGGGTCAGGCTCCCGAGGTCCTGCTTGCCGAGGTGATCGCGCAACTGCGCGATCCTGAAACAGATCCCCGCTACTACGAAA
>Ga0070740_10004168_pt1 | contig 14488 bp, 16 predicted proteins | sample Coa_R2_FD_67286 | JGI IMG/M metagenome (GOLD analysis project Ga0070740, IMG submission 67286) | Surface soil microbial communities from Centralia Pennsylvania, which are recovering from an underground coalmine fire - Coalmine... | ecosystem: Environmental > Terrestrial > Soil > Unclassified ... | reverse complement strand
GGTCGCCAACGTCCCACCGCCGGCGCCGCAGCGCCTGCAGGAAAACATCGACACCCTGCGCGCGCGCTTGCCGGCCCCGCTGCTCGGCATCGTGCCAGCGGGCAGTTCGGCGGAGCAGGCGGCTGCCTCGCTGACCTGGCCGGAATCGGCGGTTTGAACTGCGCAAGGGTCTTGCTTTACGCTCGCGCGGCCCGGCACGTAAAATGACGCGGATGGCGGGCCGGCAGCGGATCGGTCTGCGGACGGATGGGCCTGACATGAATACGCGCCTGGTGATCGGCCCGAACGCCTCTCTGGGCGTACGCGCAGCGGTTTCGTTCATGTCCGGCCTGTGCAGCCTGTGGCTGGTGGTCGGCGGGTTCTTCGCCTGGCGCGGGTATTGGCCGATTCTGCCGTTCGCCGGCCTCGAGCTGATGGCGCTGGCCGCGGCGTTGGCGGTGAGCCTGCGCCGCAACCGCTACCGCGAGGTGCTGTGTTTCGAGGACGAGCGGATCCGCATCGCGATCGGCGAGCTCGGCAAGGACGTCGGCGAGCAGCGCGAGTTGCGCCGCTCGGCGACGCGCGTGGTGCTGGAGCGCGGGCCGCACCGCAACAGCCGTGCGCGGCTGTGGCTGAGCTGCGGCGGACTGCGCATCGAAGTGGGGCGTTGTCTGACCGACGAGGAAAAGGATCGCCTCGCCGTGCGGATACGCGAATTGATTCATCCCGGCTGGTCCCGGCGGGCGCCGACGTTGACGGAGGTCGTTGCGGCACACAACGGTACGGGGTAGGGTATTGAGGGCGCGTCGGTCAACGACGCCCCGGCTCCCGCCGCGGTCGCAATGCAACATCGAGAGAGTTCTGAGCGAAACTTGGAGAGGGGAATGCCGAATTTGAGTCCCGCTACGGCCAGGGCCCTGCGCCGGTTGATCGCGCCGGTGCTCGCCGGCAGTTGCTGCGCCGCGCGCGCGGCGGACACCATGGACAACGCCTACTGGAACATGCCCAAGGGCGTGACCCAGATCAGCCACGAGGTGTGGTGGCTGCACATGTTCGCGTTCTGGATCTGCGTGGTGATCGGCATCGGCGTGTTCGGCGTGATGTTCTATTCGCTGTTCGCCCATCGCCGTTCGCGTCACCCGGTGCCGGCGCAGTTTCACGAAAACACCACGGTCGAGATCGTCTGGACCATCATCCCCTTTCTGATCTTGATCGTGATGGCGGTGCCAGCCGCGGGCACGCTGATCAAGATGTACGACACCCGCGACTCGGATCTCACGGTGCGCATCACCGGTTACCAGTGGAAGTGGCAGTACGAGTACGTCGGGCAGGGCGTCAGTTTCTTCAGCACCCTCAAGGCCGACGCCAACGCGGCGCGCCAGCTCGGTTCCGGCATCGATCCGGCGACGGTGCCGAATTATTTGCACGACGTCGATCGCCCGCTGGTGTTGCCCGTGGGCAAGAAAGTGCGCTTTCTGCTCACTTCCAACGACGTGATCCACGGTTGGTGGGTGCCGGACCTCGCGATCAAGAAGGACGCCATCCCCGGCTACATCAACGAGATGTGGACCAAGATCGACGAGCCCGGTACGTACCGTGGCCAATGCACCGTCTTGTGTGGCCGTGACCACGGCTTCATGCCGATCGTGGTCAAGGCGCTGCCGGAGGCAGAGTTCGAGCAATGGCTGGCGCAGGAAAAGAGCGCTGCAGCGGCGGGAACCCCGCCCGCTGCCGAAACTCCGCCGGCGCCCGCGGCTGCGCCGTCCTCATCGGGAAGCGCACCGGGTGCCGCCGCGGATCAGCCGGCGGCCGTCGACCCGCCAAGTCACGACCCGTGAGCCAAGAACAGGCAATGGATCGCCGCTTCGCGCGGCAAGCAAGCGGCATTTGAGAGTCGAGATCGACCATCGAGGCAGCCATGGCACATACACACGCTGATCACGCCGGACACGGCCACGTCCACGACGAACACGCCCACGGTCCCGAACGGGGGATCATGCGCTGGATCAAGACCACCAACCACAAGGATCTGGGCACGCTGTACCTGTGGTTCTCCGGCATCATGTTCGTGATCGGCGGGCTGATGTCGCTGGGGATCCGGCTGGAGCTGTTCCATCCGGGCCTGCAATACATGGACCCGGAGACCTTCAATCAGCTCACCACCATGCATGCCCTGGTGATGATCTTCGGCGGCGTGATGCCGGCCTTCGTCGGACTGGCCAACTGGCAGGTCCCGCTGATGATCGGCTGCTCCGACCTGGCCTTGCCGCGCGTGAACAACTGGGGGTTCTGGATACTCCCCTTCGCGTTCACCTTGCTTTTGTCCACCTTCTTCTTGCCCGGCGGCGCGCCGGCCGCCGGCTGGACGCTGTATCCGCCGCTGGTGCTGCAGACCGGCAATTCGTTTCCGCTGCTGATCTTCGCCATCCACCTGATGGGCATTTCTTCCATCACCGGCGCGATCAACATCATCGTCACCATCCTCAACATGCGCGCGCCGGGCATGACGCTGCTGAAGATGCCGCTGTTCGTGTGGAGCTGGCTGATCACCGCCTACCTGTTGATCGCCGTGATGCCGGTGCTCGCCGGCGCGGTGACCATGCTGCTGACCGACAAGTATTTCGGCACCAGCTTCTTCAATGCCGGCGGTGGCGGCGACCCGGTGATGTTCGAACATATCTTCTGGTTTTTCGGCCATCCCGAGGTGTACATCATGATCCTGCCGGCGTTCGGGATCATCTCCACCATCGTGCCGACTTTCGCGCGCAAGCCGCTGTTCGGCTATGCCTCGATGGTCTACGCCCTGGCCTCGATCGCGTTCCTGTCCTTCATCGTCTGGGCGCACCACATGTTCACGGTGGGCATCCCGCTGGCCGGCGAACTGTTCTTCATGTTCAGCACCATGCTGATCTCGGTGCCCACCGGCGTGAAAGTGTTCAACTGGGTGGCGACGATGTGGAAGGGCTCGATGAGCTTCGAGACGCCCATGCTGTTCGCGATCGCCTTCATTTTCCTGTTCACCATCGGCGGCTTTTCCGGCCTGATGCTGGCGCTGGCGCCCGTGGACTTCCAGTACCACAACACCTATTTCGTGGTGGCCCACTTCCACTACGTGCTGGTACCCGGCGCGGTGTTCGCGATCATGGCCGCGATCTACTACTGGATCCCGAAATGGACCGGAGTCATGTACAACGAGACCCTGGGCAAGATCCATTTCTGGTGGAGCGCCATCTTCATCAACGTGATCTTCTTCCCGCAGCACTTCCTCGGACTCGCCGGCATGCCGCGGCGCATCCCGGACTACGCGGTGCAGTTCACCGATTTCAACGAGATTTCCTCGATCGGCGCGTTCCTGTTCTTCATCGGCCAGTTCATCTTCATCTACAACATCCTGCGTTGCGCCCTGTTCCGCAAAGGCCTCAAGCCGGCCGCAGCGCGAGTGTGGGAAGGGGCGCACGGTCTGGAGTGGACGGTGCCGAGCCCGGCGCCTTATCACACCTTCGAGGACCCGCCGCAAGAGGTCGACACCGAGACGCCCTGGGTCGCCGGGCATCCGGCGGTTGCACACTGACGCCCCAACCGAGACCGCCAGCCGAGACCGTGGACGAGCGCAAACCCTCGCAAAGCCGCCGTAACCTGCGCACCGCGTTGTGGCTGGCGCTGGTGGCGGTCGGCTTCTACGCGCTGTTCTTCTGGTCCATGGCCCACCGTGCCGCGACGCCATGAGTGCCACGCCCGTCTCCAATCGGCGTAGTACGGCCTTCAAGCTCGCGCTCGTGGTCGTCGCGATGTTCGGTTTCGGTTTCGCGCTGGTGCCGCTGTATGGAGCGATCTGTCAGCTCACCGGTCTCAACGGTAGGAATCCGGGGATGTATCTTTCCGGCGCCCAGGCCGGCCGCGAGCGGCGCGACGAAGCGCGCACCGTCACCGTGCAATTCCTCACCTCCGTCAACGGCGGAGGCCCGTGGAAGTTCCGGGCCGAGCAGGCGCAAATCGCCGTGCATCCCGGCGAGCTCTACACCGTGAACTTCGTGGCCCGGAACATGCTCGATCAACCCGTCGTCGGCCAGGCGGTTCCGAGCGTGGCGCCGTGGAATGCGGCGGTGCATCTGCATAAAACCGAGTGTTTCTGCTTCACCCAGCAAGACTTTCAGCCGGGCGAGGAGAAAGTGATGCCGGTGCGTTTCCTGCTCGATGCGGATCTGCCGAGCGACATCGACACCGTGACTCTGTCCTACACCTTTTTCGACGTGACGGCGCAGGCTCTGCGCCGCGAGCCGAGCGCGTCCCGTGCCAACCGTAGTTAAGTCCCGAGGATGAGCAACATGGCCTCCCAAAGCCACGCCGCCAACCCGCACAGCCGTTATTACGTTCCCCATCCCAGCGCCTGGCCATTCGCCCTCACCGTCGGCCTGGCGCTGATCGTCTACGGCGTCGCCGGCTGGCTGGAGCAGCGGCAGGTTCCGACCACGCTGCTGGTGAGCGCTGGCGCGCTGCTCGCGGTCTACATCATCTTCAGCTGGTTCCGCGGTGTGGCGCTGGAGAGCGAACACGGCGCCTACAACGCCCAGGTGGATCGCACCTTCCGTTGGGGCATGAGCTGGTTCATCTTCTCGGAAGTGATGTTCTTCGGCGCGTTCTTCGGCGCGCTGTTCTATACCCGGGTCCTGTCGGTACCCTGGCTGGGCGGCGCCGGGGCCAAGCTGCTTACCAACCTGGTCCTGTGGCCGCATTTCGAGGCGGTGTGGCCAAGCAACGGTCCCGCGCATATCGGCGGGGATTTCGAACCCATGGAGGCCTGGGGCCTGCCGGCGATCAACACGGTTCTGTTGATCAGCTCGAGTTTCACCGTCACCTGGGCGCACCATGCGCTCAAGGACAACCGCCGCGGCCGCTGCATCGCCTTCATGCTGCTGACCATCGCGCTGGGTGCGACCTTTCTGGGCCTGCAGGCGCACGAATACATCCATGCCTACACGGTACAGAACATGACGCTGCACTCCGGCGTCTACGGCTCGACTTTCTTCATGCTCACCGGCTTCCACGGCCTGCACGTCACACTGGGCACGCTGATGCTGATCATCATCACCATCCGCCTGGCCTTGGGGCACTTCAAGCCCGACCACCACTTCGGTTTCGAGGGCGTAGCCTGGTACTGGCACTTCGTGGACGTGGTGTGGATCCTGTTGTTCACTTTCGTGTACGTGCTGTAGGCGGCGCGCCGCGATGCGCGGGCGCGGTCGTTTTACTGGCCGATGCCGTGCGGGTGCACCCAGCCCATGAAATAGGCCAGCACCAGAAACAGGGCGAAGGCGATCGACAAGGCCACGCGCAGCGTCAGCGCCCGCACGGTTCGCCGGCTACTGCTGGGATCGTTGAGCAGGAAGTAAAGCCCCGAGAACAGCGCGCCGAGGATGGCGAGCAGGAACAGCACGATGACGATTTTCGCAAGCATGTGCGCGAGGCCGAGAGGAAGCGGTCCCATCATAGTCCGCCAAGCGCCGCTGCGGAAACGCGTTTGAAATGGCGCAACGGACTTTCCGTCCGCCGTCGTGGGCGATCCTGGCGACGATGGCCGGCTGTCTGCTGATGATCGCTCTGGGTGTGTGGCAGTTGCAGCGGGCGCAGGAGAAACGCGCGCTCGATGCGCGTTACGCGCAGGCCGCGGGTCAGCTGCCGATCGAACTCCAGGCTGGGGCTGCGCCGCCGGTTGGGTTGATGCCGCGCGCCGCGCGAGCGCGCGGGGTCTATCTCGCCGACCGGCAAATGCTCCTGGACAACCAGACGCACGGCACCAGGATCGGCTATGCGGTATGGACGCCGTTGCGGCTTGTCGATGGGGCGCTGTTGATCGTCAACCGCGGCTGGATCCCGCACACCGCAAGCGGGCAGTTGCCGACGAGGCTGCCCGCGCCGGAAGGCGAAATCGAAGTGCGGGGGCTGTGGCGCGCGCTGCCGCAACCCGGCTTGCGACTGGGCGCGGAGCCGGCCTGCGCTTCGGCAGCGGATCGATCCTGGCCGCGCCTGGTGTTGTACCCGACTGCGGCGCAGCTGAGCTGTCTGTATGCCGCGCCGGTGCTGCCTGGCGAGCTGCTGCTCGCGCCGGAGCTGCCGGGCGGCTTTCTGCGCGACTGGCGCACGGTGGCGCCGGGGTTCCCGCCGCAGCGACACGAGGCCTACGCCTTGCAGTGGTTCGCGATGGCGGCCGCTTTGCTGATCATTTTCATTCGCCTCAACCTGAAACCGGCACGATCGAAGTGAACGCCAGCGCTCCGCATCCCTCGCGCCGCCAGTTCGTGCTCTTGCTGGCGATCTTCCTGTTGCCGCTGCTCGCCGCTTACCTGTGGTACTTTTTGTTCCCGCATCAGCGGCCCGAGAGAACCGTCAACTACGGCGAGCTCGTACAGCCGGCGCGGCCGCTGCCGGCCTTGACCCTGCGCGATGGCGATGGACAGCCGGCCGCCGCCGATGTCTTCAAATCCAGATGGACCCTCCTGTACCTGGCTCCCGTGGATTGCGGCGCCGCTTGTCAGCAACGCGTTTTCCTGAGCCGTCAGGTGCGCACCGCACTGGACAAGGATTCGCGGCGCGTGCAGCGCGTCTATCTCGCCCCCGATGCCACGGCATTGGCCCGCGCGCGCGCTGCCCTGGCCGCGCAGCAGACCGATCTGATCTGGCTCGTGGACGCGGGGGAACCCGGACATCGGGCGAGCGACTTCTTCGGCGCGCAACCCGCCGATGCTTTGGAACTCATCGACCCGTTGGGTAACTGGATGATGGTTTATCCGCCGCACGATCCGCCGCAACAGGATTTCAAAGGGATGCTCAAAGACCTCAAACTATTGCTGCGCCTGTCGCACATCGGCTGATGACGGCGATGCTGTCCACGCAGGCGCCCTCCGCTTCCCAGACCCGCGAAGCCCTGCGGACTCATGCCATGCTCCTCTGGTTTCGACGACTCAATCTCTTCGCCCTGCTGCTGTGTTTCCTGGTGGTGGTGTTCGGCGCCTACGTGCGACTGTCCGATGCGGGGCTGGGCTGCCCCGATTGGCCAGGCTGTTATGGACGACTCACGGTGCCCGAGGCCTCGCTGGCGCGTAGCGAGCAAGGCGATCCGCAGCCGCCGATCGAGGCGCCCAAGGCCTGGAAGGAAATGATCCACCGCTACCTCGCCGGCACATTGGCGCTGAGTCTCTTCGGGCTCGCGCTGCTCGCCTGGAGCGATCGGCGGCGCCGCTTGCCGCGCGGCCTGACCCTGGCGCTGGTGGCCACCGTGTGCATCCAGGCCGCGCTCGGGGCGCTGACCGTGATCTGGAAAGTCAATCCGCTCACCGTGACCGCCCATTTGCTGGTCGGACTCACCACCTTGTCGCTGCTGTGGTGGTTGTGGCTTGCGGGCCTGAACCGCGCCAAAGCCGATGAACCGCCGCCGGCCGCGCATCTGCCGCGCAAGGAATCTCGAGTCGGCTCGCCTCTCCCGGCCCCGCGTCTTTCTCCAGCCGCTGACACCGGAGTGCTGCGCAGTCTCGCAGCCATGGGTTTGCTGCTCCTGGTCGCCCAGATTTTCCTGGGCGGCTGGACCAGCTCCAACTACGCCGCCGCCGCTTGTCCCGATTTCCCCGCCTGCCAGGGATCCTTCCTGCCTCGCGCAGCTTTGGGACCAGCATTTGCGCTTTGGCACGGTCTGGGCGTGGACTATCAATACGGCATCCTCGACGGTGCGGCGCGCGCGACCATCCATCTCGTGCATCGCTATGGCGCGGCGGTGGTGAGCCTGGCGCTGATCGCGCTGGCGCTGGCCCTACTGCGCAGGAACGAGGGATATCGGCGGATATTGGGCGCCGCGGTGCTCGGGGCCTTGGCCTTGCAACTGGCCATCGGCGTCGGCATGGTCGAGCTGCATTTCCCGCTGTGGCTGGCCGATGCGCACAATGCCGGCGCCGCGCTGCTGCTGCTGAGCGTCGTGGCCGTAAACTACTGGGTCTGGAACCGGAAAAAATAATGTCCGCGATCGCCGAGGCCTTGATGCCGCGCAGCCTGCGCCGCTACGCGCACGAGTACTACGAGCTGTGCAAGCCGCGGGTGGTGATGCTGATCGTGTTCACCGCCATCGTGGGCATGTTTCTGGCGGTGCCGGGTGTGCCGCCGCCGGACAAACTGCTGTTGGGCACGCTGGGGATCGCTCTGCAGGCCGCCTCCGCCGCCGCAGTGAACCAGCTCATCGACCGCAACATCGACGCGCGCATGGCGCGTACCTGCGGCCGGCCGCTGGTCACCGGCAGCCTCTCGGTGCGCGAATCGGTGATTTTCGCCGTGCTCCTGGGCAGCGCGGGCTTCGCCGTGCTGTGGCGCTGGGTGAATCCGCTCACCGCCTGGCTGACGCTCGCGACGCTGGTCGGCTATGCCGGCATCTACACGCTCTACCTCAAGCGCGCGACGCCGCAGAACATCGTGATCGGCGGCGCGGCCGGCGCCGCCCCGCCGGTGTTGGGCTGGGCCGCGGTCAGCGGGACCCTGCATCCGCATGCGCTGCTGCTGTTCCTGATCGTCTTCACCTGGACGCCGCCGCACTTCTGGGCGCTGGCGATCGAGCGGCGCGACGAATACGCCAAGGTGGGAATCCCCATGCTGCCGGTCACGCACGGCATCGAGTACACGCGCCTGCAGGTGCTGCTGTACACCGTGCTGCTCACGGCGGTCAGCGCGCTGCCTTTCGTCTTCGGTATGAGCGGCCTGCCGTATCTTTGCGGGGCACTCGTGCTCGACGCCGTGTTCCTGGCTTACGCCGTGCGCTTGAAATGGGCGCCCAAACCGGGCCTGCCGATGCGCACCTTCGGCTATTCCATCGTCTATCTGATGGGAATTTTCAGCCTGCTGCTCGTGGATCACTACCTGCGCTGAGCGCGCGGGCGGATGTTCAGGCGGTTTCCGGCGACTCGATCGCCCGGCGCAGCTTCTTCAGTGCCGCGGCTTCGATCTGGCGGATGCGCTCCGCGGAGACCCCGTATTCCTCGCCCAGTTCTTGCAATCCGGCTTTCTTGGTTTCGGCCAGCCAGCGGCGCTCGACGATGTCCCGCGAACGGGGATCGAGCTGCGCCAGCGCCTGGCGCATGCGGGCTTCGCGCGCTTCCTGCCATTGCGCTTCTTCCAGCTCGGCGAGCTGGTCGTGCGTGTCGGCCAGATAGTCTTCGGGGACGAACGCTTCCTCGCCGTCCTCGGCCGTGGCGCTGAACGACACGTCGCCGCCGCCCAGCCGCGACTCCATCTGCAAGACTTCTTCGGGCTTGACCTTGAGTTCGCGGGCGACCGCTTCGACTTCCTTGCGGCTCATCCAGCCCAGGCGCTGCTTGGCCGAACGCAGCTTGAAGAACAGCTTGCGCTGCGCCTTGGTGGTGGCGATCTTGACGATGCGCCAGTTGCGCAGAATGAACTCGTGGATCTCGGCCTTGATCCAGTGCACGGCGAACGAAATCAGGCGCACGCCGATCTCGGGGTCGAAGCGCTTGACCGCCTTCATCAAGCCGATATTGCCTTCCTGGATCAGGTCGGCGAGCCCCAGACCGTAACCCAGATAGCCGCGCGCGATGTGCACGACGAAGCGCAGGTTGGACAGCACCAGGGTCTGCGCCGCCTCGAGGTCGTTTTCGTCGCGCAGCCGGCGCGCCAGCCGCGTCTCCTCTTCCGCGGACAGCAGCGGAATCCGCGAAACGCTCTGGATATAAGCGTCCAGGCTGCCCGACAGGGGCATAGGAAAAGCCGCCGGACGCAATGCAAGAGCCGTATTGGTCATGGCCTTATGAGTCCTGCTTTCCCCGCGATTTTAGCACTCGCCTGCTTGGAGTGCTAAAGGGCCGAAAAGTTCAGCCGGGTTCGATGCGCTGGAGGTCCCGCGTGACCGACCAGAAAGCGCCGAGCCAGCCCAGCGCGGCGCCGGTCCCGAAGACCGCCATGGCCACCTCGAAAGACAGGCCGTGCAAGGCAAGCCCGCCCTCGTAGAGCGCAGCGAGCCTCTGCGCCGGGGCGCGCAGCGCCAGCCAGCTGCCTTCGACCAGCAGGCAGGCGAGGAAGGCCCCGGCCAGTCCATACCATAAGCCGCTGTAAAGAAACGGCCGCCGGATATAGCCCGCGCCGGCGCCGATCAGCTTGAGCACCCGGATTTCCTCGCGCCGGTTTTCGATGTCCAGGCGCACGGTGTTGCCGATGACCACCAGGACGGTGACGGCCAGCGCGGCGGCGGTCAGCAGCACCAAGCGCTGGATCAGGCTGACGATGGCCTGCAGCCGGGTCAGCCACTGTTCGTCGTAACGCGCTTCCTCGACCTCCGGCAGCGCCGCGAGCTGTTTGAACAGCGCCTCGATGCGGGCCCGCGGCGCGCGCGCGTCGGCATCGACCACGATCGAGGCGGGCAGGGGGTTGTCCTTGAGCAGGTCCAGGGCCTCGGCGAGGCCAGAATAGCGGCGGAATTCCGCCAGGGCCTGCTCGCGCGAGATGTAGGCGGTGCCGGAGACGTCGGGCCGCCGGGCGATTTCGCGAGCCAGCGCCAACCCGCGCTCCGGGCTGACCGTGTCCTTGAGGAACAGCGAGGCGCGCAAAGTCTGCGGCAGGCCGCCGATGCCGCCGCCGAGGTTGGCGAGAAGCGTGTGCAGGCCGGCCGGCAAAGCCAGGGTGATGCCGATGACGAAGGCGGTCAACAGCGTGCCGAAGGGGCGGCGGGCGACGGTACCCAGCGTGGTGCGGATCGCGCGCGCATGGTCTTGCGCCAGACGCTCCGCCCAGCCCGGTCCGGCATCCGTCACGCGTTTAGACGGTGTCAAAGGTCCGCTCCGGGGCGGGATCGGGCGCCTGCTCGCTGAGCACGCCGCCGGAAAGTCGCAGCACGCGGCAGGGCAGATCGCGGATCAGGCCGAGCGCATGGGTCGCGACCAGCACGCTGACCCCGACTTGATTGAAGCGCAGGAACAGTCGCATGACTTCCCGCGCCATGTCCGGATCGAGGTTGCCGGTGGGTTCGTCGGCCAGAAGCAGCGGCGGCTTGGCGACCACCGCGCGGGCGATGCCGACGCGCTGCTGCTCGCCGCCGGACAAGGTCGCAGGGTAAGCCTTCTCCTTGTGCAGCAGCCCGACCGCGTCGAGCGCGGCTCGCACGCGGCGGCCGATGTCGGCGCCGGATAAACCGCGGATCAGCAAGGGCAGCGCCACATTGTCGAACACCGTGCGATCCGCGAGCAGGCTCGGGTTCTGGAAAATCATGCCGATGCCACGACGATAAGCGGCGATGCGACGCCCGCGGATCTCGGCCAGCTCGCGCCCGTCCACGCGGATGCGACCGCGCGAGGGTCGCGCCAGCAGCGCGATCAGGTTGAGCAGGGTGCTCTTGCCCGCGCCGGACGCGCCGGTGATGAAGGCCATCTCGCCCCGGGCCAGGGCAAAGCTCGTGTCGCTGAGCACCTCGGGTCCCTCGCCGTAGCGGTGATGGACGTGCTCGAATACGATCATGGCGTCGGCGGCGCTCATGGACCGATCAAGGCCTGGACATAGGCGTCCGCATCGAAGGCTTCCAGATCCTCGATGCCCTCGCCGACGCCGATGAAACGGATGGGCAAGGCCAGACGCTTGGCGATCGCCAGCAGCACGCCGCCCTTGGCGGTGCCGTCGAGCTTGGTCATGGCGATCCCGGTCAGGCCGATCGCTTCGTGGAACTGCAGCGCCTGGTTGAGCGCGTTGCCGCCGGTGGTGGCGTCGACCACCATCAGGACTTCGTGCGGCGCGTACCGGTCGTGTTTTTGCACCACGCGTTTGATCTTGCGCAGTTCCTCCATCAAGTGCGCCTGCGTGTGCAGACGGCCAGCGGTGTCGGCGATGACGAGCTCGACGCCACGCGCCTTGGCCGCCGCGACCGCGTCGTAGATCACAGACGCGGAATCCGCGCCGGCGCCCTGCGCGATCAGCGGCACGCCGGCGCGTTGCGCCCAGGTGGCGAGCTGTTCCGCCGCCGCGGCGCGGAACGTATCTCCGGCGGCGATCAGCACCTGCTTGCCTTCGCGTTTGTAGCGCGCGGCGAGCTTGCCGATGGTCGTGGTCTTGCCGACGCCGTTGACGCCGGCCACGAACAGCACAAAGGGTTTGACGTAGGGCGGGATGACCAGCGGTTTGGCCACCGGCCGCAGGATCTCTAGCAGACCGCGCGCCAGCGCCGTGCGCAACTGGGTTTCGTTCTTGATGCGCCCGGCCCGCAACTCGCGGCGCAGATGGTCGCAGAGCTGGTCGGTGGCTTCCACGCCGGCATCGGCCATGAGCAGCCGATCGCCGAGCTCGTCGACGGCCGACTCCGGCAGCTTGTCGGCCGTGAACAGTCGGCCGAGATCGTAGGTGAGCCAGGAATCGCCGCGGTTGAGACGCGCCCGCAAGCGCGCGAACACGCCGGCTTTCTCGCTCGATGAGTTCATGCGCGGGCGAGGATGCCGAACGCTTCGCCCGCCGCTTCCAGGGTGCGCTCGATTTCGCGCTCGCCGTGGGCGGCGGAGAGGAATCCGGCCTCGAACGCCGAAGGCGCCAGATACACGCCGCGTTCGAGCATGGCGTGAAAGAAGCGCTTGAAGCGCAGCGCGTCGCAGGCCATCACTTGCGCGTAGGAGCGGATCTCGCGTTCGGCCGTGAAGAACAGGCCGAACATGCTGCCGACCTGGGTGGTCGTGAAGGGCACACCCGCGGCGGCGGCGGCGCTGCGCAAGCCGTCGAGCAGCGTGCGCGTGTTCGTCTCCAGCCTTTCGTAAATCGCTCCGTCGTCCAGCGCGCGCAAGGTGGCCAGACCCGCGGCCATCGCCAAAGGGTTGCCGGAGAGCGTGCCGGCCTGGTAGACCGGCCCGACCGGCGCGAGGTTGTGCATGATTTCGCGGCGCCCGCCGAAGGCGCCGACCGGCAATCCGCCGCCGATGATCTTGCCGAGCGTGACGAGATCCGGCGTGATGCCGTAGCGCCCCGCGGCCGAGCGCGGATGGACCCGAAAGCCGGTCATCACTTCGTCGAAGATCAAGAGCGCGCCGTGACGCGTACATAGCTCGCGCAATCCCTGCAGGAAGCCGGCCACGGGGGGGACGCAATTCATGTTGCCGGCCACCGGCTCCACCATCACTGCGGCGATGCTGCCGGCGCGCGCCTCGAACAAGGTTTCGACCGAAGCGAGGTCGTTGTACGTCGCCGTGAGGGTGTGGCGCGCGAAATCGGCCGGCACGCCGGGCGAGGTCGGCACGCCCAGGGTCAGCGCGCCGGAGCCGGCTTTTACCAGCAAGCCGTCCGCATGGCCGTGATAGCAGCCTTCGAATTTGACGATGTCGTCGCGCCCGGTGTAACCGCGCGCCAGTCGCAGCGCGGACATGGTGGCCTCGGTGCCGGAATTGCACAGCCGCACCTGCTCCACGCCCGGCACGCGGGCGCACAGCAGTTCGGCCATCTCGATTTCCAGCTCGGTCGGCGCGCCGTAGCTCACGCCGAGTTCCGCTTGCGCGCGGAGTGCGGCGACCACCGCCGGGTGCTGATGGCCGAGAATCATCGGCCCCCAGGAGCCGACGTAATCGACGTATTCGCGGCCGTCGGCGTCGTAAAGATAGGCGCCGCGCGCGCGCGCGATGAAGCGCGGAACGCCGCCCACGGCGCGAAACGCGCGCACCGGCGAGTTGACGCCGCCCGGGATGGAGTTTTGGGCGCGTTCGAACAGCGCCTGTGAGCGGGCGTGGCTGGGCGGGGAATCCATGCACATAGTTTCCGGCTTTGGCCGGCGAGTTTCCACAAACTTCGCCGCCCGGCGACCGTCAGAATAGTTTGGCGTAGGCGCGGGCAGCGGCCTCCACCGCGCAGGGACGCGGGTCGCCGAACACGCCTTCGACCGCGGCGATCAGATCGGCGCCGGCGGCGATGAGCGGTGCGGCATTGGCCGGGGTAATGCCGCCGATGGCGCACAGCGGCACGGAGAATTCGGCGCGTGCGGCCCGGAGCACTGCAATGTCGGCCGGCGGGGCCTGTGGTTTGGTGCGCGAATCGTAGAAGCGACCGAAGGCCAAGTAGTCGGCCCCGAGGGCCAGCGCGGCCCGCGCCCGCTCGAGACTGGGGCCGCAGGAGGCGCCGAGGAGCGCCTGCGGTCCGAGTTTGGTGCGCGCGTCGGCGATCGGAGCGTCGGTCGCGCCCAGGTGTACGCCGTCGGCACCCACTTCGGCGGCGAGCGATACATCGTCGTTGACGATCAAGCGAGTCGCGCTGCTCCGACACAGTTCGAGCAGCGCACGGGCCAGCGCCTGGCGCCGTTCGGGTGGGGAGCGTTTGTCGCGATATTGAAGGAGGACCGCGCCGCCGCGCACCGCCGCCGCCGCCGCTGCAAGCAGGGCCTGCGGCTGAGCGCACAAGGCTTGGGGGGTAATGGCGTAAAGCCCGCGCAGCCTGGATTTCGCGCTCATGAATGGCGGTCGGGAATCAGGCGCCCGCGCCCGATCAGGATGGCGCGACGCAGGGCTTCCTG
>Ga0070740_10004167_pt1 | contig 14495 bp, 7 predicted proteins | sample Coa_R2_FD_67286 | JGI IMG/M metagenome (GOLD analysis project Ga0070740, IMG submission 67286) | Surface soil microbial communities from Centralia Pennsylvania, which are recovering from an underground coalmine fire - Coalmine... | ecosystem: Environmental > Terrestrial > Soil > Unclassified ... | reverse complement strand
TCGGCGATGGTATGCTATGATTGAATGCCCGCGCACCAACGGGCCTGTAGCTCAGCGGCAGAGCAGGGGACTCATAATCCCTTGGTCCCAGGTTCGAATCCTGGCGGGCCCAGATTTTTTTTGGAGATCGGGAATTTATTTGTTCAACAAAAACTCGCGCTCGAGCATCACTCGGACGCTCTTAAATCCGTTCAAGACTACAGAGGCGGAGATGGAGAAACGCTCCGAGAGCGAGAATCTCAAGCGGAAGCAAGATCCGCCTCAAGCGGCTTATCTTTTTTGAAGCGACTGACGTCCATGATGCTGAAGCCGATAATATGTCCCTGCGCATCCACGCGCTCCATCAGGGCATCGTGTTTCGCAAGCGCTGGCGCTGTCCCACGCAAGCGAGCAGAACGCAGAGGGATGCTGCTCACCATCGCGGAACCTGGATCACGCAAATTTCATTTGGGTTTCTGCGATCAGCGTCAACGTGCGCACTATCGCCGAGCAATTCCAAAAATATCCGGGTGTTCCGAGAGTTGGAGCGGAATATCTTTATCGTGACGGATGACGATTACGCGATAGCCGCGGTTGCGGAGTTCGTCGCGCAATGTGCGGTCGCGGGCAACCTGGGCGGCTTCGTCGTGAACGGCGCCGTCGCAGAAAACGCAAACATTTGGTGCGTAATAAAAGTCGGGAATGCACCTGAGTTCAGGAATCGGCCTTTGCGCTTCGTCCGGCAGCCGGTGGAACCCGGCTGCGAGGGCATCAACGAAGCGGCGCTCGATTTCCGAACGGGAATCGGTGAGCGAACGCAACCAGGCAAGATGCGCATTCCAATCACGGCCGGCATGACGGGGCAGGGTTCGGCTGGTCGTTAGGTCGAGCAAATGCTGTCGCAAGAGATGGCGATTCAGCTTCAGTGATTCGTATTGATTGCCATAGCTCATCAGACATTCGTAGCAGGCTGCTAGGCAGGTGGGCTTTTGGTCTGTACCGTCTGCGGCAAAGTGACAACGCATGAGAGCTTCGGCGGAAATTCGCGCAACAGCGTCTGCTTCGTGGATCAGCCGCCGTAACGCGCCGACACCGCCTTCTCCGGCTTCGAAAAATAGAAGCGAGCGATGTTCATTTCGACCAAGACGCACGCCTGCCAGTTCCGATTCCTCCAGCTGAAACAACTGCTCGATCCCTCTTTGCAACGCATATTGAAGTGTTACTTCGAGAGCCTCATTTGAGCGTAGCTCTGGTCTAACGAGTCGAACCAGGAGCACGTTGTGGGTCGATTGAACCGCCAGATGCAGTTGCTCCAAACGTCGCCGCCGCAGAGGTTGACCTGCCGCCGTTGTTCCGCTGGGCACAACCTCGCCGTTTTCGAGGTCCACCAGAAAACCCGGCGTGTTCGCAGTACGCCATCCGCGGTTAACGCGAAGGATTGTGGCAGCCGGCCCGTAGATCAGCCGGAGGACGGCTGTCTCGTTCACCATGACGTCGGCCTCCTGGACGCGACGGATGCCGGCGTCAGCCGCAAATTGGTACGCTATGCCGATGTCAAATCCGCGACGGCGCCGTTCTTCTTCATCACATGTGATTCGTTCGCGGCGACGACAGCGAACGTTAGGTTGATCGAGTAGGTCGAGTAACTCGCTATTGGTCGGATCGAATCGGCTGTCGCAATCGGGACACCGATCAAGCGTCGGATCGCTATAGGATCCGCAGATGTGGCAGAATCGTTTTTGGCTGCGCCGTTCTTCTAGTCCGCCAGGCGGCGATTGGAAGCTAACGATCTCCCATCTCGCTCCTTCGTGGTAGAGAAAATTGTTTGGACCGAATTCGCGCAGCGCGAGCGCCCGCGGTCGCGAAATAAATTCGCCTTCGTCCCTTGGCACCCATGCGCGAACGGGTAACGCGGGAAAATTGTAGCCCGGCAAAAAGCCTTCGCTAGCGAGGTAACGGTAGGGGTAAAAATCGCTCTCTTCGCGAGAGACTTGGAGTTGCAGCAACAAGTTGCGTTGCCGCAGTGCCTCCTCTTGCCGTCGTTGCGCTTGTTCCTGCTCGTCTCGCTGGCGCGCGCGGCGCAACATGTTCTGGGCGTCGATTAATTGACGATCGGCGGCGCGGAACAACTCCCGCCAGCGGTCAAAAGCTCGGTCGAAATTTGTCGGTGCATCAGCGATAACGGCGTCCAGCCAGGAATCGGTAAACCAGCCCGCATTTCTAAGGTCTGCAGCGTCGAATTCGAGAATTCGACGGCACCGGTCGCGGACTTCGTTCCGCGCAGCTTCAGACAACTGGAGGGCATCCGACACTTTCGTTCGAAGCGGCAGATCGGGATTATCCGTATCGATTATTTGTTCGATGCTCTCCCCCAACGGCAATCGCACTTGAGCGAGCCAGACGGCATGCAGATGTGCTCGGACTAACGATTCGTTAGCCAGATCCAAACGTGGCGGCCGGACGTTCCCGGAGACCATCTCAGACAGCCGACGAAAATAATATTGGTCGTGGCTGTTGATCGCTCCGCAATAAGTGAAGATCAAGCCTGGCTGCCCCTGACGACCTGCGCGTCCGCTTCGCTGAGAATAATTAGCTGGCGTGGGCGGCACGTTGCGCATGTGCACGAGATCGAGGTCGGCGATATCGACGCCAAGCTCCATCGTCGGCGAGCAAATGAGATACGGCAGGCGACGTAATCCATCACCTTCCTTTGTCGTATCGCTCTCCTCCCACCGGAAGCGACGTTCTCGCCGTTCGCGCTCATTCGGTGTGACAACCTGGGCTGTATGCTCCCGCGCTTCCAATGCAGCGAGAGTGGCCGGTGATTCTCGATAGAAACTCTGAAAAAATTGGTTGACGGGCGGTGGAGTATCGACGTAGCCGTCGCCTCCACCGCGTCTCCGGGTATAAAGAGGATCCAGCGCCGGCGGACTTCCGTCACTTAACCGCCAAATGAGAGCCGAGGCATCGAGCTGGTAAAACTGATGATCATCCAATGACTGCAGTTGGCGCAATAGTCCCTGACGAACCAACAAATCTAATAGCGCGTCGATGAAGCTATCATAATCTGTTTGGTCGAGCTGGAGTTCCTTCGCCAAGAAGGCCCCGAGTTTACTTCGTGGACCCAAACGGAATCCTTCGACGATGCGTTGAGAATGGCCTTCGCGCACATAACGATTTGCCGGGCGCAAAGCGCGCTCGTCACTGTCATCGAGGCCCCAGAATTCGTTGAGATGTTGCCCGGCACGTCGTCGGATTTGCTGTTGTGTCGTCTCATCAAGACAGCGACAAGCGATGGCCAGCTTGCGACGGAATTCATCGAGGAGCGCACGAATGATTCTCTGGCGCTGCTCTGGATTGAGCATGGCAATCGACCTATGGAATTGCCAGCGTGAGTTGTCGGCGCATAACTGTTCGAGACCCCGATATCCGATGCGCAGAAGTCCGACGTTTTCCAGATTGGGCTGAATAACGCGCCAACCGCGCCGCAGATCCTCGTATAGTCTGTATTCGGTTAGCTCCTTAAACGCGCGCCACACGTCTTCAGCAGCGGGCGAATGCGGCTCCAGCTCGGGGTTTTTTGCAATGTCGCGAATCGTTAGCCCGCAGGATTGGACTACCGCGTCGGCCACCCGATCGAATGTCAGCTCATTCTCCTTTACAAGTGCCGCGTGCAGCGCAGACCGTAAAACCGAAACTTGGATGAAGTCGTTGAAGTGCCCCGCCTGCAGTGAAGCATCCTGACGATTATCAGTGAACGAAAGCAGCTTGTCGCGGGCTAGCCCAGTATCGCGACATCGACGCAGAACGGAAGTGGCGAGCACGGTCGTCGCGCTTGTTCGCGCTTCACTCGATAGACTTGCGAGCTTGGAGAATTCGAGCTCGCGACGTGTGTAAAACTCGCCGCAACTAAGACACAACGCAAAGGGCGACGGCTGCCACCACATTTTCAATGCGCCTTCCCTCGGCGTCGTAGTGCGTTCGCCCTCTGGGCTCACCCAGACCGCGCTGGGTACGCGACCGCGCCAAGTCTGTTTGAGCCGTCCCCGCGCGTCGCGCCATTCCTCAGGTATCAATGCATCGCTCCAGTCGTTTTCGAGTCGTGCGAGCATTAAATAGCCTGCATCAAAGTCGTCTTCGAGGTTTATGCCAACGGGATGTGCCTCAAACCGCGATGCGCCTTGAGGTAGCCGGACATGAAAATAATCCTGCCCACACTGGCGACAAAATTTCAGCGGCACAAACAGCCGACCGCCTGTGGCAGTCGCCTGGCCTTCCAGGGAAAATTGACGAACCGGCGCAGCCTCTAACGTCGAATAGACCGCCCGGCCCTGGCCGATGAATTGATGAAGCTTAAACGCAAACGCGCCGCCAGTCTCCGCGCGTTGCAATTGACTGCCGCGCGTTAGCAATTCTCGGAGCCGCTCGCTGCATTGGTCCGCCGGTGCACCGGTCTGCTCGACAAGCGTCGTGACGGCGTCAGTAACTGTGCGAGGGACGCGGCGTCGCAATCGGCCCCCTTCTTCAGGTTCAATTCCGAATTCCCGCTCAATCCAACGTGCCAAAGGATGCCGACGGAATTCTTCCAATGTATTGGGCATCGGCGCCGTTAACGATGCCGCGAGTTCGTCGCGCGTGGGCATTCCGCCTTCGGTGAAGGCCTCCAGCGTTTCTTCGATGATCTGGTTTTCGGTTATTTCGTGACCGAAAATGTCGGAGGCAAAGTCAGCCACCGCTTCCCTTCGCTGTCGCGGGGTCGCTTCACGGCTTGCCACCATTGTGGCGCTGGTCCCGACGCAAATCAGACTCGGCGCCGCCCACCTTTCTTTCAGCCTGCGAATGAGCATGGCAACGTCTGCTCCCTGGCGGCCGCGGTAGGTGTGCAACTCGTCGAAAACGAGAAAACGCAGGCCGTCGGGCCCGGCTGGCGCAAACATCCCCTGATCGTCTGGACGGACGAGCATCAGTTCCGCCATCACATAGTTGGTGAGCACGATCTGAGGTGGATGCGTTTGCAGTGCTCGCCGATCCTCGCCTTTTGTGTCGCCAGTGTATCTGGCGAACGTCACAGGAAAGCGTTGCCCGGTCCGGCGTTCATAGCTCGCTTTCAGCTTGTTCAAAGCCTGAAGCTGCGAGTTAACGAGCGCGTTCATCGGGTAAACGACGAGTGCACCAACGCGATGGTTTGTCGGTGGACGCCGGAGGAGAGCATCCACAATCGGTAAAAAATAAGTCAGACTCTTTCCTGAACCGGTTCCGCTGGTTACGACATAGCTCTGCTCATCACGCGCTCGCTCGAATGCTTCGAGCTGATGCTGGTAAAGCACGAATGGGCTACCGTTCTCATCGCGAAACACGTTGGCCGTTTGCGGCAACAACCATCCGCGATTGACCAATTCATCGACTGAGGCAGCCCGTGCATATGACGGGCTGACCTGAAGCAATGGCTCGGGCCAAAGTCGCGCCTCCTGCACAAGCTCGCGCTCGATGAACTCGCGTGCGCGATCATCTGCAACTTTAAAAAACGAACGAACGAAATCTCGGTAATCCCCGATAACGTCCGAGTGCAGTTTGAAGATACTCATGAGTTGTTACCTGCGCGTTGCCATGATGACGCGAGTGGCTGCAGTCGCAATGATAGTAGGAGTGGTGGCGGCGGCGGTGCTGGCGCTGATGATGATGTTGTTGTTGTTGTTGTTGTTGCTTGTAAGCGTTCACTGATTTCTTGATAACGCCGCTCGTCGATTACGGCGAACTTGAGACCGAGGTCCAGGTCCATTGTGCCGACGTGTGGGGCCACGCCTTCAGCGAGGTTATCTTGCGGTATCAAGAGCGACGGAACGAATCCGCCGATAACAACCACGTCGTCCATCAAGTCGCCGAGCTTCGTGGCCACATACAGACACGTCGCCCGTACCCGCTCAAGTTGCTCGGGCGGATAATCACTAGCTCTCGTCGGTTTATCGGCCATGGCTCCGCTTCAATAATTTCTCTCGCAACTGCTGTGCCGCGTCGGCAGAGCGCTCCGGATGATCTTTGAGATCTAAATAAACTTGGACCGGATGGACGCACTGAATTCCATGATGTTCGGCAGCACCATCGAACACACCTTCATCATTCGGCACGACCAGCCAGACATTTTCGCCGCGCTCTTCTTCATGAAAGCCAAACTCTCGCTGCATATCGGAAGAGAGTAGCTGCGCGATATAAAACACTGCGAGGCGAAATCCCGCGAATTGAATCAACAGCCAGGCTCCCGCCAACCCGGTAGCCGCGTACTGTATTTTGTTCTGCTTAAACTGCGCAGCCAATTGTCGCAGCAATTGATCGCTCGATCGCGCTGCGACGTGACCACGAACGATATGATGCTTTGAAAAATCGTACGCCTCGCGCCAGGCCTCTAATAGCGCGTCAGAATTTGCGACTCGCACCGCACCGCTTTTTTCGCGGACCACCAGCTCCTGCTGCTCCAGTCCACGGACGATTCGACTGATGAAGCCTTCACCGAGCTTCGTTGCTTCCGCCAGTTCGCGCTGAGAGAATGCGCGCGCGCGATGAATGAGCAGATGACGCGCGACGCGCGAACTTTTCGGCGCAAACAAGTTCGCCGGCCGGCCGGGACGGACGAAGCGATTCGGTTTCCCTTCCACGTGCACGTGCAACCCCGGCGCTTCCAAGCGCGCGTTGCCCGAAAGGTCCAGCCACGACACGCCATGTTCTGCACATAAGCGTTTGCCCACTTCGCCCATGAAGGGCACCACGACCAATGGAATGACGTGTCGTCCGCTGCGCTCGGCGTATTTTTCAGCCTGACGAGCGGCTGCTGCGACTGGCGCGGCCGACCCGTCCGCTTTGTACTCCACGGCAAGCTGGTGCGGACCAACCTGGATAAGAAGATCGGGTATGTTGCCATTCCCGGGTCGATGGAGATGTTCTGCCTGCACGCGTACACGGCTGGGCGCAACGGCGGCCAGTTCGGCCAGACGTCGCGGCAGGTCGCGCAGGACCTGCTGTTCCATGGATCGGCTCATCTTCGCTTAATAGCACTACTTTACCGACCGGTAAAGTCCAATAATTTAGTAAAGTTAACTCTGCGAAGCTACAGTTTCCGGGTTGCCTCTCCCAGTCTCGGCGTCTCCCCGCTCCGCATGTTTCTCCAATCGCTCCCACGCTTCAAGAACGAGGCGACGCGTGCGATGTTCGCCGAATTTTGCGATCTCTTTCTCTTTGAGCACGCGGAAGGTTTCGCCGGGGAAATCGCTGGCCCGGCAGCGCTTTTCGTAGCCGGCGGCGTCCAGCGCGTCGGCCACTTCTTCCCACGGATCGAGGATGTTCTCCAATTCGCGCGGGGTGAGGTCGGCCGGATCGAGAATGTAGCGGAGTTGTTTGCGATTGAGGCCGTAGGCGCGGGCAAACCAGGCGTCCAGCTCGGCGCGCAGAACGGCACGGCGCTCCTCGTCCCACGGGAAGGGCGAATGGCGAGTGGCCAGTGGCGAATGGTCCGGCCCTACTGGCCATTCGCCATGTGCCATCCGCACAACGTCGAACAGAGGCCGCAGATCCTCCGCCGTATAGACCAACTCCAACACCCGCGCCGCCACATACGCCACGTCCTCGGGCCGGTAAAATGTCGGCGGAAGAACGGGAAGTTGCTGAACGATGAAGAAGTTGAGGTTCACTCCACCGACCTTCTGCTTTGCCACGTAGTCATAGACAAGCGCGTTGAGGTTACCCAGCAGGCAACAGCAAAGGGCCGCGGGTTGGTCCTGAGTCACGATCAACGGCATTGAGTTTGCCACGCCGCAAAACGGCAGCAGCGCCGCAATAAATGTCCGTTCGTTCGTCGGGCTGGTGACACTCTTGAACCCCAAGAACCACCGGTTGCGATACGTCGAAGGCAGCAGGCGCTCCACGTCGTGCGCCGCGACCCAATACTGCGGTTGGGGCGAGAACGTTCTGTCCTGATGTTGGGCCAACGAAACGTCAACGGGTTGGCCGGGCCGCTTGATGTTGGCGGTGGTGACGACGCTTGCCGCTCGGTGATCGAACGCCTGAACCATTTTCCCCTCGTAGAGCGGCAGGTAACGCTCCGGGCTGGCTGAGCCGGGGTCGGGCTTGAGGAACACGTTGCCTTCGAGCCGGCAACCCTCGGCCAGCAACTGCTCGCGCGTCCGAAACAGATGGCTGTCTTTGGACATGTCCAACATGCGCAGGAACGAAATGCCCCACGGGTTGCCGCCGGGCGCGCCTTCGCGGAGGAGCACGGGCACGCGCTCGTAGATGGCGCGCGTCAGGTCGGCATCGGCGCGGGTGCGGAAGACCGGGCAGGTGCGGGTGTTGGGGTTGAACAGGGCGAGGTCGGCGGCGGAGAGGGTGAAGCGGCGGCGCGGATCGCGCAGGTGCTCGGCGCGGGTGAGGAAGAAGGCGAATTGGCTGCTCGATACGGGTTTGCCGCTCAGCGTCAGCAGGCAGAACTTCATGCGGCTGTCCACTGCGGGGAACAGGCCGTCGCGGTTTTCGAAGTCGAACAGGGTGGCGAGCTGGCCGCGCTGGTTGAGGTCGGCGAAGAAGTCCTGGCAGGTGGCGTCGGTGGCGATGCCTGTGGGCACGATGAGGCCGGCGCGGCCCTCGGGGGCGAGCAGGCGGCGGATGGTCTCGGCGAAGACGGCGTAGGTGTTGATGTCGCCCGTGCCAGTAAGCGGGTAGCGGCCGCTGTGGCGGAGGAACTTGCTGGCGGCGTCGGCGGCGTGGACCGCGGCGACAAACTCCGCGTGAAGCGTGGGATTCTTTTCGGTGAGTTCCTCGATGAGGTTCGAGCGCGCGGCCTTGTTCGGCGCCGTGGCAATGCGCGGGTCGCGCGCGGCGAAAAATTCCTGCTCCTGGAGCTTGATGCGTTCCCAAGGCGGGTTGCTCAACACGACGTCGAAGCCGGGCGAATCGGCTACAAAAACTTCGGGAAATTCCAGTGGCCAGTGGAAGAAAAACAGGCGATGCGCGAGGGTGTCGGCGGTGGCGTGCAGCCGTGCGTCGATCGGTCTGCCACTGAGGTAGTCGGCGAGCGCGGCGGAGGTAATTACAACGGAATCGGCAGCCAGCGTTTGCAAGAAGGCTGCCGTCCAGAGATCGCAAAGCTGTTTGTGGCGCAACCAGCCCGGATCGCGGTGTGCCTGATCGTAGAGCTGTTTTTTGCGTCGGATGAGTTCAGGTGAGTCGTCCGCGATCGCGTCAAGTTCCCGGCTGTGACGTACAAGATCGACAGTATCAAGCGCACTGTGTCGCGGCAGCAGATCCTGAACCCCCTGTTTCTCTTCGCGATTCCGTTTCGCTGCGGCGCGCGCGACCTGTTTGTCATCCCCTTCAACTGGTTTGAAGGCCTCGTCCGGAATCCCATTTTGGAGTACCGAAAGGTTGAAGACGCCGACCAGCGAATCGCCGCAGCGAATGCGGTGATCGAGAAAGGTCAATGGTTTCGTTCCCGTGTGACTTTCCAGCCAAAGCGCAACGCGACAAAGATCTACGGCGAGCGGATTTCGATCGACCCCGTAGATGCAATGTGCGATAACATCGCGCACGGCCTCGCGCGTCCTTTCCGGGGCTGGTTCTTCTTCGCCAGTGCGAACACGCGCGAGTTCTTTTGCGATGCGCCGGGCTGCGGCAAGGAGAAAGTGGCCCGAACCGCAGGCTGGATCGCACACACGAATCGAGAGCAATGCTTTCTCAGCGGCTGCGCCGTTTTGCCTGGCCGCGGCAAGGCGTTGCTCGATGACAGGTTCGAGCGCGGATTTGATCAGTTCGCCGACTAATTCCGGTGGCGTGTAGTAGGAACCGGTGGTCTTGCGTTCTGAACCGAAGACAAGGTCGAACTGCAATCGTCCGTCCGAATCGCGAGTGACGGCAGGATGAAATTCGAGCAGGCTTTCGTAAATGGAACCAAGTTCTTCAACGTCGAGCGCCGCGTAGTTGACGCGCCGCGGCGGAGCCGCCGGTTTCTCCCGGTAATACGACAGGTTCCAAAACGCCGTGAGGAGATCACGGTTTGTGATCGAACACGAGTCGAGCAACTGCGGGTCGAAGAGATCGCCGTTGAGGGGTGCGAGCTGAAGCAGCTCCGCATGTTTTGGATTTCGGAAGACCTCCCAGAGAACACCTAACGAATGCGCGAGGTCTTCGTAATCGGAGAAGGCGCTTCGCTGATCGAGGAGTGTTCGCAATCGGACGATGCCGTAATTTTCCCGATAAACCGGATCGGGGCTCAACAGGCCGCGTTCCTCTGATACGAGCAGGAACAGGAACCGGTAAACCAGCCGGAGCAGTTGGCGGAATAACTCTTCTGGAGATAAACGTTCATTGCCGGTGCATTCCGGCGAGGCTCTCCGCCGCAGTTCCTCGTTCGCGGGGTGTCGAAGAAATCCGTTCGCAAGATTGAGGATGCATCTCTCCACTCCATCGCGAAGGTGATCGCGAACGCGGCCGCCTTGTTCCTCCGAATGCTGATAGTATTGCTCGATCAGACACTGCGGCGCGTCCGCGATGCGCTTCGGTAAGCGCGTTCGATGGATGAGCCGGTACAGCGCGGTGAAATCAGTGAATCGTTGTTCCTCGATGACGCTTTGCAGATCGAATTCGATATAGGATTGGCGCCTAACGAATGTCGAATCGCGCAACACGCGCAGCACATTGCCATTGCTGACCAGACCCCACACGTGGTCTGTCCGGTTAAGGTATTCCTGGAGTAGCGAGTGCGGCGAGAGTCGCGGTCGGCCGCTTGCCGCAACGCGGCCGAGTTCTTGTCGATTGCCAACCAGGTGAATCGGCGGTGCGTCTTCGGCGTGACCGGCGCGATGCGAAATCGCGAATGACTGACCGTCAGCTTCGTACGCCCTGGCATTGAATTGGAGTTCGTATCCGAGCAGACCGAGAAACGGAATCAGCCAGGCATCGCGTGTGACGCTTGTCGCCGGATCATCCCGGGGAATTTTGGCGAGCCGATTTTGAAACACGCCCCAGAGAGCGCGCGCATCGGCAAAGACGCCGGCAATCTCGTCGGTGAGATTCCGTTTCGGATCTAACCCGAAGTCTGCTGGTTTCTGCCCGTTGAGCTCTCCGGCGCAAAGCTCGTCCAAAAGATCAGAGCTTAACAGACCACCTTCGATGCGGATGGACGGAAACGACGCCATAGCTTAGACCACGGGCTGCAACACAAGGATACCGAGTAAGTCCGCAGGAAACTGCGGTGTCACAGTCAGGTTGCGCACCTTCAGCCGGACCGCCTGGCGGATCCGCCGGTGCGATTTGGTCAGTTCCTCAGCTCTTTCCCGCAGTCTTGTCTCTACGGCCGTTTGAACAGAGTCCCATTCCTTTAGCGCACGCGTGACGAGCTCACGCTTTTCTGGCATCGGGAGGTTTGCGTCGGGCGCGGCCTCCGCAAGCAGCGTTTGCGCTTCCGATTCGTTCAGCCATTCAGTGCCGCCGTTTCGGTAGGCAAAAACGCGGACTTCCTCCGCAAGAAGAGGCGCACGCTCCGACTGCTCAACTAAATAGCGCACCCGCAGAAGCGAGAGAGTTGTCAGGCGAGATACTTTGCGCGTGCGGATGGCGCCACAACGCGCAGCGTGTGCCTTAGCTCCACGCGTCAACGCTTCCTCCATCAGATACTGCGCGAGCGCCGAAACGAACCTGTGATTGCGGCCGATGTACTCTGCACCTTCAGGTGTTGGCGATTTGAAGCTGATCGTCCATTTCCCGGATTTTGTGACTGGCAGGGCAGCAGCTATTGCCTCGGGCAATCCGGCTTGCGCACTTGCCTCGGTGATTACAGTCAAAAGATCCGGCTTATTGCGGTCGCGCGCGATGTTCAATCCGAGACGTTGCGCTGCACTGAGCACGAAACTTTCGACTGCTGCTGGATCGCCCAAAACCGCGTCGGTGGCTTCGATCTCCCGCTGGACTTCATCCGGTTTTAGTGCGCGCTGTGCGAATCGGGTACGATTCAATTTTTCGCGCGCTGCTTCTTGATCCCATTGTTGATGCAACTTGGCGACGGCAGGAACTTCCATCTCGAATTCGAGCTGGCCGACACCTTGCGCTGATTGACCGCGGAGAAACAGGGCGTTGAGAACCGCTTCGGTAACGCTCTCGCTCTCCTCGGGAACAGGAACGTGGGTGCCGAGAATTCGGTGAATCTCGCGGGCTTTATCGAGGAGAACGCGGAGCACGACACCATCGACAGCGCTGTCTGGACTGAAATATCGAATCGTTTTCACGACCGGCGCGGTCTGGCCGTAGCGGTCGATGCGGCCTTCACGTTGTTCGAGGCGATTGGGATTCCACGGAAGATCGTAATGGATGGCCGAATTGAATGCTTCCTGGAGGTTGATGCCTTCGCTCAAGCAATCGGTCGCAACGAGCACGCGGAATTTTTCGGTGACGATTCCGTCGATCTTGGCGCGTCGTTCTTCGTCGCTGAGCAGGCCGGTTAGTGCGACGACACGAATGCCGTTGAACTTGCCCGCTAGTTTTTTGTCGAGCTGCTCCGCGACATAGTCGGCGGTCGCGATGTAACGGCACCAAACAATCGGGTGAAACCCATCTTTCAGCAGCCGACTTACCAGAGTGGTAACTCCCGTGAGCTTCGAGTCATCGTCCGATCCGCGCAGCGCAGCAGCGCGGCGCGCCAAATCGTGGAGCTGCTTGCGCTCAGTCTCTTTGATCTCCGCTTCGGCGGCGTCGATGGGCGGGATGGGTTGGCTGTCGTCTGTGCGGTCGTCGCCAGATTCAAAGACAAATGGTCGGAAGTCAGCCTCGGCTTCTTCGGCTGGCAATCTTTCTTGCCTGCCTTCCAATGCGGCGATCGCGGCGGCCGGGCTGGACATTACGCAGCGGAGAAGCGCGAGCGCGCCCCAATAGCGCACGCGCTGCTGTCGCTTCTGGAGTTGCTGACCGCCGCGAACCAGTTTTGAACAGAATGTGTATGTGCGGTTGAACAAGTCGCTGTAAGCGGCAGAGAGGCGGTAGGTCTGGTCGGTTGCGTCGCGTTTTGGAAAACATTTTTCTTGTTCCCAATCCGTCTCGATGTCCTTGCGTGTGCGCTGTACAAAGTGTTTCGCGAGTTCGATTCGCTGGTGGTCTGTCAAGGCCGCCATGTCCCATTGGTCAAAGTCGGGGCGCACCAAGCTTAGTAACGAACGAAAGGCTGCGTCGATGCCGCTGTGCGGCGTAGCCGTCAGAAGCAGAATGTGGCGATCAGGATCGGCAGCGAGTTGGCTAACCAGCTCGTGGCGCTGATGCTGGTTACTGTTGCGACGATCGGCAGCAGCTGCAGCATGTGCCTCGTCAACAATGACGAATTTCGGGCAATCCAAAAGAAACAGCGCTTTATTGCGTTCGCTCTTTACGAAGTCGATGCTGACAACCTGGATCGGGTAATACTTGTAGATGCTGTCGTTTGAGGTTTTTCGGCGTTCGAGCCGACTAACTGTTCCGGAGCGAATGATTTCGGCCTCAAGATTGAATTTCTCGTTCAGCTCCTTATGCCATTGCTCACACAAGTAAGGCGGACACAGCACACACAGCCGTTTAATTTCGCCGCGGTCGAACATCTCACGCGCAATCAGCAGCGCTTCGATCGTCTTGCCGACACCGACGTCATCGGCAATGAGCATACGGATCGGATCGAGCCGCAGCGCCATGAGCAGCGGCACAAATTGGTATGTGCGCGGGCGAATGGAGATCCGACCCAAACCGCGGAATGGAGTGGCGCCTTCGCGCAGATTGAGCCGCGCCGCCTGCCAGAGAAGATGCGAGGCTGTGGCGTCCGCCAAATCAGCGACAGTCGGTTTCGGGAAATTCGCCGATCGAATGCGCTCCTCTGGCAGCGAATACGCAACCAAGTCCTCCAGCCGCTTGTGTATGGAGATGGTGGAATCAGTCGCGCCGGTTAACGGCCGCAAGGAGATTAGCTCCGGCCGATCACTCGGCAGGACAATCCATTCGCGTTTCCGAAAGGCGACAATCGAACCGGGCTGCATCAAAATGAAAGCGCAGAAGCTATCAGAAAATCAGCTCTGCGGGGAGAGGAAAAGTAGATCCGCCTTGTATCTCAGCCGCTCCCGTCGCCCCCAAAATCGGACACCCTGGCGGCTGAACCCGCCATAGCGTCCACGCAGTCGCTCGGTTCGCGCGAGGCTACGGTGCTAATGATCGATTGTTATGAACGCAAAGACCTCCATCCACGGCCTGGAAAACGCAAAAGCTCCGTCAGAGCCGCGTCCGCCTTAGGACAGACTCGCCGTCGCGAGCTTCCTTACAGAGAAGTCCGCTTTGTAGCGTGCGGCGGTCGAATTGGCGATGCAGCGGAACAGGAAAGGACCAATCGCCGCGCTGGATGATGGAGGGAGTATATTTGACGAGGTTCTCCGCCCATCGTTTCCATATCTGGTGTGGGAGCGAATTTCTTTAAAGCAGGGGGAGTATCAAATGCCAGTATCAAAAAGCTGCTCTTGGGCGAGAGCAAGATT
>Ga0070740_10004166_pt1 | contig 14496 bp, 7 predicted proteins | sample Coa_R2_FD_67286 | JGI IMG/M metagenome (GOLD analysis project Ga0070740, IMG submission 67286) | Surface soil microbial communities from Centralia Pennsylvania, which are recovering from an underground coalmine fire - Coalmine... | ecosystem: Environmental > Terrestrial > Soil > Unclassified ... | reverse complement strand
TATTACCAAAGGAGATATTGTTGATCAAATAAAACATTCAGGTATTGATTCACGGGATCTTGCATTCTGGAAACTTTTGCATCCCGGTCAGACACCTCCTGCGCATGTCCCGCCCCTGCCGCCGGATCTGGAAAAATTGCTTGTCCCACAACATGATGAGGTGATCAATCATATCCTTGATGCCAATGGTTTGCAGATGATCCCGCCTGATCATATGGTAGCAGTTGTGCATACTGTTGACGGCAGGACACTTTGGTTGCCAATGCAAAATCATGACGGGGTGCTTTGTGCCATGCTGCCCAAAGAACTGCAGACCCCGCAGGGAACACCGAATGCACTGGTTGCTAATGTCCAGTGGGGATTTACGGTTGATGATAAGGACAAACTGCTTGATCCGTCTGAGGTCGTTAAAAATTCCAATCTCCATGCAATCTTCCATCAGGTTGCGTCCAAATCTGAGTGGGATCAGGCAAGAGTCACTGTCTCTTTGACGAAAGAAACAGCAGTACCCACGTTCAAAGGTCAACTCAATTTTACGCTCTATGAGCATACAACTCCTGCCGTATCACCCTGGCCTGCAGTGACAATGGCTTCCCGGGGTCTGCCGCCACGGGATGCGCAAGACAGAAGAGGACCCAGAGAGCCGGTCCCGCCTCGACAAAATCCTCCGAATAGACCACAACCGCCAGGAAGACAACAACAGCAGCCGATTATATTGCGTAACCCAAGGACAGATGACCAGGTTGAACATGATGGAGGAAACATCCATGAACACCCAACTGAACCTCTAGAGAATACAGAAAATAGAGGATTACCTAGAAGAATTTCAGAGACTTTGCGAGCAATAGACAATGAACATCCCCTTATTCCTCCATCCAGACAGAAATATAGAGTGCGGTTCCTGGATGATATACCAGAAAAAATTGACTTACCTCATAATGCAAAGAGGTTGATGGTTTTGCAACCGCTCCTTGATGAGAGAGGTGACAATAGAGAGTTGCCCCTGGTAAATTTTGTTAATTCCAATGGGGATCTTTCAGTTTCTCTTTTTGAAGATGATAACTATGTAAACAGGGACAGATACAGGGCTGCACTTAAACGCGGACAATCATATATTATTTATGCAGATACGGATGGGAACGGAATGCCAATTAAGCGTATACTTTATCTGCCTGACTGGTTCGCATTAGCAACTGTTTCTGCACCTGAAAATCAACAGGAGCAACTTATAAAAACGTTGGCATCATTTGCGACTGATTTCTATGCACGTAATCCTGAGTTGCTCTGGCAATGGTGGGCATCACAGAAAGATTTTTCACAGAAACATTTGCGGGTAATGGATCATATAGGTAACGATGCGACCCAAGCCCTTCGTCCACAATCCGAGCGGGTAGTCCCTTCCGATGATCCTGACGAGTTCACAAGGATATGGAGAGATGAGTACCTGCCAGTACTAAAAGAACATATCAATAGTGATCCACCAGCACTTTCACTTGATGATATCCAGAAAATACGATTCCTCTTCCTGGGTTTGGATATGAATAAGGTCATCAATCTTGCCCGCCACCAGGGACGGGGTGAGCAGGAGACAGGCCCGCTGCCGAGACCGGCGCTCGCAGCAACGCAAGAAGTACCACGAGATCTCGAAGATGTATCGCCCATACAACAAATGCTTAATCTTGACTACCCTGCGGAAGTACCAGAGCGTCTTAATCTGCGGAGTTCATTAATGGTTGTCTCAAGAGTGATGGAAAGAATAGGGGCTCAGGAGCAAAGGTCGACGAAAAGTAGAGAACAACTTGAGGCAGAAGTACGAATTAGCGGGAAGGCACGTACCTATAATGGTGAAGTGTTAGTACCGGAAGGGTCACAAATTACCATAGGTGCAGCAGAGATGCGTGATATACCTACATTGTTAAGAGAGATAGTACAGCGCGGGTTTATCGAAGATATGCATTCAGGCCGACGATCAAAGTATTTAGTATTCGGCAAAGAGCTCTTTGGACTGGACCCGGATGCAGAGAAACATCTACGTCTTGCTCTCGCCTTGAAGAGAAGTTATCCTAATAATGTCATTCTGCAAGGGCTCACACCAGAAGAGGCAGAACAGCGATTATTTGCCAATTCACCGAATGATTACTTTGCTGTCATCCGAAACCAGAGTGGGATTAGCATAAGAGATATTCCTCCAAGGGTCATTGATCCAATTAGACAACATATTGAGCATGCTTTGAATGAGGATGAGGGAGCTTTGCATGATATAAATCCAACGGATAATGAGGAACGAGAAAGACTGGTAAATTACTTACTGGATAGAATAAGACATCTTATTGTCGATAAACAATGGACGCAAGAGGATATGCAAAATTTCTCAACAACATTACGTCAGTATGGAATCCGGGATACGAAACGGGTATTTGCTGTTCTTGTGCCGGAAGCATTAGGGGCAGAAAGGAAGCTGTCAGATATCCTGGACGACGTTTATTTCTTACTAGCTGAATCTCCAAAGAAAGTAACCGAAGTACCCAGAGATGCAAACGCGACGCAACCTCTGCCTGCACAAGGAGCAGCGTAGAGGAAAAGGGTAAGGATTGGATAAGAAATGTGCAGGGAATGGGTAAAAATATCTTATAATATTGCCTGGGGTATGGTATAATACAACTAGTATGGGAGTAAATCAAGAAACGTTATCTAGAACCGGAATTCCCCCGGATCAGGCTGGACAGCAACCGCAGCAACCCGATGTGCGGCCTGCTGCAGGACGACCCCCACTTCCAAGAGTAGATACTCTTAATCAGGTGGATCGGACAAGGCGGATTGAGAGAGAATTCAATGTTTTTACTCATGCAGCTTTTCTCGGTCGCGCACTGCATGAGCAGCTATCCTACGAGATTCCTGCACAACCTTCCCCTATAGCAATAAGAACTGAGCGTACTAATGTACGTGAACGTAGTGATGTGCCACTCGTAGTGCCGGATGCAATTAAACGTGCCCAGAATGTCAGTAATGAACAGAGACGCAGAAGTGCAGAGAGGCTAAGAGCTGAAGGAAGAGATCCATTACAGGTCTGGCGGGAGAATTTCCGATTGACACTGCAAGAAATGCATCAAAGTATTCACGATATTGCTGCTCGAGAACGAGTGATTAACGGAGATAGTCCTACAGCACGCGCCTGGGAGATATATGCGCAGCGTATGGGACTTACAAACAGTGGACAAGCAGAAACGCTTACTGATGTCAGAGCAGATGTAGATGTAGAAAGATATAAAACTCTCTATGAGAATACCAATGAGAGTATGTTCACGATCGCTTTTAATACTATAGCAGCATGTGCTGAGGTTGCTGCACAGGAAGTTACCCCGCAATTAAGAATTGATCCGGAAAATCCGCAAGTGCAGCAAATACTTGGTTTTACCTATCATTTGGTGCAGCGGAGTCATGGAGATGCAATGCTGGCGGATATAACAGCTCTTCTTGCCAAAGCAGGGCTCTATATGTCGGATGGCAATGCACGTCAACGTTTCTTAACGGCAGTAACGCCTCAAAGGATGGATGCGATCTATTTTGATGAAACATACCGGACATCACAGGCTGCCCAAAGGGAAAGAAGCTACTGTGATTTTCTGCTGCAGCGAAATGAAGTGCCTTTTCCTGGTCAACACCAAGCGACACCTGCACCGGGTCCAGGGGGAGGACAACCTCCACTCGTAAGACCTGAAGATGATGATAGATTGACAGGTAGGAAAAGAGGAGGTCTTAGAGATTTGGGTGGAAGGATAGGTAAAGGAGTTGGAGAGATGGTAACTCGCATTGTTGAGGAGGACTCTGGACGTCCCCCATTCCCACCAAGAAAATCACCAGCGAGTACCTCAGGAGAAGATCAATCCGGGGGAGATTCCGGACAACCCGCATCCAGGGTAGAGTCTCCATCCGTACAGCAACCACAGAAGCGCAAGGGTTGGCGGCTAAGAATAGCGTTACCACGGTTTCGCAGAAGGGGAAAGGGAACTGAGGATCAGTCTGTTCAACCGCCACAAGAGTCTGTATCTGCCGGAGCGCCAGTACCTCCTTCAGGAGATGAGAGCGATAGTGCTAAGAAAACGACTGGAGGACAATCACCAACTCCATCTTCAGGTGAAAGTCAGCCGACAACATCGGGAACACCAGTAAAACCGGGAATATTTACGGGGTTTTTTGATGGAATTGAAGGTGTAATTGAAAATCAGAGGGCGCGTCGTTCACGCAAAGGTTCCGGGCAGTCATCCGGTACTGGAACACCTGCTGCTGTTGATGAAAAACCAGAAGCAGTAGCATCTGCGGTTCCATCGGATGAAGGAGAAGGTAGTCAGCCAACCAATCCGCCTTCTTCAGAAGATGAAGCTAAGGGAGAGCAGGAACATTTGCTGCCTGCCAGCGGCGGTAGCGGAATGGGAGAGGTAGTGCCTGGTTTGGGTGAGGAAGAAAATCCTGCTGAAGTACCGCCTCGGCCTGGTTGGCCAGCAAGAGTAGTTGCTCTTGTAAAAGAGTTTAATCCTCTGAAACTTTTAGGCAGGCGATCTTCTAGCGACACAATGGAGAGTGCTCTATCCGTAGAATTATCAGATGAAGAGATCCAAAAAGAGTTACTAGAGAGAAATAAAAATTATGCTTTCCATCTCGAGAACCTGGTTGAGATAGGAGCACTTACACCTGAGTATAGACTTCCTCCAGGTGAAACAATAAACGTAGCATTAGAGAAAGAACGGCTACAAACAATCCTTCCTCTTACTTATGAAAGAATAAGCCAATACAGATTGCCATATGAGTCTACTTTAAAAACTTTTTTTGATACAGATGAAGGCAAGCGGATAATAGAGAATGGAGGAATGTGGAAGATCCGTCGTGCCATACGAGAAGCGACACAAAACGGGAATGAAAATCTAGCTGAAGCTCTCAAATTTCTCTCCCAAGATCTTGTAGACCATTTTTACAAGCAGATAATGTTTGACCCCAGAAATGTGCGAATTTGGGATAATAGACAACCCCACCGACAGGAGGATGCTGAGTCCTCACCTCAAGGAGCGGAGAATATACGGCGGGCTCAAGCTTATGTAGAAATGAAAGAATTGCTAGTTAGGACACATGGGGAAGATTTTGCGGCTGATGCCCGAAGAGCAAGGGCAGTATTTGGATTGCCTCAATTCCGAGAAGCTCTGCAAAAAGACAGTCTACCTGATTTAAAGAGGTTGTTTCTATCAATAGATGATAAGGATCTAGAACTACAACAGGGTCTAGTAGAGATGGTTTTTGAGGTGTTTTGGAATCGTTTTTATTTTTATGATAACCATCTACAAAGACAAACTACTCCACTTTGGGACGAGTGGTGGGAGGATGGAGTGGAAGAAAAACATCGAAGAATGCTAGAGGCTCTAGATGGAATCACTGCAGCAGTACCTGTTGGTGAGGTGCGAATGGTGAAGAATCCTCACCCAGGTCGTGATGGAGCCTCGGATGGAGAAAACGTAAAGATAGAAGGACGACGGAGAATCGCACAGTTTTTTGACGATTTGAGAGAGTCGGAAGAACTCTATGGAGGGCCTAGTCCTGTAATAGAAGCCGCACTTGCAGTGCCAGGGGTTCGAGACTATATAGAACGAGGCGACATAGAACATATACGTGCTGAAGAAAAATTTGCAGAACAAGCAGGAAACCATGAAGCACAGATAGGATTTCGTATTATTGAGCAGTGGCTAGAGGGTAATCGGGCTGCGCTTAATCCCCGGGCATCCTCTGAGGACGCAGATAGCAATGGCAATGGAGCAATGGTCACAAGTCATGAAACCGGTCATACGAATGGAACGGCACATGCATCCGGACAGGCAGAGGCAGGAACTCCAGCAGATCCGAGAGCAAGGGAGGAGCAGGCGTTACGGATACTTCATGCTGCACGCAGGTCAATGATGGAGAAGGGACCGCAATACCTGCCATATGTGCAAGCACTAGATAAGCTTCTTGACTCAGAGGAAGCAAGGAAATCTATAGCTGAAAAAGGTATAGAAGGATTGCCAGATTTGTTGGCTAAAGCTGAAGAAGAAGGAGACCCCTGGTTGGCCGGTGGTATTCAGGAAGTTTTTAATTGGCTCCGCACGCATACAACACCCTCTGCTTCTGCACATGCTGCAGGAGATGCAAGAGAAGTGAGCGGGTAAAATACACTTTTTCATTTTCAACATTTCTTCCTTTCATCCTCATGCTGCAATTTTACGACTTACGCAGAGAGCCTCATAAAAATTTTTAGGGAGCTGGATTCCCGCCTGCGCGGGAATGACAAGTGCGCAGGTCGTATATATTGTGAGCAGGAGTGATAAGTAATCCTTGTTTTCCCTACTTCGTTTGATCTTTATAGGATTACGTTAGAGCATTTGGAGAGTTTTCCCTTTTGTCATTCCGCCGGGAGGCTCAGTGGTATGAGATCCCTCCATGCTCCGTCTGTTGACGGATTAGTCGGGATGACGAGGGAAATTATGAGCGTTTTGTATATTAAGGTACATACTGGATATCGGTATCCTGGCGAATGGTAATAGTATTTTTTCCGGCATCATAGAACCCGGTGACGAGAACCTGTTTGTTAAGGTACGGGGTAAGGGAGAGTGTTGCGGGCACCTGCAGAAAGGTAATCTGGTTGATGCTGGTGAGAAGGACATAGTGTGACTGGCTGGCAAAAGGCGTTGGGCTGAGGGCAGAGGGAGTGGAGGATAAAATGCCACCTAATTGATAGGTGGCATGGAGTGTGCCAATTCTTGAAATAAGTACAGGCGTCGGGGCAGCAGTCGGGACAATGACGGTGACGGATTTTGTTGTGCTGTATTTGTTGAGCACTGTACCAAGCAGTGAGGTAAGCTGGACATTCTGCACATACTGGGTGATGTTGAGGGCGCTAAAAATAACGGCAATCACGCCAATCCAGGCGATGAGCGGAATTTTGAGTTTGGCAGTAATATCAAATTCAGTGGTTTGCTTTTTACGCAGCTCATCAAGCCAATGGAGGAGTTTAGTAAATGGATTATTGATCGAGACTGAGACAAGCGGCGCATCCAGGGATGAGTCTTGCTGCATGGTTACTGTGGCAACTGATGAGCGGGAAGGTTTGGGAAGAAAACGACCATGCGCGTCATGTGGTTGATCCGCTGCTGCCTTCTGGTGTCCTGAAAGATTTTCCTGCATATATGTAGTATTGATGAGTATAGGAGGAGATGTCAAGAGAGCAAGGGTATAGTTGAGGCTGGATCACCGTTGCGGAACGGTAAGCAGAGAGGCTATTTGAAAATGATTTTGTATCGCTCGGCACGAAAAAATTTTCTGTACCTCGCTTCTATCTCATACCATCAGCCTTGTAAACAAGCAGTTTTTGGTTTATAAATGCAATGGTATGAGATTCCTCGTCCGCTAGCTGGCGGATCACTCGTTCGGAATGACAAGGTACCGACTTTTCAAATACGCTCTAAGAAAAACCGGGAGTGAATTGCTGCTGTTGTACCGTTAAACGGCGGTTAACGGTAAACAGATTGGTAAATCAAGCTTTAACGGTAATTTTGCTAATAATTTAGTGACTCCGTTAGGGGTGTAACGGTAGTGTCTTTATGCTCCTTTTACCATTGGCGCAAAGATCGAGCGGAATTTAGGTCTGTAGTCGTAATTCGCGCGGGAGTTGAGCCAGATTTTGATGATTGAGGTAAGGTGCTTTACTTTGGAAATCCTTCTGCCGTTACGTTTCACACCGGCGCGGTGATAGTACAGTGAATGCGCAAGATTGGCAACAGTACCGTATTGGAAGAATTTGACAAACACCTCAGTAAAGACAAACGGATATTTGTTGTGTTTGAAATACAAAAGATCTTTTGGCAGCAGTTCGCGATTGATCATCACAGTCTCCGGATGAAGCGTCGAAGAAGGAAGTAATGTCTGATAAATTTCCTCATGCTCCTCTGGTAAATCACTCCGGTCAAGCTTGCGATTGTCTTTATCAATAATTGTATATTGTGTGCCAACAGCGACTGTTCTGGGATGGTTGCTAAGGAAATTCACCTGGCGTTTGAAACGGTGGATTGCGTTGAGGTCGCAGGGATTCATAAAGGCAATAAATTTCCCTTTAGCCTGCTTAAGCGCCCGGTTATAACAGATTGCTAAACCATAGCGTTTCTTGTTACGCGAAAGCAAGATGTGCAGATCGTTACACTTTTTCTTAAAGTCCTGCAAAATCTTAAAAGAATTGTCACGGGAGTGATCATCAATGGCGATAATCTCGATGTGGTGGTAGGATTGTTTTTGCAGACTTTCCAGACATGCCGGTAAGTATTTCCCGGCATTATACACTGGCAGCAGAACAGAAATAATGTCTTGTTTGAGTGTCATATAATGCGAATGTACACAACTACAATGAGTCCGAATTGATCCGAATAAAATGGTATTCCAGTGTTTTAGGATGTATTTGAAGTATGCTGATCCGGAATTATTCCTGACTCGTGGACAGAGGGCAGCAAAAAAAGCAAGATCTAGATTAGCATAGAGACAGGGGTTTGTCAAATCGAGAGGCTGCTGTTGTATTTCAAAATTACTCTTTTCTATTGCGAAGCATGCATATTTTCCCTGACACGCTTAAAGGCGAATAAAGAAAAACCAGAGCAGCAGAGTAAGAACGGTAAGTGCTAACCAGGGGAAAACGGGTGTGAAACCGAAGAGAAAGAGAAGGAATATACACAGGATGCATACCAGGAAAAGACAGGATTGATATATGCTTTTGAAGAAGAGAAGCAGTAGAGACACTACTGCAGTCAGGTACTTTGCAGGAGGGAATTTCTCAGGCGCAGCACTTTTTCGAAGAGACAGTTTGATAATTGTCAGGATACTTGTCACGACAAGCATGCAGAGTGCTGCAACAGCAAATAAACCTATCGGTTCATAGGAAGAGGAGATAAGCTGGAGAAAAATCGACACGGCAATCAGCATATCGCTGAGTGCATTTGCCAAATACTGCAGCAGTTGCCCAAGAGAAAAAGAGGAGGGCTGGAGTGACACAAGTGGAAAGTCAGTGATTGCCGGATTGATAGAGAATGTAATTGACCTTTGGACAAAACCCACTGCAGCTATGTCTGCTTTATATTTTCCTTGCGGCAAAACGATATGGACAATACCATTGCTATCAGAAAAAAGAGGATTACGCGGCCGGGTGTCATAGTACACCAGAGGGATATAGGTATGTGTCAGGTAATTATAATGGTAGAAAAATACTCGTGCCTGATTCAATGGTTGTTGCGTGGTTTGACTTCGTATGGTAAACGGATTCACAACTTTTATCGTGGCAATATGAAACTGGTTAATACTTCCATCGGTTTGTTGTATTCTTATACGGAGTGCATACATACCTTTGGCATTGGGTGTGCGCATTTGGAGCGTGAATACGCCGGGTGTCTTTTCAAAGACTGGTATGACCGTTTCATTTTGTGCAGTAGTAAAAAAATTGCTTATTCCTAAAACACTTTCTGACTGTACGATGCCAAGGAGTGATTTGACCGAGGATGATGAAAGCGAAAATGTGACTTCAAAATTTTCATCCCTGGGTAGGACGATAGTCTGCAGGTGTTGTGTGAGCTGCTCAATCGTCATCGGTGTTGTCAAAAGAATACCGTTACTGCTAAAGGTGACAGTCTGGTTTTGTATCTGCTGATTGGTACTTGTCTTTGCCGTATGGACAACATAGATATCAGAATACAGACTGCCGGCAACAATCCGGAAATAATAGGTGGTATCAGGCGAAAGTGAGGACATCGTGAATACGTGAGTTATGTCACTTGCCGGTGAAGCGAGAGTTTTAGTGAGTGCACCCTGAGAAGTACCGTACTGCAACACAAGCCCGGTTGGCAGATTGGTTGTGGCACTGACAGTGACGCTGGTTTGCGAAACCTGTGTAATAGAAACATTGGTAATTTGCAATGGCGGTTTTAGTGGGACGGTTGGTGCCGGCGTTATGGTCGGTAACTGATTTTGTGGGGTTGTTGTTGGAGTTTGTGGAAGAGGTGTTGCAGTAGCAGGTGGCGTTGTCGATGTTGGCGTTGGCGTGGCACTACCAGGATTATAGGTATAGTAGACCGTGTTGGAACGTTGCCCAAGTGAGAAATAGGGGGTCTGGGCGCTGGCAGTCACTGTCAACGGCACAGTCGCGCTGCCAGTATAGTTACTGTTTGTCTGTAGTGAGAATGTTACTGTCTGATCAGTCACTCCGTTGGGCAAGGTAATTGTCCATTGGATCTTCCGGTTGATCAGATCAACCACCGGTGGAGCATTGCCATAGCCATCACTTGCGCTGCCGGGAACATAATCGAGTATATCAATACCGCTTATGCTATCATGACTGTAATCTGCAGTGAGGGTCAGTACTGTCGTCTGTCCGGCTGAGGCCCTGGCGCCGTAGGTGATTTGATACGTGAGGATTTGATCCTGCTGGACGTTTGTTTGACCGCTGGTTTGGGAGAAGTCAAACTGGTAATCAGAGGTACGCGGCGGTACTGTTGCTGATACCTGGAGAGATTGATCTGCAAAAACAGCTTTGGCGTGTATGACGAAATAAGAAGCAAGACAAAGCACGCAAAGCAGTGCAAGCGATACGATGAAACATTTTTGAGGTTTGGTATACATTTTGGACATTTTACCTTTTCGCTTCTGTCATCCCGACCAATCCGTAAACAGACGGAGCAGGGAGGGATCTCTCACCAGTGAGCTCTGTTGTGGTATGAGATTCCTCGACTCTTCGTCAGCTGACGGATCGCTCGGAATGACAAACTCATGCAATAGGTTTTGAAACTATTTCTAGCATACAAAATAGTGCGGTAAAGCGCAAAAGAACAAAAAAGACAGTTGCCGGGAATGACAAGTGTGGAGACCATGTGCCATACTGGAGAAGATGAAAAAACTGTTGGTTCTGTTTGTAAGTATAGTGCTGTTGGGTGTCTGCGGATTTGTCAGCTATTATGCTATGAAACCTTCAGCACACCTTACCGCGAGCCAAAAGAAGCAGGCATTTGAACGGATGATGGGGCGGCAGTTGAGAAATCCGACCGCTGTGCCGACAACGAATACATTCTATCATGGGACCTATGTTTCGTTTTCGTATCCGCCGGTTATGCAGCCCTACACTCATCCGTTGAAAAAAAAGAATAGTAGTGATCTAGAAATGTTTCAATTCCAGAATCGTGAGACACATTTGTTTTTTACCGCGGATGTCGTGAATGGTGCTACTGTAGCAGGGTTTTCTGATATTTCAGGAGTGATGTTTCGTCAGCAGCCGGCACAGGGGTATACGCACGTGTCCGGAACAATTGGTAATCAGCCGGCATTGATTTTTACTAAAGCAGGGGAGGAGTTTGAGAAAACCGGGTTTGTGATATTTCAGCACCGCGTGTATAGTTTTTCTGCGACTGGTGCTGATCCGAAAGAAGTGGAAGATACGTTTGCGCTGGTTGCAAAAACAGCAGTACTCTATTAGATGTAGGATGTAGGATGTAGGATGTAGGATGTAAGATGGAGGGAGCAAGGTAAAGATTTGTAGTTATTTTGTTCTTCTTTTCCATTTCCGGTACAGGAGAAATCCCAACAGGAAAATAATAAGTCCAGTGCCGGTTTTGACAAAATCGATTGTTCCTTGTGAGAAAAAGGTCAGATCAGTTCGTACGAGTGGTTTATCATTCGCGTAGCGCATTTGCACACTTGCATGATACATACCTGGCCACAGAAACGGTTGGATCTGGCGGATCGGGACAGTAAAGCTGCGGAAACTCTCCGGCAAAAGGAGTAAGGAATCTTCATTAAGAATGCCTTTGGCGACAAGATGCCCAAACGGATCAGTAATTTGAATGAGACCGTAGGGTGTGAGTTGCACATTGCCGGTATTTTCAATCCGGAGAAGAAAGTGTTGGGGGAAATAGGGAAAGAATCGGGTAATGGTTACAGCGCTTATTTTTGCTTCTTCCCGATCATACGCTGATCCGGTGCGGACGAAAAGCAGACTTGCCAGAACCGGCTGAATTTTGATCGGATGAGTGGTTTGTTTTGGACTGACTGTTGCCATAATTGCTGTGTAGTGGCCGCCAATGGGCAATGCTTCCTTTTCAATCGTGATGTGGACTGTTTGTTTCTCACCAGGCAACAGGACAAGCGAATTTGTATCGAAGTGTACCCAGGAAGAAAGGCGATAGTGATACGTTTGTGTATCAGACGAACCAAGTAAGCCCATTTGTCCGTTGTCCTCAAGACCTGCAAGGTTGGTAAAATCGCGGGCGCTCAGGGATAACTGGACTGTGTCCGAAGTAGTATTCATATACGTGAGTGTTGCTTCCGGCGTGGAGGTGCGCAGGTCGAGCTGGATGATGGAAGGCGTGACGGAGATCGTATTGCCGGAAGGTGTCTTGGCAAAAGCAGTTGCAGGGGTAAAGAGTGAAAAACAGAGCGTAAAAAGGAAAAAGAAAAAAGTACACTGTTTCATTGTTACAATAAAAAATCTTATGCCTCGCTCATGTTCATTGAAGACGTTTCAAATACCCTCTCACTAGTGTATGTCAATTAGGGATATCTTCAAAAGCAAATTCCTTCTCCCTTCTAGGGAGAAGGCGAGGATGAGGGTAAAAATCCTCACCGCTTCTGATATTTTTTCAACTGGCTCCTGACATACAGTTTTAGCAGAAACCGGATCAGCAGGAGCAAAATCAGAAGCGAACCAACGATGACTGCAATAGCTGTATAGGGTACTACCCAGAAGTCCGTACTTGCTTCCAGGGTCTGATCATGTTTGCCGTCATCATAGACGACCAAAAGCGATGCGGTAAATTTGCCAATACGAAAATTAGTGAGTTTGTTCCAGTTCATAACCAAATGATATATTGGTTTGCCTTTAGTATCTGTTTGTACCTGCCCATCTTGTATCACCGGCTCATTGACAAGAAATCCGTCATCCCACGAAGCAGTAAAGAGCCGTTTGCCGCCGGGAAGAATTGCGCCAAGATGCGGATTAATATCCAACACACCAAGATCCTTTTGCATGTCCCTGCGAATAAAAATATTTCCTTCCGGCCTGAGGTGGACATTGCCGGTATTGGCAATTTGCGTGCTAAATGTGACAGGCAGATATTCATTGACAAAATTATCCGGTTTAAAACTTACTAACTGCAGCTGCGATTTGGCTCCCGGCTTGTTCACTGTTAATAAAATTGCAGCTAACACCTGTCCTTGCACTTTTGTTCCGATGCCATGAAGTTGTTGCGTAGCGGTTGGCGCAAGTTGTACCACATAATAATAACCAAAGGCAGCATCTTTAGGAATGGTAATGGTAAATGAAACTGTACTAAAGTCCTGCGGAGGGATTGTGAACATAGCCGGGCTGAATTTTATCCAGGAAATATAGGTATCAGCAGCAGTTGGTTCAGCAGGGATGGGTTGTCCGGTGACCGGATCGGAAATGAGCTTTTTTGCAGAGACACGCAATGTCATCGGCGTCAGTGCGTTGTTTCGGATACGGAGTTTGTTTTGTATTGTTTGTCCCGGATTTGCAGTCAGATCAAAAAAGCTCGGCGATAGCGTAAGATTAAGCGGAGAGGTGGTGGTTTGGGCGTGTGTGTGCAATGGAAAAACAATAAGCAGACAAAATGCTGCAAAGAAGAAGGAAGCGAAAAAAAGTAGCTGTTTCATACTCATTAGTAGTATATTTCCGGTTTGTCCAGGATCAGAGAGAACAGTTCTTCTTTATCGTCTTTTATTAGCTAGCAGCACTCCTTTCCTGGTTTCTTTCATTGTACTTGGGGAGATTAGAATTGTCCAGCAGCACTCACAGTAATCGTATCGGCATAATCACTTGCCGGCGTTTGCGTGGTAGAAATTTTTGCGCGGGCGGCAAGCGTGAAGGCATCAGAGGTAGTCGGGGCAGATCCGCCTGCAAGCACCTGAAATGTGGTTGGTAATTTCCCGCCGGAGGTTGAACCGTTACCTTTGAAATTGGCACTTCCTGCATTACAAGGAGTATTGGTGGAATTTTGACAGTCAAGCACATAACCGGTATTTGATGAGAGATCAACAACATTACTGCCGCTGGCAAAGGTGCCGGCTGTAATGGTGGCTCCTGTGGATGTAGAGAGGAGTGCGCCATTGGCAGATTTGACCCAGACAGTATACCCGTTTCTGGCATTGGTTGAGATAGTGCCGGTAGATGTTGACGGGCTGGACGTGACTGTGGAGGATGAAAGTGCGCCGAGTGCATGATTGCCGGCAGTCAAACTAAAGGAAAATGTCTGTCCGACACTTGCAGTAACAGCGAGTTGATCATTGCTGACGCTTGCTGTTGCATAACTGTCAGATTCGCCGGTCAGCAGTGTGCCACTCGTATTATTTAATTGTATTGTCCCGGTTAAATTGCTGTTGGCTGCAGTAGGTGTCGTGAGTGTATTCGTTCCGGTGAAGTGTAAACAATAGGTTGTG
>Ga0070740_10004163_pt1 | contig 14512 bp, 21 predicted proteins | sample Coa_R2_FD_67286 | JGI IMG/M metagenome (GOLD analysis project Ga0070740, IMG submission 67286) | Surface soil microbial communities from Centralia Pennsylvania, which are recovering from an underground coalmine fire - Coalmine... | ecosystem: Environmental > Terrestrial > Soil > Unclassified ... | reverse complement strand
TCATGCCCTCGCCCTCCTGCTCTTGCTCTTGTGGCAAGCCATACGTGTTCATACACACACTACATACCGGCTCGCCCTCTGGCGTGAAATCGTCGGCGACCGCGCCACATGCGCAGAGAAGATCAGGAGCCGGGTCCGCCGCCGCGATCTCCGCCTCTAAGCGCGCCAGGTACGCCGTGTATGCATAGCGATTCCGCTCCAATTCCAGAAGCGGCGCAAGCCCGGCCTGCCCATGCAGGCGGTAACGTTCGCTCCAATCTTTCCCCATAGCATCCTCAACCGGCGGTGTGCAGATTGTTGGATTTATCCCCAACTCGCGCCGAAAGAGCTTCCGTAACGCCGCGACCGCCACGCGCCCGGCCTCATCACCATCATAGGCCAGCGTTGCGCCGCGCAGGGAAAGCGGGATCGCCAGGGCGTCTAATGACGTGCCACACGTCGCCAGGGCGTCGGGTATGCCACCGGCAATCAGGGCGCAAGCATCAAACGGCCCTTCCACAAACGTCACGTGTTCGCCTTCCAGGGCCTCAAGATGGAAGTAGCCGGTAGGGTAGGTAGTCATATAGCGCGGTATGCCCGCCTCGTCTAAGAGCTTCTTATGTTCCTGCTCACTCATGCCCTCGTGCCATAGAGCGAGCGCCCGCCCGGTGAAGCCAAGTTCTTGTGTATCGGGCAACCGCAAAGGGAAGATGATTCGATCACTCCACTGCTGAATCGTGCGCAGATCGGGGGTGATACGGTCAAGAGTATCGAATGAGGGGATGTAGCCAAGTCCGAGCAGCTGCGCCAGGTCAAAGGGGATACCGCGCTGCGCCAGATAGGCCCGCGCTCGCGGTCGCTGTAAGGCAAGCTGCGCACGAGGGTAGAGGCCGCGCAAGATCACACAGTCTTTCGAGGGCTGCGCAGGTGGCCGAGCGCCTCCGCCTTTCGCAGGGGCTGGCCGCGCCGCCGTCTTGCCCTTGCCCTTCATAGCAGGAAGCTCCAGGCCGAGGGCTGCACATGCATCTGGAAAGCGCAGGCCCTTGATATCCATAAGCAGCTTCACAATATCGCCTGAACGCCTACAGCCCCGGCAGTAGTAATGTCGGCCTCTATCGGTCAATTCAGGCCAGACGGTGAACCCGTTATCATCAACGCTGCAATCATCGTAAGGACACGCCCCGCTGAATTGCTTGCCAGATCGTGATGAGGGATGCAGGCGGGTTGAGGTATGGCGCTCCACCTCAGCAGGGATATCGAGTGATGAGAAGTCAAGGGTAGCCACGATCTACGCCCCTATCTGCCGGTTGCGGCCTCAGTGAATTGCTGCCGATCTGGTTGGAAGTCGAGGGCAATTTTTTTATCCCGCTCGCCCAGGCGATTCTTATCGATTTTGAGGACCATCGGCTTGATGAAAGAGGCGCTGGCCCGGCTCGTGTTCTCATCCCCTAGCGTCAAGATCACATCGGCGGTATATTCGACATCGCCCGATTCTTTTGCGCTGGCCAGCGTGTTGTTACTGGCATTATAGCCGCTCGCCCGGTTCTGAGAGGCTACCGCAATCACACAGCAATCCAGTTCGCAGGCCAGCGCCCGCAATTGCTCAGTGAGCATGGTAACGGCCTCGCGCAAGTCCTGAGACATGGCAGCGCGCAGCCGAATCGCCCGCGCCATACGCTGCAGGTAGTCAATCACAATCAGACCTTGCCCGCCCTGCTCAGGATAGTGGGCAAAATGGGCCTGAGCAAAACCCCTGATGGTGTCTAGCGTCATGCCGCTTACAGCATCCAGATAGCGCAAACAGTCGCTGCTGGTGCGCTCCGCTTGCATCCTGATAGCAGCATTGATCTTTGTGCGCTCTGTCTCCCATCCCTTCTTGACGGCGGTATAATCCACGCCGCCCACGCGAGCGAGCGTCTTTGCTATCAGATCATGGGGCGGGTCTTCTGAAGTGACATACAGTACAGGGCGCCCGCTATTGGCTATGTGGTCTGCAACCTGATGCACAAACGTCGTTTTGCCACAATTGGGCGCGCCCAACACGACCACCAGGCGCTTTGACTCAAAACCGCCGCCCATTGCCGTATCCAACGTCTTGAAGCCGGTTGGTGAACACGCCCGGCGGCGGGTAACGGTATTCCAGTACGCGGCCAGCAGTTCACGCGCTGATTGATCGACAATGGCCGCGCCCTCACCACTGGCGCGGGCCTTTGTGAGCAGCGCGTCGGCCTCGCGCAGCACATCCTGAATATTCAGGCTATCGCCGCGCTCATACTTGCGCAATGCTTCTTTCAGGGCAAACTGCAATTCATCCAGTAGCCCCCACTGCGCGTTTGCTTGATCTGACATTGACAACTCCTTTGCCTAGCCCGGTTGAATATTTGCGTATGCAGCGACCGGCAGGCGACTTTCTCATAGTATAGGGGCGACCGCCGTAGCGAGTCGCCCCCACTTAAATTACTTATATTTATTAGCACGTGGGGGCATATCCTGAAGCCGCCTATAAAGCCAATTTGTGAGATGGCGTTGTACGGTTCATTCTGGATAATGTACGGTTCATTCTGGATAATGTACGGTTCATTCTGGATTTACTTTACATAATGTTATGGTTCTTTCAGGAGCTTCGCATATTGCTTCTTTGCATAGTCTGGCGGCTCAAACTTCCATTTTTGCGCGCTGTAGATAGCCCACCAGCCTTTTGCATGCTCGCGAATCAGGGCTTCCTGCTCTTGCCCTGCCAAACTGGAATCAACAATCCGGGTGTAGTTGCCGATCACATTATGCTTGCGCAGCATCGCCAGGGCCTTTTCTATTGCCTCTCGAAATTCACCCTGTTGACGAGGCGGGATGATTCCGGCTCCATCAAGAACGGTTCCCATTGAACGCTCAAAGACGCCTCCATGTTTCGCGTTGATGCGAAACATAAAGGTCAGATAGATACCCAGTCGCTTTTGATAGCGTTCGTTTTTTGCAGAGTAGGCGAGTAGCTGGCGGAGCATGGTGGCTGTCTGGCTATTCAGTTGTGGAATAACGTTTATCCATTCCCCTATGGAGATGCTGCGCTTCTCCCATATCTCCTCTCCGGTGATCGTGCTATACTCACCAATCTTGAAGCTGAGAAGATCAATGATAGCGCCTTCTGCTCTGATGGTCGTTGGCTCGGTTCTTGCGCCTCGTCGTCGCCCCGGCCCCGGCATAGTTGCAATCACGTGGGCCTGTGAAAGCGTCTTGAGATGCTTAATAACTTCTGCTCGCTGAAAGGGTGTGTAGCTTCCCTTACTCTTCTTTTTGCCGCAAAATTCCAGAATGTCATCCGGGCTGATGATAAACGGAGTCCGAATGTGTTCTAGCCCATTGCGCTCTATGGCTATCCCTATGGTTGCAATGTAGGTATCGATGCACGCATCGCCCAGCGTGTTGAGTGCTGACAGAACGGTTTCCCATCCCTCGTTTTCAAGAGGCTTGATGGTAATGGTGATCTGGCCTTCTTCATTGTGAAGAGGGCGCGTTTGTTCGGCTATGCCTCGGTCTGGAATCGGTTTATAATCCTTCTTGTCGCGAAGTCCATCAATGATGCCCCGGTTGAGAATATCTGATCTCATGGGAAAGTTCGGCTTTCTAGTTGCTGCCGTCTGTAGAGATGTTCTTCGCGGCCTGCGCTGCCGGACTGGTGCTGGTTTCCAGGATTCTAGTGAGAGTTCTCCTGGCGCGGACTCTTCATCTAGTTCCTGTATTTCCCCTACGGCAGCATAGGCTGCCTGATATGTCTGAAGGCTCTCTCTATCGGGTTCGGATTCGGGTTCTGGTTCGGATGCAAGGGCAGCCGCTGCTGGGATTTCCCTCTGATTTTGTTGCTGGTGATAATCGTAGTAGTCTTGCGCCAGGTCTCTAACCATTCTTTGCACCATTCTCCATTGTTCAAGCAGAGTCGGTTTCTGCAACATCTTACGCAACTGCTCAATATGCAGGTGGGCAGCTTGAAGCATGCCCGCTCTGATAAGGAATTCTGATTTCGTAGGCTCTAATGCGAGCTTACGCTGTTGGGTGAAGGAAAACTGCTGATTCTGATATCGTTGCTCGTCAAAGGCGAGTTGATGTCGTTCGTGGTATGCAGGCCAGAGCAGGGGCGCGGCCAGGCTTTTGAGAAGTTCACCCAAGAACATCCATCGCTGGCGCGCCTGCAAAGGCAATTGCATGATGTAATAGGAATAGAGGACGCCGCTATCCTGCTCAACAAACGCATACTCGCCCATTTGAGGCAAGGGAAACGGGTTGAGCATAGGAATATTCTCAGGTTTGGGTTTACTCTCGATAGAGAATGCAAGCACTACAGGAAGAGGCTTGCGCCCCTCTGGGTCTGGTTTGTAGTAGGTTTGCATGCTCAGAATATCCTCTTCTTTGTAGAGGCCCGCCGTATCATACAACTGTGATTCAAGCGCGGCTTTGCTTTCAGTCGTGTGTACCCACCCCTCAGAAATGAGCCTATCTATATTCTCCAACGTTTGAGGAAGGGTAATGTGGCCTAATAACGAGGCCCATATCCACAACTGCGGTAACTTTCCATCTGGCGACGGTGTTTTTGCTACAGGGAGAACAGCAGCCAGCGCCGTATCAGGAGGCTCGTGTGAGTCGATGAGCTTAAAGAGTTCAGTGAAGTTCATGAGTATGCCTCCTTTCTGCGCTTGCGTTCATTCCAGTCTCTATGGTCACTTTTGCGCCAGTCCAGCCCTGGCGTGGCGCAGTTACGGGGATGCCCTACAATGAGGATGTGTTGATGCGCCATACGTCTCCCTTCATAGTGTCAATTCTGTGTTCTTGTCCGTCTGAGATGGGGTATCAGGCGGAATAAACGGAATCAATGATAATTGTTCTCGTACTCGCTCTTTCGCCTGTTCAAACGAATGGGCTTTATGGATAGCGCAGGCCCGGCAGATCGGGACGACGTTAGAGGCCACCAGGCCCGCGTTCATGTTGAACAGATCAATCTGAGAAAAAGGTACTGTCTGGCAATAGGCGCAGCGCCCGCCGTAAAACGTCAGTATGGCAAGCCATTCGCTCAAATGCAGATCGGCGGCGAGGCCGTCGCGCCGGGCATGATATGTTGCTGATTGTATGCGGTCTAGCTCGCGCATTCTGTCTTTATTCCAACACAGCGGACATAACCCTACCGTCGCGCCGGTTGCGTAGGAAACGCTGTACTGCTGGCCGCAGAGTCCACAGATCAAGCTGTATTCTTTCATCTCGCGCTCTCCTGCCTGCTATCGTCACTCGCCAGGCCGGTGACGATAGCTGTTGTTTGCATCGCTCACACCTGCTTTCCTATTCCAACGGCGACGTATAGAGGTCGAATCCGATAGCGGCCAGAAACGCAACCTGTTTGCAGATCGGGCAGAGCTTGACGCCGCTATGCTGGCGCTTCAATCTGGATTCCAGATCGCGCCCGCCGCGCCAGGTGCGCGCCAGTTGCCACGTGATACCTGCTTGATTGATAACTTCCATCAGGCGAGCGCCCGCGCCGCTCTGGTGCGCAGCGAGCCGGGCGGCTAGATCGTGGCTATAGCCCAGGTAGTGACGCGCATGCTTATACGGCGTGTCGAAATGGATGAGGTAACATTGATCGGCCATAGATGCATCTCTCTTTCTTGGTTTCCGGCGTCTATGGCTTGTGGTATCATTGCCATAGACGGGGTGACTCGTCGGCGGCGATAGGGCCTCTACGTTTCTCAGGCGTCGGAATCAGCCCTATCGCCTGCTCACACTAGCGCCGGTTCGCGGCTTTGCGCGGTTTCCTGTTCCTGTTGCCGCTTCCCTCGCCGCTTGACTACATATCCTTCAACATCACTCAGCAAGTATTCATTGGTTCGCCCATCAACCGGGCGAGACTCGATTTTTCCCTGTGTTGCGAGCAGGCGCAGGTAGGATTCAGCGATATCAGCGCGTCCGCTATTGCGCCTCAGTATTTCAATCGCCTCGCGCCCGCTTACCCATTTCTTGCGTGCCATTGTGTAACCTCCCTCTATTCATATGCGCCTGTAGTATATCGGCTTGTTACAAGTATATACTACAATCGTATACCTGTCAAGCCCTCACAGGCGGTCTAACGAGTTTTTACGAGTTTCGGAAATTGGTCATAAAATGGCCTGAAAACGCTTGACAAATATACTACAGTAGTATATACTAAGATCAGTGAGAGGTACTTACGTTTCCCTCTCAAATCAAGACTCAGGAGGGTTACTCAAATGGCTACCAAGATCGCTCAGAACCTCATCGATGCTGTTACCGCTCAGCAGATCGCCCGCTGCGACCGCTTCGAGATTGAACTCCCCGGCGGTAAGACTGAAGTCCGCTACGCTGTCCGCTCTGAGAGCGATGACACCAAAGAGTACGTTGTCCGCTTCATCCCCGGCAAGGGTTTCACCTGCACTTGCCCCGCCGGTCAGCAAGGTTTCTACAACTGCGCACACGGGACGTGCAAGCATTGCCGCTGGGCTGTTGCCCACGCTCGCATGTACCGCGCTGAGCAGGCCGCTATCGCCCGCAACGAGCGCATTGCCGCGCTGATGGGCAAGGGCCTGACTCGCAACGAGGCGGTTGAGGCGGTTGACGCGAAGCTGATTGTCGATGGCAAGCCCGCCGATATCGAAACGCTCGCCCGCGTCTTCCGCGCAAAGAACGCGCCGACTGAGCAAGAAATGGACGCGATGTATCAGGCGCGCCCGTTCGCAATCCTGCGCTAAACACAACGGGGGCCGGGCAACTGGCCCCCACCAGTCACTACCGCAAAGGAGTACAGATCATGCAGCATGATATCATTGCCCGGCTTGCCTTCACGCTTTCCGCCCGCCTCTGGATGAACCTGCTTTGCGCATATGGCTTGCCACTGGCGCAGGCACACGCGCAAGCTGATTACATCCTTCATCATCAGGAAGAGGTTACGGCCCTGGATTGGATTATCGCAACACATCGTAAGGCGCAGCTTCAGATTCCGACCCGTTGCCTGTCTCTGCAAGGGCGTTAGGGCAAAAAGCGAGGCCCGGCCAAATGGCTACCAACCAAAACCGGGCCTCGTGAATGCGAGTTTGTTAAGGGTTCTCACATTCAAGACATGAAAGGATTTTAACACAAATGGCTACTCTCACCGAAACCACCGCGACCCCTGGCTTTGTCGAAACCCACCTGCTGACCTTTGTTGTCATCGATGAAGACGAGCGCCAGCATAGCGACGCCCGCCCGTTCTGCTCAGATAGCAGTTGCCCATGCCACGAGGATATCGACCTGGTGGAACAGTTCATCTTGACGCCCTGGCGCGAGGGCCTGCTGACCAATGATGAGGGCCTGCGTCTTCAGAACGGCCAGCAGTTCACCAGCGAGGGCGCTGGTGAGACGAGCGCGCCGCGCTTCTACATGCTTCCCTGTGATGAGGGCGACCCGGATTGCTGGCATGTGTACGACGCGCTGCGCACGAACGGCGACGGCCAGCCCTATTGCATCGATAGCCACCTGCATGCAGGCGAGGCCCGCGCCCTCATTGCGCAGGAAGAGGCACAGGCACACACGACGCCCTTTGACGCCTTTCGACGCTAAGCGTGAGTGAGTGAGCAGGCAAGCACCAGGCGCGCCACGTTCGCCGCTCTGGTGCTTGCCTGAGAAAGATAGAGGAAAACTGATGAAGTGGAACTATGAACAGATCAAGCAGCTTGCAAAAGAAACCGGGCGACGGGTAACTGATCTTATCGCCCTGGCTCCGCAAAATGACCCGTTCTATCAGGGAACGCCAGCCACGCGGGCGCTGGCCGAGTGGTTCGCTGGAATCTACTATCAACAAGGATGGCAGCACATCAGAAACCATATCCGGCGCTGCCATTATCAGATCGTCTCACTCAGCGTCGCTCTGCCGAATGGCAAGCCATACGAGAATACAGAGGCGTGTTGGGATATCCTCAACGTTGCATCAAAGGCGGCGCGTTACCTCGAATTGGTTGATATGGCTTCCTTTGATGATCGGCGCAATGATGAACCGATCACCTATATTCCTCCACGCTATGCGCCTGATCTCCAGGTCTACGACTACCTGTACAGTTCAGCTATCCAGGTCCCGGATTTTCCCACCTTGCCCTACTATGATTTAGAGGGCTATCAGGGCAATCAACGCTATCATCTGGAATTGTGGTGTGAGAAGACTACTATGAATGCTGAACTTTTGCCACTTTGCCAACGTTACGGCATGGTGCTACAAACTGGCGCGGGTGAACTGAGCATCACAGCGGCCCGCCTGCTCGCCGAACGCCTGCAAGAGCAGGAGAAACCGACGCGCATTCTCTATATCAGCGACTTTGACCCCGCTGGGCAGAGTATGCCGGTCGCGGTTGGCCGCAAGCTGGAATACTTTGTACGCCAGGCCGAACTGGATACGGATGTACGCCTGTTTCCGGTTGTGCTGACTGCTGAGCAGGTAAGGCGGTATCAATTGCCACGTACCCCGATCAAGGATACTGAGCGCCGCCGTGAACACTTCGAAGCGCAGTATGGCACGGGCGCGGTAGAACTGGACGCGCTAGAGGCCCTGCAGCCCGGTGAACTGGCGCGTATCCTGCGCAGCCATATCGAACGCTACTATGATACCAGTCTGGAAACGCGCACCCGCGAGGCCCGCGAGCAATTAGAACGCGACCTGCGCACGATTCACCGTGAAGCATTGCAACGTCATCAGGAAGAGATAGCGGCCCTGCGCGCTGAATTAGCGGACATACACGCCGACTTTGCGCCTCGTATGCAGGTTTATGGTGAACGCCTGCAATCATTATGGCAAGCCATAAGCGCCGATCTGGCTGCCGCTGCGCCCGATCTTGCCGATTACCCCTTGCCAGAGGCCCGCGAGGCCCGCGAGTTGGGCGAGGGCCTCTACAATAGCCAGCGCGACTACTTAGAGCAGATTGACGCCTACAAAGGATTTCAGGGGAAGGAGAGCCGGGTATGAACGCTCAGGACGCAACCAGCACCGCGACCGTGAACGGCAAAACGCAAATCGAAGGGATACTGGACGCCTGGCAGAGTTTCTTTGCTGAGCGTGTGAGTTAGAGCAGTTGAGGCCCTGGTAACTGATATCGAATCAGTCTAGCAGGGCCGTGTTTCCGTTTCTGGTTCGTTAGAAAGAATGGTACAACTAATCATTGTTTGTTGTACCATCATCGAAAGTGAGGAATAGCAGTATGGATTTACGGCAATGGCTCCAGCAACAAGAAGAGTTTCAGGAGGGATATTCAGGGTCAACACTCGGAGGCGAAACGGTCGTTGGTTCTGATGAGCATGCGATGGACGGGCGGGCCGTTATCTGGCAAGCATTGCAATTTGCTGCCTCTCAGCCTGATATTAGAGAGCAAATAAAGAACTCGCCAGAATGGCAGGATGAAGAGGCTAGAAACAATGTGAAGCAATTGCTGGCCTCTATGGGGATATCCATTGATGGATTGGAGTAGCACCTATGGCAGAAACTCTCCATCCTGAACTTCTTACCGCATACGATTATCTCAGGCGCGATTTTGCACGCCTCTGTGTTGCTCTCGATGCTCGCAAGGCTGGCCTTCCCGGCTCTTTTGCTATTCATGGCACAGATAAAACTTCTGGCTTTCCCCTTGACATAGCTGAACTGCTGGAAGAGGTACACAAAGATCTGAACGCAGTAGAAAACCTGCTGAATATTCCGTATGAGCCGAGTATCCGTGATTCAACAGTTGTCGATAGCGAGCCACATCTGCGCTTGCTTCATCCCTCTCAGGAGTAGGAATGCCATGAATGATCAGAACGCACTCAGTACCATTGTCACCAGTTCTAATATTGATCTGGCGATAGCGGGCTGGCTTCAAGCGCACGGGAAAACGATTATCGAGGGTGAAGAGGGAAGAGAGATCAGGCACACGCGCACGAGCAAAGCCTATGAGGAGACGATTACGCTTTACCGGGCAACGCTCGCGCAGATCGGCCTGGATGTCGATAGCGACGTTTCGCAGGTGGTGATGATTGCGCAGCGGTTCGCCTCGTTTTCATCACGGCATGGCCGCGCAGCTAAGACGACGATCAATCAGCGCCTCGCGACCCTCTCATCTTTCTATGAGTACGCCCTGGCGCGCCAGCTCCTGCGCATTGAAGTCAATCCGATCAGACTTATCAAACGTGAGAAGGTTCAGCAGTATGCGGGCGCGCAGCCGCTTGATGCTGAAGATGTGGCCGCTCGCCTCAAATCGATTGACAGAAGTACCGCCCTCGGCAAGCGCGATTATGCCCTGCTCGCGGTTCTCTTGCAAACGGGCCGACGCCTGCACGAAGTCGCTGATCTCCAGTGGCGGCATGTCACGCTCCAGGGGCAAAAGGCAACGCTCACCTTTGACCATTGCAAGGGCGGCAAGGTCATGCATGATACGTTACCGGCCCCGGTCGCTCGCGCCCTCTTAGAGTGGTTACATGAGGCATATGGGCGCGACCTGGCGCGGCTGCCTGCCGATACGCCGCTCTGGATGGTGCTTTCTCGCAACACACAGCAACACGGCAAGCCATTAGGGATACAGGCCGTCGCCGATCTCTGTGAGAAGTACCTGAACGTCTCAAAAGTTCATGCTACGCGCCATACATGGGCGCATAACATGATCGAGGCGGGCGCGACCATCAATGAAATACAGGCCCGTTTAGGGCATGAGAGCCTGGCGACCACTGGCCGCTATGTGGCTATGCTGCAATCGGCAGAGAACCGGCATGCTGATACGCTGGCCGCGATGTTAGGGATTGAGTGAAGAGGAGGAACGCGCATGGTAACGATTACCGTCAAAGAGGCGATTGAATGCCCTCCAGGGTTGCTTGATCGGGTAGCTGACCACTACCTGTATGCCTATCGCGATGGGGAAGTGGTGTTCTACGTGGGTCGCTCGCAAAGCCCCTTAGACCGCCTGACTGAGCATTTAGGGCTGGCCGGGTCCTCTGGTGGAAGTCGCTTAGGCAATCTCATACTTGACCATACGCCCGAATCGCTTGCCTGGCAGATGGAACTGTACACCTTTGCCGATTGTGCGCCCCTCGTACAGCAGTTCATGCCCGCTATGTCCGTATGGTATGAAGCGAAGAGGGCGAGCAAGCCCGGCTATGATAAAGATATGGCTGATCTTGCTGAACAGGCGCTGATAGAGTCGCTTCGCCCCTGCCTGAATAGCATCAACCGGGCGAACTATAGCAACCCCTTGCCTCAGAAGTATATCAAGCGCCGATATGCCAATGAAGGGGTCAAGATCACGGAATAGCGATTAGAAACTGAGTCGCCCGGTTGAAGGATAGCCACGAGCACCTTGATAGATGAAAAAGTGGGGGAGGGTCGCCGGTGGCTGTTCGCTCCAGGTCGCATAGACGTTGATGCGCGCCAGTGTGACTTGATCGCCTATCGGCAAATCAGACCAGTGGCAATTCCAGACATCTTGTGGCATACGACGCTCAAGGCTACGCAGGATATGCGGGTCCTGCGCTTCTTTGTTCGTGAGAGGCCAGCCTCGTTTGATACCCTCGCAAATCCACCGTGCCTCTAGCTCCACCATGTAGTAGCCAGGAATCGCCCGTGAGAGGATGAGCCATTCAAAGGTTAAGCCCAGTTCGTGCAGTTCGCAGACCCAGGCGCTTTTCTGGCTACTGTCCTGGTCCTGGCGATGGCGCTGAATGCGTCTCTGTACATCCCCTGCGCGCCCGATGTAATGAACAAGCCGATCACGCGGGTCAAGCAGGCCATAGACGTAAGAAGGGGTTGGATAATGCCGCTCCAGCCACTTGTGATACGCCAGTTTGAGCCGGGGGATTGATGCGAGCCATACACCCACCCGGCATTGTTCACACAGGCCCTTGACCTCATCTTGCAGGCCGATGAAACGATAGTCGTCTCTGCCTTGCAAGTACCAGGCTTTTTCCATCGTGCCACAACAGATGCATGGGGCCAGTTGCTCAAGATCAACGCTGTTCATGCTTTCTTTATCTTTTGTCGCAGCGACAAAAGGAAAGTACGTTTGTTCTAAATCGCTACACAAGAACAGGCGCAGAAAAGCGCGGGCCGTTCGCCTGATGATGAACGAGGCCCGCGCTTTTTATTCCATCGATCAAAGTGCGTCAATACCTATGACGATGGTACTTACTACATCCAGTAAGCAGGGTCGCCCTTCTCATACCCGGCGCTCATCTCATCATACTCTCGCAAGAATTGCGCTTCTCGCTCGCGCAGGCGCGCCTGTTCCTGCTCATCAAGCTCAAATTGCCAGCCAGCGAGAAACCTGCTACGCGGCTCGCCGGTCAACTTGACGCTATCGGCTTGACTCTCTGCTGTTTCCTCATCGAACCATTGCCAGCCACGCGCCGCGATAGCGCCAGCAAGAAACGGGTCATGCGCTGCTATGCGTTGCCAGGTCATCCCTTGATTGCTCATGGCTTGCCCTCGCTTCCATGCGTCTGCTGATAAAGCAGATCACGATGGGCATAGAGCAGATCAAGCAGGTTATTGGCCTCCGTCGCGTCCATCGTCATTTGCGCGCCGGTATTACTGGACATGAGTACCAGGCTGCCATTATCAAGCAGCAACGCCACGCGGTAGGGCGCGAGCAGTCGCCGTTCAATGATTTCGTGCAGTTCTGAGGGCTTGCCCTGATTGACGGTGTTTTCCTCGCCCTGGTCGCTCATTGTTTGCCCTTCACGATCTGCTCTATCACGTCGGTCTGCCAGACCATATCAGGGAAGCCATGCCCACTATCGACCACGTAGGTAAGTGGCATATGCTCGCTGCCCACCTGCGCCGGGGCCTGCACATAGAGAATTTCGCCTGTGCGCGTCTCGCTTCCCACGCGGTAGCTGATCGTTTCCCCTGGCTTGTGGTCAGAGTGGCGCGCAGCCGGGCCACACGCCGCCTCTAAATTCTCTTGATAGTCGTCGGTCATCATGGCAACCTCACTTTCATGCCTTCACAGAGTCCGCAACGCGCTCCATCGTCGCTGATGAAGTAGTAGCCTTTTACCTGCTTATGGGGCAACTCTTCAATGCTGTAGACACGGCCAAGTTCAACAGACCCGGCGATCCAGCGCCCGCCCAGCAACACCTCGCAGCGGTCGCCGCTTGTCAAGTCCAGAAACGGGCCTTCCTGCGCGTCTCTTACCTCATAGCGGCCTCGATTGCTACTGAGATGCAACGTTCCTTCACCGCTCATGCTATCCCTCGCTTTCTGGCTGTCTGTGCAACTCACGTGTTTCCGTGAATCCGTCGGCGAACTCCTGCGCCGTTTCTTTCCACCAGGGCGTACCGATGAATGGGTGTTTTCGGTCATATTCCTGAATAGCCACTTTCGCCCGGCGGTAGTGTTCTACAGAGTCAGGCGCGGCTTCCTGCTCAGCATCTTCTATCAGGACGGGAACGCGGTAGGTATCTCTGAGTACCTGCGCCACGCGCTCTAACAGGCCCTCGCGGGCTGCCCTTTCAAGATTGCTGATGTACGCAAAAGCGGTAAGGTAGCGGGTTGTCTCACTGAGGAGATCGCGCAGCGCCTCAACATTCACCTTGAGGAAGGCCAGCAGCTGCGCGTCTTCTATCGGCTCAAGCCGCCATGCCTGATCTTCATTGCTCCAGGCGAACTGCAGGCCGCGACACGCAGCCCATATCTCAAGTCGGTCGGCGGATTCCTCGATACCATCAGCGCCGTAAGAACCATCCGGCTCGCGTTCCTGATATGCGCCCGCCTGGATAGCTTCCTGAACAGAGGCCCACTCGCGCAGAGCCTGTTCACGGGTGATTTCTGCCATATTGGTTTACTCCCTTCATTTTTCGGTCATATGCATGACCACTGGATAATAATACAGCATTCTTTCTGACCTGCAAACTTAGACAACGGCCAGGAAGCGATGCATCACAAACCGGCTTATGAGCGTGCGATGCATCACGATCTGGTGATCTAGCTCCGCCTGGCGCTCTTTCCAGTAAGCGTCATATGAGCCGTGACAGGAAGCGCACCGACTGCGCAGGCGCTGGCCTTCAATCGGTTCGACAACCTCATAATCCGGGTCGAGCGGGTGAACATGCGCAGCATGCATAAAAATCATGGTAGGCAGGCCCTCGGCGTTGACATCGATGCTGCGATGCTCGCGCCCACAATCAACGCACCGCCAGCCGTCGCGTTCCTTCGCCAGTAGCGCAGGGCTATCTTGCTTGCGCCGCCAGTGGGGGTAGAGGCCGCGCCGCGTCTTTACCCGCTCTCTCATCATGGCCGCGTCTCCTGCTCTGGCTGCCGCGTCTGGGCCGCGTTCGCTCGCCGCGCCTGCGCCCGCTCAAGTATCCACTGCTCATGACCGGCGCAGATCGTGCTAGACCACTGCTCAGGGTAAGGCTCGCCGGGGTGAAGCAGGGGCCAGCACCAGGCACACGCCTCAACTGGCGACGCAACCGGCATGATCTGGATGACAGAGATAGCAGACTGTATCATGCGCTTACCTCCATCGGTGGGTATCCTGCTCGTCCATGTGCTGCCAGGGCC
>Ga0070740_10004161_pt1 | contig 14514 bp, 10 predicted proteins | sample Coa_R2_FD_67286 | JGI IMG/M metagenome (GOLD analysis project Ga0070740, IMG submission 67286) | Surface soil microbial communities from Centralia Pennsylvania, which are recovering from an underground coalmine fire - Coalmine... | ecosystem: Environmental > Terrestrial > Soil > Unclassified ... | reverse complement strand
TTGGGATTGCTGCCGTCGGGGTTCTGATCGGGCTGGACGAATTTGACGAACGGACTGGTGCCCGCCAAGCTGTTCAGCGAGCCGTCGAACAGCGTGAGGCCGTTGAATTTGGCGTTGCCGGAGACTTTGTTGATCTCTTGCAGCAGCTGGTCGATCTCGCTTTGAATCGTCTGCAGCTGCTCGGGGGAATTGAGGTCGGACGCCGCTTCGATGACCAGGGAATGCACGCGCTGGAGCATCGTTTGAACGTTGCTCAGCGTGGCATCGGCGACGTTCAGAAGGCTGCCGGCTTCCTGAACGTTCTGAATGCCCTGCTGCAGGCCGTTGACCTTGGTTTGGATCGTCTGGGCGATGGAGTAGCCGGAGGGGTCGTCAGAAGCAGAATTCACGCGAAGGCCACTGGCCAACGCGTTCATTTGCGTCCTTTCGTCGTTTTGGCTGCGAAGCAGGTTGAGCTCTACCCGATTCGCGCCCCCCAGCACGTCCATGAAGAGAAGCTTTTCCTCCGTGAAAACTCTTCAGTACCTTATGGTATCGGCCGAAAGCGCCCAAAACTTGCGCTAATCTTAAGACAGGGCGCTCAAGCCCCGCAGTTCCCCCTCCGAAACTCGTATTGGGCGTTCGTGGCGCCCTTAGATGAAGGGGAAGGGACTGCACCACAAGCAACGCATCGCGCTCGCGCTGCGGTTTACCGGTTTTGCGCTGATCGCGGCCTCGCTGGCCGGAGCGTCGCTGCGCGCAAATATGCCCGCGGCCCTTGCGGCCCCGGTGGCTTCGATGGGCAACCTGATCGCGGCGCTGGATGCGCTGCCCGTGGCGGGAAGCCCGGCACCCTCGCCGTCGCCTTCACCCTCGCCGGCACCCGCGCTCGCGGCGTCGTCCCCTTCGGGCGCCGGGGTCATGCGCGGCGGCCCCCTCACCTTCGGGGTTAGCGGAAACCTTGCAGTCGGCGAGCGGGTGCAGCAGAGCACGTTCGGCGCCGGTGCCGCCACCGGTCAGTCGCAGGCGAACTCCAACGCCGGCCTCCTGCTGGAGTTGCAGCGTCGCACCGGCACGACCATGACCGCGCTCAATCTGCCGCTCGGCGTGACCAGTACCGGTCCGTCGCGGTTCGGAATGATCCAAGCCACGTACGCGACGCCTCGACTCGGCTTGACTTACCAGGCGCAGCCGCTCGGTTTGCTCGGACAAGTACCGCTCGGATCGACGCTCCTGGGCTACGGACTGATCCTGCCGATCAAGAGCGGGGACCTGACCGCCTTCCAGGGCCCGATCGCCATCGAAAACGGCTTGACCGCGCACCTGATGGGCCTTCGCGCGCGCCGCACGGCCGGTTCGACGATTTATGAAGCGGGCTACATGCAGGCGCGTTCGGAGAGCACTCCGGAACGCGCGAACTTGGCGCTTTTCGGATTTTCCCACGCATCCGGCCCCGTCGACGAAACGCTCGAAGCCGCGCTCGAGCGGCGCATCGACGCGCCGCCGGGCGACCCCGCATCGGCGTCGGCCTACCAATTTCGCACCGATTTCGGATCGCAGCAGACGTACGGCACGCTCACGCTGCGCCGGCAGAGCAGCGGATTTTTGGCGCTGGGCAACGGCGACGTTTCGTCGGACTCGCTCAGCGATCTCTCGCTGCGCAAGACCGCCGGCGCGACGTCCTTGACGTTCGACGGCGCTTTTGAACGCGCGGGCGACGGGGCCAGTCAAATACTTTCGCGCCGCGATTCGCTCACCGTTACGACCCAGATGCGGGGCGCGAGCTACGGCCTCGCGCTGCAGGAGCAGCGGCAGTTGGAAGCCGGGACGCCTCCCCAATGGACCGGCTCCATCGGTGCGCAGATTCAAGCGCAGATCTTCGGCTTTTCGACACTGTTTCAAGGGCAGGCGCAGCGCCTGACCGGCACGGCTCCGGGATCGAACTCGCAGTACGGCCTGACGCTGCAAAAGCAACTCGGGCGCTTTGCGCTGCTGTACAGCGGGCAGGTCTTCAACAGCACCGCCCAGGGCTCGAATTCGGTGATTCTCACCAATGCGATGAGCGGCACGGCGCAGATCGGTCAGCGCAACAGCGTTTCGTTCGGGACGACGTTCACGCATACACGCACGCCGGGCAGCGATGCGCTGGCGATCTCGCCGATCGTGACGCTCAATCGCGTGCTTTCGCCGGCGCTGACGATGGGCGTGAATTTCGGCGAGCAGTTCACGCACGATCCGCTCAATCCGGCGGCGGACGGACACTCGCGCATCTTCAACATCCAACTCAACGCGCCGTTCTCGTTCGGCAGCTCTGCGATTAGCGGGCGCGCGAATCCCCATCTCCCCGCGACAATTGCGGGCAGCGTGATCAACGTCGTCGGAGCGACGAATTTCGTCGGTACGGCAGCGTCGTCCAATGGGCTGTCAAACGTCGAAGTGGTGCTCGACAACACGCAGGTTCAGCGCACCGACTTGCTCGGCCACTTCCAGTTCAATTTTGTCACGCCGGGCCGTCACGACGTTCGCGTCGAGACCGCGTCGCTGCCGCGCGGCGTGACTGCGGATCAGCCGTACGCCGTGGTCGACGTCCTCGGCGGCCAAAGCGCGCAGGTGCTCTTCCAGATCGGAAACTTCGGCGGCATCGAGGGTCACGTCTACGGGCGTTCGCCCGCCGGCGATCTCTATCCGATTGGCGGCGTTCAGGTGCAGCTCGATCAAATCGCGAGCGCGACGACCAGCAACACGGGCGCTTTCGGCTTCGGCCGCCTCTCTTCCGGAAAACATACGATCGCGCTGGTGCCCAGCTCGCTTCCGGCCGACGCTGCGTTCGGTCAAGGCGAAGCATCCCGGCAAGTCGTGGTTCAAAACGGCGCTTACACGAACGCCGATTTCACGGCCAGCCCCTTGGGTTCGATTGCGGGGCGGCTGATGTACGACTCGCTGCTGGGAGCCGGATACGCAAACCAAGGAGTGAACAACGCGTACGTCGTCGCCGAGCCCGGAGAGCACGCGGCGATCACCAACGACGACGGAACATTCCTGCTCGACAACCTTCCGGCGGGCCAGTACACGGTGAACGTCGATCCCGAGACGCTGCCGGACGGAATGGGCAACTCGTCGCCGCAAGTCGACGTCGCGCTGGGCCCGGGCGAGCACCGCGACGGCCTTTCGTTCACGATCGGTAAAGCGCAGAAGAAGATCGTCTTCAGTTTCCGCGCGACCGAAGACGCGAGCACCGCGATGCTCGATCTCTCGCACGACCACCTTCCGCCCGGCGGCGAGACGCTCATAAGCGTCACTGCCGACGAACACGCGACGTCGGTGGCCGCTCTGGCCTTCGGTGAGACGTATCCCCTGCAGTATTCGCATGCGACGTCGCGCTGGGAAGGCACCGTCGTCGTACCCGGTACGACAAAAGCCGGCGTCTATACCGTCAGCGCGGTCGTCCGCGGGAAACGCGCGATCCCGGCTTCCTCTAAGCTGACCGTCGACCCCGGCATTCCGGCGGCGTTCTTCCAGCTGACGCCTTCCCATCCGCTCAAAAACCAGTACACCGTTTTGCGCGCGCGGTTCCTGGTCGCCGCCGAACAAGGCGACCGGATCGTGTGGCAGGACGGTCAAGTTTCGGTTTTACCCAAGCCGAACGCCCCGCATATGTTCGTTTTCACTGTTAAGATATCTGAACAGCCGTTCCACGGTCTCTTGCTAACTAGGGTAGCGAAGGTGCCGATAACGGTGAGGTAACGCTTTTCGCATTTTGCCACGGACGGCACAAACATTGCGCATTGTGAAAGGATTAACAGTGAAAAAGCTCCTCATAGCGGCGGCTGCTCTGGCCACGATGGCCTCGGCAACCCTCCCGGCGGCAGCAGCGCCGCCGAGCGCGACGGTCAAGATCCAGTGGAACATCGCTTCAACGGCTTCGATCGTCATGCAAGGTAACTATACCAACACCGGTACGGGCGGAAGCGACAACCTCTCCCCGCTCGTCGACAACAACGGCGGCTCGGGCACCTGCGCGGGCGGCGGTGCGGGCGGCGCCGGCAACGGCACCCAAGCGCTCACCCTCGACTTCGGCGCGATCACGCCGGACCCGTCGCAAGTTACGGGCTGCATCGGCCTGAACGCGGCGGAAGCACAAATTAACACGAACGATACGAACGGCGTCAAAGTTCAGGAAGCGCTGACGACCGCTCCGGGTAATGCCGGCGTTTCGATCTGCGGCATCGCAGTCGAGAACAACGGTCCGGTTGCGTGGGCTGCGTCCAGCACGTCGTCGTCGAACTACACGGCCGCCAAAGCCACCGATACGGCGGATGCGACGGGCAAGACGTGGGCCGGTTCGACGTGCGCGGGCCTGACGTACAACGGCGTCGGCGTGAACGCAGTGGCCGAGGCCGCTGCTGCAGCCACGACGTTCTGGACCTCCGACAATACGACCAACCCGTCGTATTTCGGTGAGGACTACGCGGTGCTGATCCCGGCCAACGCTCCGAAGGTCGCGAGCGACTCGGGCACCATCACCTACACCGTTCTCGTTCAATAAATCTTATCAAACATGCGCTCGTGAGCTGCGGGTCCGGGTGCGCCCGCAGCGAAACGACACTCTCTATGAAGCAATCTCGCGTACTAACGACAGCGTTACTCGTAGTCTCGACGCTTCTTACGGGAGTGAACGGGTCGGCTCAGCAGACCTCGGGTGTAGGGGCCCTCGGTCTCACGGTCTCACCGGCGAAACTCGACCTCGCGGCACCGATCGGCACGAACTACAACGTACCGATCACGATCTCCAACGGTTCGGCGGCGGCCACGCACATTCAGGCGTCGATGGTGGATTTCACCGTCCTGCAGAACGGCAACTACGAGTTCCTCCACATAGGAACCCGGCCGAACTCCCTGATGCGGTGGGCGTCGATCAACCCTCGCGAGTTCGACATGCCGGGGGGCACGAACCAGCAGGTGCGCCTCAGCCTCACGCTGCCGAAAGATCCGGCGCTCAGCGGTGAATACGCGGGCATCGTCTTCTTTCAGACGCGTCCCGTGCGCCGCGCAGGCGCGGTAGCATTCTCGGCGCGCATCGCCACGAAGATTTATTTCACGATAGCAGGCACGGAAAAGATCGACGGCGCCGTTGCGAAGATGAGCGTCGCCAGCGGATCGAACGGTGAGAAGTACCGCGTGCTCTTCAAGAACACCGGCAACGTCCACGAGTACATCCGGGGCGAAATTCAGGTTCAAAAGGACGGCGCGACCGTCGATCGGATCGAGATTCCGCCGAACGACTTGGTCGAGCGCGGAGGGGAGCGCCTGATCGAGGTCACCGGCAAATCTTTACCTTCAGGGAAGTATCAAGTCGTCGCCATGGTCGATTATGGTGGTAAGGCGATGACCGGCGGAGAGGTCGCTTTTAACAAGCAATAAGCTCGAGTTCGGCGACCGATTTAACAAAGGAGTGTGTGCGTTGCGAGCCTGGATTGGCTCTTGCGTGGCGGCATTGACGGCAGCCTTGGCTCTGTCTGCGCCTGCCTCGGCGAGTACTGGGACGGTAAAGCTCTCGTGGTATACGACAGCGATTATCAAGCTGACCCTCACGCCGAACTACGCAAACGGTTTCGGTACGGTTAAGGCCACGTTCGGCACGCAACCGCCGCCGGTACCGGGCCCCGGCTCGTGCTTGGACGGCTGCGCGGTGGACTTCGGTGCCGTGGAAGCCGGCATCGGCTACCTTTATAAATATGCGGCGCATCTGAACGTGAGCAGCAACGACGCGAGCGGCTTCAACCTGTATGGAGAAGGCGCCGCGAATTTTTCCGACGGCGGATCCAACAGCATGACGCTCAACCAGTCGCTGTTCTGGGTGCCGTCGGTCGCCAGCGGCGACACGAACACAGGCTATTCCGCCGGATACGCCTTCGACGTGACCAGCGGCACCGTCAATCCGGCTCAGCCCGAGCCCAACATTCCGCCCACGATCACGTACGGCTCCTATCCGTCCGCGCTGATCAGCTCGTCGAGCGCCAGCGCCGACATCTACCAAGATTACGAACTCAAAGTGCCGATGCTGGCAGCGACGTCGTCCACCGGTACCGTCAACTACTACTGCTGGATCGTCTACACGGTGGTACCGAAATGAGCGGTTTGCTGCGCAAGTGCCTGTGCGGCGTCTTTGCCGCCGCTGCGATCGTCGCCGTGTTGTCGGGCCCGACGCGCGCGGGCGTTGCTCAATCGCAGCGCGCCCAAATTGCCATCGCGTTGCTAATCAACGTAACGGGCGTCGGCCGAGCTCCGGTCCCCGCGCCGGCCGTTCCCGTCGTCGCCAACGTTGCGCTTCGCGCCAAGGGGTCTGCGCCTTCGGTTGACTCAGTGGCCGGCAACTCCACGCTGGTCGCGCAGCAGACGCAGTCGGCGGTTAAAGTGGAAGCGGAAGTCTCTCCGAATCCAGCCGCGACGCTGCTCTATTCGAACAATGCCGCGGTCGTCATGAACGGAAACGCCGGCACGACGATTAGCCAATCCTGCGCCTACCAAGTAACGGTGCACTCCAACATTATTTCCTGGACGCTGCGCGACGGGTTGTCCGGCAACCCGACCTCGTCGTCGACGAGTTTCCCCGGTCCGGACGTCGCGCACAACGATTATCAAGCGACGCCCAAGCCGACGTCCTCGCCGTTCATCGTGTATCCATCGGCCTGGGCGAACGTCGTCACCGCTAGCAACGTGCAGACGTATTGCGTGGATTTGAGCGTCACGATTCCCTTGTCGACTCCCACCGGAGCGTATAGCACCAACGCGGTGTATACGTTGTACTGGTAGTGCACGCGCGCGTTCGCGGAGTCTTGCTCGGCGGGCTGCTCGCACTGGTTGCGGGCGCGGTCGCGCTTGCCGGCGGAGCGCCGCCGGCGCCGCTGCCTCACGGGCTGATTTCGACGCCGCCGCCTGCTCCCGCAGGCAACGCGCAGACGGTCTCGCCGCAAGTGCATCCGCTCGCGACGCTGCCGGCGCTGGAAGTTCCCTCGTCCGGCAGCTTTGCGAACCGTGGCGTGCGCACGATGGTCGTCGGACGCATTCCGGTTGCCGCGCTCGCCGCGCTTCCGCGGCAGACGCAAGCCAACACGATCACGCCGCGCGAACTGCTTTCAGGACGCCGCAAGATGTCGGCGACCGGCAGCACGATCAACGTTAACTCGGGATGCGCTCTGTACGGCAACAACATTTTCGGCAATCCCTGCACCATCACGTGGTCGACGACGTTCGGGGCGGGCGCGCTCAACGGGAACGACAACGTCGAGGACGTGTACCTGCCGCCAAACGATGCCACGACGTTCAATACGTTCGGCACGTATAAGGTCAGCGCGGGCGACGCCGGCAACAATCAGACGATGTCCATCAACGGTACGTGGGTCATCGGCACCTACGATACGACCGGCAACTTCTGGATCGACGTAGCGTACCTCCAAGTCGGGAACACGAACACGCTTGAAACGTTCTCCGACCAGTACGATACCGTGCCGCAAACGAATTTTACCGGCGGCCAGACGGTGTACTTCAGCGACAGCGGGCTGCAGGGCGCCGACGACTACGCGTACTACATCGAGTCGACGTCTACGGCGCCGACGTGCGTCTATCTCTTCCCGACGCCGGGCGGCAACCCGCCCGCCGGTCTGTGCAATCCGAATTCGGCCCTCTCGAGGCTGCCCGCGCTCGGCGTCTTCAACGGCTCGTGGCCGATACCGGCGACGCAAGCGACGGGGACGTATTCGCTAGTACTCTACGACACGACCGCGCAGCAGCGCGTCGCGCAGATTCAGTTTTCGGTCGTTAAATCGGGCGCGACCGGTACGATCAGCATGAAGGGCGTTCCGGGCGCGAGCGGCACCGCCGCACCGTCGCCCGGTCCCGTTTTACCAACGCCGGCAACCGCGTTTGCCTTCGATTCGACGACGGAAAACTCGGATAAGGGTATCACCGCAACGATCTCCGGTCTGACGAACGGGCACAGCTACCGCGAGATCATCAGCGATCCCAACGGCCTGGTGGTCTTGAACAGCGACGTGAACAACTTGGCCGGAACGTCGACGACGCTGAATTGGAATTTCACCAACAACCAAACGCCGTTCAACTACCCGAACAGCGCGTACACGCTGACAGTGTACGACAAGTCCGGCCTCAACCCGAGCGCGGGCGCAACGCCGAACCCGGCCAGTGTGGCGGCGTCGCAAGCCTTCCAAATACTCGGTTACAACGTCCAGACAATCTTCACCAATCCCACCGGGACGGCACTCACGTTGTCGGCCGGCGGAACCGCGACGTCGGGCCTGGAGTTCCTCAACGACGGCGACGGCGTGAACTGGAATCAGCAAAACGCCGACGGTATCGCCCAGTTGTTTTTCACGACGGGCGCGAGCGGCATCACGATAGCGCTCGGCGCGGGCAGCAGCTCGTGCGGCGCGGGCTGCCAGACGCAGACCGTGGTCGATTCGTCCGGCGTTTCCTGGACCTTCACGAGCAAATGCACGGGCGCCGGTAATACAGCTGGCTGCACGCTGCTCGGCCTTCCGACGACCGCGGGTCAGTCGCTTGCGCCCAACGAGACCTACGTCACGCTTCCGAACATTACGTGGAGCATGCCGGTAGCCGACGCGAATTGCGCAAACGGATGCCAGGCGCCGACGACGGTGCTTCCCATCGACGGCGCCGATTGGTCGGCTTCGAATCAGACCCAAGCCACCAACTACGTCACGATCAACTTCGGCAACGCGACGTCGTGGAGCGGCACCGGCCACATCTACTTCATCGGGAACCGCAACGGCGGCTTTACGGCCGGCCCCGACATTCACGGTTTTACGCCGCGCAGCGTCGTGGCGAACACCGTGCAGGGCATGTACGCGCAAGGTCAGCCGACCACCGGCACCGGCAGCGACGTGTGGGATATTCACATCAAGAACACCTCGACCGGCCCGGGCGCAAAGAACATCACGGAATTCGAACTGGGAGAACCTCCGCCGATGTCGGGCGGTAACATCACGATCGGTATGGACGGCGCATCGCCGACGAACTGGACGATCGTCAATTGCCCGAACGGCCTGCCCGCGGACGTGAACTGCTTCCAAGCATCCGGCGGTAATGCCGGCATCGCGCCGGGTGCGTCGCAAGATCTATACTTCGATTTGAACCCGGGCGCCAACTCGTCGTTCGCCTACACGGACTTCACCCTGGAAACGCTGCAGACGACCGGCGGCGTCAACAACATCTTCACGATAGCGCCGGACGGAACGAACACGGTCTTCGTGGGGCAGACGAATCCGCAGAGCATCGACAGCACGGCCATCGGCTCGTACTCGCTCGACAACTCGCTGATGACGGGTTCCTTTGCACCCAACTCCGTCGGGTCGCCGTCGAGCACGACCGTTACCGTTGCGCTGACCAATGCGGCTGCGAGCGGAACGTTCCCCGACGAGATCGATGCCATTGCCGTCGACATTCCCACGAACGAGGCGTGGGCCCCGGCGGTAACGGCGCCGGCATCGGGATGGAGTTATCTGGGCTCGACGACGCCGGTAGCCGGAACCACCCGGTATTGGTTCGGGTTGTGCGCAGGCCAAAAGCCGGCAAATACCGGATCGTGGAATCCGCCCAACGGCAACAACATGCCCAGCTGCGGAACCGCGACGGAACAAGCATCCGCGCTGCAGCCCAGCGGCACGTTCAACGCGTCGGGCACGCTCACGGTTCCGAACGGCGTTGCCGGACCGATTAACGGCGTCATTTGGACGCACGGCGCAAACGGCGACGGCTGGAATCAGCCCAACGGCAAAGCAATACAGTTGAACATCAGCGCGACGGGAGCGACGGCCGGATTCTCCGCGGTCTATCCGTACGGCGGCTCAGTGGTGCCGGTGACCGCGCCGAACATTCCGACGGTCGGCGCCGACAGCGATTCGACGTACGGCAACACGTTCCAGTACACGATCACCAACACGGGCGCGACGGCGGGCACGTGTGCGGGCGGCATTCCGTGCAACAGCCTGACCAAGGTCGACGTTACGATTCCGTATCAAGACATCAACGCCATCACGGGAACGGACTCAACCGGCATCGATTGGCAGGTCACCCCGAAAACCGCACCCGTCGCGACCGTTACGATTAACGGCGGACAGGCCGGCGGAAAGAGCTGCACGGCCACGGTCACCAATCCGCTGCCGCTGGGCGGCCCGACGGCGAACGGACTGATCGACGTGACCGGCGGAGCGACCTGTTATGTAGCGCCGGGCGACTCGATGACGCTCACGTTCAACGCGCAGGCGCCGTACAAAGTCAACGACGTCTTCAAGTTCCCCGCGACCTTCAGCGTGCTGACGTCGGGCGGAACGACGACGAACGTCACGGCTGCCGAAGCGTGGACGAACGACACGGAGATCGAAGTCGTGGGCAACGCGAGCTTGGTCATCGTCGTCAATCCTGGCGTCGGTCCGGGATCGAACCCGTCGCATCCCGTTCCAAACTGCGGCACCTGCACGTTCGGCGTGAACAACATCGTCTTCAACGTCGTTCCCAACAACCAAACCGTCACCGGTACGGACCTGGCAACCGTCAGTGTGTACACGAACGTCGGTAACCCGGCAGGCTGGGGATTGTACGTGTCGACCAACAACAACCCGGCCAATAGTACGGGCAGCCCGACGAACGAATTGCTCACCGAGGTCGACTCGGCGAACTCTTCGCAGGGCATGGGATTGGGCTGGGACGCTACGTCCTACACGGTGATTCCGACCAGCGGCAACGGCTCGGAGGTCGCGCACGCGCCCACGACCGTCAATGCGACGCGTCAACCGTTCGACATCGTGCAGAGCTATCGCATCAGCGTCGGCAACGAGGCCATTACCCCGCAAACGTCGGTCGTCACCTACACCTGGATAGAAAACTAACCGGGAACGCGTCCTAAACGGCAATCAGCGGGCGGCGCGTCCAAGAACCGCCCCGCAGCTTCACGGCCGTCAGAATCGCGCGGGCGAGCCACGCGAAGATCCACGCAATAGGAACGGTGTACAAGCCGATGTGCAGGATGCGGATGCAGACGTACGCGGCGGCAAGCACGAGAATTGCCGTGACGATGCCGACGGTCATCGAAAAGCGCGTGTCGCCCGAGGCGCGAATGGGCGCCATCGATACCATCGACCAACCCTTGATCGGCAGCGTCGCCATGTGCAGGGCAAGCGGAAGCGCGGCAACCGACGCGACCTGCGCGTTGAGCGTGAACAGGTACGCCAGCGGCCACGCAAGTGCCGCGCACACGACGGCAGTCGCCGTCGTAATCCAGACGGCGATGCGCTGAGCGCGCGCGAAAAACCATTGAGCACCCTCGACGTCCCCGGCGCCCAGGCGCTGCCCGATCACGGTTTGCACCGCAGCCTGCAGGGGGCTTGGGACCACGAACGTGAGATCCGAGACGACGTTGAGCGCTCGAAAGCCCGAGATCGCGATCGCACCGAACGGCGCAAGCATCGCGACGATGACGGCATCCGGGGCGACGACCGCAAAGAGAAAGACCGCCTCAGGCAATCCCAACCGCGCGCATTCCAGCGCCAACCGCACGTCGATGCTCTTTTGGGCAAAGATGCGGTAGATTGGCCTGCGGGCGACGTACGCGATCGCGTAAATGCTCGCGATTAACTCCGAGAGCAGCGAAGAGATGCCCGCGCCGACGATACCGAGCGGATGATGCGTGAACCATCCCAGCGCAAGGATCGCCAGCAGCGGAATGTGGACCAGGTTGATGATCGCCAGAATCACGACCGCGATCTTCCGGTTTCCGGCGGCGCCCAAGCCCGTGATGATCGTCCCCGAGATGGCGATCGGCAAGAGCGAACAGCAGCGAACGATCAAGTATAAGCCGCTCGCGTGCGAACTGGCGAGGTGGCCGATCATCGCGCCGATCATTGCGGGCCCGAAGAGTGCGCTGAGGATCATCGCCGCGATCGCAGTGGCGAACGGTACCAGGAAGCCCGCGCGAATCGAACGCGCGAAGCCGTCGATGTCGCCCGCCCCGACCCGCTGCGATGCGATGATGCCCAGGCCGTTCATGAAGCCGATCGCTGCGAATGTTACCGCGGCAAAGACGGTCGTCGCGGCTGTGACGCCGGCCAACGCCACGGACCCCAGCGTTCCGATCGCGATCGTGTCGACGATGCCGAGCAGTTGATCGCCCAGCATCGAGACGGCCGTCGGAAGCGAAAGGCGCCGGAAAGCGGCGCCCACGTTGCGATGGTCGACGATCATTCAAAGAGCGTTAGGAGGACAATGCTTCGAAGAAGGCGGCGACGTCGTCCTCCGTCGTGTAGAAGTGCGGGCTGACGCGGATGCCGCAGCCGGGCCGGTAGTCGACGAAGACGCGGCGCGCGATTAGACGTTCGTACGCCGCTCGCGATCCTTCGAAGTCGATGCCGATCCAGCCGGTGCGTTTGTCCGGATCGAGCGGCGTGTTGACGCGCAGGCCCTTCTCGAGGGCCGTTTGCGCGATGAGTGAGGTCAAGCGCACGTTGTGCTCGCGAATAGCTGCAACGCCCGCGCGCTTGACGAGATCGTGCCCCGGCTTTGCAACGACGTATCCCGGAATCGTCGGCGTGCCTGTTCCCCACCGGTACATGCTTTCGGCCCACGCCATCGGCGCGGGTTCGAACGCGAACGGCCGCGCGTGCGCCATCCATCCGGTCACCGCCGGCTCGAACCGATCGCGAAGCTCGGGCTTGACGTAGATCCACGCGCATCCCGGACCGCCGCAAAGCCACTTGTGACTGCCGCCCGTGACGATGTCCAAGTCCCACTCGCGTACGCTGTAGGGATAGACGCCGGTCGTCTGATACGCGTCGACGCAGAGCAGCGTCCCGGTTTTGCGGCAGTGCTCCTGAACCGCGCGCACGTCGCAAAGCGCGCCCGAAACGTAATAGGCATGCGAGAGCACCGCAATCGCCGTGCGCTCGGTAATCGTCTCGATGATGCGCTCGGCGGGAACAGTGCGCCCGTCTTCGGAGGGGACGATGCGCGGGCGCGCTCCGTAGCGCTGCCACTCGGTCCAGACGTACGTGAGCGACGGAAACTGCAGCGCTTCGTACACGACTTCATTCCGGTCGGGCGTGAACGCCAGCGACGTGGCCAACGCCGCCTGCAGCACCGAGACGTTCGGACCCAGAAAGACCGAACCGGGCGGCGCGTCGACGATTTCGCCGATGCCGTCGGCGATCTCCGCGATGCGCGGCAGCCACGATTCCCACGCTTCGGCACCTTCGGAGGCCCACTCGTCGAAATAGGCGTCGAGCGCAGCTTTGGCTTGTATGGGAGCTGCGCCCATCGAATGGCTGACCAAGTACGTGGACGTGGCCAGAATCGGAAATTGCTCGCGCATTTGGGCGCGGGTCGTCGTTTGCATCACTCGTATCCTTTGCCCAGATGCGTGCGCACTTCCCACAATTCCGGAAAGATGCGGTGTGACAGCGTGGTGGCCAAGTACGCCGCGCCCAAGGAACCGCCGGTGCCGCGCTTCGCGCCGATCATCCGCTCGACCATACGGATATGCCGCCCTCGCCAGAGCAGGAGCCGTTCGTCGAACTCGATGAGGTCCTCCAAGAGCAGGTACAGCTCGTAATGGGCCTTGGGGTCGTCATAAATCGTTTTAAAGCTCGCGATGAGTTCGTCTGACGTCCCCGTAGCGAAGCCCTTGCGCGCAAAGAGCGATTTGACGCGATCGTAGAGCGAGGGCTGCGCGAGCCTGCGCTCGAGACGGGCGCGCTGAGCGTCGTCGGTTTGAATGTACTGCAGCGTTTCCAAACGGCGGATGCCGCAGGCGAACTCCAGTTCGCGGAATTGGATCGATTGAAAGCCGCTGGCGGGGTTGAGGTGGTCGCGGAACGCGTTGAATTCCTGCGGCGTCATCGTTTCGAGGACGTCGATCTGCTGTTCGAGCAGCCGCTGAATGGTATGGATGCGGCGAAAATGTTTCGCGACCGCGAGCAGCTCGCCGCCCTCCAGACAGCACGCGACGGCGTCGATCTCGTGCAGCAGCTGTTTGAACCACAGCTCGTACACCTGGTGGATGATGATGAAGAGCATCTCGTCGTGGTGCGCCGGAGACGAGAGCGGCTGCTGGAGCCCGAGCAGCTCGTCCACGTGCAGATACGAGCCGTAGGAGAGACGCTGTTGCTGCTGCAGGGTCATTCCTCCCGCGCAGCGGCCAGCTGCTGATCGATCGTGCCCCGCAAGACGTGCCACGCCATCACGAAATCGGCGGCGAGCGAAGCGAACGGCGCGCGGAACGTTTCCGGCCGGTTTCTTTCGAAGTACGCGTGCGAAAACCACGCGGGCCCATAACCGGCCGCAATGGCCGCTGCCGCCAGCCACGGCTTGCGCGCTGCCGCAGCAGCGACGAGCAGACCGGTCGCCGCCACGGTTCCGCAGACGTGGAAGAGCCGGGTTCGCGGATCGCGGTGAGCGTTCAGGTAGCGCGGCCAAAAGGCGCCGAGCGGCATCGTGCATTCCTCCTGC
>Ga0070740_10004159_pt1 | contig 14526 bp, 15 predicted proteins | sample Coa_R2_FD_67286 | JGI IMG/M metagenome (GOLD analysis project Ga0070740, IMG submission 67286) | Surface soil microbial communities from Centralia Pennsylvania, which are recovering from an underground coalmine fire - Coalmine... | ecosystem: Environmental > Terrestrial > Soil > Unclassified ... | reverse complement strand
TGAATGAAAGTGGTGGAGGATGGGGACAGGCTCGCCGGGCCCGGCGCCATCGTTATCGGCGGCGACTATCGCGGTCTCGGCGTGGTGCGAAGTCTGGGCCGCCGCGGCATCCCCGTATGCGTCGCGACAGACGATCACGTGATGGCGGCGATGTCGCGATACTGCCGGCGGCGGCTCAGATGGCCCATCGAGGAGGATGCCCAGCTTGATTTTCTGCTGGAGCTCGGCGTCTCGGGCGCGTGCCAGGGATGGTGCCTGTTTCCGACCGGCGACGAGACGGCAGCCTTCATCGCCCGCAATCATTCGAGCCTCGCGGAGCATTTCGTCCTTACCACTCCGCCCTGGCGCATCCTGCGATGGGCTTATGACAAGACGCTGACCTACGAGCTTGCGGCGAGCGAGGGAATTTCCTGCCCGGCCACCTTCGTGCCCGAAGGGCGCGCGGAACTCAGCACGCGGGCATGCAGCTTTCCGGCGGTCCTGAAGCCCTCGCGAAAGCATCGCGTGAACAGCTTCACGCGCGAGAAGGCCTGGATGGTCACCGGGATGGACGAGATGCTGGCGCGTTACGACGAGGCGTGCGACTTGCTCCAGCCCGAATTCATCATGGTCCAGGAGCTGATTCCGGCAAGCCCGAACTCCGAACTATCGTACGCGGCGCTGGTGTCGGAGGGAGAGCCGCTTGCCTCGCTCGTGGCGCGGCGCGCCCGACAGTATCCGATCGATTTCGGCAGATCCAGCTCCTTCGTCGTATCGATCGAGGACCCGGAAGTCGAGTCCCTGTCGACCCGGCTGCTCCGCGCGATGCGCCTGAGCGGCCTGGTTGAAGTGGAGTTCAAGCGCGATGCGCGCGACGGGAGGCTCAAGCTTCTCGACGTGAATCCGCGGGTGTGGGGATGGCACACGTTGGGCGCGCGGGCCGGCGTGGATTTTCCATACCTCGCATGGAGACTTGCCCGCGGCCTCGATGTCCCCCGTATCCGCGGCGCCGCGGGAATCGGATGGGTGCGGATGACGACGGACGTGCTGGCGGTGTGGCAACTGATGCGCCGGCGCAGGCTTTCCTTGCGAGCGTATCTCCGCTCGATGCGCCCGGCGCCGGCATTTGCGATCTGGGCCCCGGACGATCCGCTTCCCTCGCTGCTCGAGATTCCCACCCTGATACTCGCCCGCCGCAGCATCCGGCTGTCGATGGAATCCGGGGCCGAGGAGTCGGTCGAACCGGCCGATCCCGCCGACGAGATGGAATAGCGCGGGTTCGGGCGCTGGGTTCGCGGCGCTCATCGCACATACCGCCTTATCGGGCGAATTCGCTCCTTTTCGTACCCACAGCTTGTGCACTTCAATTGACCGTGGATATTCGAGTGCCCGTGTGTCGCCAACGCATCGCGGGAGGTCCGCGCGGGTTGCATCGGCACCGCGCCCGGGGCTTTGGACAGGTGCGATCCGCTGCCCCTTGACTATGCGTAACCCTTGGGTTACACATTTGTCGCGATGGGCCGGACTGTCGACGATCTGCGCGAACTCCTGCTTCGGTTGTGGGAAGCCGCTCTCGAGGCCTTCAAACGCTACATGGAGGAAAAGAAGAAATGACCATCCGCAAATCCATCTGGGTCGCCCGCCCGCCGGAAGTCTCCTTCAAGGTGTTCTGCGAGGAAATCACCCAATGGTGGCCCGGCGGCTTCGGGGGCAAGGAGGCCAAACTCCACCTCGACCGCGCAGTCGGCGGACGCTTCTTCGAGCGCCGGCCGGACGGCACCGAGTACGAAATCGGAAGAATAACGGCCTATGAGCCGCCCTCGCGCGTGGCGTTCACGTGGCGCGCTCCGAGCTGGGAAGACGTTACCACCCTGGTGGACATCCGCTTCACCGCCGAAGGCGAGGGCACCCGCGTCGATCTCGAGCACAGCGGATGGGAGCAGGCGGCCGTGACCCGGGACGCGCGCGGGAACTACGATTCCGGATGGGAGACGATTATGGGCCACTATCAGCGCGCGGTTGCGCCCACCGCCTGAGAGAGGGGGAATCGCTCCTGGGGCCTGCGATTTCGGCTCGGAGCGCGGAAGCGATAAAGAACAACCCGGCCGCGGAGGTAACCCGTGATGAAACTTTACTACTTTCCCTCGCCGAATCCGCAAAAGATTCGGTTCGCGCTCAATGAACTGGGGCTCGAATGCGAAACCGTGTCGGTTGACCTGACCAAACGCGAGCAGCGCAGGCCCGAGTTTCTCGCCTTAAACCCATGCGGCCGACTGCCCGTGCTGGTCGATGGCGACACGGTCCTGTGGGAGTCGCACGCGATTCTCGCATACCTGGGCGAAAAAACCGGCCGCCTGTGGCCGGTCTCGGCGGCAGGACGCGCCGATGCGCTCAAATGGCTGTTCTTCCTGACCGGCTCGATCTCGCCGTCGGCAACCGAGGTCGCCTTCAACCGGATCGCGGTCAGACTCACGGGCGGCACTCCGGATGAAGCCGCGATCGCGCGCGGAGAGAAGGGGCTGGTCGATCCGATGCGCATCCTCGATGCGCACCTGGCGAAGCGCAAGTGGATAATGGGCGATGACTTCTCGCTGGTCGATTGCGATTTCGGGCCGGTGCTGAACGTGCTCGAACGCGCGCAATTCGATCTGAGCCCATTCCCCAACGTGCGCAACTACCTCGAGGCAATCCGGGCGCGTCCGGCATGGCGCGACACGCCAAAGCTCCCGGGGCTCTGATCGTGGTCCGCGCCGCCGTGACGAGGGATGCTCGAATGGCCGTCGATGAGCGCAGTATCTGTTTCGATTTCAGTTCCCGCAACGGTTCGGTTGTATGGCGGCTGGGCCGATCGCCCGGCGGTCGTGCGGTTGTCGGTGCCGCATCGTCGCTCTCCGAAGCCTCCAGGGAAGCCTCGGATGCGCTCAAGGAGATCGAACCCGCCGCGGCGCCGGCGGCATCGACGATGATCAAATCGATCGTCGCATGGAGCGGCCTGCTCGAGTGCTTCGGGCGCAATGTCGCCGGGGTTCCGAAGTGAAATCAACGCTCGAGTCCTCTTTGACCATCGACGCATGGGTCCTGTAGAGTCGGCTTGATGCGCGGCCCAGGCCCGCGCGGGAAACCCCGATGGCAGCGGCATTCCGTATTGAGCCCCTCGATGCGACGTTTGGCGCGGTCGTAACCGGCCTGCGCATCGCCGCGCTCGAAGAGTCCGCCTGGCGCGAACTCTATTCGGCGTGGCTCGAGTACGCGCTTTTAATCTTCCCCGGGCAGGACCTGACGCGCGAAGAGCAAATCGCATTCGCGCGGCGCTTCGGCCGGCTCGAATTCGAACTCGCGCCAATCAGCAACGTCAGAGGTGACGGCTCGCTTATCTCCGAGTCCGACGACAGCGATATCGTCAAGGTGCTCAAGGGGAACATGGGATGGCACGCCGACAGCACCTACATGCCGATCCAGGCCAAGGGAGCCGTCTTCAGCGCCCGCGTCGTGCCCGCATCGGGCGGGCAAACCGGATGGGCCGACATGCGCGCGGCCTATGATGCGCTCGACAACGAGTTGAAGGTGAAGGTCGAGCGCCTGTCCGCCCATCATTCGCTCTACTACAGCCAATCAAAGCTCGGGCATCTGCCGAAAAAAGGCAGCGATTACAGCGGCTACGGCTTTCATGACGGCCCCGAGCCTCTGCGCCCGCTGGTGAAGGTGCATCCGGAGACCGGGCGCAAATCGCTCCTGATCGGCCGCCATGCGCACGCGATTCCCGGGATGGAAGAGAGCGAAGCCGAGCGGCTTCTGGAGGAGTTGATCGAGTTCGCCTGCCGTCCGCCCCGCATCCACTATCACACCTGGGCGCCGGGCGATGCCGTCGTGTGGGACAACCGATGCCTGCTGCATCGCGCCACCCCATGGGACATGAGCCAGCCGCGCGTGATGTGGCACAGCCGCATCGCCGGCGATCCCGCATCGGAATCGGGTATCGACTGATTCGGAAGAACGCCCCGTCCGCTTCGCCATCTCGGCAAAGCCGGCCTCGGTCATCACCCGCGGTTTTCCGGATGCGGCAATGTGTTGCCCGCGAATCTCGGAAGCGCGTCCGTAGTATCAAACCACGCAAGGCGATACTCGACGAACTGATGAATCATCGGGCCGAGCCTTTCGGGTTCATCGAGAGCGCCCAGCCGCACTGAATAGTAACGGCCGTTGACGGCCAGCGGATGGCTTGGATCGAAGTATTCACCGAACACGCCGCACCCGCAGGTTCCGCAGAAATGATTTACGCCCGCCTTTGAGGTTCGGTATCGCGTCGGCCGGCCCGCTGCAAGCCGCATCGCGTCCCCGGGTACCTGGAGCGAGACGAGTACCGGTGCGCCGCTTCGGCGCCGGCACGCGCGGCAATGGCAGTAGATGACGTCGAACACGCGATCGATTTGGAAGCGAATCGCGCCGCACTCGCATCCTGCAGTGAAAGGTCCCTCAATCATTAGCGCCGTCCCGGAATTCGCGGTTTTATTCGAGTGAGGCGCGCCTGCGGGTGAGCAGAATCGCGGTTCCCCACGTCACCGCAATCGCCACCGCGGCATAGCAGAGGCCGAATATCGGAGATCCCCAGTTCTGCGGGGTCTTCATCGTGAAGAGCGCCATGTTGATCGGAACCCAGATCGCATACGCCCACGCCATCGGTACCGCGTATCGCTTCCGGCGCCAGATTCCGGCGGCACACACGAGCTGATAGATCCCGAAGGCCGGAGCGAGAATCGCATTTTCGATACCTTCGGTGCGCGTCCCCAGGAACACGAACCCGGCGCGGCCGCCGCTGAAGGGCTTCGATAGGTTCGAGATCGCGATCAGCACGAAGAGGACCGCGAAGATCTTGAGTGCCTTCCCGCGCCCGTTGTCCTGTTCCATCGCGACTCCCCCGCCTGGTTTCGATTCGCACATTACACCTAATACCGAAAACGGAATACCGGATTTCGCATCGCCGGCCGGGGGGACCGGCGTTTCAGAGCCTCCGGCTGAACGCGGTTGAGATCGCTTCGCCCTATCGGGCGGGAATTAATTTCACTACCATCGCGTAGGAATTGCCGACCATCTGTGCGACTAGGCTTCACATGCCGTCTCTTCCATTCACAAAAACGCCCACGAATCGACGGCAGAATGATTGCTTACTCCGCGCCGGAACCGATTCCACAACCCGCCAGAGGAGCCGATATCATGGTTCATCCACCCTCGATTCCCGGTTCGAGCCGCCTGCGCGCCGCACTCGCCCTCACGGTTGCGACATCGCTGCTGACGGCCGCGACCATCCCGGCGCTCGCCAAGTCACCGGCGGTGCCCGAGACCGGCGATGTGGTGATAGCCGGCGGGGTCGACGGCGCCGGTGGAGCCTCTTCGTCCGCCGAGTTTTACAACGTCAAGCGGCACAAGTTCTTCGCGACCGGGTCGATGGCATCGCCGCGGGCGGGATTGCAGGCTCAATGGTTTCCGGCGACCTCGGTGAATCGGCCCACGAATCTGGGGGTAGTGATCGGCGGTTTCAGCGGCACTGCCGCTCCCTCTGGTATGTCGCTCGACTTCGATGTCTCCGCGCTCGCGACCGTGGAGGCGTACGATCCTTCAGACGGCTCCTTCAGTCCTGCGAGCGGTCCGATGGCGCAGGGCCGCGCGTTCGCATCGTCGATAGTGTTTCCGGGCGATGTGTCCAGCGCGCCGTTTCTCGACTCGCACGTGCTCGTGTGGGGCGGTCTTTGCGATTCGACTTCGCTCGCGAATTGCCGCACCGCGAGCATCATCCATTCCGACGACCTCGATGTGACCGCCACATCCAATCCGAAAGTTGCCGCGATGTTCGATCAATTGACGCTGCTCAAGGATGACAGCGTTCTCGAGACCGGGGGATTCGGCGATCTGAGCGGGGGCACATTAAACGACGGCCAGGTCTTCAATCCATCGGATGAGAGCATCACGCAGCCAGCCGCGACGATGTCGTCGGGGCGTGCGGGCCATACCGCGACCTTGCTGAACGACGGGACCGTCCTGATCGTCGGCGGCGTCGCGAACTCCGGCGGCACGCTGAATGCGCTCGACAGCGCGGAGATCTACGATCCCGCCTCCCAAACCTTCACCGCCTTGTCATCCACCCTGAATCAACCGCGCGCCTTTCATAGCGCCACCCTCCTGGGTGACGGATCGGTGCTGATCGCCGGCGGAATAGACGGCGACGGGGCGCTCGCGATGACCGGGAGCGCATCGGGGGTGAGGGGTTCGTTGTCGATCGGCTCGGGCCGAATCCTCAACACCGCCGAGATCTATGATCCGGCATCGCGGAGCTTCCGATGCGTAAAGGGCGTGGTGAAGAAGACGGGGCTGTGCAAGCCGAGCATGAAGGCTGCCCGCTTCGGCCATACCGCGACCGCGCTCAACGACGGTGACGTGCTGCTGGCGGGAGGATTCGGACCTTCCTCCGGCTCGTTCATCGCGCTCGATTCCGCTGAGCGTTTCCATGGTAAGGGATTCAAGAAAGTTGGCCGGATGACGCATCCGCGCGCTTTGCACGTTGCGATGGTCGTCTTGCCCTGATCGCGACGACCCGCGCCTGCGCGACTCGGGCGGAGGCCGGAACTCCCCCGCGCCTCCGCCCCCCTCCCCGCTTGCGCCGATAGAAGCCGCCATCAATCGCTCTGCTACCAGCCGGCGTCTCCTGTGGAACATCACGGCTTGTCGGTGCGTACCGCCTGTAACCGATCGCGCCATCCTGGGTCGCCGTCTTTGGCGCTTTCCGTTCCACGAGGGGCCGCAGCGCGGGGTGCTGCGATGGCACGGCGGCTTGCTAGCGGCGATTGTGTTCCACGGCTCCATCCGGCAAAGCTGTTTTCGCCTTCAGGATGGAGCCGGCGCACGAAGAGGAGGATTCGATGAAGCGGGGAATTTCAGAGATGTCGGCGGCCGCGGGATCTCTCGCCGCCGCCCTGTTCGCATGGCTGCTGCTCGTGCCGCCCGGCGGCAACGACGTGAGCCAGCCGTTGAAAAGCTGGCAGAAGGCGGGAAGCTACGTCAGCGAGCGGGCCTGCGAGTACGAGCGCAGGATTCATCTTGCGGGCGCGCACAACATGGTCCCGAATCCCGGCGAAGCCGCCAGAACCGACCTCAACGGCATCACGATCACCGAATCCTCGATGTGTGTTTCGGACACTGATGAACGGCTCCGCTAGCGCCCTCCGATGAGTCAATCGACCGGAGACCGGCCCGCGTACAGAAGAAGCCCCGGCGAGCGCTTCGCCATCGCAATCGGCGGAATCGTGGCGATCGTTCTTTTCGGCGCCGCCGGCTACCGGCTGATCGAGGGTATGGCGCTAATCGACGCTCTCTACATGTCGGTGATCACCGTGTCCACGGTGGGCTTCGGCGAGATCAGGCCGCTTGGGCCCGAGGGCAGGCTTTTCACCATCGCCCTGATTATCATCGGGGTGGGAAGTGTCTTCTACCTGCTGACGGCGACCGCCGAGCTGGTGCTCGAAGGCAGCCTGCGCGATTTCTTTGGGAAGACCGCGATGCATCGGAAAATTCACGGACAACAGAATCACGTGATCGTCTGCGGTTTCGGAAGGCTCGGAAAAGCCGTGGTCGAGGAACTCAAGCGCCACGACACTCCCCTCGTGGTGATCGAGTCGGATCCAGCCAAGGAGGCCGAGTTGGCCGCGATGGACGTGCTGTATGTGATTGGGTCGGCGCTCGAGGAATCGGTGATGGAAGAGGCGGGGGTGGGTTCGGCGCGCGCCGTGGTCGTTGCAACCGCTTCCGACGCCGACAACGTGTACATCACCCTGTCCGTGCGCGAGAAGAACCCCAAGGCCTTCATCCATGCCCGCGGCGATTCCGAGGCCGGATTGCGGCGCCTGCGGCTTGCCGGGGCGGATCAGACGCTGTCGGCGTATCAGTGGGGTGGAATGCGAATCGCGGCGAGCATCCTGCGCCCTTCCGTGGTCGATTTCCTCGAACTGTCGGTTCCTGGGCGCGAATCCGAAGTCGATCTCGAAGAGATCAAAGTGGAGCGCGAAAGCCCCATCAGCGGAATGACCATCGCGGCGATCGAGCGCGAAAACATCCGCGTCAGGGTGGTCGCGCTCAAACGCCCCGATCAACCTATCTCGATGATCCCCGACCCGAACAGCCGCGTCGAGGCGGGAGACTTCCTGGTCGTGATTGGCGAATCCGCAAGCCTCAAGCGTCTGGGCGGACTCTAGACGACTTCGCCTCGCGGGAGGATCTAACGGGCGGCGCCGACGAAGGACTTGAGAATCCGTAGCGTGCGATCGCGGTCGAGCGGCCGCGACGCATAGTACTGGACGCTATGGCATCGCGCCTGGCGTTCCACCTCGGGCGAGTGATTGGAGGCGATGTAAGCGACAAGCGCCTGCGGCGCCCATCGCCGCACCTGGTCGAGCAGCCATACCCGTGTCGTCTCCTCGATCGCGCCGTCATCGACTACAACCACGCCAACGCCGCTTCGGATCAGGAACGAGCGGGCCTGCCCCGCCTCTCTGCAGTTGTCCAGACGCCATCCGTCGCTCAGACCGTCGGCGACCATCCGGAGGAGCGATTCATCCTGGGAGAAAACCAGGATGATACGGTCCACCGCGGCCTTGCCCTTTCCGTCGCGCGGGGGGCGATGATTATTGCCTGTGAACTTGTGCATCGCCGGCGGAGAACCCGTTTCGAAGCGAAGATCCATAAACTCGCGCTGTCCGATTCGGTCCCAAGCTGCCTTTCCCTAAGGCGGCGCTGGAACCGAGCACCCGGACAGCCATCCTTTTTGACCCCTGCCTCATTAGCAGAAACTGGTCCAGGGCATCCTTGGGTCTAAGGCGATGCGGGAAGCATGCCAGCCCGGAAAAGTCACGAAATCTGCTGAAAAAACCGAATGATTTCTGGCTGGACCGGATTGTGATAAGAATCTTGTTTCCGATGGGTACGCACATCCGGCGCGGCCTGATTCCGTTTGGCCCAGCCGATAGCCTCACCCGGATACGCTGACAGGTAGAGATGGAGTCAAAGTCAATTTCAACCCCGGATTCCGCAGCCAGGCCTCGATACTTCCATCTTTTGTGGGATTCGGAGCTTGAAGAGTTGATGCCGGTCCTGGAATCGATACAGAAGCACCGCGCCGAGGTGCTTGAACACTGGTTCAACCTTTATCTGCTTCACTTTGGAGATTCGCGGGCACTCAACCGCACCGAGTTCATGGAGATCTTCGGCACCGAGCTTGATACCACCCTGCGCGACCTGCTCGCTCGGGATATCGATCGGTTCGCCGTCGATGTGAGCCGAGTGGGCGAGACCCTTGCCGAGCGTAGCGTCCCTTTTTCGGAGCTGATCGTTTCGATGCATCTCTTCGAGGAAAGCGCGACCACCGCTTTTCCCTCGTTTCCGCCCCCGATGCCGCGGATCTACCGGGCGTTCGACAAGCTGAGCCACATCCGGATGATCGTGCTCGCGGACACGTACTTCAGGTCCAAGACCGCCGTCGCGAACGCGCGAATCGAGGCGCTGGAACGCGAAGCCGCCGCGCTGCCCCGGGACGTGCGCACGCATTTCCATGGCCTGGTCGGGAAGAGCGCGGCGATGCATCGGCTCTATGAGAAAATCGAGGCGGCGGGCCGCACCCGCGGAACCATCCTAATCGTCGGGGAAAGCGGGTCCGGCAAGGAGCTGGTTGCGCGCGCGATCCACGAATGCGGCTCTCATTCCAACCGCCCGTTCATCGCCCTCAACTGCGCCGCCATCCCAAAGGACCTGATCGAAAGCGAGCTGTTCGGCTACAAACGCGGGGCATTCAGCGGAGCCAACGTCGAATATCTCGGTCTCTTTCGCGCCGCCGAGGGTGGAACCCTGTTTCTCGACGAAATCACCGAGATGAGCCCCGAGACGCAGAGCAAACTGCTTCGCGCGGTTCAGGAACACAAGGTCCGCCCGGTCGGTTCCACCAGCGAGATTCCCGTAGATGTTCGACTTGTCGCTTCGACCAATCGCAACCCTCAGGAAGCGGTCAAGCGCGGCCTGCTGCGCGAGGACCTGTATTACCGGCTTCAGGCGGGAGTGATTTCCGTCCCGCCGCTTCGGGATCGAATCGAGGACATCCCGCTCCTCGTCGAGCATTTCATCGACGTCTTCAACGCGCGCCAGACCCGTCCCGCTCCGGTGACCGGAATCGAGGAAGAGGCGCTCGCCGCGATGCAGCGCTACAATTGGCCCGGCAACGTCCGCGAGCTTGCCAATGCTATCGAGGGCGCCTTCACCTTCGGGCGCTCGCCGATGATCAGGCTGCAGGATCTGCCGGAATCTGTGGCCGGAACGCAGCCGGTCCGGCAGACCGGGATCGCGGACCTGCCGCTGGGAACCTTTGCCGAAAGCGAGCGCGTGATAATCCAGCGGGCGCTCGAATCGACGCAGGGCAACAAGGTCAAAGCCGCGAAGCTGCTCAAAATATCCCGCAAGAAACTCTACGCGAAAATCGCGAAGTACGGTCTCCAGTGAGACTGCGATGACTCCTCAAGCTTGCGCTTTGATCGCCCCGGTCCGAACCGGCCCCGGGCCGCGAACAACCCGTCTCGTGAAACGGAGCTGATCGTGGATGCAGCCGAGCAGATTCGGATGCTTGAGCATGCGGTGAAGGTGGCGGGCCTCGACGCGTCCGACGTGGTCGTTCCGGCCGATCGCCAGACGATCGTCGGCTCGATACGCCTTCACTACCTGGATTGGGGCGGCAGCGGGCACCCGATCCTCTTCCTCCACGGCGGCGGCCTTAACGCCCATACGTGGGATGTAGTCGCGATGATGATGCGTTCGCGCTACCGATGCATCGCGCTCGACCAGCGCGGTCATGGCGACAGCGAATGGTCACCGGCGATGGACTATGGCCTGGACACGCACGTACGCGACATCGAGGGTTTCATCGATCTGTTGGGGCTTTCCAATCCCGTGCTGGTTGGGCAGTCGATGGGAGGGCTCAGCGCGATGGCGTATTCTTCGCGGCATTGCGATCGGGTCGCCGCGCTGGTGGTTGTGGACGTGGGCCCGGAGCCGGACGAAGGAGGCGCGCAAAGAATCCGCGATTTTTCGAACACTCCCGAACTCGACTCGCCCGAGGATTTCCTCGAGCGCGCGGTCCGCTTCAATCCCCATCGCGACCGGGAGGTGCTCAGACGCAGCCTTTTCTACAACCTGCGGCGCCTCCCGAACGGAAAATGGGCCTTCAAGCACGATCAGCGGCGGGCGGGAGAAGAGGCGCGGGAGCGCTTCGCCCAGGAGCGCCAAGCTCTTTCACGCCGGATCGGCAATATCGGATGCCCGACCTTGATCGTCCGCGGCGCTCGCAGTGACATATTGAGCGACGCGGCGGCGCAGAGGTTCGCCTCCGCGTTGCCGCGCGCGCAATGGATACGCGTAGAGGATGCGGGCCACAACGTCCAGGGCGACAATCCTCGCGGCCTGCTCGATGTGATGCGTCCGTTCCTGAACTCGATTGGTCTGTGAATTCCGGAAAGGAGAGGAATGAAACGATCCCTGCTGATCGCCCTTGCAATCTTTCTTGCCGGCACCGCCACGCTGTTCGCTCAGGCGATTCCGGTCAGGGTCTCAACCCCAACCCCCACGCCCAACGCGACCGAAGCAAGCGAAACTGTCACCGGACGGATCGTGCGGATTGACGTTCACGCGAGCATGTTCTCGGTAAAGGCTCCCAATTCCCGAAAAGCCATTCAGCTCAAGGCGGGAAAAGACATCGATGTGTCACAGCTAAGGCGCGGCGAGCGCGTGGTCGTAACTTATTCCAAGGGCACGGCGATCAAGGTCGAAGCCACGCGCGCAACGCGATAGGCGCGCGCCGTCCCAACGGGAGGCCCGCGCCGCCTCAGTCGTTGTACAGGTAGGTCTGGTCCCTCAGGCCCTTCTCGTAGTCCTCGAGCAGCTTCATCCCGTCGGAGGGCTTGATTCGATCCTGCTTGATGGCGGCATCGACCTGCGCCTTGACGCGCGCGACCATCTCGCGCGTGTCGTACTGGACCATCCCAAGCACCTCGGAAATGCTGCTGCCGGGGATTACGACCTCGAGGTAGTAGCCGCAGGGCTCGTCGGGGTCGAGGAAGACGTGGACCTCGTTGACGCGCCCGAACAGGTTGTGAAGGTCGCCCATGATGTCCTGGTAGGCGCCGGTCAGAAAGACCCCAAGGTAATAGGGGCGCGAGTTCACCGGATGAAGCGGCAGGGTGTCATCCTCGTCGTCCTGGTGGATGTACTTGGAGATCTTGCCGTCGGAATCGCAGGTAATGTCGGCGAGGCGGGCACGGGCGGTCGGCCGCTCGTCCAGGCGATGAATCGGAACCACCGGGAACATCGCCTGCAACGCCCAATGATCCAGCAGCGATTGGAAGACGGAGAAGTTGCAGATGTACTGATCCGCGAGCTCGCGCCTCAGCTCGATCATCTCCTCGGGCAGGTCGTTGACGTTGAGCTGCGAGGCAAGCCGCATGATGCGCTCGGCGACCTCCCAGAACAGGCCCTCGGTCCTGGCCTTGAGCTGGAGGTCCAGCAGCCCCAGCTCAAACATCTTCTGGGACTCCTCGCGAATCTGCACCAGGTCGTGCCATGACTCGGCCAGCTCCCGCTGCTCGACCATCTCGCCGATCTCGCGCAACTCGCGCAGAAGCTTATGCTCCTCCATCGCGATGTTCGCGGGCGCCTTGCCGGGTTTTTCGACCGTGTTGAGGGCTTCGACGACCAGGACGGAGTGATGGGCGACGACGGCGCGCCCCGATTCGGACACCAGGTTCGGATGCGGCACGTTCTCCTCGTCGCACACGTCGGCGACGTTGTACACGATGTCGCGGGCGTACTCGCGGATGCTGTAGTTCATCGAGGAGTGCGACGTCGTGCGCGAGCCGTCGTAGTCGATGGCGAGGCCGCCGCCGACATCAAGATATTCGATCGGATGCCCCATCTTGCGGAGCTTTGCGTAGTAGCGGGTGGCTTCGCGGATGGCGCGTTTGATGATGAGGATGTCGGGGACCTGGGAGCCTATGTGGAAATGGAGCAGCCTGAGCGCCGATTCCATCCCCGCCTCGCGCAGGATCGCGGTCACCTGCAGCAGCTCCTCGGTGGAAAGACCGAACTTGGCGGCGCTTCCGCTTGACTCCGACCATTTGCCTGCACCCTTGCTCGAAAGCCGCAGCCGCACCCCGATCATCGGCTCGATTCCGACTTCCTTGGCGATCGAAACGATCTTCTCGACCTCGGAGAGCTTCTCCGCCACCAGCATCACCGTCTTTCCCAGCCTGCGGCCCAGAAGCGCGGCTCGGATGTAACGATCGTCCTTGTAGCCGTTGCAGATGATGAGGGAGTCGTTGTCGGTATGAAGCGAGAGGGCGGCGAACAGCTCCGGCTTCGAACCCACCTCCAATCCGTAATGGAACGGACGGCCGGCGTTGACTATCTCCTCGACGACCTCTCGGAGCTGGTTCACCTTGATGGGGAAGACTCCGCGATAGACGCCCTTGAAACGCTTGCGGGAGATCGCGGCGTTGAAGGCCTCGTTCAGAGCGCGCACGCGATGATGCAGCATGTCCTGGAAGCGGATCAGGAGGGGGCAGGCAAGGCCCTTGGCGCGGGCGGCTTCCACCACCTCGCGGATAACGATCTTCCCCCCGCGCCCCATCAGCGGCAGCACGGTCATGTCGCCGTTCTCGTTGACCTCGAAGTAGCCGCCGCCCCAGCGGTCGACGAGGTACATCGCCTTCGCGTCCTTGACGGTCCAGCTCTCGAGGCTGAACTCGGCGGCTTCGCGTTCCTTGGAACGGACGCTCGCTCTCCCGAAAGAAGCCATCTAATCCCTCCGATACGACCGCCGAGACAACTCGGCTTCAGACAGTAATCGTCAAAGCCGGATGAGGATCAAGAGCCGGTTCGTTTTCGAGCCGTAACAAAGCGCGGGCGCCGGCGGCGACGAGTGTCCTTCATCGCAATTTAATCATGAATCATCCGGGCCGGGACCTCGGCGGCCGAAAAATTCGCGATCACACCTCGTCGCGCCGGGCCGGAGCGGCGGCGGATGGCCCGTTTCAACTCGGCGTGCTTTATTGAGGCATCGGAGCAGCCGGCCGGAGAAACGCCGTGGATCGAAAAGAAGTCAAGATGTACTCGGACTACAAGAGTCCGTTCGCCTACCTGGCCTTCGACCCCGCCTTCGAACTCGAACATCGCTACCGTATCAGCCTGCGATGGATTCCGTTTCAGCTACGGATAAAGGGCAAAGGAGAACGGAGCATCTACTCCGAGTACAAGGCGCGATATTCCTACCTCGATGCGCGCCGATGGGCGGCGCGACGCGGCATCGTGATCCGCGGTCCGCTCAAGGTTTACGACACGACGCCGGCCCTCATCGGAGGCCTGTTCGCCCAAAAGCACGGGCGCCTGCTCGACTACAGCCGCAAGGTCTATTCGATGTTCTTCCGGCGGGAACTTGAAGTCGATCAGCCCGATGCGGTCGCCGGCGTGCTC
>Ga0070740_10004157_pt1 | contig 14528 bp, 15 predicted proteins | sample Coa_R2_FD_67286 | JGI IMG/M metagenome (GOLD analysis project Ga0070740, IMG submission 67286) | Surface soil microbial communities from Centralia Pennsylvania, which are recovering from an underground coalmine fire - Coalmine... | ecosystem: Environmental > Terrestrial > Soil > Unclassified ... | reverse complement strand
ACCATCCCATTTTAGAAACGGTTCTAGTTTTTGCAACCTTCCACTTGAGGGATTGATAATAACTTCAATCTCGTCTGGATTTGTAGCAGGTGGGACATAGATCTCGCCTATAGATGAAAATCCTTTTGATGGTACCTCCGGTGCTTTTTTTGGCGGCTCTAGTTTGAACTCTTTTCCATCAGACCCTTTCAAAGTATCTTTTAACGGATTAAATGACAGTCTTCCGCCAAGTGCAAGTGCAACAATCAATTCAGGACTTCCCATAAAGGCCATTGTCTCTCTCCTACCATCATTTCGTCCAGGAAAGTTTCTGTTAAAGGAAGTAACAATCGTATTTGGTTCCCCAGGTTTTATCTCTGGTCTGTTCCATTGTCCAATACATGGACCACAGGCATTAGCTAATACGGTTGCACCGATATCGTTTAGGGTGTGCATCTGTCCGTCTCGTTCAATGGTAGCTCTAATTTGTTCAGAACCAGGGGTTACAAGAAGAGGAATCTGTACATGCAGTCCATGAGATTTGGCTTGCTCTGCAACAGATGCAGCCCTTGTCATGTCTTCATAAGAAGAATTTGTACAGCTTCCAATAAGTGCTACAGAGATTGTATCAAGATACTTGTTTTCTTTTACATCATCTGCTAGATGAGATATAGGTCTTGCAAGATCTGGCGTATGCGGACCTGCAATGTATGGCTCCAGTGTAGAAAGATCAATCTCTATTACTTTATCAAAATATTTTTCCGGATTTTGTTCAACTTCAGGATCTGCAACGAGAATGTCTTGGTATCTATTTGCAAGATCTGCAATAGTTCCACGATTAGTTGATTTCAGATAAACTTCCATCTTGTCATCGTATGGAAATACAGAGCATGTTGCACCTATTTCTGCGCCCATGTTTGTTATGGTTGCCTTGCCTGTACAACTAATCGACTTGGTACCAGGTCCAAAGTACTCCACTATTGCATTTGTTCCACCAGATACGGTAAGCTTCCATGCAACATACAGGATGACGTCCTTTGGTGCAACCCAACCATTTAGTTCCCCTTTTAGATGTACACCAATTCTTTTTGGGTACAACAGTTCCCATGGAAATCCTGCCATTACCTCTGTTGCATCAAGTCCTCCCACTCCAACAGCAAGCATACCAAGACCACCTGCGTTTGGTGTATGAGAGTCAGTTCCAATCATTAATCCGCCAGGAAAAGCATAATTTTCTAGTACAACCTGATGAATTATTCCTGCACCTGGTTTCCAAAATCCAATCCCATATTTTCTGGAAGATGATTCAAGAAATTTGTAAACTTCGCTGTTTTCATCTAATGCAACTTTAATGTCTACATCTCCGCTAACTTTAGCCCTAATGAGGTGATCACAGTGCACAGTTGTTGGAAGTGTGCTTCGTTTGAGACCTGATTGCATAAATTGTAGAATTACCATCTGTCCGGTTACATCTTGAAGTGCAACCCTATCAGGACGTAGAAATGAATAGCTTTTGCCAGGCTCTAGATCTTTTGCACTTTCAATATCATCAAGATGACCTACCAGTATTTTTTCAGTCAGAGTAAGAGGTCTGTTGACTAGTTTTCTATATTTTGCAATGTTTTCTGTAATTTTGGCATAAACCTTTGAAACTAGTTCAGGAGTTGTTTCTATTTGCATTTCAATAACACTAGACAACTAAACTGAATTTAATATAAACGGTATTTCCAATAATTGTATCTGAAAAATCTCTAGTTCTTTGCTTTAATTAGACTTACAAAGTATTTGTGAAGTGAGAGATCTCCTGTGAGTTCAGGATGAAATGAAGTTCCAATGATATTTCCTTGTTTTACAGCAATTATTTTTTCGTTAAACTTTGACAATACCTCAACATCTTTTCCTGTTTCTATGATTGAAGGTGCACGAATGAACACACCTTGAAATTTTTTGATACCTATATTATCCATCGATATTTCAGATTCAAATGAATCCTTTTGCCTACCAAAGGCATTTCGTTCTATTTTTACATCAAGAAAATCCAATAATGGCTGATCCATCTCACCAACTACCCTATCTTTTGCTTTTTTTGAGAGCATTATCATACCTGCACATATCCCAAAGACAGGCATTCCGCTTGCAATTTTTTCTTTAATTTTTTTTAGTGAGCCATTTACAAGGGACAGTGTACCGATTACAGTACTTTCTCCTCCAGGTATTACCAATCCATCAAGATCAGAAATCTGTTCAGGAGTTTTAACTTCAGTTACAATACCATCAAGTCCTAGATCTTCAATTGCCATCTTTGTGGCCATTATGTTTTCTGCAACATCTCCCTGAACTGCCAATACTCCAATGTTAATACCGCTCATGCTGTACTACCACGTTCTTGCATTCTAAGCTCAAGATTCTTTGTATCTAATCCCAACATTGATTGTCTCTCATCAATCATTTTCTGTGCTTCTTTTACCTTGTCTGGATCTTCCCAGAATGTGGTTGCCAGAACTATTGCTTGTGCTCTTTCTTTTGCATCATCAGCTTTGAATATTCCAGATCCAACAAAGACTCCATCGCATCCCAAAGTCATCAGATATGCAGCATCGGCAGGAGTTGAAATTCCACCTGCTGCAAAATTGACAACAGGTAACCTACCCAAACTTGCAGTCTCTTCTACAACAGAATATGAGACTTTTAATTCTCTTGCAACGCTAATCAAGTCTTGCTCATCACCTGCATCATAAATTGATTTTATGCGTCTCAATTCAGTATTTACATTTTTAATATGAATTACAGCCTCTGCAACATTACCAGTACCAGGTTCACCTTTTGTTCTAATCATTGCTGCACCTTCTTCGATTCTTCGAAGAGCTTCACCTAGATTTCTTGCACCATTTACAAACGGACTAGTGAAATCCCATTTCCATATATGGCGATTTTCATCTGCAGGAGTTAAAACTTCAGATTCATCTATCATGTCTACATTTGTTTCTTGCAAAACCATTGCCTCGTATACATGACCTATTCTACATTTTGCCATAACAGGAATTGTTACGGAATCCATAATCTCTTGTATAATTCTAATACTTGCAGTTCTTGCAACACCTCCAGCTTTTCTGACATCAGATGGAAGTTTGTCTAAAACCATTACTGCAACTGCGCCAGCATCTTCTGCAATTTGAGCTTGTTCTACAGTTGTAACATCCATAACAACTCCATTTTTGAGCATATGTGCAAAACCACGTTTTAGAGTAGAGGTTCCGCGTGTGGTGCTAAATGATCCTATCTTTTCATTAACTACTCCTTTAGCATTACCCAAATCACCAGAAAGTGGAATCATGAGATTTGATCGCGTCCTAGGCTATTTATTTTATTATTTCTGCTATTACGCCATCTAAACTGTTTTGTACCTCATTTATCAGTGGAGGAATGAATTCCTGAGTAGAATTCTGGTCAGGCCACTGTACATTGATTGATTTACCATCAAGTGTCACTTGCAATCCAAATTTTTCATACTCGTTTAGATCACTTTTTACTTGATAAGATGTCTTTGGCATTTCCATAAATCCCGTCTCTTTTATGAGGGCAGTTATCCTCTTGACCTCATCTTTTGACAATTGATATTTTGTATCAGGTTCAGAATAGCCATTTTTTGTCAAACTATAGGTAGTTTGGCCATCATTTGAGATGGTTAGAACTTCGGTTGTGTCAGCGCCAATACTCTGGGTAAGGCCAAATGATATTTTTTTGAGGTGTTGTTTGCTATATTCTATTGATATGACATCATCGGAATTAACTGCAACATTTGGAATTTCAGGTCGAAGAAGTGTAGGCACTACAATGAAAAGAGCTGCAAGTATAGGAATTGCTCCCAATAATATTATTATGGGACGGACCAAATTTTGCTCCCCAAGTGATTCATGTCTGATTTAGGCGTGTAATTGATTAAGAAATGAAAATTGCAAGATGCAGATTTCTTGAAACAATCCAACGCTCAAAAAGAGTTACTATGGTACCAATAAATCTTCAGAAGTCAAGTAAATTAAAATTCAAGTGCATTTATGTTCATTACGTGGGGTCGTAGCCTAGCCTGGTATGGCGACAGTTATCACATGATGATCACCGCTAAGGGCTCCAGTGGTTTCACAAGCTTCACTGACGCAAGGATGATGTACAGTTTGGAGCTGTAGTGACCCGTGTGTCGCCGGTTCAATTCCGGTCGGCCCCACCATCCGATCTCTACCCTGACCTTAACAGTTATAAGGAAAAAGGCACCTAGTAAGTCTGCTAGGGAGATAGGACTTGAGTTTTACAATTTCGAAAATACATGGCGGTAGATTGAATTGAGTAGAGGAAATTTCCCAACATTTGGAGCCTCTAAAACTGGAACTTTTGTTTCCACCCTGAAAAACTATAACCTGCCTCCTTTTATTTTAGAAAAAATTGCTGCAGACTGTAAATCAGATCTGGTCAGAAAAGGCAGAATCGAAGAACGGCTGCAAAGCATGAATGATTCTGCTCTTGAACTTTTACACAAGGTTTTTGTTGACTGTCATGAAGATTCTGCTGGCACATACGCCAATTATCGATTTTTCGCATATATCTCAAGCATGTTCCACAAGTGTGAAATTTTATTAAATGAAAAAATTCCAGGCCATTCTGGCAAGGTCTACAAGGTACCAATCGCAGTCAAAAATAATGGAATGTATATTGCAGTTGGTTTTAACAAGTCCTCTGGCGGCCCAACAACAAAAAGAGAGGCCGTAAAGTTCTATGAAATGGTAGATGACATCAAGAAAGGAGAGCATGGAAATCAGCTCTCAGAGGGAGTCTTTGGTTCATCAGTAGGCTTTGATGGAGAAGCACTAGTTACACTAGAAAAACTGAGTACAACTAGAAAGAAGGATCCACAAAATAAAATAGATTTCAAGACAGCTAGCTTTCAAGACAGAATTTATTCTGTTACCAAGTGCTAGTTCTTCTTTTTAGCAGGACAGAATTTTAGATGAACTTGTTTTTCCACAGTCAACGTAGTTTCATTTTCATGAAATAGTTTTTTGCTACAATCAGGGCAAACGAATTCTGGCATAAAAAAACTCTAAATTACTTACTTATAGTCTTTTAGGGTCATCATATGAAAAATTATGCTACAGTCTCAAGCTAGAGGTATCAAGAGTTGCAAAAAGAGCATCCTTTTCTGTTTGAATATAATTGGAATCATAATGCTCAAATGATAATGATGCAAAAAGATGTTTATCCCATATCTCGTGAACTAATTCCTTGTAATTTTTGTATCCTTTTTGTCGCAGAAATTCATGAGCAAGCTCATGTGAGACCTTTGGACAATTAGTTTCCATTAGAAATTTCAAGTCATCTTTTTGTGGACTCTTGCTCCACATAACCATGCCAAAATTATCTGCAAAATATCCTTCACATGTGCAATCTGTCCAAAGCGGCCGAAAATATGTCAAATAAAAATGAAAAATATCCCTTCCTCTATCAGCATGATCATCAAGCAAAGCAGGTGTATCTACGATTCTAAATCTACCCCCAGATCTTACTATCATTATATCAGATTGGACTTCAAATTTTTTCGAGAAGGTCTTTTCAATCCAGATCTTGTAGAATTGTGCCATTTTTGTGATATATTCAAACTCCCATTTCCTGTTGTCCAGATCCTCTTCTTTTATCACGAAAATGAAATGAAGGAGCATTACGATGAAAAGATTACAACGCAATTAAAAGTTCTTTGAATAAAAAATTAGAGTACTCTATGGTGGGGTTTCAAAAATATTGGGCAGGATTTCTCCACAGAGACTTAGCTTTGACCTTCTATGCCCATCAGGGTTAGAGTTGAACGAATCTTCTCTATTTTACGAATTTTCCAAGTGATTATTTCTCGTAGTGCTTCTACTGTTGGAGATTCAATCTTTGCCAGTATATCGTAGGCCCCGAAGGTACCGTGAACTTCCTTGACTCCGTTAATTGCTTTTAGCTGTGAGATTATAGATTCTTCAGAGCCAAGTTCACAATTTATTAGCACATATGCAGTTGCCATAGTATACCTATACAATGCAAATATATCAATAGATCTGTTTTCTTGCTTGAAATCAAAGATTATATCATAGTGGAAAACGAAATTTCAGTTTTTTGGATGGATTTGATTTAGACTCTTTTGGTTGCAATCATTTTTTGGAAAATTTAAGAAAAAAGAAATGTTCCCCGGTTCTGACTCACATAGAGTCATTGGTACGTTAGCCTTAATCCTCATCTTGTTCTATTACCGGGGTGCCCTGTAGCACGGCTGGGTGGACCAAAAATCATATTTCATCATCCCAGTCCGTCTGCGTGCATATTGGGGCGATATGATTATTTTTTGGTCAGTAATTTATTGTGATTGATTAAGTATCCAGTGGTTTAGGCATGTTTTTTTGAAAAAGTATCTTTTTGCAGGATCATTCTGTCATAGTTACTAGTTTCATATCATATCTTGAAACTATGCCAAACTAGGACAAATTTTATTTCTGGAGCAAAAGTTCAGTAAGGTTGATCTCAAACCCAGCTACTGGTGTTCGAAGCTTGAAATTATCTGTAATTTTGGTGTCTAGTTCCCCTATCAAACCAAGTTTCTTGCCATTCACCACAATACTGCCAGTTCTTCCATCTACAAACATTGGTTCTTTCTGCGGTACAGTATTACAGGATAGATTAAAGCCAGTTTTCAAAAGAGACTGTAAAACAGACTTTACTTCTGTAAAGTTGACATCCTTGTGCGCACTAAGGCAAGCCAGATGAATTCCTTCCTTGATTGGAGAGTCTTTTTCAAATACGGTTCCAATTTCAAATATCTTTTGAGGATATGATTCATGAATATTTCGGGATAGTACCTCCATCATACCAGGAAGTAGCATGTCACGCAAGATAATGTGTTCTTGGCTTTTCGAGTCTGCGACGGATATTATCTTAGATGTCGCCCTAGTGGTTTTGTCATATAGAATTTCTTTGCTTGTAAGCTCAAAGTTCATCACTTCAAGATAACCTAGTCCAACCATAATCTGGCGAGCAGTCTCAAGTATCTTGGTGATATGATTTCTCTCACCAGCCGAGACTGACTCTGGCATTGTAGGAACGAGATTTTGAATTCCATAACCAAGAGCTACTTCTTCTACTAGGTCCATCACTCCAAAGATATCTGTTCTATATCGTGGGATCGTACAAACAATCTTTTTCCCTCTCATCTTTGCATCAAGTCTACTTTTTTTAAGAGATTTTATCATGATTTGATTTGATATGTCAATTCCCAGTGTCTTGTTTGCAAGCTCAGGCTCTAGCACAAGATCTCTAGATTTTAGTACAGGAGTAGAATTTCCAGCTCCAGTTATTTTTACTGAATACAATTCAAATCCTGCAATCTGCAAAGTGTTTGCAATAACTGCAAGAACTCCCTCTGCAGCGTTCTTGTCAGTTGCAGTAACTTCTACAAGTAAATTACGAGTTTTAACGTTCATCTCTGTAAGTTTTGCATTAGCAATAGGAGGAAGCGATATTGTTTTTCCATCCGAGTCTACAATAATCGGAACTTTGGAATGTCCTTCCAAGAGATGTTTGTATTTTCTCCCCGTCTCTGTTTTTTCCAGCATCTCTTTTACAGTCATGGAGACATCGGATTCAAGAGGAACAAAGCTATGTTCCTGTGTTACAGTCTTGTAGTATAGCGGAAATTTTATTTTTTCAAGATCATGAATTCCGATTGATGCTTTCTTTCGTCTTCTACCTAATCCATTATGAAGATCCTCTTGCATGGTGATTATTTGTCGTATTGTTTCATCATCGAGCTTGCCGTTCCTTGCCTCTATTGCTGTAACATATGGCCTTACTTTTGAGACAGAAGGAACAGATTTTATCATATTTTTACCATTTTTGATTTTCAGTATAGGCATTCCAAGTTTTATTCCAAGCAGTCCTTGAAGACCTGTAATGATACCATAGTCAGTAGAGTAATCAGGTCTGTTTGGACTGTATTCTACGTTGACATGGTCAGAAGTCTCGTCCTCAATATCCAACCCAATGAATGGCAAAGTTTCAACAAGCTTTGCTTTTGGAACATTCTTGCCAAGAATTTTTTTGACTCTGTCAAAGTATAGTGTGACTACTGGCATTTTGGTACACTCCTCAACCAACCAAACTTGTTTTCATACAACTCTCGGACATCTGTTAGACCATAACGCAACATTGCGATTCTTTCAATTCCTCCACCCCATGCAAGAACTGGGTTTTTGATTCCTAGTGGTTTTGTTACCTCTGGTCGGAAAATTCCCATTCCAAACAGCTCTACCCACTTGCCAAGTTTTTCATTATATATCATGGATTGTAATGACGGTTCGGTATATGGGAAAAATGTTGGCCAGAATTTTATCTTCTTGATTCCCATCTTGTGATAGAATTCAGTCTGCAATCCCATTAGATCCCGTAGTGTGACATTTTTACCAACTACAACTCCCTCTACTTGATGAAACTCTGCAAGATGTTTGTAGCTTAGTTTTTCATTTCTAAATACTCGTCCTATTGAAAACAACCGTGCTTCATCGTGTTTTTGGTCAGCAAGTTCTCTAATAGTTACACATGTAGTATGCGTTCTTAGAACAAGTCTTCTTGCTTCTTCACTTTGCCATTGATAATTCCAACCCTTCTTATGTGCATCAGATACTTTTTTTATCTGATCAGGTTTTGCTATTGTTTTTGCTTTGATATCTGCAAGGTAAAAAGTATCTTGCATTTCTCTTGCAGGATGATCCTGCGGCGTAAACAAGGCATCAAAATTCCAAAAGCTAGACTGGACATTATTTCCTATTATTTCAGAAAATCCTAGACTGACAAATATTTCTCGTACCTCATCAATTACATCTCTTAGTGGATGACTTTTTGCAGCAAATATTACAGGAGCAGCAGCTTCAACATCTATGGCTCTGACAACTTTGGATTCCGGTTCTACTCCATGTGATGTTTCAGATACATTTTCAAAATCAATGTTATCAGGTACACTTTTTGCTACTTCCATTCCTTGCTCAGTGAGTCCAACCAAGGCAGATTTTTTTGAAGTAAGAGTAATAAATTCAGGTCTTTTTTTCAGTGACTCTAGTGCATTCTTATCTTCAAAATCATCTTCGGATACTCCTATAGGAGTTTTAGAAATTATTTTAATAATTTTTTCTTCAGAAGAGAGATCGTGGTACCCCTTTAGCATTACCCTATTTTCATGAATCTCAACCCAGCCATTCTTCTTTGCATTTGCTATAGCTGGGCCAAATTCATTTTTTAGATAATCTTTTGCAGAATTCATCTCACAAGAGTAACCATCCAATGATCTTAGATAATTTACCAGCTGTCTTTCCGGAAATCCTTTTTCAAATGCTTCAGTTCCTCTCTTTCCCAATGTTACAATGGTTTTCTCTGACTCGGTAACATTTGCTAGATTTTTGAATTTTAGCCATTCAATGCCTCTTCTTGTTTGATCTAGTGAAAGTTTTGCAATATCAGAAAGTTCTTCAGGTGTCAAGTTTTTCTTCTCAGACAATGTCTTGAGAATTTTTTGTTCAATCGGGTGCAGAACTTGAGACATTATCACAAAAAGCCAAAAAGACTTTTTAAACCTTAACCTAACTAAACCATGAATGTCATCTGAAGAGTTTACAGTAACTCCTTGGAGCGTAGAGGGAGATATCGACTATGATAAACTCATGCAGAAGTTTGGCACAGAAAAAATTTCTCCAGAACTAGAGGCACGCATTGAAAAAATAGCTGGAGAAGTACACCCAATGCTAAAGCTAGGCTACTTTTTCAGTCACAGAGATTTAGACAAGATTTTGACAGAATATGAGAAAGGTAACAAATTTTACCTTTACACAGGAAGAGGGCCATCCGGCAAGATCCACATGGGTCACCTCTTGCCATGGATTTTTACAAAATATCTCCAAGAAAAATTCGATGTCAATTTGATATTCCAATTAACTGATGATGAAAAGTTTCTCTACAGTGACCAAAAATCTATGGAAGAGGTATCAAAATACACTCAAGAAAACATTCTAGATATCATTGCAATTGGGTTTGATCCAAAAAAGACAAAGATCCTTATTGATACAAAGGACATCAAACGGATTTATCCAATAGCATTAGAGATAGCAAAGCGAATCACTTTTTCAACTGTCAAGGCCGTTTTTGGGTTTGAAAATTCTACAAACATAGGAATGATTGGATTTCCACCAATACAGGCAGCGCCTTGTTTTCTGCCATCAATAATTGAGGGACGACCAACTCCTGTTCTCATACCTGCTGCAATTGACCAAGATCCCTATTGGAGGGTAACAAGAGACATTGCCGAAAAAATGGGATATCCAAAACCAGCCCAGATCCACTCCAAGTTTTTGCCAGGACTTGGCATGCAAGGAAAAATGTCCTCTTCAATTCCAGAGACTGCCATTTTTACTACAGATACTGATGACGTAGTGGATAAGAAAATTTCAAGCACGTTTACTGGCGGTCAGCCAACTGTTGATCTTCAACGAAAACTTGGTGCCAACTTTAGCATATGCCCAGTGTTTTGGTATCTAAGATACTTTTTTGATACAGAAAAGGAATCCGATGAAAGGGCAAGAAAGTGTAAAAGTGGACAGTTATTGTGTGGAGAATGCAAATGCAATTTAAAAGACGCTACCAAACCTTTCCTATCAGAGTTTAAGAAACAGCGAGAGAAAGCAAAAGATCAAGCAGACAAGTTCATGTTTGACTAGACAATATGAAGAAAAACATTACGTGTATAGACAATTACGAAGCGCAGAAACTTGCTAGTTTAATATACATAAAAGATGATAATGAAATTTTCATAAGCGGAATTTTAGAAATAATTGAAAATGAGATAATAATATCTCTCAAAGACAAGTCTGCCCACAGCATACTTTTCAAAGACAGACTTCAGGCAGAGTTTTTTGCAGATTTTATCCAATCAGTAGTAGATAATGTGAACAAAATCACAGAAACCAAGGTTCTTGGAGATACAGTAGAAATAACAAAAGAATAATTTTAGACAAGAGACTTGTCCATTTCCTGACCAACTAATTCTTGTACCTTAAGAAAATACAGTCTAGTTGTATATGGCATATCATCAAGGTTATTTGAAATTGCCATCATCAGATAACGAACTGCACGTTTTGATATATTGAGGTTGAATTTTAGATATAAAATTGGATCCTGTTTTACACCAATTTTATCTACAAGCCACGGTGGTGCCATCTCTTTTGCCTCCCTAATCACTTTGTTGTACCAGAGAGCTATATTTTCAGGGTCTAGGCCTTCTTTTAGACCTGCAATATCAGAAGACATTTTGGTAAACATCCTATCTGTTAATTCTTTCAATAATTTACCAAGCATTTTAGAGTTTTAGGGAACCTACTCAAAGATTGAAAAGTTGTTTGTCAACTAAGTATATTGCCGTCAGCATCAATCTCAGATTTCTTGATTCTTGTTGTAGAAATGCGCGTACCATCTTTGGCAAGGGCCATGGGAACTACAATCACTTTAACTGGTAGAGCATTCCTTTCTGCTCGTAATCGGTTCAGTTCAGTACCCTTTGAGGAGGTCTCTTCGCTTACTATCAATGCCTCAACCTCTTTTTCCAATACCGCAGGGCCAAAATCATTGTCAAGCTTACTTATTTCATACTTGGAATTTGGGAAATTTTCTTTAATGGTATCATCAAGTGTTTTGTATCTTTTAGAATAATCATTATTGGGTTTTTTCCCTTTTTTTCTTGCAAGTTCATCACTTGTTAGACCGATGATAACCTTAGACGAGATTGAAAACCCATTTCGTAGCAATTCTAGATGACCCCTATGAATGATATCAAATGTACCGCCCAGAGCTACAAGTTTGAATTTGGTCATAATAGATATTGAATATTCAGGGTTTTATCATTTAACAAGTACTAGGTTAATTGATGGTACTGCTGAAGACAAGGGAATAGCATCAAAATTCCACACATATGTTTCAATAAAATATGAACCTGCGGAGTGTGGTGTCCAGTTTACAGACACACTTTGGTCTCCAGTTCCAAGAAATACTCCTTCATACTTGCCTATGAATTCGACTTTACCATTAAATTGTTTTACTTGAACATAATATACAAACGGTTGAGTTGAATTGGCAATATACTGAGCGTTACTGGTTATTTTTACAGATGCATTTACTGGTATAGTAGAATATGCAGTGCCATTAAGATCAGTTATCACAGTATTGCTTACAATTACTGGCAGTGTAACTTGAACACTATTTACAGGAATTAATTTTGATTGATAATTATCAGATTCCGCAATTAACATGTATGACTTGGCTCTGGTGCTCGAGTCTGAAGTGATGCTAAATTGAGAATCCTTCCCAGAGTCAACGCTAATTGGATCAGATATTCCAATGGCAACTATTCTTTGAAATGCATCATATGAAATCAGATAGATCTTTGTGTTGGTAGACTTTAGTGCACCATTGTTTGTTATAGTACCAGAGACAGATAACTTGTCAGAAACTTGGAGAGGATTTGAAGAAATATTCAATACTTGTTGTCTTTCAGGCGATGATTGGAATCCTGCAATTTTTACCTGGATTTGTGTGATAGATGGATCAGCTTTTGTAGATGATATCATAAATGGAACTTTTCCACCAGATGGAATTACCTGAAGAAGCGTTGTGTCAGTTTTGTATTCTATTTGATTAGAATTATCATCCATGAAGGTAACTCCAATTGTGACTGCATTGACAGGAGAATTGAGGTTATTTTGGACTTCGCCAAACACTACTGTAGTGCCATCATTTGCTTTGTGGGAATATATTGTTTGAAGTGCTTCCACACCAAGACTTGTTGAGGGTGGAAGATCAGCCCAGACAATATTTGTGGTAAATAAAAGTAGAATCAACGAACCAGAAAGTAACAGGGTCTTCATGTAGATTATAGTCCCAAAAGGAGATTAATCATATACTGCATATCATAATCTAAACAACATAGTTTAGAAGGTTCTACTAAACTCACGTTAGAAGATAATAATTATAAAAAGAAGATAAAAGATGTTTTTGGTTATTTACTTGTGTTTCTTTGCGGTAATTACACACCAGTAAATGAATCCTGGTATCAATCCTACCATCAATGGTATGTATACGCCCGCTTGACTCCAATCTTGCATATCTAAATTACCTAATCACCAAAAAACTTGCATAGTATTTAAATCCATCTTTCATACGGCGAGATTTGGGCAGATCGCCAGTCCTGAGGTGGAATTCAAGGTTCTTTAAATAAAACTTGAACACGATTTGTAATCAAGGTTTGGAAATAATAATTGAGCCGTGGAACCAACTTGTCATTCATGAAGTATTAGAACTAAGGTTTGAGGACTGGGTAACTCAGATAATTGCAAGCGCAAGGTCAGCAGGGGGTGGGATACCAACTATCTTTTGGGCTGGAGGAGTAGCATTTCATTTTGCAACATTTCCTGATACTGATACAATAGTTCAGGAAAAACTCAAGGGTAGAATTCACTATTCATCAGTTACATTTGCCATAAAAGAGAAATTTGAAAAACAGATCACACGAGAAAGTGGAGCAATCAATTTTACAGATGTAAGCCATAATGAAATATTTAGCAAACTAACAGAAAAGTTGAGAGCCCAATCAAAGTTTCAAAATACTCATTGAGGTTTTTTTCTAGATTTACGGACAACCAAGAATCCACCTATTACAATAAGTGCAATACCACCTATAAAATATGGAGAAGGGTAAGGTTCTATCGGAAATAGAAAAATTCCAGCTGTGATCATGGCAAGATAAACAAGCATTGTTTGATCTATATCAAATACCATCAAGAGTTGCTCCTTTTTTCCATACTATAAAGAATTCTAATGATATACTTTTGCGATAATTACTAGTGCTTTTCCCTTATCTCAACTTCGCTTCCTTCATAATTTGCTGCCATATTTGTAAATGGATATTTTTTGAGGTCGGCATCTAAAACTCCACCTTTGAATTTTTTAACACTGGTTGTATTGTCGTATATGTCTTGGAGTTGTTTTCCGGCATTGATATTTGCCTTGAAATGAAGATCAGATACCAGAAGAACATGATCAGTGAGCAATGGATAAAACAATAGATATCGATAGTCTGGCAAAACATCAGTCATATGGTAAACATACTTGAATATCCATGAATACGCTGCACTTGAGACAATTGTTGTGTTGTTTTCGTCATAGGGGGCATCACTATTATGAACATTTTGAAGAACGTATGCAACAGCATCAAATTGAGCCGAGACATTAGATGTAATCAGAAAAGAGGTCATGACCAGACCAAATATTCCAATACATATCATAATGACAAATGGAAGTTTATTTCGGACATCCTCCTTTGCGTGTTTAGTCATATCAATAATAAATCTAGCCGCAGCAATACAGAGAACCGGCAGAACTGGAATCCAGTAAAAGTATTGTACATATCCAATAGTAGCAAGAAATACTAGAAATGG
>Ga0070740_10004149_pt1 | contig 14549 bp, 11 predicted proteins | sample Coa_R2_FD_67286 | JGI IMG/M metagenome (GOLD analysis project Ga0070740, IMG submission 67286) | Surface soil microbial communities from Centralia Pennsylvania, which are recovering from an underground coalmine fire - Coalmine... | ecosystem: Environmental > Terrestrial > Soil > Unclassified ... | reverse complement strand
CGATTGGCCAAGCGCGGCCATCGCGTTACCGTGGTGCACCCGAGACAGCTGCGCTTCATTCCGCGAGAGCGTCACCCGTATTGGAAAATACGCGCGGCAGTCTTCCGTTTTCGAGAATCGTTTCGCACGCCGACAGTTGATTGGATGGAAGTGAATCCGGATGTTCATCTGCTTTATACGGCAACATCACATTTCCGCGACATTCCGGATGGCGATATGATCTTCGCGACCGCGTGGCACACTGTGGCATCAGTACTGGCTTGTCCGGAAGCGAAGGGTGTCAGGGGTTACCTGATCCAAGGGTACGAATCGTGGCAGGGACCAAAGGACGACGTCGACCGTACATGGCGGTCACCGCTCCGTAAAGTAGTGGTTTCGCGCTGGCTGGTTGAGAAGGGCAGGCAACTCGGAGTCACAGACGTCACTTATATTCCGAACGGCGTCGATTGCCTTCGTTATATCCCGAGCCACCCCATCGACGCCCGCTTACCGCGGGTAGCAATGATGTATTCAACTGTGGAAAGCAAAGGATCCGCCGAGGCGATCACGGCGTTGACCGCTGCCAAGCGGATCTTTCCGGGCCTGGAGGCCGTCGCCTTTGGAATCTGCCGCCGGCCAAATACGTTACCCGAATGGATCGAGTATCATCGCAATCCGCCGCAGAACTTTCTTATTCATCACATTTATGGAAAGTCTTCCATATTTATCAGCTCCAGTTGGGCGGAGGGTTTCGCATTGCCGCCCGCCGAGGCGCTCGCTTGCGGTTGCGCGGTCGTGGCAACCGACAGCGGCGGTATTCGAGAGTTTATTCGCGACGGAGCAACCGGCCTGCTTTCTCCTCCCAAGGACTCCTCAGCGCTCGCGAAGAACCTGCTACGCCTGCTCGCGGATGATTCCTTGCGGATCGAACTAGTCCGCCGAGGGCTAGCCGTAATTCGGACATTCAACTGGGAGCGGAGCGTGACGTGCCTGGAAGCGTTCATTGTTCAGTCCGTGCACAACCGGAACACGCCTTATATGACCGACTGGCAGAACTCATATGGGTCCATATCAAGCGCCCGGTGAAAACCACGTATTCGGTGGCGGCCTTCACGATACGGCGCTCAGTTTGGCATATCTGACAATCATGCTGGCCGCGATCGTGCTTATGTATGTCCTGCCAAAGCGATATATGGTCCTGCCGTTCCTGGCTGGAATCTTTTTGATTCCCGCCAGCCAGGAGATCTATGCGTTCGGGGCGCACTGGTTCACTTCCAGAATTTTGGTATTAGCCGGGCTCGCACGCGTGACCGGGAGGTGGTTCGGACAACGCAGGTTGTTCCTCACGGGCGGGGTAAACCCGATCGACTGGGCGGTCTTCGCCTGGATCTTAAGCGAGGCCATCGCTTTTGTCCTAACGTACCACGCGACGGCCGCCGTGGTTTTCGAATGCGGCGTTCTGATTGATTATCTCGGCGCATACATCCTCGTTCGAGCAATGATTCAAGACCATAATGCAGTTCGCGCCACTCTGAAATGCCTGGCGATTCTTACTGTGATTCTGGGAATCGAGATGCTTTGGGAACAGATCGCACGCCAGAACATCTTTGGAGTTTTGGCCGGCACCGAAGCCATTCCGGAACTTCGAGAAGGAAAGATCCGGTCACAGGCCGTGTTTCAGCACGCTTTGACCGCGGGCGTCTTTGCGGCAACGCTTCTCCCAATGTTTTTGATGTTGTGCAGGAGCAGAAAAGCGCCGCTGTTCGGCGTGGCGGGCATCGTGGGCTGCACGGTTATGACAATCTGCTCGTATTCCAGCACACCGCTCCTCGGTTGGATCGCCGGCGCAACGGCTGTCTTTCTCTGGCCTCTTCGAGCACATCTGCGGATCGTCCGCCGTGTTTTCGTCGTGGTCCTCGTGACGCTTCACCTGGCGATGAAATCCCCGGTATGGTTTCTTATCGCACGGATTGACTTGACCGGTGGATCGTCGGGCTACCATCGGGCTGAACTGGTGGATCAGTTCATTAAACATTTCGGTGATTGGTGGCTTCTCGGAACCGCAAATGCCGGTAATTGGGGATTTGATCTGTGGGACACTCAAAACCAGTTCGTCGCCGTGGGTGAAACCGGCGGACTGCTCACTTTGATGCTTTTCATACTTCTCCTCAAGCGAGCGTTTGGCCACCTCGGAACTGCCCGGAGGCGCACAGCGGGAACGCCGGAGGAATGGGACATCTGGCTTCTGGGGTGCGCCTTGTTTTCAACCGTCGTTTGCTTCTTCGGAATCAATTACTTCGACCAAATAAGGATCAGTCTATTCGTTCTGTTTGCAATCCTCACGGTCATCACGGGTTCGCGGCTGGGAGCCCCCGTCATAGCGCACAAAAAGAAGATCGTTTGCTGGAACCTTGAACAGGCATCACCGCACGAAACCGTGGCATGAGCAAGTCCTCGCCGCTGCACGAAGAGGCGTGATTCCGTGATCCGCTACGTGATCGTTACTCCCGTTCGTGACGAACAGGAGTTTCTTCCATTTACTTACGAAAGTGTCGTCCGCCAGACGCTCCGACCGCTGGAATGGGTGATCGTGAACGATGGCTCAAAAGATTGGACCGGGGAACTTATCGACTGTTATTCACGGAAGCATAACTGGATTCACGCCGTCCATCGATCCGACCGCGGATCACGCCGATGGGGAGGTGGCATTATCGAAGCTTTCTATGAGGGCTTTTATGCTTTGACCCACCGCGATTGGGAGTTCATGGCGAAGCTAGACGGCGACCTGTCGTTCGAGCCGGATTACTTCGCCTCGTTGTTCGAACGCTGTGCGCAGAACCCGAACCTTGGAATTTGCGGCGGCATGCTCTACCATTTCGAAAACGGCCGTATGACCGTGGAGCGCCATCCTCTCTTTCACGTTCGCGGCGGAGTAAAGACGTATCGCCGGGCGTGCTGGGATGCTTTGGAAGGACTGTGGATAGGTCCTGGCTCGGACACTCTGGACGAAGTCAAGGCGCAGATGCTAGGCTGGAACACACGCAGCTTCCCCGATCTCCAACTCCAGCATCACCGCGCCACGGGTTCGTCATGGGGCCGATGGGGCGGCATGGTGAAAAACGGCAAGACCGACTATGTGTGCGGATACCACCCGCTCTTCATGGCCGCTAAGGCCGTAACGCGGTTAATAGAACGTCCTTACGTCCTCGGGTCGCTGGCATTAGTCTGCGGCTATCTGGCTGCTTACCTGCACAAACTGCCGCAGGTGGACGATCCTGGCTTGATTAGATATCTGCGGGCCCAGCAGATGGCGCGGCTCGCGGGCCGGCAGACCATTTGGCGCTAAGGCGATTACAGTCCATGGATCTTTCTATTATTTCCGTCAATTGGAATTCCGTGCGCTATTTGCGTGACTGCCTTCGCAGTATTTATCGATTCACGACCGGCGTCAGCTTCGAAGTCATCATTGTGGATAATGCGTCGTCCGAGCGTGACGTTGATTCTCTGTATGCGTTGTTTCCCGATATTAGAATCATCCAGAGCATCCGCAATCTGGGTTTCGCCGCCGCAAATAATGTAGCCTTTACTCATTCTTCAGGTGACTATATTGTCTTTATTAACCCGGATACGACATTGGTGGGTCCGGCGATCACCACTCTGTATAACGCGATCCGGTCATTACCTGACGCCGGAATGGTCGGCGGCACTCTTCTAAATCCCGATCTATCCGTGCAATCCGAGTCTATTCAAACATTTCCCACAATCCTGAACCAGGTGTTGGACAGCCAGCATCTCCGAAAAGTATGGCCCGGGTGCCCCCTATGGGATGGTAGGCCCTCCGCCGCGGCTCCCGGCGTGCCGGCTCGTGTCGATATGATTCCGGGGCCATGCATGGTGGTTAAGCGGACAGCTTTCGAAGCGGTAGGCGGTTTCACCGAAGATTACTTCATGTACGCCGAGGACATCGATCTCAATTACAAAATGGCTCAACTGGGATTGCACCGGTACTATATCGAATCGGCACAAATAATTCATCACGGCGGAACCAGCAGCAAAAAACAGAGCATGAGCCAATGGCCAACAATGATGAAGTTCCGGGCGATGCTGCTATATTACGGCAGGACACGGGGAGAGCTATACGCCTTAATGTACCGTCTCGCCATGGGCGGCAATGCGGTAATCCGCCTGGTGCTTCTGGGACTCGCGTTTCCCTTTGCGATGGTGTCGCGGGGCGCCGAACGAGTTGCCTGGGCGGCTGCAAAATGGCGCGCGGTACTCCGGTGCGCGGTCGGATTGCACAACCTGCCCTCCCCTCAACACTAAACAAGAAACATAACCGACACTCCCGTGTGTGGAATTTGCGGTAAGCTCGCATTCGATTCCGAGGAGACAGTTCTTCCCAGTGTTCTGAGCAACATGCTCCGAACTATTGCCCATCGGGGACCGGATGGCGATGGCATCCATGTATCCGGCCAAGTGGGGCTCGGGCACTGCCGCCTAGCGATCATCGATCCACAAACGGGACAGCAACCCCTATCCAATGAAGATGATACCATTTGGATTACGTTTAACGGTGAGATCTACAATTACCAACATCTCCGGGCCGATCTGATTGCAAGAGGGCACCGCTTCAAGACCAGGTCCGACACCGAAGTCATTATTCATCTTTACGAGGAGCGGGGAGTGGGCTGTTTGGAGAAACTCCGCGGCATGTTTGCCTTTGCTCTTTGGGACAGCCCGCGCAAACTTCTCTTGCTCGCACGCGACCGAGTAGGGATAAAGCCGCTCTATTATACGGTTAACCACGGCTCGCTGCTCTTCGCGTCTGAGATCAAGGCGCTCTTAGCCGATCCAACAGTCCGCGCCGAAATCGCTCCTGAGATGATAGATCGATTCCTCACCTTCTATTACATGCCCGGCGAAGACACGCTCTTTCGGAACGTGCGCAAGCTACTGCCAGGATATTACCTTCAGGCGCGAACTGGATCAATAACGGTCCAGAAATACTGGGACCTGGATTTCTCACCGCGAAACGTCTCCTTCCGGCAGGCATCCACGGAGTTGACGGGGCTGTTCGAGGAATCCGTAAAGCTTCATATGATCAGCGACGTTCCTATCGGCTTTTTACTTAGCGGAGGCGTCGATTCCAGCGCAGTGCTTGGATACGCTGCGCCGAAGTCCGAACCTTCCATGAGCAGTTACACGCTCGGCTTCTCCGCGCCCGGGGTGGCTGACGAAAGGCCATACGCATCGCTGGTCGCGCGAAGAAATGGCACGGCTCACCATGATCTGACGATTTCCGCAAAGGATTTCCAATCGTTTTTGCCCCGCTATGTCTGGCATATGGAAGAACCGGTCTGCGAGCCACCCGGCATCGCGCTCTTCTTCGTAACCCGAATGGCGAGAACCTTCGTCAAGGTGCTGCTATCCGGGGAAGGCGGAGACGAGGCGTTCGCAGGATATCAGAACTACCGAAGCCTGCTATGGCTGGAGCGCTTGAAGTCACTCCTAGGCCCGTTTACACCGCTCGCGCGTACGGGGTTAACTGCGTTGAATTACCTGCTTCGCTCGAACAGGGTTGCACGGATTGCGCCACTAGTCGACATTCCGTTCGATTTCTATTATTACAGTCGGACTTCCAATCCGTTTTCCTTTTTCAACTCCCACCACAACGCTTTGTACCTGGAAGCATTCCGCGGATGGGCGGATAAACGAAAATCCGTCGAAATCCTTCAGAATTATTTCGAGCACGCGGGCAGTTACCACACGCTCGACAAGATGTTGTACGTCGATACGAAAACGTGGCTTCCCGATGATCTGCTAGTCAAGGCAGACAAGATGACCATGGCAACTTCGGTCGAACTTCGTGTTCCGCTGCTGGATCACAAGCTTTTGGAGTTTGCGGCGTCTCTGCCTCCTGAATTCAAAGTGCGGCGGTTTACGACAAAGTATATCGCCAAGAAGGTCCTGGAACAGCGCGTTCCGCAAGAGATCCTGAACAGACGGAAGACAGGCTTCTCAGTGCCTTACGCCGCGTGGCTTAGAAACGAACTCAGAGAGTGGGTGTATTCGTTGCTCTTGGATGCAACGGCGGCGACAGCCCAATATTTCAACAGGCGGGTAATCGAGCAGATGTTCGAAGACGACTATCGCAGCGGGGTACATGCGCGCGAGCTGTTTTCACTCGCAGCGCTCGAGTTGTGGCACCGCGTTTTCTTGAAAAAGGAATACGTCTTCGAACCGATTGCGCCGCGCGCTTCCAAGCGAAGCGGCGAAAACGTTAACGCCGGACATGCTTATGGCTATTAATCGGGAGCCATTGCGGGTTCTGTACAGCTTTCCGCACAAGCTCGGAGCCAACCGGATCTGCTACACGGCGTGGCAGCAAGTGAAGGGATTAGCGGACGCAGGCGCGCGCGTCATTGTCCATCCAGGTGTTGTTCACCGCGGGTTGCCGGATGGCATTCGCGTGAGAGAAACCCTCGCGCGTGGCCCGATGCGTCTTCCCTATAGGGTTTTGGGAAGACTGCGCACGCTGGCTCTGCACGATTACATCGTTTCGCGGCGCTTGGAGCGGATGGCGACTCAGGTCGATATCGTGCACACTTGGCCGCTGGCCGCGCTCAGAACACTTCGGACCGCGTCCCGCTTAGGCATACCTACCGTACTGGAACGACCGAATTCACACACTCGATACGCATATGAATCGGTTCACAGGGAATCGCAACGCTTGAACATCGTGCTTCCGCCCGACAACGAATATTTTTATCGGCCCGATATTTTAGAGCACGAAGAAGAAGAATATCGGACGGCTGATTATCTTTTATGTCCCTCGGAGTTCGTCGCTGCAACGTTTCGTCAGGAAGGCTTCGAGGATCACAAGTTGCTGCGGCATCAATACGGATTCGATGGGGCAACGTACTATCCCGGAAACCAGGATCGCAAGAGCCCCGCGGAAGGCCTTACGATGCTGTTCGCAGGAGATTGCGCTGTCCGGAAGGGCCTGCATTTCGCTTTAGAGGCGTGGCTGAAATCTCCCGCGCACCTTACGGGAACGTTTCGGATCGCTGGACGCTTTTTGCGGGCCTATGCCGACCGGTTGTCCAGGCTGCTCGCGCATCCAAGCGTTCAAGTGCTCGGGTTTAGGAATGACGTACCCGAGTTGATGCGGCAGAGTGACATTTTTGTTCTGCCGAGTATCGAAGAGGGCAGCGCGCTGGTTACTGCCGAAGCCCGGGCCAGCGGATGTGTACTTCTGGTGTCCTCGGCCGCAGGGGCTGTATGCACGCACATGCAACATGGCTTGGTTCACAAAGCCGGCGATGTCGAGACGCTCTCACGCCACATCACGCTCGTTCACGAGGATCGGGCATTGCTTGGCAGGCTCCGAACCGAGTCGCTGCGTACTGTCAGCGACTTGACTTGGACTTCTGCGGGGCGCCGCCTGCTGAACCTATACCAAGAGGTTTTCGACCGAAGATCGCCAGCCTCCGGACCTGAAATCGCATTGACTCCCGCGTTAGGCCACAAAGCATGATGATTGATATTGCAATTATCGGAGCAGGTCCTTACGGGCTCGCTGCTGCGGCACACTTGCGCACGATCCGCGGCATGGAGACGAGGGTTTTCGGCGAGCCTATGTCGTTCTGGTCTGGCAACATGCCCCGCGGCATGTATCTTCGATCCAATTGGACGGCGACGCACATCGCCAGCCCGGATCATTCACTGACGCTCGAAACATATCAAAGTGAAACCGGGATTCGGATTCCACGGCCTATACCGCTCGACATATTCGTCCAATACGGGTTGTGGTATTACGCCAAGGGGATCGCCGACGTAGATAGACGCACGGTGATCCGCGTGGATCGAGAATCTAGCGGGTTTCGGTTGAGTCTTGAAGACGGGTCAGCTTTGCATTCGCGGCGCGTGGTGATCGCGGCCGGGATTGGGGCGTTCGCATGGCGGCCGCCGCAGCTGGCCGCACTGCCCCGCAGTCTCGCTTCTCATACCTGCGACCACAATGATCTGAGCGAATTCGCCGGACGTTCCGTCCTGGTGGTCGGCGGCGGGCAGAGTGCGCTCGAATCCGCTGCACTGCTTCACGAAGGCGGAGCTCAGGTGGAGGTCGTTGCGCGAACGCACCACATTCACTGGCTACAGGGGGCGCTGTCCCGCGCGCTGCATCGCCGGATAGGACGGTGGCTGTACGCTCCCACCGATGTAGGTCCCGCGGGCATCAGCCAGTTGGTTTCACGCCCTGAATTGCTTAACAAATTGCCACGTCCGCTCCAGACCCGCCTATGGAAGAGATGCATTCGTTCGGCCGGATCACGCTGGCTGGTGAATCGGCTTAAACCTGTTCCGCTCACGCTGGGGCGATCTATTCAAACCGCACTGGAGAAGGGGGGGCATGTGGAAGTGACTTTGGACGATGGAAGTCATCGCACTGCGGACCACATACTTTTGGGCACCGGATATCGTGTGAATATTGTTCGATATCCGTTTCTTTCGCCGGTGCTCGTTGCGCGAATCGAATCAGTAAATGGCTATCCTTGCCTGGGCCCGGGCCTCGAATCTTCAATACCAGGGCTCCACTTTCTGGGCGCTCCCGCTGCATGGAGTTTCGGGCCGCTTATGCAATTTGTTTCCGGAACGCGGTACGCTTCGCAAGCGCTTGTCAAGTCCGCGGCCAGGAAGTGTTCGTAAAAGGCAATGACCATAGCTGAAGCAACGCTACCGGACGCATTTTCACGCGCATCTCAAAACCGGACACGGCCGGGCGGCGCAGTAATTGTCGGAGGTGATTATCAAGGCTTAGGCATCGTTCAAAGCCTCGGCCGCCACCACATCCCCGTATGCGTTATCGACGATGAATATTCGATCGCGCGTTTTTCGCGCTACGCGACTTACTCGGTTCGGGTGAAGGATCTGCGCAATGAGAAGCAGGCGATCGACGCTATTGTCGAAACAGGGCGTCGTCTCCACTTAGATGGCTGGGCCTTGTACCCAACTCGTGATGAAACAGTAGCCGCCATTGCTCGTCACCGCCCAGAGTTGACTCAGTTCTTCTGCGTCCCGACGCCAGGCTGGAGGACCATTCAATGGATTTGGGACAAACGCAATACGTACTACCTTGCGCAGCAATTGGGAATTCCCACACCGCGCACATGGTATCCACGAACCGCTGAAGATCTGGACTGCATTGATAAAGATCCGCCGTATGCAGTCAAACCGGCGATCAAAGAACACTTCTTCTACGCGACACGGGTTAAAGCCTGGCGTGCCGACACCCGCGACGAACTCCGCGAGCTTTTTCTCAGGGCCAGTCAACAGCTGAGTCCCGGAGAAGTCATGATTCAGGATTTGATTCCCGGAGATGGTACGACTCAATTCGCCTACTGTGCATTCTATAAAGACGGGCAGGCGATCGGAAGCATGTTGACGCGCCGAACACGCCAGCATCCTCGTGAATTCGGCCGGGCCAGCACCTTCGTGGAGACTGTCGATCTTCCTGCCGTCGAAGACACATCCGAGCGCTTTCTCAAGGCCATCGATTATTACGGGCTCGTGGAAATCGAATACAAATTCGATAGTCGCGACGGCCAATATAAGCTTCTGGATGTAAATGCACGTACCTGGGGGTACCACACGTTAGGGGCTGGCGCGGGCGTCGACTTTCCTTATCTGCTGTTCGCCGATCTGTCCGGCCAATCCGTCGCGGCCTGCCGCGCACGTACCGGCATCACTTGGGTTCGGTTGCTTACGGACCTGCCCATGGCAATGCTGGACATTCTCCATGGACACCAGAAGCCCCGCGACTATTTCCGTTCCGTGATCAAAGCGGACGTGGAAGCAGTGTTTACAAAAGACGATCCTGCTCCTGGTTTCGCTGAGTTGGTCCTATTGCCGTACCTATCTACGAAACGCGCGTTGTGACACGCTCCACACAAGTTCATATTGTTGAGGAGTCGGAAAGACTCGACCCTGGCCATCGGACGCAGCGGATGGCGGAATCAGCGGTTTACGAGGTGGATCCTCTTACGGATCCGCGTTGGTGTGATTTCGTCGAAACCCACCCCCACGCGTCTATCTTTCATTCGCGAGGGTGGCTGCAGAGTCTCTCTGGCACTTATGGCTATAAACCGATTGTCTTTACGACTTCACCTCCCACTTCAGCCTTACGGAATGGGATTGTATTTTGCGACGTCAATAGTTGGCTAACCGGCCGGCGTTTCGTTTCCCTGCCTTTCTCCGACCATTGTGAGCCGCTGGTGGATGATCCCAAAGAAGCACGAATGTTGTTCGCAGCGCTGGACCAACAGATTCGATCGAAGACACTACGATATATAGAATCGAGGCCGCTTAGAACAACCGGGGCGCCAAGCGCTTTGTTTGAGTCGAGGGCGCCGTATTATCTCCATCAGCTTGATTTGCGGCCAAGCATCGGATGTTTATTTTCCCAGTTTCACCGGGATTCCACGCAGCGCAAAATCCGGCGCGCAGAACGAGAGGGGCTCGGCTATCAACAGGGCCGCACGACGGACCTGCTCGAGGCCTTCTGCCAACTGTTCCTGATGACACGGCAGAAGCATCGGGTCCCGCCACAACCCAAATCCTGGTTTCGCAATCTACTCCATCATTGCGGACCGAATTTACAGATTCGCGTCGCATTCAAATCGGATGTGCCGGTGGCGGCGATCATAACGCTACAGCACAATCACACGATCGTGTACAAATATGGGGGATCCGATGCGCGATTCCATAGCCTGGGCGGTATGCACCTTCTCTTTTGGCGGACGATTCAGGAAGCGAAGGCGGCGGGTCTGGAACTCTACGACCTTGGCCGTACGGCTTGTGAGAACGCCGGGCTAGCCACATTCAAGGCTCGATGGGGAGCCCGGCAATTTACGATTCACTACTCCCGTTTTACACGGACGCCCAGTTCGCCGTGCGCGTTTAGACAAAATCCGGCACGGGCGCTTCGTTTCGCGCAATACGCACTGGGGTGCGTCCCTCGAGCCCTATGGTACCCCTTGGGGACACTTCTTTATAAACACATTGGATAATATCATGGGAATTGCAAAGACAACGGGGCGGGCTCAATTCGCCGAATCATTTCCCGGCCTGCTAAGTCTCGGCCTTTTCGTCTGCATCGTGATGGTAGGCCTGTGGCCATTTGGCAGTCCTAGGAACCGCGTCGAGTGGCTGCGAGACAAGCACGGGCTGCGATTCTATGGTCCGAGTAGCCTGTTGAGCGTAAAGCCTGTTGAATTCGGACTATCCGAAGCGTCGCCAGTGGTACTCGAACTGCGGCTGCGCCCTTTCGCGATACGGCAATCCGGGACGCTTATCAGCTTCTATAATTCCGCAACAAGAGGTTCTTTTTCCATATCCCAGCAACAGGACGACCTGGAGCTAAGACTCGATAGCAAATCGGAGACCCGGCGAGTCTATTTTGATGGCGCGTTTCGTTTTGGGGACTCGCAGCAGTTGACTCTCACATTTGACACGCGTGGAACGAGACTTTTCGCCGACAGAATAGAGATACAGCCGAGCCTGCCATTTTCTGTCCGGCCTGCGAACCTGACTGGAAGGCTCGTGATCGGAGATGCTCCCACGAGCCATCACAGCTGGCGCGGAGAACTCACTGCTCTTCGTTTGTACCAAGCCCTTACCAGTTGCGGCGTAGCGGGTTGGCATTGTTCCCTACCTCGTTTCAACTCTTTCCGCACGGTTCTGCGTTATTCGTTCAATGAGGGAGCAGGCCGGTTGGTGCACGATCGCGCCGGAGATAACGACTTGGTCATAGCGGATCGGTACACTCTGCTCGACCAAATATCCCTCCAGATGCCCTGGAAAGAGTATCGAGCCTCGTGGACTTATTTTGAAGATGCCGCCATCAACATTGCAGGCTTTGTTCCCTTCGGATTTGCACTTCGCGTGTATATAGCCCGGCGGTTTCACATAGCATCGGCCGCCGCAGTCACTATCGGGGCCGGTGCGGCGCTAAGCGCAACAATAGAATTCCTTCAATCGTACCTCCCGACGCGGGATTCTGGAATCACTGACTTGATCATGAACACTGCCGGTGCGGCGCTCGGAACATCTATCTGGCGACTTAGCCGTCTCGCTTTTGTGAGGACCCTGCAACGTGAACGAATCTAAATCCTTCAACGACACTGCGGAAAAGATGTTACGGGTGCTCGCCCGGCGCCGCTGGCATATTCTGGATACCGTCGCGATTCTGACTTTGTCAACCGTGACCGTGGCGATGCTTCTGCCAAACCGTTACCAATCGGAGGCCACCATCGATATCGTTCAGCCGCTGGTGTCCTCGCAATATGTCGCTTCGGCGGATTCGGCTACGCCGTCCGATCTGGTTCAAGCCATGAAACGGGAAGTCCTCTCGCGCACGCGTCTGTTGGGGATTATCGACGAGTTTGGACTCTATGCAAACGACCGCCAGCGTGTTGGGCCGGAAGTGCTGACCGACGCAATGAGAAAGGACGTGAACATCGAGCCGCTAGACCAAATCCCAGGCCGCAGCGACTTCACCGCTTTCAAGATTTCCTTTATGGCGGGCAGCCCGGACCTCGCCCAGGCGGTGACTCGCCGCCTGACGTCGCTGTTTATTCAAGAACAACTGAAAAGCCAGGCCAGCGAGGCGATGACCACCACTCAATTTCTTGCGGATCAACTCGCGACCGCCCGGAAGCGGTTGGCCGAACAGGAGGCGAAACGCCGGGACTTTCAGATGAGATATCGAGGCGAGCTTCCAGAGCAGCAAGGTTCCAATATGGGAGTCTTGTCGGACCTCCGCGCGCAACTGCAAGCTGCCGTTGATCGTGCCTCCCGTGCCGAGGAACAACGCCGTTCGCTCGAGCGCGCTCTGAGCGATAAATTGGCCGCCCTCGAAGCCGACAAAACCGCGCTGCTTACTCAATTCACTGAAAAACATCCCCGTGTCCAGGCGAAGGATGAAGAAATCAGACGGATGAAGGCCCTGTTAGACCGTATTCACCAGCCTGGCGCAGCCTACCAGAGATCGGATATGCTCGCGAGCCCGATGGACCCGAGCACGTCGACACTTATGGCTCAGGTTGAGGCAATCCAACAAGAAGTCGCAAATCTCACAAAAGAACAAAGCCGGTTACGTGCGGAGATTTCGGACTATCAGAACCGTGTTAGCATCGCACCCGTCCGAGAACGTGAATTAGCCCAGGTCACAGAAGATGCGGATCTGTATGCACAACAGGTACAGGACCTCGAGAAAAAACTGCTTCAGGCACGCCAAACCACCCGCGTCGCCGAAAACGAACAAGGCCGCCGGTTCCGGCTGGTGGATGCGCCTACACTGCCGACGAAAGCATCCAGCCCGAAGCGCATGAGAATCGCCCTCGGAGGATTTGCGGGATCTATTCTGATCGGACTCGCGTTCGCCTTCTGGAGTGAGCATAGGGATGCGACCTTCCATGAAGAACGGGATATCGCACAGCGCTTTCAGCTGCCTGTTGTCGTCGGTATTCCAGCACTTTACACACCCTCGGACCGGCGAATGCGCCAGTGGAGGAGAGTGATCGAATGGGCCGGCGCAAGCGCCGTCCTTGCGATTGTGATGGCGGCAGAACTTTATGTTTATAAATTAGGCTGAGCCGGCAGCTCAGCGATTTCTTCCCTGGTTCCCTCAGAGATCGCCCAATGAGTAGACTTTCAGAGCTGTTACGAAAGAGCAGAGAAACTCCAGAGTGGACGCTTTCGATGCCCTCCTCGAGGGATCGCCTGGAACACTCGCACGCCAGTGATCTGGATATCATACCGGTCGAGCAGGCTACCATCGGCGCATCCAGCCGGATTGCACTCGTCACGAATCCCGCAAGCCCGGAAGCCGACCGGTTCCGCTTCCTTAGGATGCGTCTCCGCGAGCTGAAGGAGACCGCGAATTTACATAACATTGTGATTACGAGCCCTTTACCGCAGGACGGCAAATCGACCATTGCATTGAATCTCGCGACGGCCTTAGCCGAAGGCGGAAAACGAAGTGTCCTCCTGGTCGATGGCGACCTACATTGCCCCCGTTTGGCTAGCTCTCTCGGGATTCCGGCGCGGCCGGGCCTCGCAGAGTGCATCGAATCTGGCCTGGACCCCATGAGCGCAATCCGCCGCATTGAGCCTTTGAAGTGGTATTTTCTCCAGGCCGGAATTACCAAAGCCAATCCGTCGGAGCTTTTACACTTCCACGCCGCCTGTGAGTCATTTAACGCCGTCGCGGGGTTGTTCGATTGGATTTTGTTTGACACTCCTCCGGTGTTGCCTCTGACGGATGCTTTGTCGCTCTCCAAGAACATGGCGGCCAGCGTCCTCATGGTCGTCAGAGCGAACTGGACATCATCCAACGCGTTGGAAGAAGCAGTGGCGCGCATCGGGCCGAAAAACATCTTTGGTATTGTCTTAAATCGCGCCGAAGGCGTTGACCGTCTATATTCCCGCTATTACAAATTGTATTATCACCAGTAACGCCAGCCGTCTGCTGTCTTTCTCGCGCCATGTTAATAAATAACGCGTATTATGTA
>Ga0070740_10004144_pt1 | contig 14559 bp, 10 predicted proteins | sample Coa_R2_FD_67286 | JGI IMG/M metagenome (GOLD analysis project Ga0070740, IMG submission 67286) | Surface soil microbial communities from Centralia Pennsylvania, which are recovering from an underground coalmine fire - Coalmine... | ecosystem: Environmental > Terrestrial > Soil > Unclassified ... | reverse complement strand
ATCTCCTCGACGGACACGGCGCCCGCGCCTCGATACACGGCGGCGCGCATTCGCCCTTGCGGGACGGATAGCGCAGCGGCGCTAAAAACGGCAGTTTGCAAGAAAGTCTCCTAATGCTCTGGTCGCTTGCCAGGAATTTCGCCCGAGGCGCATCAAACCGGGGATGCGCGTCCAGGGCTGTCTCATGGCGTCTTGCAGGATTCGAAGCCGGCTGAAGCGGCCCGATCCGTTGCGCACGGCGTTAAAATCGAGCGGCAGATCCTCGCTGGCCAGATCGGATACGGCGCGTACGCAATAAAATGGGGTGGCGTGGCTTGCGGCGCGGAGCGCGATCGCGCCGGCTTCCATCTCAACCGCGCAGGCGCCAGACTGCCGCAGGCTGCCCTTCTGCGAGGCGGTTACTGCAACTTGATCCCGGGAGACGACCAGTCCCCCCGCATACGGTTGTTCCACGGCGGGGGTTAGCGCGGCGAACCTCTGAGCGCCGGCAGCGATTTCCGAAGCGACGACAATCTGTCCGATTCGGAACCGCGGATCGAGGGCGCCGCACAGTCCGACGCTGACAACCGCCTCCGGCCTTTCCTTGGAGTATGCGACATCGACAGCCGCGCCGGCCAGCCGGGATCCGGGGCCGTTCGCCAAGAGGATCCAGCGCTGGCCGTTGAACTGTGTCACGCGCGCAAAGCCGACGGGCCATTCCAGGCGCGCGGCAGGGGGCAGCCGGCGGATGAGTCCGCGGAGTTCATGCGGTTCGGCGGCTATCAAAATGATGGTCCGAGGCACTGCCGTTTAGTGTACGTATCCGTTTGTCCGGAACCAGCTGACGGCCTTGGCCAGCGCGGCTTCGGCGGGCGCGGGCGAGAATCCCAGCTCGCGGGCGGCCTTGGCGTGCGACACCCACATTTTTTTTCGCGCCATACGGACTCCATCGAGCGGCGCGCGCGGCTGGGATCCGGTGAGATAGGCCCATCCCGTGCTGGCCAGGCCCGCGGCGTAGGCGACAGGGTAGGGAATCCGCAGCTTCGGGGCTCGGACTCCGCTGATGCGAGCCAGCGCTTCAAAAATCTGTCTGAGCGTCAGGTTTTCGGCGCCGAGAATGTAGCGCTCTCCCTGGCGCCCGCGCTCGAGGGCGAGCACATGTCCTTCGGCCACGTCCTCGGCGTCAACGATATTCAATCCTGTTTCCAGATAGGCGGGCATGGCGCCGGCCAGATAATCGACCACAATTTTACCTGTGGGCGTAGGCTTCACATCATGATCTCCCACCGGCGCCGTGGGGTTGACGATGACGGCGGGGAAGCCGCCGCTGGCGGCTTCGCGGACCGCATGTTCCGCCAGGAACTTGGAGCGCTTGTAGGCGCCCTGCATATGGTCGAGCGCAACCGGAGTGTTCTCATCGCCGAGGCCAGCGGCGGGGATGCCGATGCATCCGACGGTGCTTGTGTACACGAAACGCTCTATGCCGGCGCGGCGGGCGGCGTTCAGGAGATTGCGCGTTCCATCCACGTTGGACTGGTATATTTCGTCCGGGTTTCGGGCCCAGAGCCGGTAATCGGCGGCGACATGAAAGACGACGGCGCAGCCGGCGACGGCGCGGTGGAGCGAGTCGAGGTCGCGCAGATCGCCGTTCACGGTTTCCACCTCCAAATCGCGGATGCGACTGCCGGGGCGCACGAGCGCGCGCACTTTCCATCCGCGGGCGAGCAGCTTGCGCGCCACCTGCCATCCCAGGAATCCGCTCGCGCCAGTCACTAAAGCCGGCTTCAAGGGCAGCGCCGCCTCCTTGCTACCGTACGCGCCACCGCCTCGCCGGGCGCGGGGAAGACCGCCAGATTGGTTTTCGATTTGCGGCCGCGCAGGGCGGCGCGCGCGCTCAGCTCAACAGCCACGACAGGTGCTTGAAGCTATCTGAAAATTTGGAATTGACGCCCAACGCCGCCGAGGGTTCAAAGCCCACGTGGACCATGCAGTGCTCGCATCGCGGATCATTGCCCGGGCCGTAGGCATCCCACGGGGTGCGGGTCATTAACTCTTCAAATGTTTTGTAATGCGCGTCCGTGATCAGGTAGCAGGGGCCCTTCCAGCCCCTCACGTTGTAGGTGGGGTCGCCCCACGCGGTGCAGGGCAGATCCCGCTCGCCTTTCAGGAATTCCGAATAGATGGGCGAATTAATGATCGGGAAGCGCCGGGACATCTTGTCAATATCCTTAAATTTTTCGTAGATGTCCTCGCGCGTCATGAAAATCTCGCGGTCGTTTACGGAAGAGTATCCGTAAGCGGGCGAAATGGTGTGGCCGTCCACGCCGATGCGTTCGCAAAATTCGAACAGCTCCCAGATTTCGTTCATATCGGTCTCTTTGTAGACGGTGGTGTTGGTCATCACCTTAAAGCCGTTCTCCTTTGCGACCTTCATGCCCTCTACGGCCAGCTTGAAAACGCCTTCGCGCTCGACGCACAGGTCGTGCGTTTTCTCCATGCCGTCAAGATGAACATTGAAAAAGAAGCAGTCGTGGGGCCGGAACTGATCAAGCTTCTTTTTAATGAACATGCCATTGGTGCAGAGGATGACATTGCGGCCGCGCTCGATGAGGGTCATGCTGAGCTCGCCGATTTTGGGATAGAGCATCGGCTCGCCGCCGCAGATGGAAACCGTGGGCGCGCCGCACTCCTCGGCCGCGTTCAGGCACTGCTCGAGCGTCAGCATTTCGGTGATCGTGTTCTCGTATTCGCGGATGCGGCCGCAGCCGGTGCAGGTGAGGTTGCAGGCGTGCAGCGGCTCGAGCATGAGCACGATGGGGAAGCGCTTGTGGATCAGCGGGTGGGGCTTATTGGCGCCGCCGACGTGGGTATAGACGATCTTGAACGGATTGGAGTCGTCTTTAGGGGGCGCGACAGTTTTCTGCCACTCGGGCCGGGGACGGAGCTTGTTTCTTGCGATATATCCGGCCATGCCAGCCACCATGGAAAGCGGTAATCTCATGCGCGAACGGTTCCTCCCTCATATTGGCCAGAGGCCGGCCGGCGGTCGCCGATCCAGGCATGCTGCCCGGACCAGCCTGCCGGTTCACAATTTGCCTTCAAGAATGTTGCCAGCGCCAGCAGCGGGAACGAATTCCGGTAGAGGTGGTAACAGAGATAGAACACTTGCGGGAAGCCGGTTCCCGTAGCCAGCTCCTCATCCCATGTACCGTCCGGTTGTTGAGTCCGCACCAGGTATTCGACGCCTTTGCGCACGCTGAGGCTGCCGGAATCGCCGCTTGCGATCAATCCGAGCAGCGCCCAGGCGGTTTGCGACGGGGTGCTCTCGGCTGAAACGAAAGAGCCCTGGCGATAGCTGTCGCAGCTCTCTCCCCAGCCGCCGTCGGGGTTTTGGATCGACCGGAGCCACTCGCCGGCGCGAAGGATATACGCTTCGCGGTCGCTCTCTCCGGCGGCGCGCAGGCCGCGGAGCGCGAGGAAGGAGCCGTAAATGTAGTTGACGCCCCAGCGTCCGTACCAACTGCCGTCGGGCTCCTGGGCTTGTTTCAGATACTCAACGCCGCGACGGATCGCCGGATGATTTCGATCCAGATGCAGGCTTAGCGCTTCGAGCACGCGGCCCGTAATGTCCGGGCAGGTTGGATCGAGCATGGCGTTGTGATCGGCGAAGGGGACATGGGAGAGGAAACGCCAATCGTTGTCCACATCGAATGCAGCCCAGCCTCCATCCTTGCCTTGCATGGCGAGCAGCCATCGGACGGCCCGCTGCTCGGCTGCGCGTTGCGCGGCGCTGTCGCCAGCATGCGCGTGAGCGAGCGCCAGCAGGACCATCGCGGTGTCGTCGATATCGGGGTAGAACTCGTTAGCGAACTCGAAATACCAGCCGGAGGGCTCGACCTGGGGCCGCTTAACGCTCCAGTCGCCTTTGCGGCGCACTTCTTTGGTCAGCAGCCAGTTGGCGCAACGCCGCAGGGCGTCGTCAGGAGCGCCGGCGTGGGCCAGGGCGAAGGCGGCAATGGCAGTGTCCCAGACGACCGAGAAGCACGGTTGAAAAAAGAAGCGCTCGCCGTCGTTCACCATCAGGCGGTCGAACTGCATCTGCGCCTCGGCGCGGTCGGGATGATCGGGCGGGTATCCGAGCAGATCGAGCGCCATGATGAGGTACTGCATGGGCGGATAAATTGCGGCGAGCCCGTCGCTATAGCGGGTGCGATCGAGCATCCACTGTTCCGCGCGGCGAATGGCGCGCATACGCAGAGTGCGAGAGCCGCGCCGCTCCCACCATTTGAGGGCGCGATCGAGCGCGAAGAAGAACGTTCGCCACGAGATCAACTTCCCGCTGCGGGGCGACAGCGGCGCGCCGGGCAGGAACAGTTCCTGAAGATGAAACCCGGCGGGGACGGGCCGCGACGGGTTCATGGCGTGAACCACCGACAACGGGATCACGATGGCGCGGGTCCACGAAGACATTTCGTAGATGAAGTTGCCGAGCAAAATCAGCTCGGGCGGAATGGTGGGGGCATGCTGGCGCGGATACAGGTTGAACAGGCTGAGATTGATTTTGACGTAGCTGTTTGCGGCCTGTATGCCGCCGAGCGCAAGGATGCGTTCGCGGGCTCGCCGCATTCGCGGGTCGTCAACCGGAACCCCGGCGAGCTTCAGCGCGAAATATGCCTTGACGGTGGCGCTGACGTCAGCGGGCCCCTTCGGGTAAATATTGAAGCCCCCGTCCGGGAGCTGGCGGGCGAGGATAGAGCTGACCGCCTTGTCAATGAGCGCCCGGTTGGGGGGATTCCAGACGCCGTTTACCGGCGGATGCAGCCATAACTGGAGCAGAATCCAATCGGATTCGAGCGTTGTGTCGGCCGTGAGCTCCGCCCACCAATACCCATCCGGGTGTTGCATGCCCAGCAAAGCTTCGGCGGCGCGCCGCGACGCATTCCGGCAATCTGCAAACAGCGCATCCGCGAGTTGAACGCCTGAACTCATGTCCGTGAGACGGCGATGGTGGTGAGTTGCGCCTGTGCGGATTCGAGGCCGGAGGGAAGCGAGAAACGCACGTCCTCTTCTTTGATTTCGACCTCTTCGATGACGCCGAAGCCATGCGCCTGGCTAAGATAGCGCAGCAGGTCCTGGACCAAGTGCTCCGGAGCTGAGGCGCCGGCTGTGACGCCGATGGTCTTAACGTCGTTGAGCCAAGCCGGGTTCAGGTCGCGGTGGTCGTCCACCAGATAGGCGGGAACCGCCGCCTGGCGGCACACTTCCACCAGACGCCGCGAATTTGAGCTGTTTTGCGATCCGACCACCAGAAGCATGTCGCACATCGGCGCTACGGCTTTCACCGCGAGCTGCCGGTTTTCGGTTGCGTAACAGATGTCCTGGGCGGCGGGCCCCTGAATATTGGGGAACCGCTGTTTCAGCCGGGCGACGATGTCGCGGGTTTCATCCAGACTGAGCGTTGTTTGCGTGATATAGGCTACTTTGTCAGGATCCTTGACCGTCAGGCGGTCTACGTCCTCAACAGACTCGACCAGCACGGAGGAGTCCGGCGCCTCGCCCAAGGTGCCGATGACTTCATCATGGTCCTTGTGTCCGATCAAGACAATGGTGTAGCCCTTATGGGCGAAGCGAATCGCTTCCAGATGCACCTTGGTGACGAGCGGGCAGGTGGCATCGATCACCTCCAGCCTGCGTCGCCTGGCCTCTTGGCGAACAGCGGGGGAGACGCCGTGCGCGCTGAAAATGACGCGTGCGCCGGGAGGGGCTTCGTCGAGCTCGTCCACGAAAATCGCGCCGGCTTGGCGCAACTCGTCCACAACGTGGCGGTTGTGGACGATCTCCTTGCGCACGTAGACGGGCGGTCCGTAGAGATTCAGGACAATCTTCACCACGTCGATCGCGCGCACGACTCCAGCGCAGAATCCACGGGGCCGGAGAAGCAGAATTTTCTTCTCCGCGATTTCCGGTCTGTCAGCCGCGGCGTTATCCATGGGAATGTTCATTATAGCAACTGAGCATGGCGGGCCCTAGGGATATAGCGAGAAAGAAAGAAACTTCACAATCTTAGCGCGAATCCTGGACCGGGCCTGACGCGCATTCGGCGAACCCTATCTTTTGGACAAAACTGGCTATCTTTCGGACGCTTCAGCGAGCCTTTGCGGTGCAGGGATCAGGAGAAATTACTAGGCGCAGCGGGGCGGCATTGACGAAAGTCCAGGCGAGTTTGGCGAGCGGGTCTTTTCGAGAGATTTTGGGACTGGGGGGGAGCACTCGAGGGGGCTTTTGTTGCCGGTGGAAGCGATTATTAGCGCAGTGTTAACAATTCTCGTGTAAGATAGGAGTCTAAATTCCCTCCGTCGGGGTTATACAGAGGTCAGCAGTGGGTCCATTCGACCGGCTTGTGGCTTATGAGCGCAAGTCGGGCCATCTGGGAGTGTGCATGCGAAACCGAATTGTTGTGAGCGTCAGTCTTGTAGCATTTGCGTGCGGGAGCATCTGTGCGCAATCCGTCGCCGGGCTGGGGGCGATTTCGGGGACCGTCCGGGACGCCACGGGCGCGGCTGTGGTGAACGCGCAAGTGGTTGTCGCCAACGAGGCCAAAGGCATCCGGCGAAATCTTCAGACCACGGAAGCCGGGGTGTTTACGGCGCCGTCGCTGGTTCCCGCGACGGGGTATTCGGTGACGGTGACGGCGCCTGGATTCAGCCAGTTTGACGCAAAGGACATCCAGGTCCTGGTTGGGCAGAATGTGAACCTGGATATCGAACTGACGGTTGCGGGGACCACGACGCAAATACAGGTGGAAGCCACAGCGCCGATTGTGGATTCGACCAAGACCGACGTGTCGCAGGTGGTGGGGACGCTCCAGATCCAGGATCTGCCGATCAATGGCCGGCGCGTGGACTCCTTTGTCCTGCTGGCGCCGGCAGTCGTTCCGGACGGGACCTTCGGTCTGGTGTCATTTCGGGGAATTGCCGGCGGCAACGCGTTTCTTACCGACGGCAACGATACGACGGAGCAATATTACAACGAGAATGCCGGGCGCACGCGCATTCAATCACAGATCTCGCAAGACGCCGTACAGGAATTTCAGGTGGTTTCGAATAATTACTCGGCCGAGTTTGGCCACGCCATGGGCGGGGTCGTCAATACGGTGACGCGCAGCGGGTCGAACGATTTCCACGGCACGGCGTACTGGTTCTTCCGCAACCAGGACTTCAACGCGCGCGATCCCTTCTCGACGATCAATCCGCCGGAGAAGCGCAATCAGGTGGGCGTGAGCGCAGGCGGGAAATTCATCAAGGACAAGCTGTTCTATTTCTTTAATTACGAAGGGCTGCGGCGGACTTTCCCGCTGGTGTCATCCATGACCGCCGCGGGAAATCCACTGTTCAGCACCTCTGGTCAGTTTATTGCCACATGCGGCGATCCGGCGACTCCGGCGCAATGCGACGCCGCGCGGGCGTTTACGAACCGGTTATTCCAGACGGTGGATCGCTCGGTGACGCAGGATCTGGGGTTCGGCAAAATCGACTACCGGCCCAGTGAACGAAATGCGTTCAGCATCAGCCTGAATCTGCTGCGGTGGGTGTCGCCGAACGGATTGCAGACGCAGGCGGTGCTCAACAACGGCAATGGCGTGGCGAACAACGTGAATTCGTCGGTGCGCGCCAAATACGGCCGGTTCACCTGGACCGCGATTCCCTCGGCGGCGGCGGTCAACGAATTTCGTTTCGGGTGGTTCAATGACAAGCAGTTCGACTATCCGAACGACGCGCTGGCGATTCCGAACATCGGATTTTTGGGCATTTTCCTGTCGGGCTTCAGTGGAAACCCGCTGGGCACGGCGACCGATTACCCGCGTACGAACCCACTGGAAAACCGGTACGAGTTCGCCGATACGCTGACGTGGACGCGGGGGGCGCACACGCTCAAATTCGGCGTCGACATCATGCCGACTGAGGACTATACGAATTTGCTGTTCAACCGCACCGGCACGTATACCTTTCCGAGTTGGAGCGCATTTGCCGCCGATTTCACCGGAAACACGACGGGCGCGAAGAACTGGCTGACGTTTACCCAAACGATCGGCAATCCGGTTGTGGATTTCACGATCAAGGACTACGCATTTTTCGTGCAGGATCAGTGGAAGGCGACGCCGCGGCTGACGCTGAATCTGGGGGTGCGCTATGACTACTCGGACCTGCCGCAGCCCACGGTCGTGAATCCGGATTATCCCGCGACGGGACGCATTCCGACCTACAACAAGGAATTGGCCCCGCGGGTTGGTTTCGCGTGGTCGCTCGACAGCCAGAGCAAGACGGTTCTGCGGGGAGGTTACGGCATCTTCTACGCCCGTTATCCCGGAGGTCTGATCAACACTCTGTTTCTCGGCAATGGAATTTATCAGAAGTCGATTACGCTCAATTCCACAAACGCCAGCGACAGGGCTGCCGGTCCGGTGTTTCCGGCGGCGCTGCCGACGAATGCAACCAATTACAACCCGCCGGCCGGTTCCGTGAACCTGAACATCGCAGCCAGCGATTTTCGCGCGCCGTACACGCAACAAGCGGACCTGGCCATTGAACGACAACTGACCGGCGACCTAGCGCTGACGGTGTCCGGCATCTGGAGCCGCGGCTTGCATCTGACCTCGGTGCACGACATCAACATTGGGGCGCCGGGACCGGTGGTCACATATAACGTGGTTGGGGGCGGGCCGTTTACGGGGACCTGGTCCACGCCGGTTTATGTGCGTCAGAACCGCGTGGATCCGCGCTATTCGCGAATCAACATCATCGATGCGGGCCTGAACAGCTGGTATAACGGCCTGACGGTTCAGCTGACGAAGCGGTATGCGCACAATGTCACCGGCAACCTTTCCTACACCTGGTCGCACGCGATCGATGAAGGGCAGGGGAATGCGGGGACGCCAAACATATTTGCGAGCGGCGGTCCGCAGAGCCAATATCCCGGCGATTACCGCAACGAAAAGGGCACGGCGGCGCTGGATATCCGGCACCGCCTGGTGTTGAATGCCGTTTGGACGCCGAAATTCGTGCGGAGCGACAGTGCGTTTGCCAAGTACCTGGTCAACAGTTGGGAGCTGTCTGGAATCGGAACCTTCTCGTCGTCGCCGAACGCGACGCCTATTGTGTCGATTTCATCGGCGCCGAATCCCGGACCGGGCCTGACGCCGGCGTTCACAGGCAATCTGAACGGGTACGCGAATGCGCGCGTGCCGTTTCTTCCTGTGGGCAGCCTCAACGCCGACCCGGTTGCGAGAGTGGATGTGCGTCTGACAAAGACCTTCCCCTTCAGCGAGCGGTATCGCGCGATGTTCACGTTCGACGCTTTCAACGTGTTTAACCATCCGTACTTCACGGCTGTGAACACGCGCATGTACACGTATTCGCTGGTGAACAATACGCCGACGCTGACCTATCAGTCCAACGTGGGCGTGGGCACTGCAACGCAAGGCTTCCCGGACGGCACGATAGCGCGGAGGCTCCAGATCGGCGTGCGTTTTGTGTGGTAGCGGGGAGGCTGTTTCGGATTCCGCAGCAAGCCCAAGCCCGCCCCCGATTACGGTCTGGACCTGCGCTTGCACTGAGCTATTATCAAGGAAGGCGGCGCACTTGGGACAATATTCCGCGGCTCTATGGACCTTACTGCAACGCGTCCGCCGGCGCCTTCTTGCCCAGCTCATCCTTGAACAAATCATTATTGCGTTCGGCGCGGCGATGGCAGGCGTCGCCATCCTGCTGCTATTCGGAACGCAGGTGCTCGATTGGTACTGGTTGGTTGGCGTCTTCGCGGCTGCCGTTGCGCTCGGAGCCTGGCGTCTGGCGCGCTGCACGCCTTCGCGATATCGGCTGGCCCAGACGATTGACGCGCGTTTAAACCTGCACGACACGCTGTCGACAGCGTACTTTTTTCAGACTCAGCACAGCCGTCGAGCCGCGCCTGAGGCGGTCGCGATCCAACATGAGCAGGCGGAGCGGATCGCCGAGTCCATTGACCCCGCGGCAGCCTTTCCGTACGTGGTTCCGAAAGCCTTGTACGGCGCATTTGGGATTGCGCTGGTCGCGTTCGGAATGTTCGCGGTGCGCTATGGCGTAATCCGCCGTCTGGACCTCCGGCCGTCGCTTGTGAAGATCGCATTCGATACTTTCGTGCATTCGAAGGATGAGATTGCGGCGCACAAGGAGAATCTGGCACAGAAGCAGCTTGAACAACAGCTCCGGAAGCTGGGAATCAACGTAACGTCGCCGGAAGAGAATCGCAATCCGATTGAACCGAATGCGGACTCGGCGCTGAACGCCGCCAGTTCGGATGCGGACAACTCGGAAGCCGGGTCGGATGCTGCGAAGTCGAAGCCCAACGCTGTTTCCAATGACCGGCAGGCGACGGACCCATCCGAGGGCGAAGAACAGTCGGACAAGCCGTCGGCTGCGGGCACGGAGTCGGCGTCAGATCAGCAACCGGCGGGTGATAACGGGCCGCCGCAGAATGGCAGGCAAAATGCGCCGCCAAAGGGCTCCGAGCAGTCCAAGGGCGACAGCATGATGGACAAGATGCGGGACGCGATGGCCAACCTGTTGAATAAGCTGAAGATGCAGCCGCGGGGCAGCGAATCGTCGCGGATGTCGCAGAACTCCGAGCAGAGCCGTTCGCAGCAGGGCAAGTCCGATAAGAACTCACAATCAGCCGGCAAAAACAAATCCGAGGGAACGGATACGCAGGGGCAACAGGGGGAGCAGCAGGCCCAAGGCAATCAGACCCAGACGGCGCAGGGCAAAAGCGGCGACCGCAATGCTGACCGGCAGCCGTCGCAGGATGCCCGAAGCGGCATAGGCAAGGAGGATGGCGACAAAGCGGCAAAGGAGGCGGAGCAGCTTGCCGCGATGGGCAAGATCTCAGAGATTCTGGGCAAGCGGGCGCAGAACGTCAGCGGCGAGGTGATGGTGGAGGCGCCTTCCGGCAAGCAGCAGTTGAGAACGCAATACAGTGGGAGATCGGCCCTCCACACCGATTCGGGCGGCGAGATCAGCCGGGACGAAGTGCCATTGATCTATCAGCGCTACGTGCAGGAATACTTCGAGCAAATTCGGCGCGCTCCGGCTACGACCGCTGCTCCTGCTGCGGGGAGGCCGCGCGGGGCTGAGCAGACTGCCGGTTCCGGGCAGAGAAAGACGCCGAGGGCGGCCGAATAGAGCCATGCCAGCGTCAGCGCTGGGGCGCCGGACTGGGTTGATGGAATCAGGCGCGTCCGGAGGAGATCCGGTATGATGAACAAGGAATTTCACGTATGCGCTTGATAGTGCTCGCCTCGCTGTGCTACCTCGTTGCGGCCGCGCCGGCGCCGGGTTCCACTCCCACATTTGCTCGCGACGTAGCGCCCATTCTGTACAAGCATTGCGCGAGTTGTCACCATCCCAATGACATCGCGCCGATGCCGCTGCTCACTTATGAGCAGGCGAGACCGTGGGCGGCGGCGATCAAAGAAGCCGTGATCACGCGGAAGATGCCGCCCTGGAAGGCGGATCCGCATGTAGGGAAGTGGTCCAACGATCCAAGCCTCAGCGACGCCGAGATTGCGACGATCAAGGCGTGGGTGGACGGCGGGAAGCCGGAGGGCGATCCACGAACGCTGCCGCCCGCGCCCGTTTTTGCGGACGGGTGGCGGGCCGGCAAGCCGGACGTTGTCATTTCGATCCCACGCTTCAAGCTGGAGGGCAGTGGTCCGGACGAATACAGCTACATTACCGTTCCCACCAACTTCGCTGAAGACAAATGGGTTATTTCCGCGGAGCTGCGGCCGGGGAATCGGAAAATTGTGCACCATGCGCACGTGTTTGTGGTTGAGAACGAGGAAAAGAAGGCTGGCTCGAGCGGAAAGCCGGATCCGGCGAAGGAATACGGCAAGTGGCTGCGCATTCGCGAGGGCACTCTGTCTTTCATTCGTCCGGATGCGCCGGTGATCAACGACGGCTGCGCCATTGATGATAACGGCGTATTTCCCGGTACGCACGAAAGCGAACTGGGAAGCCTGATCAGTTCCTATCTGCCTGGACGGGCGCCGGACGTTTACCCGCCCGGAACGGCGCGCTTAATCAGAGCCGGATCGAAGCTGAATTTTCAGATCCACTATTCGAGGGCGACGGGAAAGACCGAATACGATGAGACCAGCGTCGGACTGATTTTCGCCAAGGAACCGCCCAAAACAGTTGCGCGGAGAATCGACCTTTCGAATCACATGTTCCTGATTCCGGCGAACGCTCCGAATCACGAGGTCACCGAGTGCCATACGTTCGACAAGGACATCTACATCACCAGCCTGACGCCGCATATGCATCTGCGCGGCAAATCCATGAGGATCGAAGTTACGTATCCGGACGGGCGGACCGAAGCTCTTCTGAACGTGCCCGAGTACAATTTCAACTGGCAGATTACATACCGCGCTGCTGAGCCGATTTTCATTCCGAAAGGCACGCGGCTGAAGATCACCGCGCATTTCGATAACTCGCGAAACAATCCTCTGAATCCGGATCCGACCAAGGCGGTGCGGTGGGGAGCGGCGAGCGAGACAGAGATGATGGACGGCTGGATTGAGTACGTGGACGCTCAATCAGCGCCGCAGCTTCTTACCAGCAAAGCAATCCGGTAATGCCCGATGGCGGCGCGGTTAAGGGGTGCGGAGCGGGATGGCAGGCGGAGGCGGCGAGCGCGCACCCTGGTCTCGACGGATGTTAAACTGAGGTCAAGCCGAATCAAGGGATGCCGTTTCTCCAGAATCAGTTCGAGCGTAACTTTCTGACCACTTCGGTTGACTATGTGTTCAACTGGTGCCGTAAGTCGTCGTTGTGGCCGCTGACGTTCGGGCTGGCCTGTTGCGCCATCGAAATGATCGCATCGACCACCGCGCGATTCGATATCGCGCGATTCGGCGCTGAGGTTTTCCGGCCAAGCCCGCGGCAGTCGGATTTAATGATCGTGGCCGGCACGGTGACGCTGAAAATGGCGCCAGTGTTGAAGCGACTCTACGATCAGATGCCCGATCCGAAGTGGGTTATCTCAATGGGCGCGTGTTCGAGCGTCGGCGGTCCATTCAACACGTACTCGACCCTGCAAGGCGTCGACAAGATCGTGCCTGTAGATGTGTACGTGGTCGGGTGCCCGCCCCGCCCGGAGAACCTGTTCTACGGTCTGCTGAAGCTTCAGGACAAGATCGACCAGATGAGTACGCTGGTGAAGCGGCCGACCGAGGTCCGGCTGGACGAGTCGATGCTCGAGAACTTCAAGCGGCAGGTCCGGACCGCGCAGCCGGCGGTTGTCGAAGAGATCGAGAAGCTCGCCAACATTTACACGCCGGTCGGCTAATCCGCTCTGGATGAGTCGGCGTCCGTCCGCTCATGGCGATTGCGCTCCATGTTTGCCCGAAGCGGGTATAGCGCGGCATGGCCAGTGAATGGGCCTGGGCCATTATCCTCGACAATGATCAAAGATTCACAAGGCGTTTATCATGTCGCTCAGCTGGCTGGTGTGGAATGGCTGGAGCATGGCTTTGGGACGCGCCATTCGCCCTCATGGGCGGACAGCGCGCGGCTGGCGATGCTCCGGCAGGTGCATTCGTCGCTCGTGATCGCGGCCGACGGCGCCGCCGGGTGCGCCGGCGAAGGCGACGCGCTGATTTCGAATCGCTCGGGCGTACTGGTGGGTGTGCGAACCGCCGACTGCGCGCCTGTTCTGCTGGTGGATGTGCGGCGGCGCGCGGTGGCGGCAATCCACGCGGGTTGGCGCGGATCGGCCGGGGAGATCGCGCGCCTGGCTGTCGAAGCCCTGCGCGCGAACTACGGAACGGACCCGTTGGATATTTACGCAGCCATCGGTCCTTGTATCCGCGAGTGCTGTTACGAAGTGGGTCCGGATGTAGCGCAGCGGTTCGCGCGCTGGATTCCGGCGCTCGATGGCGTGGAATTGCGCGTCAAGATCGATCTCGCCGCGGTAAACCGGCGTCAGCTAGAGAGCGCGGGGGTTCCTGCGGGTCAGATCTACGATTGCGGCTTATGCACGCGTTGCCTGGTGGAGGACTTCTATTCCTACCGCCGGGACGGGGCGCGATCGGGGCGGATGATTTCGGCCATTGGGATCCGCTGATCAGCCAGGATAAACCGACTGTTCCAGTTCGCGGGCGCCGTAGCCCTGGCGTTGTTGATGGAAGGACGCGCGCGGATCCTGCGCCGATGCGCAGCCCGCGTAATAGACGCCATATCGCAATGCAATCGACCCGGCTGTGCCTAGAATTCCGGCTGCCAGCCGCCGTTTTCGGGAGCGCCCCGGCCACAGCGACAGGATGAGGCTGGCGGCGTTCAGAGCTCCGGCGATTTTGAGCACGATCCCAGAGGCGCCGCGGTGGAGAGGCCGGGCGACGCGCTCGACTTTTCCAGCCTCTTTTTCAACCGCTTTGAGCGCGGCGATCTCCGCTATGCGTCCGGCCGCGCCGAAAATGGCCAACGCGGTTTGCGCGGCGCGCGGCGCGCCGATGATCTCATAGAAGCTGGCGAGCGAGGCCATTGA
>Ga0070740_10004143_pt1 | contig 14560 bp, 11 predicted proteins | sample Coa_R2_FD_67286 | JGI IMG/M metagenome (GOLD analysis project Ga0070740, IMG submission 67286) | Surface soil microbial communities from Centralia Pennsylvania, which are recovering from an underground coalmine fire - Coalmine... | ecosystem: Environmental > Terrestrial > Soil > Unclassified ... | reverse complement strand
TGCGCGAGTACCAGACATCGATGTAGCGCATGGCGCTGTACTGCCACAGGTGCTCGCGGTACGACTCCACGCCGCTCAGCACGGCGCGCCTGTTCGTCGCGGAAGGGAAGCCGTTCACGCGCCCGGCGGCGACAATGCTGGCGGAAAAGCGCTTGATATCCCACTCCCACGGACCCGGCAGGGTCTCGTCGAAATCATTGACATCGAAGACCTGGTTGCGCTCGGGCGTGGCGTAGATGCCGAAGTTGTTAAGATGGGCGTCGCCACAGATCTGCGTGTAGATGCCGGTGACTGGCGTTGCGGCCAGGTCGCGGGCCATGACTATCGCCGATCCACGCAGGAAGGTGAAAGGGGAGACGGCCATGCGCTGGTAGCGCAGCGGCACGAGATGTTGCAGCCGTGTGCGATTCTGTTCTTCGAGCAGGCGCAGCGGATCGGGGCGATCAGCCGGCGGGCGCCACTCTGCATGGCTGGAGCGAGGCACCTTTTTGCGCAGTTCTTTGCCAGCGGCGCGGCGCTCGGCCAGCGTCCGGCAGCCCTGCATCGCCCGAGGTGAACTCGGAATATGCAAAGTCAACCTCCTTCTACCTATGACAACGAGGGAGGGGGACGTTATTGGGCTATGGAAGCGGACCTCGCGCCTGCGGCGCTCGCCAGATAGAGTATGTTGTACGAGAAAATGCATTTCACGCATTTTCTCGTACAACATACTCTATCTGCTGTGCGGCTTCGCCGCACAAATGCTGGGCAAAGGAGAGAAAGGACACTGAGTATCAGATAGGCTCGGATACGGTGCCGAGCGGATCAAAAGAGAAGTAGCAAAATGTACCGTACTTTGTGCCAGCTGCCATACGAAGTTGCATTATGAATGGGCAGGGAAAAATAAGAAACCCTTCCAGCGAGGGCTAGCAGGTCTATTTCAAGAAATAGAACAGGTGCTTTCTGTCAGCCAGGAGGAGGATTTTGCACAGGCCACAGAGGATCGATACTTACTGGATGTGGTAGAAACGGACTACTTTGATGATCCTATGGGGTGATTGATATTCCTCACATAAAAAAACCGCACCCGGCAGGAGTCGAACCCGCAACCTACTGATCCGAAGTCAGCCGCTCTATCCATTGAGCTACGGGTGCATTACCCATACTATACCATACATGTCAACGCAGCAGCTTAAGCAGGCCATTGAAAAGTTCTCCTCCGTGCGTAGCCGCGCGATGAACGCCATATATGACTTTTAAATTGCCCTGAGCACAAAGCCCCGGCTATTCTATATCGCTGGCATCGGCCAGGGGGAGCGTGAAGTAGAACGTAGATCCCAGGCCCGGAGCGCTCTCAAGGCCGACGCTGCCCTGATGCATGCCGATAATCATTTTGCTGATGTAGAGACCAAGCCCCAGGCCACTGCTGAAATTGAACAGGTCTACCTGGTGAAAACGCTCCCAGATAAGCTCCTGCTGCTCAAATGGGATCCCCGGCCCCTCGTCATGCACAGTGACACGCGCCTTGCCGGACTCCACGCACAGGCTCACCACTACAGGGGCCTCTTGCGGCGAATACCGGAGCGCGTTGGACAGGTAGTTGGTGAGCACCTGCCCGATACGGTCCGCGTCAGCAACGATGGGTACAGCCTTGTGTGCTGGAAGGGACAAACGAATGCTGCGTTCGGGCGCCGAGACCTGCTGCTCCTCGACGGTCCTTTGTACGATAGTTGCAAGATCACACGGGGAGAAGCGCATTATCATTTTCCCCTGGCGTGCCCGCGATACATCGAGCAGGTCGCCCACCAGCCGGCTTAAACGGTTACACTGATAGTCGGCCTGTCGCAGTATCTCAAGTCCCTCGACCAGCGAGCCGCTGCGCAGGCGATACTCCGCTAACTGGATATAACCCTTGATCGCTGTGATCGGATTGCTCATCTCGTGGCTGGCAATCGCGAAAAACTCGTCCATGCTCTGATTGACTTTGCGGAGCGCCATTTCATTGGCCTGAGCTTGCGCACGCGCCTCCTGCTCGCGGGCCAGCAGTTGCACGCGTTCCTCCTCCATCTTTCTGCGTTCGGTCACGTCTTCAAAGATGATAATGAAATAGTGCGGCGGCCCGCCCGGCTCGCGTAAAAGCGCCGTCGTCTGATGCAGCCAGATATACGAGCCATCCCTCCGCAAATAGCGTATTTCCAGCGCATACGTCTGAAATTCACCGTTTAGCATGCGCTGGTAATACTCATACGCTATAGCCTCGTCTTCGGGATGTGTCATTGCCAATAATGTCCGGTGCAGCATCTCCTCTCGTGGGTAGCCCAGCATGTTGCTCAGGCGCTGGTTCACCCGCAGAAGCTTGCCGCTCGGCGTTACGTATGCCATGCCGATGACAACTTGTTCAAACATGGCATCAAGGAGCCACCCCAACTCCTTCGGTTCGTTATGTATCACCGAATCTAGCGAATCCATAGTTTTAATCCCAAACGGGTTTGCCCCTTCCACCTGGCCTGCTCGATGCGCCGGGACCAATGGTCTGTGTGGTTAACCCTGCAACCTGTTACTTTTCCCGATCCTGCTGATAGTTCGTGGATGATGGGGGCAACCCTGCCAGTTTATTGTATGAGCATGCAAGAATATGCGAATAACCGATCCCAGGCTATATAGATGATGAGCAGTGACACCAATATCCTACCTCCGCGATTGTACATGATGGCAGGGCCTTACGTCAAGGGTAATTTATGCTGAGATAGGCTCTATCTGTCTGGCATGCGATCAGGTATTTTATCTTGTGTAACGCGCAAAAGATTGTCTGCGCCGAGCGGAGCCGGCCGCTACAAGATCTTGCACTACCCTATGCTTTCCTTTGCCGCTCGACCTCTGTGAGCAAGCGCTCCAGCGGCATTTCCGCCAGTGAGGTCAGGTGCAAATCCGCGTGATCGAGTGGCAGTTGTCCAGTAAGTGCATTCGGGATCGCGACGCAGAAAATGCCGGCTCGCTGGGCGGCTGTGACGCCGTTGGGGGAATCTTCCAGCGCCACCGCTTGCCCTGCCTCCACACCGAGTCCTTGAAGCACAGCAAGGTACAGTTCGGGATCTGGCTTTTTATGGGCAACATCGTCGGCACAGCGCACGCAGTCGAAGTATTTCAGCAGGCCGAGGCGCGTGAGATGACCGCTCACCCAGCGCCGCGTTGAGCTTGAGGCCAGCCCTATTTTCATACCGAGGCGCCTGGCGTCGGCGAGATAGTCCTCAACGCCGGGCAGTGCGGAGAGTGTGGATGTCGTGGCCTCATGTCGCTGGCGCCGCCTGGCGAGAAGCGCCTCGCGCTCGACAGGCCGTCCTATCTGCTGCTCCAGATAGTCCAGGGGATCGAAGAGTCCGACTGTACCGCCGATAATTGACATCCATTTTGCCATAGGGATTTCACAATTATATTCCTGATAAATTTCTGCCCATGATTGCAATGCTGACGTTTCTGTATCGAGGATGAGACCGTCAAAATCGAAGATTAGAGCCTGTATCATGAACCGCCTTTCATGTTTATCTCTGCCAGGAGTGTCTGATTTCTGACGCTCTTGCCTGCTCGCGCCTACGGCGCTCGCCTTAGGGAAGCTGCCGGGCAGGACAGGCACATTGTGCCTGTCCTGCCCGGCAGCTTCCCTTCCTTGTGCGGCAGAGCCGTGCGCAGGGACGCCAGGAGAAGGTTCTGCCCGGCAGCTTCCCTCTAACTGCTTATGGCACACGCGTGTGCAGCCTGAGTTTATTGTATCATGTCGCGCGGGGAGATGGAGGCGCGGCGAAACCACGCATCCGTCCCGGCAGGGAGGGTAGGGATGCTGAGAGCCATACATACTAACAGGAAAAAGCATATCGGTGGGAATAAGGGTGTAGTTTAACGTTGTTCATAGAGTATGAGGGAGAAATAAAAAGCAAAAGAGTGTTCAAGATATTTTTCGATGATGGTAGATATCTGGAATAAAAGCAGGTATCCTGGTGTTGGTGGATGGTGGAAGGATGAGAGACATCGGGAATAGAAGAAAGAAATCCCGTGTTTATGGTTGATGGAAGTAGCAAGGGTGTTGGGAATAAAAGCGAATGGTCTGGTGTTAGGGATGGCAGATGGGATGAGAGGCATCGGGAATAAAAGCGAATGGTCTGGTGTTAGGGATGGCAGATGGGATGAGAGGCATCGGGAATAAAAGCGAGTGTTCTGGTGTTAGGGATGGTAGATGGGATGAGAGATATCGGGAATAAAAGCGAGTGTTCTGGTGTTAGGGATGGTAGATGGGATGAGAGATATCGAGGTTAAAAGAGAAATGGCTGGTGATTCCAGTGGGTGGAAAGAGATGGGCGGTATAGGGAATAAAAAGTATATCTCCGGCGTTTCTCACTGATGGAAGAGGTGAGAGGTGCCGGGAATAAGAACATCCCGGTGTTTCTCATCAGTGGAAAGAGGTTGAGGAGTCAGCAGGAAGCTGACCAACCTCTGGATATAGATTGTTTTCACGAAGTATTAGCATCAAAACTCATGTTTAGGAGGTGATAAGCTATGACTACTCTGGTTCGCTTTGATCCCTGGCGTGAGATGCTGAGCTTACGTGATGCAATGAATCAGCTCTTTGAGCAGAGCTTTGTACGCCCGACCTGGTTCGGCACTGCTACCAATGTCTATGTTCCGGTCAACGTCTATCAGACCGAATCTGGCTATCAGGTGCAGGTTCTGTTGCCGGGCATTAAGCCCGAGGACATCAACCTGACCGTCCAGGAGCAGACGCTGACCTTGAAGGGCAAGTATCCGGCTCTGGTCGAAGAGGGTAAGCAGGTCAACTGGCTGATCCATGAGATTGGCAGCGGCGAGTTCGAACGCACAATCACCTTCGACAAGCCGTTGGATATCGATCATATCAGCACCAGCTATGAGTATGGTGTTCTGACCATCTCGGTGCCTGTAGCGGAGAGCAGCCTGCCTCGCAAGATCAGCATCACCGCTGAGCAGCCGAAAGAGCTGGCTGGCGTCCGCTAATCCCTCTTCATGGAGCGCGCGTTACGCTGCATGCTCGCTGTTATGAGTATGCGCCCTCCCGTAGCGCTCCACAGGCACTGTTATAAACAACGAACCCTGCCCGCTCTACTGGAGGCAAGATGACGGTGATGTGGGGCCAATGGCAGATGTGATGGAGCCAGGTCCACCGGGCGGCTGATACAGTCAGTCGCGGGAGCTTCCAGTGAGCCTGGCATTCGGCGCAGGGTATTTGGCTATCGGATAGTCAGGGACGCGAAGGAGAGGCAGCAAAGCCGGCTGCCTCTCTTTTTTTGCCATTTTGCTTTGTCTAAGGGTATAAATCGGCTATAGCATACATCCATAACCGATAGATGTATGCCTGCGCTATTTTTCACATCCGTAGACATATAAAGCAGAGCTTAAAGGATGACAGCCTGGCAAACGTCAGGGCTATGTAATGCTCCCCACGTCACACCCGAAAGGAAGAGTCTGGGCGGGGACACCCCGCGCCCCGCAAGGGGGCGGCCGCCCCCTTGACCCCCGCTTCGGGCGAGCATTACATAGCCCTGGGCAAACGTCAAAGAAGATTGTCTGACTGTGCCGTACATGGTAGGATATGAGTAACTATGGTGTCGTATGTCGTCAAGGGAGCCTGGTATCAACATATCATCTCGTCCTATAATCAGAAGCTTACCCATAAGCGAGCGCGCTTTCAGGATGGGAGACATTATCGCCGTTAACGGCTATCGTGCCAACCCCGACCTGCTCAAGCGGCGTTTTGCCGAGGGGGGCTACCGGCTTCGCGAGACCGCGCACTTTCTGCTCTTTACGCGCCCGGCAGCCCCGGCAACAATCATTGTCCACCGCTTCGCGCCAGAAGAGATGGATGCGGACATCGGCGATTACTTTCTGCGCGAACTGAAACCGGCGGGCGTGCTCGCTAATGAGCAGGATTTTGGCAACCTCTTCGGCGCTGTCGTCTGCTCGCTCTATCCCCGCGATGTTCAACGCGCTCTGCATCTCTATGGCCGCAATACTTTGCGTCGCTATCAGGATAAAGTGAAGACGGCCCCCGGCACGGAAGCCCCGGCGGACGGAACGATCAACGCTTTCGCCACTCTGTATCGCCGCGTTTTTGCGCTGCTGCGCGGCCAGAGCTTTCTCGATGTCGGCTGCTCTTTCGGCTTCCTGCCGCTGCTGATTGCCGAACGCTTTCCCTCGCTGAAGCGCGTAGTGGGTGTGGATATCCTGACCGCGCCATTCCCTGTTGTGCGCATACTGGCCCGCGAGCGAGACCTGTACAATGTGCATTTTTATCAGGCCGACCTTCTCGCCGCTGATTTCTGCGCATCAGGGCGTTTCGATACGGTGGTAGCTCTGCATGTGCTTGAGCATTTGACCGAACCGGAGATGTACCGCGCGCTGGTGCATCTCTGGCAGGTGACGGGGCAGCGGCTCATCATCGCAGTACCTTATGAAGAAGGCGCGCCGGAGATAATTTATGGACACCGGCAGCTTTTCACGCGCGAAAAACTGGGGACGGTGGGGGAGTGGTGCGAGCGATATCTGGAGCAGGTGGAGCATGTGGCCTGTGAGAATTCTGCTGGCGGCCTGCTCTGGTTGGAACGCTCCGCGCTTTAACCCGATCCTTCGCGGCGCTCATGGCGACAGGTGCGTTGGGGATTGGCACGTCTCATAATATTGGTCAGGAGGCAAAGCTATAAACAAGGAGACACGACGATTACGGATAGGCGTACTTGGATGTGGACCAATTGCGCAGGCGGCTCATTTCGATGCCTGTCGAAGAGCGCGCAATGCCGATCTGTATGCAATCTGCGATGTGGCGGAAGACCTGGTTGCCAGAATGGCGGCCATTCATCAGCCACAGGTTGTCTATTTAAGCTACGACGAGATGCTGGCTGATCCGCAGGTCGAAGCCGTCATCGTTGCCGTCGCGGATCGCTTCCACGTCGAGGCCGCCCATAAAGCAATTGCAGCAGGCAAGCATGTGCTCGTGGAGAAACCTCTGGGCGTCACTATCGAGGAGTGTGAGGAGCTGCGCAGGCAGGTACAGGCTTCGGGGCTGATCTTGCAGGTTGGGACAATGAAGCGCTTCGATCCAGGTATTGTCTTCGCACAGCATTTTGTACGCGAAGAAATGGGACAGGTGCTCGCGCTCAAAGCCTGGTATTGCGATTCAACATATCGCTACCAGATGACCGATACCCTCCAGCCCATCATCGTCACGAGCGAGCACGCCAGAAGGCCGCCGGGCGATCCCAAAGCTGATAAGCGCCGCTACTATCTGCTGACGCATGGCAGTCATCTCGTCGATACCGCGCGCTTCCTGAACGGCGAGATCGTCGCTGTGCAGGCCCGGCGCGTCGAGAAATTCGGCGCTTATTGCTGGTTCGTCGCAGTCGAGTTTGCCGATGGCAGCGCCGGCCATCTTGATCTGACGATAGCTGTGCGTATGGACTGGCACGAGGGCTTTCAGATATATGGCGAGTTTGGCAGCGTCATCGGTAAAACCTACAACCCCTGGTACCTGCGCTCCAGCGACGTAGAATGCTTCTCTGTGCGCGACGGCCAGTATCATCGCGTGCTCGGCGCGGACGCCCATTGCTATAAGTTGCAGGTTGAAGGTTTCGCCGGTGCCATCCTGCATGGCACGCCCATGCTCGGCGCGAATATTGACGATGGGGTAGCGGCCATGCGCGCGTTGATAGCTATCTCGCGTTCGTGTGAGAATGGCGCGTGGGTGCGCCTGGCCGGTGTAACGGGAGGAGTTTAATGCGGCTCGGCATCTTCACAAAAGTCTTTCCGCGTCCAACGCTGGAGGAGACGCTGGATGCGGTGATTGCACACGGCCTGCATTATGTGCAGTTCAATATGGAATGCTCTGGTCTGCCACCGCTGCCCGACGAGATCACGGCTGATAGCATCGAGCGTATCCGGGCAGGAATGGGATCCAGGGGCATCGTCATGGCCGCCGTTTCCGGGACGTACAATATGATTCATCCCGATCCTGGCGAGCGAGCAGCGGGCTTGCGGCGACTGCGCGTGCTGGCATCGGCCTGCAAAGGCATGGGAACCTCGATCATCACTCTCTGCACTGGCACGCGTGATGCTCACGACCAGTGGCGCTGGCATCCTGAGAATGCCAGCGCGCAGGCATGGCAAGACCTGCTCTCGGAGATGGAGTCCGCCTTACAGATCGCCGAGGAAACGAATGTCACACTCGCCTTTGAGCCGGAGCGCGCCAACGTCGTCGATTCAGCCGCGAAGGGCCGCGCGCTGCTGGATGCCATGCGCTCTGCTCGCCTCAAAGTAGTGATCGATGCCGCCAACCTCATCGATCCTCACGAACCGGAGAAGATGCGCCAGACGCTTGACGAGGCGTTCGATCTGCTGGGCGAGCATATTGTGCTTGCCCACGCGAAGGATCGCGCCCCTGATGATAGCTTCCGCGCTGCTGGCGATGGCATCCTCGTCTATGCCCATTACCTGCAACTGCTTCAATCGATCAAGTTTCAAGGTCCTCTGATCCTGCACAGTCTCACCGAAACGCAGGTCGATCAGGCCCTGGCGTTCCTGCGCGATTTTGAGATTTAACAAACGCCATGTGCATATTTCGCTGACGGCTCACCGCTGCGCAGACTCTTCATAACGAATCCGCGTTCTGAGAGACAACATTCGATGGTCTCATGCGCGAAAGGATCAGGCAGATATCTTGTAGCAGTGAATGCGGATGCGTATCACCAGAGGGTGCGTCGCAGGCGCACAAAGACATGCACATGGGGTTAACGATATTAATCGATTCCCTCCGTGCGTAGCCGCGCGATTGATCGCGCTACCAAGCCGCTCCAGAAGCTCAATGAGCGCGATCAATCGCGCGGCTACGCACACCTATCATTTCCAGCTTATTTTAATTAACGCCGTGCGCAAGTTTTCCTGACGGCGCACCCAAACATGCACATCGCGTTAATGAGACTGCATTATTTGCCCATGACTTCTTTAGCGAAGAGGCGTAGTGGCTCCAGATCCCGCGAATCGGGGAAGTAGATCATTATCTCTTGCGCGCCGATCCGCTCGTACTCGGCCAGGCGCGTCCGAATCGTCTCCGGCGTGCCAATCAGAGCGCGTGTGCGCAGGTACTCGACGCCATCGGTAATGCGGGCTAAATTAAAGCGCGTGGCTTTCTCAAGGGCTTTCTCTTCGGTCTCGGCAATCGCACAATTGAGCAAGATAGTACGACGGATAGAATCGTAGTCGCGCCCGACGTTCTCGCAGTGCTGGCGCAGGATCGCGAATTTGCGCGCGAATTCTTCGGGAGCCAGATTGTTGATGTTGCAGGCATCGGCGTACTGCGCGACAAGCCTGAGCGTTACCTGCTCGCCCTTGCCGCCGATGAGCAGCGGGATATGAGGCTTCTGTACGCCCTTCGGCTGATTGATGGCGCCGCGCACCTGATAATATTTTCCCTCAAAGTATGCTTCGTCCTCTGTCCACATTTTAAGGATTACCTGCACTGCTTCGCGCAAATAGCGCAGGCGCGTAGGGGCATCGGGATACTCATAGCCGTAGGCCCTGTACTCGTGCTCGTACCAGCCGGCGCCGATGCCGAAGTCCAGGCGGCCATGACTCAGCACATCGACGGTGCTTGCCATTTTCGCCAGCAGCGCGGGATTGCGATAGCCATTGCAGGTGACAACCTGGCCGATACGCACGCGACTGGTATCGCGCGCGAGCGCCGCCGTGCTGATCCAGCTTTCAAATGTCACCTCCTGAGAGGGAACGGGAACCGTATGAAAATGGTCAAAGAGCCAGATCGAATCGTAGCCAAGCTCCTCAGCAGTCTGCGCTACGCGCGTCATCGTCTCGTATGCCTCGATGGGATCTTTGATCCCAACGAGATCCATACGCCAGCCCTGCGGTACAATGACACCAAATTTCATCAAAGATAAACTCCTTCCTTTTTTTGATTTCTCAGCGCCTCCGGCGCTTCGCAGGCGTTGGTGTTGAGGCGTGCGGGCCGAACGCAGTTCGGCCCGCACGCCTCAACACCAACGGACAGGCCGCCGGAGGCGGCAGGAGAATCCTGCAATAGTTATTCTTGCAAATTAATGGGATGTAACTTCGTTCTTGAGAGCCTGCTGCCACGCGTGGACCGGGGGCACCTCATCCATCTCCGATTTTGTTGGCACGTCTATGAAGACTGGCCCGTCGCTGGCTAGCGCTTCTGTCAGCGCGCCGTCCAGTTGCTCCGCGTCTCTGATGCGGATGCCGCGTATGCCGAACGCCTCGGCAATGGCGACGGCATCCATCTTGCTCGTGAAATCGACGCCCAGGTAGCGCTTGCCATAGTAGAGCCGCTGCAACATCTTGATCCAGCCGAAAGAGCCGTTGTTGAAGAGAATGAGCGTGATAGGCAGGCGCAGGTCGGCAATCGTTGCCAGTTCCGTGCCTGACATGCCGAATGAGCCGTCGCCTACCAGGCCCACGATGCGTTCCTGTGGTCGGGCGAAACAGGCACCAACCGTCGCAGGCAGCGCGTAGCCCAGGCCGCCATGTGCGCGCGGGATAACCACCGAACGCCCGGGCCGGCGCGTGCGGAACTGCGCTGCTGTGAAGGGAGTCATCGTGCCCGGATCGGCAACCACAACAACATCTTCGGATGTGTGCCGCCAGAGCGTATCGATGATGCGCTGCGGAGCAACTGGCACGTCGTTGCATGCCGCTCGTTCGGCCACGTTCTCCCAGAATGGTCGAGCGCGGCGGGCCAGGTCGTTCGTGAATTGCGCGCGCTCTGGCGCTGTGATCCTGCGCTCGCGAGCCAGGGCCAGCAGCGCGGCCAGAGATTCCTTTATGTCGCCGCAGGCAGCGATATGGGCCGGCACATTATTCCCCAGTTCCAGTGGATCGATGTCGAGTTGCAGCACAGCAGGGGCTTGCTGCGATGAGGGGACCGTGCCGCCGAGTGTGACCAGCGAGTTGACTTTAGTGCCCAGGTAAAAGATGCAGTCGGCCTCGGCCAGCAGTTGATTTGCGTAGGGCCGGCCTCCGTTGCCGCCGATCACGCCAACGCTCCATGCGTTCATCTCGCTGATGCTGCCCTTGCCGTTGATCGTCGTTGCCACAGGGATATGCAGCGTCTCGGCAAGCTGCGTAATCTCATTCCACGCGCCCGAAAGCATAGCGCCGCCCCCGGCGACGATGATCGGGTTGCGTGCGCGCAGCAGGGCATCCAGCATCTTTGAGAGCGTGGCTATGGGAGCTTGCACGCGATAAGAGGGATAGGTGCGACATTGTGCCTCCACATAGAGATTTGGAGAGGGCAGTTCCCCAGCCAGCACGTCCTCCGGCAGCACGATATGCGCTGCGCCGCCGCGCCCGCTGGTAGCCGCGCGAAATGCTCTGCGCACGATATCAGGGAGCATCTGCGGGCGCTTCACCACCGCGCTCCACTTGGTGGCTGCTTGCAACAGGCGCTGCTGATCAATAGCGGTAAGCGTGCCTCTGCCCTCATCGACTACGGGTACATCGGAGGTAAATACGATCATGGGGACCGAGGATCCATTGGCCTCGGCGACGCCGGGGATGACATATGTGGCGCCCCCGCCGCTCGGCGCCTCGGTAATACCGGGCCTGCCGGAAAGCCGGGCGTAGGCGTCGGCCATGAAGGCGGCGGAGCGCTCATCGCGCGCCATGATGTGTCTGATATCGTCACGAGCCGCGTAGAGCGCGTCGTAGAAGGGCATCGAGGTATCCCCGGGCACGCCAAAGATATGTTTGACGCCATATGCTTTCAGCAATTCAACCAGAACCTGCGCGGTATTCATGAGTACTCCTTCGTGATGGCGGAAATACAGTGCTAGCTTCTCTAATGTATCACACAAACGGGTGCGGGGAGGAGAAATGCGGCACGGAGAGGGGAGTGTTCAGGTGTGGGTATTCATCAGAAGTGGATTTTCAGATACGGGCATTCGTATGTGAGTGGGCCTTCGAATGTGGGTATTTGGAGGTGTGGATATTCGGGTGTGGGTTTTCAGATGTAGGGGGGGTCGAGTGCGGAGGTAGAAGAGACGGGGGCAAGCAGGTGTAGAGACGGGGCTTGCCCCCGTCTCAACATTGTCGCAGCAGGTGTAGAGACGGGGGCAAGCCCCGTCTCTACATTTTCGTTCCGGCTTTAGATGGCACTCTGTCGCGGACGGGTAAAGATTGCAGCAGGCCATAGACATATTCCAGAAGTTGAAGTGCATCGTAGTGATCCGTTACGATAAAGATGGCATCGTCTGCGGGTTTCATATTCGCGCGATCAAGTTCGTCGCGTCGCATTATATCTTGTAATATTTCTTCTAACGTAAGGATATTGGAGCCGAACTCGCGCGCATGCTGCGCTATTTCAAGGTAGCGGCGGCGCGCTCTCTCTTCGGGGCTGGCGTCCAGGAAGAGCTTGCATTCAGCCGTGGGCAGTACCACCGTGCCGATATCGCGTCCTACCATGACAACGCCTCCGCGCCGCGCTATCGCCCTCTGCTGCTCGATGAGCAAAGTGCGTACCTGTGGATGCCGCGAAGCGCTGGCAACCGAGCGCGTTACCCGAACATCGCGAATATCCCAGGTGATATCTCGCCCGTTGACGGTAACAGTATATTGACGGCCATCATCAATATGAGGCCGGCTGATTTCGATGGTGGCCTGTCGTGCCAGGCGAGCCAGGGCGGGACCATCATCGATATCTACGTCCCGGGATAAAGCCAGCCAGGTAACGGCGCGGTACATCGCCCCGGTATCGATATAAAGGTACCCGAGCCTACGCGCCAGGCGCTCTCCCAGCGTACTTTTGCCGGCTCCGGCGGTTCCATCGATAGCTATTTGTTCTGGTTTCATCTTCACTCCAAAAAACATTGAATCACGGCTATATTATATATCATATCTCTTGCCATGCTTCCTGATTCATCAAACGTTAATAGCGCTTTTTTCCTACGTATGAGATCTGTCTTGCTTTTTTCTATGGTCAGAGTAGACAATAATAAGAAAGGACGTTCTACTAATGAAACGTCCTTCTTGAGTAACATTAAAATGCGATCTCGTTGTGTACTACCGTCGCATAATATATCTTCTTATTTCATTATTCGCCTGCATTGATAGAGTCGTTTTCCATCGCGAGCAATTCTTTCAACAGAGCTTGCAATGCTCTTTCCTGCTCACGGTAAAATTGTCGCATGCTTCCAATATTCAGGCGGGCAGCCGTTTGTGGGTTAGGCAGATGGTACCTGAAGTAGTGATACCAGAGGATATTGTATAAGCGCCACTCAAGCGCCGAGTCGGTGCGCAGGCTGTTCCCTGGTCGCATGCGCTCAAAGCCGGTGCGGAGAAAATCGCGGACCAGTTTTCCCTTCTTATTTGCCGTTTGAGGTGCTGTCTCTCCTCTTGCTCTCAAAGCAACATACCGGGTTTCAGAGAGCGTGCAGCTATCCAGGAAATCCGTATCGTCCAGATTATCCAGGGCATCTTTTACATCTTTTATAGTAATGGTTGGGGCTTCTGTTTGCGCGATCTCACGTATCCGTTTACGAAAAAGCAAGCTTTCGCTTAGCTCGGGAATATGCCGCCTGGGATTTGAGAGCTGAAGCGCCTCCAGCTTGAGATCGCTCTTCTGATTTTCGTCGAGATCATGCCACAGGTTATCAAAGTGGGGGATCAGGTCGCGGTACATACACTCCTGTACATGTTTCAGATCCACCTGCTGATGATGCTGGCGAAGATTTTCCTCAAAGAGATGATGGCATGCAACCTGAACGAAGAAGGGATGACGGCCCGCCTGCGCCAGCACCCATTCGACTTCCTGGGGGGTAAAATCGCATCCCGCGAGATGGGCGGGTGTAGTGATAAGTGCGCGTGCCTCTTCCAGTGTAAGCGGGCCAAGAGTGCAATTCTGAAAGATGTTAAAAAATGGGGACGAGGCCACCGCATCAGAATGGCAAACGTCGTAGAGCGGCTTGCGCGAGGCGGTTACATAGGAGATCAGATCATAGATACCGGCCAGTGAGCGAAGGAAGGAAAAGAAGTCAGGATCAAAGTGTGGATTCCTGGTCACTCTATCAAAAGCATCCATCAGCAAGACGGGGCGAAAACCGGCTCTTCTTATATCCTCAAGCAGCGACTTAAATTTACTCTCTTCACTGAGAGAGGACTGTTGCAGAGAAATTCTGTGGCGGCTCTGGGCAACGATTTGATCACAAACCGAGCGAAAGAAATCCTCGCGCGTTCGCTGCAAGAATTCGCGGCAGTCGGTTAAGATAAAAATGCGATCATGCAGATCGTAGCCATAGCGCTGTTGTAACTCCGGCTCCCCCAGGAATTGTAAGAGTGAAGACTTGCCTATATGCCGTGAGCCAACGATGGAGAAGCATTGCCGTTTATCAATTGCATTGTAGAGTATGCGTAATTCATCCTGTCTCCCAAAAAACATTGAGAGGTCTCGCACAGCATCGCGGTTGTAGTATGGGTTGGCTGGCTTCGGGTTCACCTGCATAGTAATCCCTCCCTTTATTTGTCTCTCGGGCCTCTATCC